>Ga0302314_10001826_pt1 | contig 39765 bp, 33 predicted proteins | sample III_Palsa_N2_3_FD_200533 | JGI IMG/M metagenome (GOLD analysis project Ga0302314, IMG submission 200533) | Peat permafrost microbial communities from Stordalen Mire near Abisko, Sweden - III_Palsa_N2_3 | ecosystem: Environmental > Terrestrial > Soil > Palsa > Peat permafrost | place: Sweden... | reverse complement strand
TGATGGAATCACTGGCCTTCTGTCATTACCTGCGCGGGGCCTTGCGCGCGGTCGATGCCGACCCGGAAGCGCGCTGCTTCGTCGGGGATGCCGTGGATGGATTCGGCAAGGCGGTGAACCGACCCGATGCGGTCCTGCGCAGCATGGAACGGAGGTTCGCGGCGCTGCGGCAGACCGGTCGCATCGAAACCATGGACTTCCGGATTCTCGATGAGCGCATCTCGCAGATGGCCGCCCTGCAGGCCGGTTGCGAGCGCATCTCCGGCACACCCCTGCCCTTCACCTACTCGCTGCTGCTGCACCGGTTTGCGTACTGGTTCTGCCTGCTGCTGCCCTTCGGACTGATGTCCGTCGCGGGCTGGGCCGCGCCGCTGTTCACCGCGCTGGTGGTCTATTCATTCTTTGGCCTCGACGCCTTGTCGGAGGAGCTGGAGGATCCCTTCGGCACCGGCAACAACGACCTTGCGCTCGATGCGCTATGCCGCGTCAATGAGATTTCAGTATTCGAGGCGTTGGGCGAGCCGGCACCACCGTTGCTCGCGCCCGAGAACTTTCACGCCAGCTGAGAGTTGAGGCGGTCGCGCACTGCGGCTGCGAGCGCGAACGAATGCAGCCGTGCCTGATGATCGTGAATGTGGCCGCTGACGATGAGCTCATCGGCGGCGGTCCGGGCAAGAAGCGCCCGCACCCCCTGTTCCACCGTGGCCACGCTCCCCACGAATGAGCACTCGAGGGCCTGGCGCAGTCCGGCCCGCTCCACCTCACTGGTTACCGCCTCGATTGACTCAACCGGGGTCGGCAACGGTCCGGGCTCCCCACGGCGCAGGCGCACGAAGGCCTGCTGCAGCGAGGTGAACAGGTAGCGCGCCTCCTCATCGGTATCCGCGGCGACGATGTTCGCGGCCACCATGGCATGCGGTCGCTGCAGCTGGCGGGAGGGCTTGAAGCGCGTGCGATAGATCTGCAGCGCCGGCAGCAGCGCATCCGGCGCGAAATGCGACGCGAAGGCGAAAGGCAGCCCGAGCGCGGCGGCGAGGCTCGCGCCGAACAGGCTCGAACCGAGGATCCACAACGGCACCCGGGTGCCCTCGCCGGGAATGGCGCGGACGGTCTGCCCGGGCGCGGTGGGCTCAAAATAGGCTTGCAGCTCCATGACATCCTGTGGGAACTGTTCCGCGCTGGTCGCAAGGTCGCGCCGCAGGGCCCGCGCGGTATTCATATCGGTGCCGGGCGCCCGGCCGAGCCCGAGATCGATCCGGTCCGGATAGAGCGTCGCGAGCGTGCCGAACTGCTCCGCGACCACCAGCGGCGCATGGTTCGGCAGCATGATGCCACCGGAACCGACCCGGATGCGCTGCGTCCCGCCGGCCACGTGAGCGATCACCACCACGGTGGCCGCACTCGCGATGCCACTCATGTTGTGATGTTCGGCCAGCCAGAAGCGCTGGTATCCCAGCTCCTCGGCGCTGCGCGCCAGCTCCAGGGTGTTATGCAGCGCCGCGGCGGCGGTGCCGCCGGCGACGATCGGGGACAGATCCAGAACCGAGAATGGAACATTCATGATGCGCCGAGTATAGACTCAGGCGCTGCAACCAGCGGTACGGAGAGCCGACTCATGAGATGCGCCCGGATCGGACGCGATGCTGCGCGGGCCCTCACCCTCGCAATGGTGGGATTGATGCTGGCCACCGCCGCCGCGGCGGCCGAGCGGGCCGATCCCAAGCTGGTCGCGGCCGTGCAAAGCGAGATCCGCTCCCCCGCCAGCCGGGCGCGCGATCAGTATCGCCACCCGGTGCAGACCCTGACCTTCTTCGGGCTCAGGTCCAACATGACCGTGGTCGAACTGTGGCCGTTCGGTGGCTGGTATACGCAGATCCTCGCCCCGTACCTGCACGATCACGGCACGTATTACCTGGCCGCGATGGATCCGGCCTCCGACGATCCTGAAGACAAGCAGAACAACAGCGACTTGGCCACGATGCTCGCCGCCCACCCGGACGTTTACGGCAAGGTAAAGGTCACGGTGCTGGCCCCGCACAAGATGCAGATCGCCCCGGATGGCACGGCGGACATGGTGGTGACGTTCCGCAATCTGCACAATTGGATCTGGGCCGGCATCGAGAAGGATGCGCTCGCCGCGGCCTTTCGTGCGCTCAAGCCCGGCGGGATTCTCGGCGTGGTCGATCATCGCAGCAATGATCCGAAGGCCGTGCCGAAGGACGGGGAAGCCTACGTCGGTGAGCAGTACGCCATCGATCTCATCCAGTCGGTCGGCTTCCGACTGGCGGGACAATCGACCATCAACCGCAATCCGAAGGACACGAAGGATTATCCGAAGGGGGTCTGGACCCTGCCCCCCTCTTACGCCGAAGGTGACAAGGATCGCGCCAAGTACGCTGCGATCGGCGAATCGGATCGCTTCACGCTCAAATTCATCAAACCCAAACACTGAGCGATCCGCAACGGACCGCCCAGTGCTGCGGCCTGGCGATCAGTGGCGGCTGGCCTCGAACAGGAACCAGGCGCGACGTTCGGTCTCGTCGATCCAGTTCTCGAGCAGGCTCGCGGTCGCGATGTCATTCAGCTCATCGACGACTTCATGCACTTCGCGCATGCGCGCGGTAAGGGACTGATTGTCCTCGCGCAGCTCCGCCAGCATGTCCTGGGCATCGACGTAGTCCGCGTCGTTGTCCTTGATGCGCTGCAGGCGGGCAATGTGTCCGATGGAACGCAGGGTCATGCCCCCGACCTTGCGGATACGCTCGGCGATGGGGTCCGTCATGGCGTAGATCTGATCCGCCTGCTCATCGAGCAGCAGGTGGTAGTCGCGGAAATGCGGACCGCTCATGTGCCAGTGGAAATTCTTGGTCTTCAAATAAAGCGCGAAGACATCGGCGAGGATCGCATTCATCCCCCCCTCGATGCTCTTTGATGCGGCGGCGCCGAGATCGGTGGGGGTGATCAGAGGAGCCTTGCGGCGTTGCTGGAGCTCGGACTTCTTTGCACTGCCCATGGGATATCAGACTCCTTTTCAAAAATAGAACTTACATCGTCCGGGCCGCGACGTGCAATCAATGTGCGAACAACTGTCCGGGATCCTGGAATGCCTTGAACTCGAGTGCGTTGCCGGATGGATCGTACAAGAAAAATGTGGCCTGTTCGCCTACCTGGCCCGCGAAGCGTATGCCGGGCTCGATGACGAAGCGCTGGCCGGCCCGGGAGAGGCGCCCGGCAAGCTCCTGCCAGGTCTGCCACGCCAGCACCACGCCGAAGTGCGGCACCGGAACATCGTGGCCATCGACCGCGTTGGTCGTGTGCACATGCGGCCGACGCGAACGATCCAGATGTGCGACGAGCTGGTGGCCGAAGAGATCGAAGTCGACCCATTCGCTGCTGCTGCGGCCTTCGGGGCAGCCGAACAGGCCACCATAGAAAGCGCGCGCGGCGGCGAGATCATGAACCGGAATGGCGAGGTGAAACGGGGACAGGGACATTGGCTGACTCCGACGGCTGGTAAGCCGCCCGCGCCCGCATTATCGCATGAGGCGCCGCTCCAGCAGGTGATCCACCGAGACCCGCCCGGCGCCGGCAATCGCCAGCCACAGGAACAGGGCCAGGTATTCGGTCTCATCGAAGCCCAGCAAGGTCGCCAGGGAGTCCACGTCGCCCCACTTGGCCGAAGCGATCGCGACGATCATCGTCACCCCGAGCGCGCCGGCGCTGATGCGGGTCATGAGGCCCAACAGCACGAACAGGCCCCCGAACAACTCGACGCCTGAAACGAAGGGTGTGAGGAGATGCGGGAAAGGGATACCCCAGCCGCTGAAGTTCTCGGTGACCTGGGGCAGATTGTGCAGCTTGCCCCAGCCGCTGAGCAGGAACACCCAGCCCACGACGATGCGCGCGAACAGCGGCGCAAGCCACAGCAGGTGCGCGGCCACCTGCCGCGGCCAGTCGATCAGGCACCGATTCAGAACGTACATGCCGGCCACCTCACCAGGTGATTCGTGGAACTCCCCTATGAGACCCACGCAATGGCCGGAACATTTCAGAAGCGACCGTTCTGATAATCCTCGAAGGCCTGACGCAGCTGCTCCTGGGTGTTCATCACGAACGGTCCGTAACGGGCCACCGGCTCGTGCAGCGGACGGCCGGCGACCAGTATTGCGCGCGCCGCGACACCGGCGGCCTGCAGCCTGACCTGCGCGCCCTCGCCGAGGACCGCGAGGGTGTGCTGCGCCAGTCGCCGCTGCCGGGAAGCCGCACCGACCGCCAACTCGCCTTCAAACACGTACACGAAGGCTGAGTGTCCCGGCGGCAGGCGGTGGAGGAAGGTCGCCTCGGCAGCCAGCTCGATATCCAGGTAGGTGGGATCGGTTGCCGGTTGCACCACCGGTCCGGTCACCGGTCCAACCTCACCGGCGATGACCTTCACGTGCACACCGCGCGCGGGACTCACCAGCGGGATGCGCTCGGGACCGAACTCCTGGTAGGCCGGTTCGATCATCTTGCGGTCGGCCGGCAGATTCAGCCACAGCTGAAAGCCACGCATGCGGCCCTCCTGCTGTTCGGGCATCTCGGAGTGCACGATGCCGCGACCGGCGGTCATCCACTGCACGGCCCCGGGCACCAGGACGCCCTCGTGACCGTGATTGTCCCGGTGTCGCATGCGGCCATCGAGCATGTAGGTCACCGTTTCGAAGCCACGGTGGGGATGTGCCGGGAAACCAGCGATGTAATCGCCGGGATTATCGGTGCCGAACTCATCGAGCATCAGGAACGGATCCAGCTCCGTGAGCGCCGGCTGGCCGATGACGCGGGTGAGTTTGACGCCGGCGCCATCGGCGGTCGGCATACCGCGAACCACCTTCAGGACTTCCCGATCGAGCATTGCGGCGACTGACGCGTTCATTGAAACCTCCTACGCAGCCTGGGCTACCGGAATCGCGGCGAGCGCCGCCGCCAGTGATTTCTGGCGATGCTCGGGCGAGAGTTGCAGCCCCTCGGCGCGTACGAACGTCAGGTCCGTGACCCCGATGAAGCCAAAAATGACCTTCAGATACGACTCGGCATGTTCGAACGGCGCGCTTTCCGGATACACCCCGCCACGCGAGATCGCGACGATGACGCGCTTGCCCTGCACGAGTCCCTCCGCTCCGTTGGGGCCGTACTTGAAAGTCCTGCCGGCGACCACGACCCGATCGATCCAGGACTTGAGCTGGGTCGAAATCGTGAAGTTGTACATCGGCGCCCCGATGACGACGACATCGGCGGCGAGGAAATCCGCCAGCGTCTGCGCATCACGGGACTGCGGCTGCTGCATCTGCGCCAGATGGTGCCCGGTCATATGCGGCAGTTCCCGCGCCACCAGGTCCAGGTGTTCCACTTCCAGGTCCGGCACGGCCTGCTTCCAGCGCGCCACGATTTCCCGTGTTACGGCGCGACTCGCGGAGTTGTCGCCGAGGATGCTCGAATCGATCTGCAGCAGCTTCATGGGGCTTTTCTCTCGTGGATTGACGATGGTTTAAGCCTACTGCATAGAACGATAGAGTGGAATCCGGCGCAATTAGAACATATCGTTCCATTTTTGGTGCTAATATCGCTCAATAATGGAGTCCCTCAACGACTTCTACTATTTCGCGAAAGTGGTCGAACACCGCGGCTACGCGGCGGCCGGTCGGGCCCTCGCCATCCCCAAATCGCGACTCTCCCGCCACGTGAGCGACCTGGAGACCCGGCTGAACGTGCGGCTGGTCAATCGCTCCACCCGCCGCTTCGTGGTCACCGATATCGGTCACGAGGTCTACCGCCATGCCACGGCCATGCTGGGGGAGGCCGAGGCGGCCGTCGCGGCCGTCGAATTCGCTCGCGCCGAACCGCGCGGCGTCGTCAGACTCAGCTGCCCGGTGTCCCTGGCCCAGAATCCCCTCGCGGCATTGCTGCCGGAGTTCTTTGCCCGCTACCCCTCCATCCGTCTGCTCATTCATGCGAGCAATCGCCGCGTCGACGTTCTGAACGAGGGGTTCGACCTCGCCCTGCGGGTGCGAACCCGGCCGAGCGGCGAGGACGGCCTGGTGATGCGCAGTTTCGGTGAGGCCCGCGAACTGCTGGTCGCCTCGCGCGAGTACCTCGATCGGGCCGGTCGGCCGCAACGTCCGGAGGAACTGACCGGGCATGCGACCCTGGGGTTCGCGCCCGAGTCCGACACCCAGACCTGGGAGCTGAAAGGACCGCAGGAGGAAACGGTGCAGGTGGAGGTGTCCCCGCGACTCGTGTGCCATGACTTCGTGGTGATGCGCGCGGCAGCGCTCGCCGGCACCGGGATCGCATTACTGCCCGAGAGCCTCGTGCGCAGGGACCTGGACGCGGGCGCGCTCGAGCCGGTGCTACACCGCTGGACGTTGCCCCAGGGCGTGCTGCACGTGGTCTTCAAAGGGCGCCGCGGCCTGCTGCCCGCCGTGCGCGCCACTTTGGATTTTCTCGCCGAGCGTCTGCCCGGGACGGTGTAGGGCGGCAACGGCGCCGAGCATCAGCGGTGTGCCGGTGCGCACCGAGGTGAGATTGCCTTCGAACTCGCGCGTGCAGCTGTTCCAGCTGGAGCGCAGCGCGCGCTCACGGCAGGCCGTGGCCGAAAGCTTCAGCGCGCGCAGCGCGGCGCGCCCGAGATTCTCATCGAGCGCACCGGTCACTCCATCATCCACCACGTCGATCGGCCCGGTGACCGGATAGGCAGCCACCGGCACCCCGCAGGCCATGGCCTCGAGGTTGACCAGGCCGAAGGTGTCCGTGCGGCTGGGGAAGACGAACACATCCGCCGCACCCAGGTGCGCTACCAGATCCTGGCCGAAACGGTATCCGGCAAAGACGGCCGCGGGGTAGCTCGCCTCCAGGCGCGCGCGCTCCGGACCATCCCCCACGACCAGTTTCGAGCCGGCCCAGGGCATCGCGAGGAACGCATCGACATTCTTCTCCACCGCCAGTCGCCCGACATACGCCGCGATCGGGCGCGGCAGGTCCAGAAACTGTTTGGAGCCTGGCCGGAACAGCTCGGTATCCACGCCGCGCCGCCAGCGCACGACGTTGCGGAAGCCCCAGTGCTCGAGCTCCGCCTGCATGCCGCGCGTACTGACCATGCAGGCTCGGCCGCGGCCATGGAAGCTGCGCAGCCAGTGATAGGTGACCCGCAATGGAATCGGCAGTCGCGAGCGCAGGTACTGCGGGAACTGGGTGTGATAGGAGGTCGTGAAATTCAAACCGCGTCGCAGGCAGTGGCGCCGCGCCGCCATGCCGAGCGCACCCTCGGTGGCGATATGCACGGCATCCGGATCGAAGGCATCGATGTTGCGCGTCACCCGCATGCCCGGAAACACCGCCAGCCGGATCTCCGGGTAGCTCGGGCACGGCATGGTGCGGAAGCCCTCCGGCGTGATGAGGCGGACGTCATGTCCGAAGCCGCGCAGGCAATCAGCGGTGTGAGACAGGGTGCTGACCACACCATTGGTCTGCGGCCGCCACGCATCCGTGACAATGAGGATCTTCATTTCGCGCGGCATCATTGCGCGCATTCGTGACGATTCCGTGACGGGCCGCTGGCCGCACCGTCATGTTCCCGTAAATATTTTGAGATATCTGGTTCATACCGGTGTCTCAACACTGTTTTCGCACAACCAGAGGAATTGGCATGCAAAGTTTTTGGCAAGCGCTCAAAATCCAGCGGTGGGACGACCACCGCTATTACCATCACAGCCGTATCAATCAATCGCTGCACCTGGTCAGTGCGCTGAGCTTCCTGGCGTCCTACGCCACGGTCCTGAAGAGCCCCACCATCGCGGCCATGCTCGGCTGGCTCGTGGCCATGGTGAGCCGCCAGGCGGGTCACTTTTTCTTCGAACCGAAAAGCTACGACAACGTCAACCACGCGACCCACGAGCACAAGGAGCACATCAAGGTCGGCTACAACCTGAAGCGCAAGGTCATCCTGATGGCGGTCTGGGCGGTGTCACCGGCGGTGCTGTGGTTCGAGCCGACCCTCTTCGGCCTGTTCCAGGCGCCGACGACCACCGGTGAGTTCATCGGCAACGTCGGCATCCTGTGGCTGACCGTGGGCATCGGCGGCCTGCTGTTCCGCACCGTGCAGCTGTTCTTCATCCGCGACGTGCAGACGGGCCTGGTGTGGATCACGAAGATCATTACCGACCCGTTCCACGATGTGATGCTGTACTACCGCGCGCCGCTGGCGTTGCTGCGCGGTGAGCTGATTGACCCGATGGATGATGTGACGCTGGGCGCGGCGGACGAAGAACCGCTCCACCAGGCCTGAATCACTTCCCGGAGCACTCGACGGCGAATCGCACGGTTGGTGAGAGTTGGCACGGACCACCACCAGCCGTCGCGATCCATGTCCCTGGCGGCTGCCAGGATCCGCTCCGCCACTGCGGCGAAATCCGCATCAGTGTAGTTGTGACTGAAGATGAAGCGACCGGTCCCCACCCAGCTCAACGCCAGACCATGCGCACGCAGGTAGTACTGGAACATCCAGTTGTACTGCGACGCACGCGTGTAATCGACGGTCCAGATCGAGGACAGGTTGGCGACGCGTACCGGCAGGTTCTCGGCGCTGAGCCGTGCATTGAGCTCAGCCGCGCGCCCGTTCCACAGGGCATCGAGGCCGCGGTACAGCTGCTGCAGCGGTTCACCGGCCAGCCGTTCCAGGAATTCATGCATGGCGCCCATGACATAGGGATGGGAGTTGAACGTGCCGCGCGCCAGACAGACATCCGCCGGATGATCGTCGCGGAAGCGACGCATCAGTTCGCTGCGCCCGCAGACCACGCCCACCGGCAGGCCACCGCCGAGGGTCTTGCCGTAGGTGACCATGTCGGCCCGTACGCCGAAATATTCCTGCGCGCCGCCGGGTGCGAGGCGGAAGCCCACGAAGACCTCATCGAAGATCAGCACGATGCCGCGCGCGCTGCAGACCTCGCGCAGCCGGCGCAGCCAGGCACTGTAGGCGGCGCGGTCGAAGCCGGCATGCCGGCCGCTGTCGACCAGCGCGCCATCGTTGGCGGCATTCGAGTTCGGATGCAGCCCCTGCAGCGGATTGACCAGCACACAGGCGATGTCGTTGCGCATGCGCAGCACCTTCAGCGTCTGCTCGCTCATGTCCTTCAGGGTGTAGGTGTCATGGGCGGTGGCCGGGTTGCCGATGCCCGGCTGCACATCGCCCCACCAGCCGTGGTAGGCGCCACAGAAGCGCACCAGGTGCCGCCGCCGCGTGTGATAGCGCGCGAGCCGCACCGCCTGCATCACCGCCTCGGTGCCGGACATATGGAACGACACCTCGTCCAATCCCGAGATCTCCCGCAGCCGCCGTACGTTATAGGCCATGACCGGGTGATAGGTGCCCAGGACCGGCCCCAGGTCCCGGACCAGTTCGGCACCGCGCGCGATGCACTCCTTGTAGAAATCGTAACCGAACACGTTGACCCCGTAGGATCCGGCAAGGTCGTAGAACTGATTGCCATCCAGATCGGTCAGACATACGCCCTGCGAGGCCTTGAGGAACGAGCCACCCTGCAGGTGCTCGCGCACGATGCGGCTGAACTGGAACGGCACGCGGTAACGCGCCGTGAACTGCATGTCGGACACCGACTTCGCGATGTCGCCGGTCAGTCCTGCAGACCGCGCGAAGCGCGCGGCGAACAGTTCCGACAGGCGTTGGAATCCGGCGCGACGCTGCGCGGCAATCGTTTCGGGCGCGCCGTCGGCGCAGAAGAAGCGTGCCTGCGGGTATTCGTAGAACGGCAGCAGGCGCGCGATGCGGCGCGACCAGCGTGCGTGCCCCGCCAGCGAGCGATGCTTGGCGGCCGACAGGGCCAGGCGCAGCCGCGCCCGGTACAGAACCCACAGCGCCAGCACGGCCGCTGGTATGGCGAGAAGGTATGAATTCATGATCGCTTCCAAAACCAAGAGACGCCCGGAAAACTATTGCATGGGAATGACATCCCGATGACGGTCAGGGCTGCGATCAGTCGGGTCGTGCAGCAGGAGGACATCAATTTCCTGCTGACCAACCGCATCCCGCGCCGCTGGCTCACGCTGTTCGTCGGCTGGTTGAGCAAGATCGAAAATCCGCTCGTCAGTGTCCCGGCCATCGCCCTGTGGCGGCTCTTCTGTGAGGTGGATCTCGAGGATGCCCGCCAGACCCGTTTCCGGAGCCTGCATGAGTGCTTCATCCGTCAGCTCAAGGACGGCGCGCGGCCGGTGGCGGCGGATCCGACGACGCTCGTGAGCCCCAGCGACGGGATCATCGGTGCATCCGGCAAGGTCGTCGCCGGCGAGTGCCTGCAGGCCAAGGGGTTTGCCTATACCCTCATCGATCTGCTGGCCGACCGGGAACTGGTGCGCCAGTACCAGCAGGGCTCCTACGTGACGCTGCGCCTCACCGCCGGCATGTACCACCGCTTCCACGCCCCGCACGATTGCGAGGTCGAGCATGTGTCCTACATTTCGGGGGATACCTGGAACGTCAATCCGATCGCGATCGAGCGCATCGAGAATCTCTTCTGCAAGAACGAACGGGCGGTGATCCGCCTGCGGCTCGAGCCCTCCGGCCACATCGTCACACTGGTGCCCGTGGCCGCCATCCTCGTGGCCAGCATCCGGCTGAATTTCCTGAACGTGCTGCTGCATCTGCGCTATCGCGGCCCCAACCACATCCCCTGCGCCGCAAAGCTCAAGCGGGGCGAGGAAATGGGCTGGTTCCAGCACGGCTCGACCATCATCGCCTTCGTGCCGCCGGGCGTGCGACTGGCGGCCGCCCTGGAAACCGGCATGACCGTGCGCATGGGCCAGCCGCTCTTTGAACTGGACGAGGCATGACCGACCCTCCCGTTGCCGTCATCACCGGCACCACCCACGGCATCGGCACCGTTACCAGCCACGAGCTGGCACGCGCCGGATACAAGGTGGTGATGCTCTGCCGCAACGCCGAGGCGGCGGCCACGCTCGCGGCGCGGATCGGCGCGCACTCGCCCGGCCGCGCCGAGGTCGTACGGTGTGATCTGTCCAGTCTCGCAAGCGTGCGCACGGCCGCGCGCGCAGTGCTCGAGCGCCATCCGCGGATCGATCGGTTGATCAACAATGCGGGCACCGTCAGCACCTGGCACCGCTTCTCAGTGGATGGTCACGAACTCACTTTTGCCACCAATTACCTGGGGCCGTTTCTGCTGACGCGGCTGCTGTTGCCGGCGCTCGCGCCCCAGGCCCGCATCATCAATGTGTCCTCCAAGGTGCATTACCGCGGGCGCCTCGATCTCGACAGCGTCGACAACCCGAAGGCGGGCTATAGCGGCGTGGCGGCCTATTCGCGCTCGAAACTTGCGAATGTCCTGGACACCTTCGCGCTGGCCCGGCGCCTCGCCGGCAGCGGCATCACGGCCAATTGCCTGCATCCGGGGGTGGTCGCGACCAACCTGCTGCCGGGGTGGCTGAACCTGGTGCGGCCGCTGTTCCGCCGCATGATCCTGACGCCCGAACAGGGCGCGCGGACCACCCTCTACCTGGCGCTGGATGACCGCGCGGGCGCCCTGCAGGGGGAGTACCTGGATGAGCATCAGCAGGTGCAGCCGGCGCACCGCGCAGCCCACGACCTGCTGCTCCAGGAACAGCTACTGACCCGCAGCGCCCGCTGGACCGGTCTCAATCAGGCCAGCGCCTGAGCGGAACCGGAATTGCACATCCTGAACGATCCGGCCGAGACCTTCATACATGGCGCGCTGGGAGCGCACCAGTGCGTCGGCATTGGGCACCCAGGCGAGCACCCCGCTATCGCGCTGGGTCCACATCGCGGCCGGCGCCGGAATGGTGTCGATGCCGGCCTGGTTGAATTCGACCACCGAGCGCGCCATGTGCGCGGCCGAGGTCACCAGCACCACCTTGTGGACCCCCGCCCGGGCAAGGATCACGGCGGAGAACTGGGCGTTCTGATGCGTGTCGCGCGAACGGTTCTCGACCCACTCGGCGCTCACACCCAGGTCCTGGTGCAGGAAGTCGCTCATCGAGGAGGCTTCGAAGTGACTGCCCGAAATCAGTACCGGCAGATGCGTCGCCCGCGCCAGCCGCGCCCCGTACACCAGCCGCTCGAGGCTGGTCGCGCCCGGCGCCGAAGTGCCGTACTCCGGCGCATCGACGCGGACCCCGCCGGCCAGGATGACGATGGCCTTGGCGTCCCCCACCTGGGAGGGATCGAGGGCCGGGTAGCGCTCGGCCCAGCGCACCAGGGAGTCCGCGGCCATCGGGGTTGCCAGCAACCACAGCGAACCGAGCCCGAGGGCGCACAGCACCACCCCGGTCGCGCGCAGGCGGCGCGCCCCCACCAGCACCAGGCCCAGGGTTGCCAGCAACAGCGGCCCGGTGGGCGGCAGCACCAGGTTTTTCAGCAACTGTTTCCAGACGAAGTAGTCCATGTGCCCGAATGATAGCGCCCAATGAATCACGTAATATCAGACACGTTGTTCCATCCGATCTGCATGAAGGATCCGCAATGCCGGTAACAACCCGTTCGCCCCTGACGCAGCACCTGCTGTTCGCCCTGAACTTCTTCCGCCATCCGTTCATGCTGGGCTCCATCTGGCCCAGTTCGCCGAAGCTCGTGAATCAGGTGCTGCTGCCCATCGACTGGCAGCGTGCCCGGGTTATCGTCGAATACGGACCCGGGGTCGGCACCATCACCACGGAAATCCTGCGCCGGATGCGCCCCGACGCCCATCTGATCGCGATCGAGACCAATGCGGCATTCGTCAGATTCCTCAGGAACACGGTCACGGACCCCAGGCTCCACGTCGCCAACGAATCGGCCGCGGATGTCGGGGCGATCCTGAAACGGCTGGACCTGCCCCTGGCCCAGTACGTGGTCTCGGGCATCCCTCTGGGCAGCATGCCCGAGGCGCTGCGGGCCGACATCGTGGCCAAGACCCGCCTGGCGCTGGCGCCGGGTGGCCAGTTCCTGGTTTACCAGTTCACCAGCCGCGTGCTGCCGGTGCTGCAACGTACCTTCCAGGATGTCTCGCGCAGCATGGAGCGCCACAATCTGCCGCCCGCGCATCTGTTCGTGTGCTCGAACGACGCCGGCTGAAGTTCACGCGCCCTGCGGCAGCTGCGCGATCGGCTGCGGCCGGGCCAGGTAGTAGCCTTGGACGAAATCGACTCCGATGCGTTTGAGCTCGGCGAGGACCGGTTCGGACTCGACACATTCGGCCACCGTGAAGATGCCCAGCGAGCGGCCGATCTTGCAGATCGCCTCGACCATGTTGCGGTCCACGGGGTTAGCGGCCACCTGCGCCACGAACTGCCCATCGATCTTCAGATAATCGACCGGCAGCGTGCGCAGGTACATGAAGGATGACAGACCGCTGCCGAAGTCATCGAGCGCGAAGCGGCAACCGCGCTGCTGCAGTTCCTTCATGAAATAGAGCGCGTTCGACCAGTTGGTCACGGCGGCCGTTTCGGTGATTTCGAAGCACAGGCGGCGCGCCACGTCGGGGGCACCGGCGTGCTCGACCACGAACTCGAGGAAGGACTGGTCGCTCAGGGAATTGCCGGACAAGTTGACCGCCAGCACCGGCGAAGCCGCAGCTCCGTTGGGGGTCGCGCGCAACCGCTCCAGCGCGCGCAGGATCACCCAGCGATCGATGGCCGGCATGACGTTGTAGCGCTCGGCTGCGGGAATGAACTCGCCGGCGGGCACCAGCCGTCCGTCATCGTCCCGCAGCTGTACCGTAAGCTCGTGAAAGCCCACGGGGCCGGCATCGGCAATGGGCACGATGGGCTGGAAGAAAAGCTCCAGGCGGTTTTCCTCCACCGCGCGTGTCAGCCGCGCGGCCCAATGCAGTTCGCGATGCCGGTCCACGGCGCCATCGCCATCGTAGAGGTGGACCCGATTGCGACCGCCTTCCTTGGCGGCGTAGCAGGCGATGTCCGCGGCGCTGAGCACCGAGGCGACGCTGTCGGTCTCGCGGTTGATCTCGACCACGCCAATGCTCGCGCCGACATTCAGGGTGCTTCCCGCCCATACGAAGCGATAGTTGTGGATGGCCCGGCGCACGCTCTCGGCAATGCGGCCGGCCTGCGCGACCGAGGTGCCGTCCAACAGTATCCCGAACTCATCGCCACCGAGCCGCGCGATGGTGTCCTGCGTGCGCACGCGCGCTCGCAACAGACTGGTGACATCGCGCATCAGCCGGTCACCGGCCTGGTGGCCGCAGGTATCGTTCACCACCTTGAACTGGTCCAGATCCACGTAGAGGAGCGAGGAGTGCCGCTCGCCACGTTGCGCCAGGGTCAGCGCATCGCGCAACCGCACGTCGAATTCGCGACGGTTGATGAGTCCGGTCAGGGCATCGTGGGTCGCCTGATAGGACAAGGCGCGCTTCAGCCGACGCTCCTGCGTGACATCGTGCACCACGATCACCGCGCCGATCACCGCGCCGTTTCGGTCGCGGATCGGCGCCGCGGATTCCTGCACGGCGACTTCCTGTCCCGCGCGGGTCAGGAGCACCGGATGCGTGATCGGTGCGGCGACCGCACCCGCGACCTGCATGCGCTCCAGCGAATGGCTGACATGCTGGCGGGTGACTTCGTCGATGAGGTTCAGGACCTCCCCGAGCGGGCGTCCGCGGGCCTCCTCCATTGACCAGCCGGTGAGCTTCTCGGCCACCGGATTGACGTATTCGATGAGTCCGCGGGCACAGGTGCTGATGACGCCGTCGCCGATCGAGGCGAGCGTGACCTGGGCGCGTTCCTTTTCGGCAAAGACCGCCTGTTCGGCCTGTTTGCGGCGCGTTTCCGCCAGCAGCCGTTCGATGGCGATTCCGGCGAGCTTCGAAGCATGCTCGATGGACTCGGTCTGCTTCGCATCCGGCAGCCCCACCTCGTGCCGATAGACTCCCAAGGCGCCCAGGATCCGGCCATCGACGCTCTTGATCGGCGTGGACCACCCGCAGGCCAGGCCGGACTCGAGGCCGCCGGCGCGGTTCTCGCTCCAGAACGGATCCTTGGACATGTCCGCCACCAACACCGGCCGCGACAGATAGACCGAGGCGGCGCACGAGCCGTGGCCGAGTCCGATCTTTGCCGCCAGCAGCAGCTCGCGGAACGCCGCGGGCACGCCCGGGGCGACGACCGAGTCGAACCGGGCGCCACTCTCATCCAGGATGCTCACCGAACAGCGACAGCCCGGATCGACCGATTCGATGAGCTGGGTGACGGCCTCCAGCACCTGTGGCACCGGCGCACCGGCGGTCAGCCGATCCAATACCTCGCGTTCGGCCTCGGCGCGCCGTTCGCTGCGCTTGCGGTCGGAAATGTTGGTGACGCTCGCACGGACCAGGCGCTGGGTGCCCGAAGGCACCAGCGACAGGCGCACCTCGCAGTCCACCCCGGTACCGTGCGCGTTGCAGTAGACCCATTCGAAAACCTGCAGCTCTCCGGACATGATGTCGGCCGTGTTGCCGCGTATCAGATCCGCCGAGCGCTCACCGCTGGGCTGGAACTCCGGACTGAGATCGATTGGCGTCAGCTGCAGCAGCCGTGCCCGGTCCATGCCGAAGAGGCGCTCGGCATTGTCGTTGGCGTCGGTGTAGCGACCCAGGTCCATGTCCATCACCAGGATCGCCTCCGGCGCGTGGTCAACCAGCATCCGGTAGCGCAGCTCGCTCTCGCGCAGCTGCCGCTCGGCATCGCGCCGGTCGGTGATGTCACGCAGACACAGGACGAAGATTGCCCGGCGCCGCAGCCGCGCCCGGCTCACCGCGAATTCGGCCGGAAAAACCTCGCCGCTGCGCCGGCGGCCGCGGATCTCGCGGGCCGACAGATCCAGATGCGTGTCGCCGGTGCTCTCGGCGAGCCGGTCCAGGGCCTCGCCCACCGCGCCGCGATCGGCGAGCTGTGGCAGGAACTCCTCGATGCGGCGGCCGACCGCATCCGCCTCGACGTAGCCGAAGACCCGCTCGGCGGTGGGATTGAAGGTCAGCACGACGCCGAACTCATCCAGCGTCAGCACCGCATCCTTGATGTTGTCGAGCACGATCTGCAGATGATCCGAGCTCTGCTCCTGCGCCTCGAGCGCCAGTGCGCGCGCCTCGTCGGCCATCAGCTGCATGGTGCGGACCACGCCGCGACGCTCTTCATCGACGGTGGTGTAGTGGCTGCTGATGAGCCGCAGCATTGCGGCGGCATCGGGATGCTCCGCGCCGGTGCGCAGGCGCAACTCGCGCAGCTGCGCGAGCAGCAGCGGGTGCAGTGTTGCCTCCATTCCGGCGAGGGTCGCGGTCAGATCCACGCGCACGACGGTCGTCGCATGGCTCGCCGCCGTGGCTTCCGTACCGTCTTTGGATGAACGCTTGGCGTTGGGCGGTTTTGTCATAAGAGGCCGGGGCAGGACAGCTACATAATAAGAGCCGCATTGCGGCCACCGCGTGATCGGGTCGCGGTTTTCGCCACCTTCAGGCTAGCGATCAGCCTTCAATTGGATTTTGCTGCAGGTGCAGCAGCGGGCGTGGCCGAAGTTCCGACGACGATCGGGATGACGAAGCTGCGGCTGACCGCTTCGGCCGCTGCGCCGATCGTAACGGTGGCCATCACCGAGTAGATGCCGTCGTGCGCGGGCACCAGTGTCAGGATGTGGTCCACCGAGGCACCGGGCTCCATGTGCCCTTCGGGATCAAAATCGCCGCCCTGTGAGACATCCAGCCCATCATCCGGATGAAAGCGCGCTTCGAGATGATCCAGCGCCTGATTGGCGACCAGATGCAAGGTGATGACCACCGGCTGTCCGGCAACGGGCCGCGCCCCCACCTGGAACTTGAGGTTCACCGGCGCATCGTCCGCATCGCCCGTCGACACGGCCGACACGAGGTCGGTGGGCCCACCAGCGCCGGCGGGCGCGGCCGGTGTGCCGGCATGTCGCTTGGTGACCGCAACGCCGGAGTTGCCGGAAGGATGACCGCACGCCGTAAGCAGGCCGCAGGCCACTGCCATCAGCATTCCGATCAGATCGCTTCGCAGGCGTCGCATCGTTTCGTCCTCGAGACTTCCGGTCGCTATTGCAGTAGCGGCTGCTCGCGCATGTTAGACGATTGCTCCAGCAGGTCTAAGATGTAGTTCTCCCAATTGCGACGTTCAGCAAACCACGGGAAGGCACGGGGAAAGGCCGGATCGCGCCAGCGCTGGGCGATCCAGGCGGCGTGGTGCAGCATCCGCAGCGAGCGCAGCGCCTCCACCAGCAGCACCTCCCGGTAATCGAAATCAGCGAACTGCTGGTAGCCCTCGAGGATCTCGGCCCACTGGCGCTGCTGCGCATCGGGGGAGCCCGACAGCAGCATCCACAGGTCCTGGACCCGCGGACCCATCATGCAGTCATCGAGGTCGACGAATACCGGGCCACGCTCGTTCCAGAGCAGATTGCCGAGATGGCAATCACCGTGGATCCGGATCGCCGCAACTTCCCCGGCGGCCGCGAAGACACTTTCGACCGCCTCGAGCAGCTCGCCCGAGACCTCCTCGTAACGCCGGGTCAGCTCCGCGGGCAGCAGACCGCTGCTCAGGACCGCCTGCTGAGCCTGCCAGCCGAGGCGCTCGGATGAGAGCCAGGGACGCTCTTCGAAGGGACGCACGCAGCCGATCTGATGCATCCGGGCGATCGCACGTCCCAGCAGGGTGAGGGACTCGGCGGCATCGAGGTCCGGCGCGCGCCCGGGCATCCACGGAAATACACAGAAACGATACTCGCGGTATTCGAACAGTGTCGCGCCCGCGATCCGCAGCGGCGCTGCGACCGGCAACTCCGCCGCCGCCATTTCCGCGGTGAATTCGTGCTCTTCGGCGATCTGCGCATCGCTCCAGCGCTCCGCGCGATAGAACTTCAACACCCGGTTTCCCGCATCGGTGCCGAGCTGATAGACACGATTTTCGTAGGAGTTCAGGGCCAGCAGCCGGCCATCGCCCTCGATACCGACCGATGCGGCGGCATCCAGCACCACATCCGGACTCAGCGCCTCGAAGGGACGCGTTATCATGGCCGCATCACGGCACCCCGCGGAGGGTATGGATGGGTCGAGGAAGCATTCTGGTCACGGGCGGCGCCGGTTACATCGGCAGCCACGTGGTCCTGCAGCTGCGCGCGCGCGGCGAGCACGTCGTCGTGCTGGACGATCTGTCGCGTGGGTTCCGGCAGGCGGTCGGGGATACGCCGCTGGTCGTCGGCAATGTCGGTGATCGGCAACTCGTCGCGCGCCTGCTGCGCGATGAGGGCATCGACTCCGTGATGCATTTTGCCGCGTTCACGATCGTTCCGGAGTCGATGCGTGATCCGCTCAAGTACTACGCCAACAACGTCTGCGGTACCCGCAACCTGCTGGAATGTTGTGCTGAATCGGGCGTCCGTCACTTCGTGTTCTCCTCGAGTGCGGCAGTATACGGGACCCCGGCCACCGACCTTGCCGGCGAAGACTCCACAACGGCACCCATCAATCCGTATGGCACCTCGAAGCTGATCTGCGAGTGGATGCTGCGGGATCTGGCCGTGGCGACGGCGCTGCGCTACGTGGCCCTGCGCTATTTCAACGTCGCAGGTTCCGATACCGGCGGCCGCATCGGCCAGGCGACCCCGGGCGCGACGCTGCTCATCAAGGTCGCGAGCGAGGCGAGTGTCGGCAAACGGCCGCATGTCAGCATCTTCGGCACCGACTATCCGACCGCCGACGGCACCGGGATACGCGACTACATTCATGTCGAGGATCTCGCCGGGGCGCACCTGGCGGCGCTGGATCACCTGCGCCGGGACGGCGCCAGCGCGGTCCTCAACTGCGGCTACGGCCATGGCTATAGCGTGCGGCAGGTGCTGGACAGCGTGCAGCGCGTGTCAGGCCGCACGCTGCCGATTCGCGAGGAAGGCCGTCGCGAAGGCGATCCGGCGGTGCTGGTCGCACGGGCCGATCGCATCCGCGAGCTGCTCGGATGGAGCCCGCGCCTCGACGACCTGGACACCATCGTGCGCACTTCCCTGCAGTGGGAGACCCGGTTGCAGCAAAACCCCTGGTGAAATCCCGGATCAGGGGGCGGAAACAGTCACGCCGGAGGCGGTTGCCCGAGGCGTACAATGCCTAATATGCGGTTTTTCTGGCCCAAATCTCTCAGTGGTCTGATGCTCCTGGGCGTCGCGGTCATCGCCGTGCCGCTGTTGGTGGCGATCTCCAATGCTGCGCTGCAGATTCAGCAGCTGGCCGACTCGAGCCGCACGATTGCCTCCCAAGGCATCGGTTCGGCACGGGCCAGCGAAGACCTCACCTCCGAGATCCTCCAGCTCGAGCGCGCCACGCGCCTCTACCAGGTGCTGGGCAAACCGGATCTCCTGGACGGCTATCGCGAGCACGATGCTCAGCTCACGACCTCGCGGATGCAGCTGGCACACCAGCTGCGCTCCGCGGAGGCCAGCCGGGCGCTCAATCAGCTGGGAAGCCTGCAGACGCTGGTCTCGACCGCAGTCCTGGGCGCGACCGCCAACAGCGGTACCGTGGGCGCGACATTGCCGCAGTTCCTGGAGATGAACCGGGTGGCGGAGCGCATCCAGGTACTCAGCAAGACCGAGATCGATGCGCAGATCGCCGGGATTCAGCGCCGGACCGGTGAATCCCAGCGGCTGCTGCTGTGGCAGAGCGGCCTGCTGCTGCCGCTGGCAGTGTTCGCGATCGTGGTGCTGACATTCGGCGTCGGCCGGCCGCTGCGGCAGGTCGATCGCGCCATCAGCGAACTCGGACGCGGGAACCTTTCCCATCCGATCAGCGTCAGTGGACCCAAAGACATCGAGCGCCTTGGGCGCCAGCTGGAGTGGCTGCGGGGTCGCCTGCTGGACTTTGCGGCAGAGCGAAACCGATTTTTGCGGCATATGTCACATGAGTTGAAGACGCCGCTGGCCAATATCCGGGAAGGCACCGAGCTGCTGATGGACGGTGCGGTGGGCGAGCTCGACTCCAACCAACGCGAAGTGACCGGGATATTGCGGGAAAATGGCCTTAAATTGCAGCGACTGATCGAAAATCTGCTGTCCTTCAGCGCCTGGCAGACGACCAGCGTGGGCCTGGAAACCAGCGAGTTCCGGCTGCGCCCGCTGGTCAAGCAGGTGCTCGAGAGCCAGCAGCTGACGCTGCTGGGCCAACGGGTGCGTCTGGAAGTGAAGATCGAAGACATCACCTTGACCGCGGACCGCGGCAAGATGCGCCTGATCCTCGATAACCTGTTGTCCAACGCGATCAAGTACTCGCCAAAGGGAGGCGCCATCTATCTGTCCGCGCAGGCCGATGGCGAGCAGCTGCTTTTGGACGTAGCCGACACCGGCCCCGGCATCCCCTATGACGAGCGGGCGCATATTTTCGAAGCCTTCTATACCGGCAAGGCGGCCCGCGGCACGAGCGTCAAAGGCACCGGCATCGGACTGTCGGTGGTGCTCGAATTCGTGGCGGCGCACGGCGGCACGGTGCAGATCATGGATGGCCAGTTCCCGGGCGCGCATTTTCGCATCACGATGCCATTGAACAACCAGGTCCAGGCTGCGACCACCCCCAAGGAACAAGCGAATGCGGCTTAGTTCCTCCCGGCGTCAGGCACGGCTCATCCCGGTGCTTGCAGGCGTTCTCGTTGCCGGCTGCACCAGTCTCGCCCCGAGCCGCGAACCGCCCCCGGTGGATCACCCGCCGACCATTGACCGGGCCGTGACCGAGGCCGCGTTGCTGGCCAATTACCTGGAGGTGCTGCAGCACCTGGTGCAGGGCGCGCCGGCGGAGCAGGCCGAGATCCTGAGCAGTGCGCGCCACGATTATGAAACCGCGCCGACCCCGGGTCATCAGTTGCGCTACGCGATGGTCCTGGCCACTCCGGATCACCCCGGCACCGATTGCGCGAAGGCGCAGCAGCTGTTGCGGCAACTGATTGCCACCCAGGAGACCCTGCTGCCGGCCGAACGGGCCATGGCCTTCCTGACGCTGAAGAACGTGGAGCAGACCCTCGCGGAAACCGCGGAAATCCAGCATCTGCAGGCCTCGGCCGATCACAATGACCACGACCGCTATGCGACCGCGACCCTGACCCGCCGCCTGCAGAGCGAAATGGACGACAATGCGCGTCTGCACAAGGAACTCGATGAGGCGCATGCAAAACTGGATGCCATCGCCAATATTGAACGGGCTCTCAACAAGCCCAAAGCCTCAGCCCCCGGGGGGACACCACAGTGATCACCGCCAGTAAACGCAAAGCCCGGATCCTCGTCGTGGATGATGATCCGGGCCTGCTGCGCCTTCTCACCATCCGCCTGCGCGCGGAGAGCTATGACGTCGAGGCCGTGGAAGGCGGTCCCCAGGCCCTGGCCGCCGCGAGCCGCTTCCGGCCGGACCTGGTCATCACGGATCTGCGCATGGAACCGATGGACGGCATTGCGTTGCTCAAGGAGCTGCAGAACCGCTGGCCGGGTCTCAAGGTCATCATGCTGACCGCCCATGGCACGATCCCGGATGCGGTGCAGGCGACGCAGATGGGCGCGTTCGGGTTTCTCACCAAGCCGGTGGACAAGCAGGAACTCCTGGACCAGGTGCAGAAGGCGCTGCGCATTTCCGGTTTCGGCTCCTCCGACGAGGGCTGGCGTTCCGAGATCGTCACCCGCAGCTCGGTCATGGAAGAGAAGCTGTCCCAGGCCCACATGGTCGCCGGCACCGATGCCCGGGTCCTGATCACCGGCGAGAGCGGCACCGGCAAGGAACTGCTGGCGCGCGCCATCCACAAGGCGAGCCCGCGGCGCAGCCGTGAATTCGTGGTCGTCAACTGCAGCGCCATGGCGGAGGAACTGCTCGAGGCGGAGCTCTTCGGCCAGGAGAAGGACGCGACCGGTGCGCCGCGTACCCTGCCGGGCCTGTTCCGCAACGCCGAGGGCGGCACGCTGCTGCTGGATGAAATCGGCGACATGCCGATGCGGCTGCAGGTGAAGCTGTTGCGGGTATTGCAGGAGAATGCGGTCCGACCGGTCGGCGGCGCCTCGGTCATTCCGGTGAACGTGCGGGTGATCTCCGCCACGCGCCGTGATCTGCAGCAGCTGATGCAGCAGGGCCATTTCCGCGAGGATCTCTACTACCGTCTCAACGTCGTGCACATCGAGATGCCCTCGTTGTTCCGGCGGCGCGAGGACATCCCGCTGCTGGTGGCGCACTTCCTCGCCGTCATGGCGGGCGAAAGCGGCGCGCGCAAGATCTATGCGCCCGAAGCGGTGGAACTGCTGGCCACGGCCGACTGGCCGGGCAACATCCGGCAGCTGCAGAACGTCGTGCGGCAGAACGTCGCACTGTCGCAGACACCGATCATTCCGGTCGAGCTGGTACAGCAGTCACTCGGCGGCGGCCAGGGCAAGCTTCCCTCCTTCGACGAGGCCCGCGATGAGTTCACCCGCAGCTATCTGTCGCAGATCCTGCAGATCACCGGTGGCAACGTCAGTCAGGCGGCGCGCCTGGCAAAGCGCAATCGGACCGACTTCTACAAGCTGCTGGGACGCCATCAGCTGACCCCCGAGGAATTCAAGCAGCACTGATCAGGCGTCCTTGGCCTGCCCATGGCGGCCGAACTGGCTGGCGTCGATGTGGTGTTTCTCGAGCAGGTCGTAGAGCGTCGGCCGGGTCACCCCGAGGAACTCCGCGGCCCGCGACAGATTGCCGCCGGCGACGGCGAGCGCCTGGCGGGCGGCCTGCGCCTCGGCCTTCTGCCGTGCGATGCGCAGGTTCAGATGCTCCGGATCAGCGTCCGGATCGTGCAGATTCAGGTCGGTGCAGGTCACGACCGAACCCTCGGCCATGATCACGGCGCCCTTGATGCGGTTTTCCAGCTCACGCACGTTGCCGGGCCATTCGTAGGCCTGCACCGCGCGCAATGCATCGGGCGCGAAGGCCCGCACCGGCTTGCCGAAACGTTCGGCCATCTGCCGCAGCAGCCACTGGGCCAGCAGCACACTGTCACCCTGGCGCTCGCGCAGCGCCGGAATGCGCACTGTCACTTCGCTGATGCGGTAGAAGAGATCATCGCGAAAGCGCCCCGCGGCGATGAGTTCCTGCAGATTGCGGTTGGTGGCGCACACCAGCCGCAGCTGCAGCGGTACCGGCGTGCGGCCGCCGATGCGTTCGACGCTGCGTTCCTGCACCACCCGCAGCAGTTTCGCCTGCAGCGATGAGGGCATCTCGCCCATCTCATCCAGGAACACCGTGCCCTTGCCGGCGAGTTCGAGCTTGCCGAGGGTCCGCTGCGCGGCGCCGGTGAAGGCACCCTTCTCGTAACCGAAGAGTTCGCTTTCCAGCAGATTCTCGGGAATCGCGGCGCAATTGATCGCCACGAAGGGTTCGTGGGCCCGGCCCGATAGCCGGTGTAGTGCGCGCGCGATGAGTTCCTTGCCGGTGCCGCTCTCCCCGAGCACCAGCACCGTCGCAGTCGTCGGCGCGACCTTCTCGACGGCGCGGCACAACTGCCGCATGGCGTCACTCGCGCCGATGACCCCCTCGAGGGTCATATTGCCGGTCTGCTCGCGCAATCTGCTGTTCTCGGCTTCCAGCTCGCGGATGCGCAACGCGCGGCGCACGACCATCGACAGCACGGCCGCATTCACCGGCAGGTGGTAGAAATCCGTGGCGCCGAGGCCCACCGCCTTCACCGTGAGATCGCGCGAATGTTCCCCCGTCACCGCGATCAGCTTGGTCGCCGGCGCGATGCTCAGGATCTGGCGCAACAGCGCCAGCGTCTGCGCTTCCTCGGCGTGGCCACTGTCGCCCAGGTCGAAGAGCACCACCTCGGGCTCAATACGGCGCACCAGTACCAGCGCTTTCTCGCCCACCGGACTTGACGTAACCTTGAGGTCGGTGAAGACCGCGGCCAGCTCGGCGTTCCGGGCCGCATCATTCCCGACTATCAGCAGTGTGTGACATTCACTCAATCCGGCACCCGTGGTCGCAAGCAGGGGACGACGTGGCCGAACTTTACGCTGCGAGCGTAAGAAATTCCGTCATCTGCGGTAAAATGCGAAGCGCATCACGGTGCGAGTACGGACCCTATATGAATATTCACGGGGCCAGAGCCGGTTCACCCAGGAGAGAATGCAGTGTCGACCTTAGCTTCCGCATCTGAAGTCGCGACCGACGATGTCGCCGGGAAAATCCGCCAGATCCTCAAGGAGCACGGCCGTCTTGGCGCAGACGCCGACACTCTCTCCTTGAACGATGACCTGTATGCGGCCGGCATGACCTCCCATGCCAACGTCAACGTGATGCTGGCCCTGGAAGGCGAATTCGAAGTCGAATTCCCGGACGCCATGCTCAAGCGCGGCACTTTCGACAGCATCGGCTCCATCCGCAATGCGGTCACCAGCCTGCTGAACGCGGCCTGAGTCCGGCTTAGGCCACGGCTGTCGTGAACGGCCTGGTCCGCAGCATCTCGAGCGTCGAACGCGTTCCCCTGAAGGCCGGCTGGGAGATTGCGGGCACCACCCCGAATGCGATCGGCGGCTACGATGCCGCGCTCCTCGGGGACCTGCACTGGATCAGCGCGTCTGCCCCGGGGACCGTCGCGGCCATCCTGCGTGCCGCGGGCCGTTGGGACTTCACCGCTACCGAGCGCTTCGATGCCCGTGACTGGTGGTATCGGCTCAGGTTCAGCACCCCGGGGCCTGGTCCCACGATTCTCGGCTTCGACGGTCTCGCGACGGTGGCTGAAGTCTGGCTGAACGGCGCGGCGCTGCTCAGCAGCGACAACATGTTCGTGGCACATGCGATTCGCACGCTGCTGCGTCCCGGCGAGAACGAACTGGTGCTGCGGTTCAAGGCGCTGGATACCCTGTTACAGGGCCGCCGACCCCGTCCCAGGTGGCGCGCGCCGATGGTCGAAAACCAGCAGCTGCGCTGGTTTCGCACCACGCTGCTGGGCCGCACACCCGGTTGGTCGCCCCCCGCCGCCGCCGTCGGCCCCTGGCGCCCGATCTGGATCGAATCCGACGCACCGGTGAGCCTCGAGGCGCCGCAGTTGCAGGCCGAGCTCGTCGGCGCTGCAGGTATCGTTCGCGCGCACGGGCTGCTGAAATTAGGGCACGGCGCACGGCTGCAAGCGGCCGCGCTGATCGTCGCGCGCGGCGCGGGCAGCCAGCGCGCTGAGGTGAAGGTCGAAAGCCTCGCCGACGGCAGCCCGCTGCACGCCGAGCTGCAGCTTCCGGAGGTCGAGCGGTGGTGGCCGCACACCCACGGCGAACCGGCGTTGTATGCGGTACGGCTGGAACTGCAGTTGGCTGGTACCGCGGCGCCCATCACCCTGGCACTGGGACACATAGGCTTCCGCACGCTCGAGGTCGACACCGCCGGCGGCAACTTCGTGGTGCGGGTCAATGGCGAACGCATCTTCTGCCGCGGTGCCTGCTGGACCCCGCCGGATGTGGTCGCCCTGGAGACCGCGCCGGCCGCGGCCGCCGGGGTCCTCGACCAGGTGGTGGCCGCGGGCATGAACATGATCCGGGTCGGCGGCACCATGGTCTATGAAAGCGATGCTTTCCTGGATGCCTGCGATGCGCGCGGCGTGCTGCTGTGGCAGGACTTCATGTTCGCCAACATGGACTATCCGGAAGCCGACGCGGCATTCCGCACCTCCGTCACGAACGAGGTTCGGCAGCTGCTGGAACGCCTGGGCGGCCGGCCCTGTCTCGCTGTCCTATGCGGCAACAGTGAGGGCGAACAACAGGCGGCGATGTGGGGCGCGCCGCGGGAACGCTGGTCACATCCCCTCTTCCATGAGCTTCTGCCGCAGCTGTGCGCGGCCCATGCATCCGGCACGGCCTACTGGCCGTCGAGTGCCCACGGCGGCGCCTTCCCGCATCAGGGCAATGTCGGGACCACCTCTTATTACGGCGTCGGCGCCTACCTGCGACCGCTCGATGACGCGCGGCGCGCGCAGATCCGTTTCGCGACCGAGTGCCTGGCGTTCGCGAACGTTCCGGAAGAGCCCCTGCTGCTGCAGCTGGCTGCGGCGGGCGGCGGCAAGGTGCATTCGCCGCTGTGGAAATCACGGGTACCGCGCGATCTGGGCGCCGGGTGGGACTTCGATGACGTCCGGGACCATTACCTGCGCGAAGTATTCGACCTCGACCCGCCGACCGTGCGTTATGCCGAACATGATCGATATCTCGAGTACGGCCGCGCGACCAGCGCCGAGGTCATGGCGGCGGCGTTTCGCGAGTGGCGCCGCGGGTGCTCCGACTGCAACGGCGCCCTGATCTGGTTCCTGCGGGACCTGTGGCCGGGAGCCGGCTGGGGTGTGATCGATTCGAGCGGCGAGCCGAAGTCCGGCTACTACGGCCTCGCGCGCCTGCTGCAGCCACGCACGGTGTTCATCACCGATGAGGGTGGCAACGGACTGTACGCACACGTGCTCAACGAAACTGGCGGCGAGCTTGCCGGGACACTTGCCCTGACGCTGATTCCGGCAAGCGGCCGCAGCACCCTGCACCGGATACCGGTCACGGTCGGCGCGCGCGGGACGCTGGAACTGCCGCTGGTCGCAATGCTCGAGGGGTTCAGCGATCTGTCCTATTCATACCGGTTCGGGCCGCCGCCGTATGAGGCGGTGCGAATCGCCCTGCTCGATGCGGCCGGGGCGGAACTCGCCCACGATTTCCACTTCCTGCTGGGACATCGGCGCCTGGCGGTCCACGACCCCGGCCTTGCGGCCAGCGCGCAGCGCCTGCCGGACGGCAATCTCAGCGTGCAGGTCAGCAGCGAGCGGCTCGCGCGCTTCGTGAGCCTGCGAGTACCCGGCTTCCGGGCCGCCGACCAGTATTTTCATCTGGCGCCGGAGACTTCGCGCACTATCCTGCTGCGCGCCCTCGAATCACATCCCGAACCTGCAGGCGAAGTGCTGGCGCTCAATGCCGCGGTGGCGCGCCGGATCACCGTGAGCCCATGAGTACGCCGCATCATACCGAGCAGATCGCCGGGTTACGGACGCTCGTGACCGAGGAAGGCACCACACCTCACGCGGTCATCATCCTGCTGCACGGCTACGCGATGGTTCCCGAGGACCTCGCGCCTTTCGGCCGCTCCCTGGGCGTACCGGCCTGGTACCTGTTTCCGGAGGGTCCCGAGGCAGCGCCCGCCGGAGGACGCGCGTGGTGGCACATCGACACCGCCGCCCGCGAGGCCGCACGCCTGATCGCGCCACGGGACCTGGCGAGTGAAATCCCCGCCGGCCTGCCGGCGGCGCGCGCGCAGCTGCAGCGCTTCGTGATGGCCTGCCGTGAACGCTTCCAGCCACAGCGTCTGATCGTCGGCGGCTTTTCCCAGGGCGGCATGCTCGCCTGCGACTGGCAGCTGCATCATGACCCTGAGGCGGCGGACGCTCTGCTGCTGCTGTCGGCCTCGCGACTCAATGCCGGCGACTGGCAACGGCGCGCTTCGGCGCTGCGACAGCTGCCGGTGCTCGTCAGTCACGGAAAACGTGACACAGATCTCGCTTTTTCGGCTGGCGAAAAGTTACGTGACTTCATAGGCGAGTCGGGCGCACAGCTGACCTGGGTGCCCTTCGATGGCGCGCATGAGATCCCGCTCACAGTGTGGCGGTCGGTGCGGCGGTTTTTCAAATTGTTGTTATGTGAACCAGTCTGAAATCTAACCACAATGGAATGGGCCATTTGCAGCCGAGCCTGTAAAATTACTGAAAGCTGAAGAGGCTAATACCTTACATGAGCACCGGATCCCGCGAAGAATTTGCCGCATTGTTGGCCGCCGTGAAACGCATTGCAGTCGGAACTGCAGCGGAACACGCCGCGGATGTCGATACGCGCGGCCGTTTCCCCACCGAATCAATCACGGCACTGCGCGAAGCGCGCGCCCTGTCCGCGCCGGTTCCACGTGAACTGGGCGGCCTCGGCTGCAGCATGCGCGAGCTCGCCGAACTGTGTTCGACCCTCTCGCAGGGTTGCGGTTCGAGCGGCATGGTGCTGGCCATGCATTACATCCAGGTCGCCTGCATCGCGCGCCACGGGATGGGCTCGCCCTACCTGCGCGAATACCTGCAGGGCCTGACGCGCAATCAGTACCTGCTGGCTTCGATGACCTCGGAGGTCGGCACCTTCGGTGAGACCCGCACCAGCGTCTGCGCCATCGAGCGCGATGGCGAGAAATTCAAGCTCGCCAAGGATGCGACCACCGGCTCTTACTGCGCGCATGCCGACGGCATCCTGGTGACCTGTCGCCGGGCGCACGATTCGGCCCCGAGCGATCAGATCCTGGTGCTCGTGCGCAAGGAAGACTACTCCCTCGAACAGACCACGAGCTGGGATACGCTGGGCATGCGGGGCACCTGCAGCCCGGGCTTCAAGCTCGCCTCGCACGGCGCCGCCGAGCAGGTGATTCCCGGATCATTCGGCGATTCCTCGGCGCAGACGATGGTGCCCTACTCGCACATCCTGTGGGCCTCGCTGTGGTGGGGCATTGCCGCGAACGCAGCGGCGCGCGCCGCCGAGTTCGTCCGTGGCGCCGCGCGCAAGACCCCGGGCACGGTGCCGCCGACGGCCGTGCGCCTGGCGGAGGCCTATGAGGACCTGCAGGTGATGCGCCACAACTGGCTGGCGCTCGCGAACGAGTTCGACGAGATGAGTCAGCGTCCCACGGGCATGGAGGAGCTGCAGTCGATGGGCTGGGCACTGAAGATGAACACGCTGAAGGTCACCGCCTCCCAGACGGCCCCGAAGATCGTGCATCAGGCGCTGCACATCACCGGAATCCTCGGCTACAAGAACGATTCGAAGTTCAGCCTCGGGCGGCACTTCCGCGACGTTCTGTCGGCGGCGCTGATGATTTCGAATGATCGCATCACCGCCAAGAGCGCCTCGATGCTGCTGGTGCTGAAAGATACCTGAAGGAGCGTTGTTTCCCATGTCTGTCGAATATGATCGCGACAAGTTTTACGCGGGATTGGTCAAACACGGCCTGATCGTGCCGGTCGGCGTCCAGGGCGTGTTCGGTCGCAACGCCACCTTCGAGGATGTCCTGGAACGTTTTAACGGCCTGGTCACCCAGATCTCCAAGAATGACGGCGCCGAGGTCTTCACCTTCCCGCCGGTCATCAACCGCCAGGTGCTGGAGAAGGTGAACTACCTGGATTCCTTTCCGCACCTGTGTGGCGCCGTCTACAGCTTTTTCGGCAAGGAAGCCGACGCGCGCGACCTGTCGCAGAAGATTCACGACGGACAGCCCTGGGGCGACAAGCTCGGGCTGACCGATGTGGTACTGAACCCGGCCGCCTGCTATCCGGTGTATCCGACCATGACCGGAACGGTGCCGAAGGGCGGCCGCCTGATCACCATGCTCAACTGGGTCTACCGCCACGAACCCTCGCCCGAGCCCACGCGCATGCAGTCTTTCCGCGTGCGCGAATTCGTCCGCATCGGCACTCCCGATGAGGTCGTGGAATGGCGCGACATGTGGTTGCAGCGCGGGCTCACCTTGCTGAAATCACTCGGGCTGCCCGCCTACGATGAGGTCGCCTCCGACCCCTTCTTCGGTCGCAGCGGCAAGATGCTCGCCGTGAGCCAGAAGGAGCAGCGGCTGAAATTCGAGGTGGTGGTGCCGGTCATCTCCAAGGAGAACCCGACGGCGGTGTGTTCCTTCAACTTCCACCAGGAACACTTCGGTCACACCTTCGACATCAAGACTTTCGACGACAAAACCGCCAATTCGGCGTGCCTGGGCTTCGGCCTGGAGCGCATCGTCATGGCACTCTTCAAGACGCACGGCTTCGAGGTCGACACCTGGCCCGCCGAAGTCCGGGCGCGTCTCTGGCCGTAGACCTTGAGCGCAGCAGCCCCCCAGGAAGAAGGCGCGACGCATCGGCTGCGGGCGATTCCCGGCCTTGAGGCCGACGGCTACCCGCGCCACTCACTGCACACCGAGGATCGCGTGTGGGTGGAAAAGAACTGCTACGTTGACGTTTGGATCGAATTGCTTCACGCGCTGGGGTTGAACCCGCTGGCGATGCTGGCCTTCACGGTGGCCGTGGACTTCGAGGGTGACCAGTGGACCTTCTTCAAGCCTCCGCACGATGAGCTGCGGACGCTCTATGGTGTCGACGTCCAGGAACTGAACGTGTGGCGGCCGCTGGTCGAACATGCGACCGAGTACCTCGCCGCCGGCAAGCTCATCAGCACCGAGGCGGATGCATTCTGGCTGCCGGACACCTCAGGCACCGACTATCGTCGCCAGCACACCAAATCGACCATCATTCTCGCCGACATCGATCTCAACGCGCAGCGCCTGGGTTATTTCCATAATGCAGGCTACTTCGCGCTCGAGGGCGAGGATTTCGTCAACACCTTCCGGATCGGCTTCGCGCCCGATCCGACCTTCATGCCACTGTTCGCCGAATCGATCCGCACCGACGCACTCGTGCGCCGACCCGATGCCGAGCTGCTGCAGCAGGCCCGGCTGACCTGGCGTCGGCACATCGAGCGCATTCCGCGCGATAACCCGGTGCTGCGCTTCATCGAGCGGCTCGAGGCGGATCTGCCGGAGATGCAGCGGCGCGGACTTGCGCATTACCACGCCTGGGCATTCGCGACGGTGCGGCAGCTGGGCGCCGCCTTTGAGCTTTCGGCACAGAACCTTCGCTGGATGCAGGCACTGGGAGCGAGCATTCCCATGGATTCTGTGACCCAATTTGAGGCAATATCCGTCGGCTGCAAAACGTTCATCCTTAAAGGCGCGCGGGCGGTGAATGCACGCCGACCGCTGTCGGTAAGGGAGATGCTGAGCCCCATTGCAGAGCACTGGGAGCAAGGCACGACGCAGCTCGCCGCCTTTTGCAGTTGATAAAGATCCTAAAGAACCACCGATACGAACCGATGAGCGCCACACCCTCTCACGCCTTGCTCGAGCCCCGCGGGGGGTCGGGCGAGCATGCCGAGGAGTCGGTGTTCTTCGACTCCGGTGACCGTCAGCTGTTCGGGCGTCTGCATCACCCGAGCGGCGAACAGCTTGCGAACATCGGCCTGGTGATCTGCAAGCCCTTCGGCTACGAGGCGCTGTGCGGACATCGCAGCATCCGCGCCTTTGCCGACATGGCCGCAGAACTCGGCATGCCGGTGCTGCGCTTCGACTATCTCGGCACCGGGGATTCGCAGGACATCGATCCGAGCGCCGACCAGATCGATGCCTGGGTGGCCGATGTGCAGGCCGCGGTCGCCCACCTGCGCGCACTGACCGGCGTCACCCGGGTGTGTCTGATGGGCATCCGCCTGGGCGCCCTGCTGGCCGCGCTCGCGGTTGCGCGCACTCCGGAGGTCAGCAATCTCATTCTCATGGCGCCGGTGGTATCCGGTCGCCGCCATCTGCGCGAATTGCGCAGCATGCGCCTGATCGCCACGAGCGAAACCGAGACCGCCGCAGCGCCGGCGGCGAGCCCCGAGGCTGGCGCTTCGGACGAGTTCAACGGCTACGAAATGTCCGCGGCGACGCTCGCGGCACTGGCGGCCCAGGATCTCACCAAGACCGCGATGCCGCGGGTCACGCGCGTCCTGATCATGGATCGCAGCGACTTCCCGGCGGCCAAGGCCTTGCGCGATACGCTCACCGCCGCGGGCAAGGACGTCGAATACAGCGCATTGCCCGGCTATTTCGAAATGGCACTGGTGGCGCCGCACTACGCGGTCACCCCGGCACAGATGCTCGATGCGGCACGGGACTGGCTGATACGAACGCCGGATCTGCCCACGGACGAATGGCGTCGCGCCGGCACGACGAGCCTGACGCTGAAGCGACTGACCCAGCCGGTCAGCTATACCTCCAATGGTGTCGCTCCGCAGGAACGTGCCGTCACGCTGGGCGACCGCGTGCCGCTGTTCGGCATCGTCACCGAGCCGCGACCCGGGGAACTGCGGCGGCGCGCCGTCATTCTCCTGAACGTGGGCGTCGACTACCACATCGGACCCAGCCGCATGTACGTGTCGCTGGCCCGGCGCTGGGCACAGCGCGGCTACTACGTGCTGCGGGTCGATCTTGCGGGCATCGGCGACAGCCAGACGCTCCCGGGCCGCGAGGAGAATGTCGTTTACGCGCCCGATGCCGTCGAACACGTCTGTGCGGCCGCCGAGTTCATGCGCAGCCGCTACGGCATTCAGGACCTGACCCTGGCGGGCATCTGCTCGGGCGCCTATCACGGGCTGCGGGCGGCCGCGTCGGGTCTCAAGGTCGAGCGTCTGCTGCTGGTGAATCCGCAGACCTTCTTCTGGAAGGAAGGCATGAGCCTCGATGCGCTGACTTCCGCGGAAGTCGTGCGCAATCCGAAGGTCTACCGGCGGCGCCTGCTGTCGTTCACGGCCTGGCGACGGGTGCTCAAGGGCGAAGTGAACCTGTGGCGGATCCTGATGGTGTTCGCGCGCCGCACCCTGATGTCCCTGGAAAGCAAGGCGCGTGACTGGACCCGGGCGGTCGGCTTCCGGCTCGCGGATGACCTCGGACACGACCTCGAGGCCATCGTCGGACGCGGTGTGCGGATGGTGTTCGCCTTCGCACCCGGTGAGCCGGGCCTGGCGCTGTTGCGGCTGCAGGGCGGTTCCTCGGTGCGCAAGCTCGGCGAGAAATGCCGCATCCGCACGCTCGCCCATGGCGATCACACCTTCAGCGAACGCGGCCCGCGCCGGGTGCTCGAAGAGTGTCTGAGCGATGAGCTGTTTTCGCGCCCGCCGCACCTGAGCGTGGTGGGCGGCAGCGTTTCTGAAGCACCGAAGCGGCCGCGTCCGAACCGCTGGCGGGTGCTGGCCGCGATCGCGGTGCTGGCCGTCGCCACGGCCCTATGGGTGGCAAGCCGCGCATTCTATTACGGGTCGCTCGACTACGGCGGCAACGGGCCGCCCTCGCCGCTGCTGGAACACCCGGATCGTGCCGGTCTCGTCGGTCTTACCGAGGTGGGCTTCACGACGGGTGACGGGACGGCGATCAGCGGCTGGTACGTGCCCTCCCGCGATGGCGGCGCCGCGATCATCGTCACCAGCGGCACCTCCGCGAACCGCACCAGCATGCTGGCCGAAATCCGCACCCTCGCCACCGCCGGTTTCGGTGTCCTCGCCTTCGACTGGCCCGGCACCGGGCGCAGCGGCGGCCAGGTGAACTGGGGCGCCCCGGCAGTCGCCACGCTCGAGAGCGCAATCGACTGGCTGGCGGCGCGGCCCGAAGTCGATCCGGGACGCATCGGCGCACTGGGCTTCTCGGCCGGCGGCATGGTTACAGTCCAGGTCGCCGCGAAGGACAAACGGCTGCGCGCCGTGGTGCTGTCGGGCACTTCCTCGGAAATCGATGCGACGCGCAGCTGGTTTCATCTGACCCCGAAGCCGCTGCGCGAGCTGCCGACCGAATGGGCCGCCCGCGCCCATGGCTGGCCACTGGGCGTCGTGCGACCCGCGATGCTGGTCGCCGCGATCGCGCCGCGCCCGGTGTTTCTGATCGGCGGTTCGGAAGAGCCGGACGCCAGCCCGAAGGAAGTCGCACGCATGTGTGACGCGGCGCATGACCCGAAGGAATGCTGGGTGGTGCCGGGCGCTTCGCATGGTGCCTACGCGGAGGCCGCCCCGCAGGCGTACGCCTCGCGCCTGACCGATTTCTTCACGCGCGGTCTGCTCGGCCCCGCGATCTAGCTGTCGCTGTCGCCGGACGGCGACTAAAGACCCCCCAGCCTCCTGCCGACATATGGCAAAATCGCCCCACCGGCGGGAGTTGAGACCTGGCGCTCGATATGTGCCGCGCGGACCTGCTGAAATGATCTGAAATCCCGGTGGTGACCCCGACTTCATGAGCGCTGAATCGACTTTTCCTGACACGATGGCCCAGCTCGATCAGGAGATCGCGAAGGCTCTGGTCCTGCTGTTCAAGCTGTCCGATGACGCCATCGACAGAATCCTCGAGGCCATGACCCACATGGGCACCAGCTTCTCCGAAGCCGCCCTCCACACGGGTCTGGTGACGATGTCCGAGCTGGAGGCCGCGCGCCAATGGCTCGGCCAGGAACGGGCCATTCATCACCGCGGAATCATCGAAGAAGCCCTGCGCAAGCAGTCCGGTCGCCGCGAGATCATGACCGAGCCCGAGGAGTGGGTCACGCCCGGCCCCGGCCTGCTCCTGGCACACAATCCCGACACCGCCCGCAGCGAGACGATCCGCACCCTGCGCACCGAACTGCTGATGCGCACCAACGGGCTGCGCGACGCCGGCGTGTTCGCAATCGTCAGCCCCGGCGCCGGCGAGGGCCGTTCACAGCTGTCCGCTGAACTCGCGCTGGCCTTTGCGCAGCTCGGCGGCCGCACCCTGCTGGTCGACGCGGATCTGCGCCGACCGCACCTGCATTCGCTTTTTGGCGCGACCAACGACATCGGCCTGGCACAGGCCCTGACCGGCAACGGCAACGCACGCCTGCGCCGCGTGAGCGGCCCGCTGCACATGTCCCTGGTGACCTCGGGCCCGCCGCCGCTGAATCCCCTGGAGCTGCTCTCGAGCCGCAGCTTCGAACGCCTGGTGGCCGACTGGCGGCGTGCCTTCGAGTACGTGGTGATCGATACCCCACCGGTTTCGGAGTTCTCGGACGGCGTCGCGGTGGCGACCGTCGCATCGAACCTGGTGGTGATGGTGCGAGCCAACGAGACCTCATTCCACGGGCTCACCGAGATGCGCCGCAAGCTCGATACGACCCGCGCCCGCGTGGTCGGAGCGGTCATCAGCAACTATTGATCGGCGCGGTTCTGCGCTCCGCCGCAACTGCGCGCGCGCCGCGCGGTGCGGCTCATCGCCCACTTAACAATATCGTGATCCCGCGGGGAAAATCCGCCGCCGACATTCCGCATCTGTGACGTCGCACACCGAAAAACATTTCGGCGCGCTGCAGGCGATGCATGACCGCATCGAGTTGACAATATCGTGACACCGCGCACAAAACTGCCGCGCCTGTTGCCGCGCGTGTGAACTCGAAAAATATTTTTTCAGCAGCGCGCCCCGCGATGACGCACGAATGCGCATCGCTGCACCGAATGCGGCCGAAAATTCCGATCTCGTGCACAGAAATTCGTCCGCAGATTTTCTGCGCGCGATGTTTCGCAGGCCGCAATAACCTGTGATTACCGACTCGAGGGGCCCTAGCACGCACTGATCCGCCTGTTCACGGCATTTCATCGAACCCGCGTGCAGCAGACTCAAGAAATCCGACGTCGCGCACAAAAAAATACCATTTCGCACTGTGCGCCCGTGACGTCGTGCGCATTTCAGGCGCAATGCTCATCACGCTCAATTCGTCAACCCTGATCACGCGCGAAAAAATCAAAAAACTGTCTGCGCTCGGCGACTTTTTTTGCACTCGCGCGCGCCGCACGCGATGTGCTGAATTTACCGTAAAAATAAGGATTTTCGTGCACATCGCGAGTTCGCACGTCGCATGCGAAAAATCTTTGTCTCCAATCAGTGACGGTGTAGTAATTCGCGGACAGTTTGCGCTCACTCGACAACACCGTTTCAATGCGCCCCACATTGGTATTTCCGCAGTAGCGGGACACCGAAACATATGGCAGGCCGCACGACGGGCAGATTGGTTGCGAGGAATTCAGACGATGACGAACTTCATGAACGCTGGAATGTTGTCGCGGGTCACCGCGGTATTGACGCTGGGCCTGCTGGCTGCCTGCGGCTCTTCGACGAGCAGTACCGGCCTGGGAAGTACGACGTCGTCGACGACATCGTCGACTTCCGGGACTTCCACAACATCGGCTTCATCGACTTCGTCGACCTCGTCCGGCAGCGGCACGACTCTGGCCGATCCGATCGCGCTGTCGGCGGCCAGCTACTCGGTCGCGCAGAACGCCGGCACCGTGACCATCTCGGTCGCGCGCACCGGCAGTGCGGCCGCGGCGGTCAGCGTCAACTACGCGACCACCGACGGCACCGCGGTTGCCGGCACCGATTACACCTCGACCACCGGAACGCTGAACTGGGCGGAGAACGACTCCACCACGAAGACCTTCTCGGTGCCGATCAGCGATAAGACGCCCTTCACCGGCTCGCGCGCCTTCGCGGTCGCCCTGACCGACCCGAGCTCGGGTGGCAACATCGCCGCGCCGGGCAGCGCGACGGTCGCGATCTCCGGCGCCGACTCGACCTCCTCGGGCGAACTGGAACTGTCACAGAGCAGCTTCTCGATCTCCGAGGCGGCGAAGTCGATGCAGGTCACCGTAAACCGCGTTGGTGGTTCCAGCGGCCAGGTCACCGTGCACTACGCGACCTCGAACGACACGGCCACCGCCGGCAAGGACTACACGGCGGCCAGCGGCACGCTCACCTGGGAAGACGGCGATGCCTCTTCCAAGACCTTCGGCATCGCCCTGAGCGACGCCGTTGCGTACTCGGGCACCAAGACCTTCAACATCACGCTGTCAGACCCGGGCACGGGCGCGGCACTCGGTACGCCCTCGAGCGCAACGGTGAACGTCAATGGCACGGTCACGTCGGGCGCGGGCGGCAGCATGGCCCTCACGGCGGCCAGCTACAGCGTTGCGCAAAGCGGCGGGAACGTCACGATGACGGTCGCCCGCACCGGCGGTACCACCGGCGCGGTCAGCGTCGAGTACGCCACGACGAACGGCACGGCCGAGGCCGGCACGGACTTCACCGCCGAAACCGGCACGCTGTCCTGGGCCTCGGGCGATAACGGCTCGAAGACCTTCACGGTCCCCGTCAGCAACGCGGATCCGTTCACGGGCAACAAGACCTTCACGGTCGCCCTCACGAATCCATCCGGCGGCGGCACCGTGGGCAGCCCCGGCGCGGCCACGGTGACCATCGCCGGTGATGCCAGCGCCGCAGTCGGCAGCCTGGAATTCTCGGGGGCCAGCTACTCGGTGGCGCAGGGCGCGGGCTCACTGACGGTCACCGTCAACCGCGTCGGCGGCTCCACGGGCGCGGTGGGACTCTCCTACGGCACGAGCAACGGCACCGCGGTTGCGGGCACGGACTTCACCGCATCGAGCGGCAAGCTGGCCTGGGCCTCGGGTGATGACACTGCGAAGACCTTCACGGTCCCGGTGAGCGATGCGACGCCCTTCTCGGGCACCCGCAGCTTCACCATCGCCCTCTCGGCGCCCACCGGCGGCACCTCGCTGGGCTCTCCGGCGACAGCCACCGTGGCCATCACCGGCGGCGCCTCGACTGCGGTCGGTAGCCTGCAGCTGTCCGCGGCCACCTATGCGGTGAACGAGACCGCCGGCTCGCTGAGCTTCACGATCAACCGGACCGGTGGCAGCAGCGGTGCCGTCGCGGTCAACTACGCGACTGCCAACGGCTCGGCCACGGCGGGCACCAACTACACGGCCACCAGCGGTACGCTGAGCTGGGCCAGTGGTAACGCGGCCTCCCAGACGGTGAAGGTGCCGGTGAGCACCTCGGCCTTTTCGGGCACCAAGACCTTCAACATCGCGCTCTCGGGTGCCACTGACGGCGCGACCCTGAGCACGCCGAGCTCGGCCACCGTCACGATCACCGGATCGGGTGCGGTCGGCACGGCGGTTACCACCGTCACCTCAGTCGTCGGCGGCGGCGGCACGACGGGCACGTCCAGCGGCAGCCTGCCGGTGGCGCCGACCGTCACCTCGGTCTTCTCGAAGCCTGAGGGTGCGACGATATTCTTCACCAACCAGGAAGCGGCCAACGGCAACTACGTGCAGCACTACACGGCAACTTCGAACCCCGGTGGCATCACGGCGACCAGCAACGGCAACTCCAACCGCATCGACATCGAAGGTCTGACGGGTGGCGTGAACTACACGTTCACCGTGACCGCGACGAACGCTGCAGGCACGGGTCCGGCGTCGGCCGCCTCTGCGAGCGTCACGGCGGGTGACTACGCGGACTACTGGGTCGCCAACGGTTCCGGTCTGAGCTCCGCCTGGAGCACCTACGCCGGCACCGAAGGCAACTCGATCAACTGGAATGCGACTCCCCCCTCGGGCGTCACGCCGCCGACCGGTAACACCGTGGTGGCCTTCTCCTCCAATGGCTCGAACCCGTTCATCCTGCCCTTCGTCGAGCACAACCTGATCGACAGCAATGGCAACCAGGCGGGTGTGAACTACGGTGGCGGTAAGCTGTTCCTCGGCCCCTACACCTACTTCGTGATCTCGATCTATGCGACCCACGCCAATCAGAAGGTCGGGTTCCAGTTCTATCAGACCAACGCGATCAACGGCATGCTGACCCAGCAGAACGGTTCCAGCACCTCGACCTTCGAGGACACCACCCAGAACTTCGTGTCGAACTTCCTCTCGGGGAACCAGTTCACGTACCTGGACCTCACCAATGTCGGTGGTAACTACGTCACCTCCAACACCTCCTCGATGATCACCACCTCGGGTGTGCCGCGCGAAGAGAGCAAGGGTGACTACTACGAACTGTCCGAGCCCGATCAGCTGGTCAGCGGCTTCATCGAAGTCGGCAATGGCAACGGCGCCTACGGCCCGGCCACGATGACCGTCGGGCAGTGGAACACCTACAAGATCCCGCTGAGCGCCTTCGGTAACTCTGCGTGGCCCTACGGGAACCAGATCCTGAAGTTCATGATTCAGGATGTGACCGGAGCGAGCAGCACCTTCTACATCAGCCAGCTTGGGTTCACCAACCACTGATAGGAAGGCTAAGAAGTACTTAAGCAAGTTAAGTACGCGAGTAAGTAGAGACCAGCGGCCCGCTTCGGCGGGCCGCTTTTTTATTTCACAGGGGACGCAACTCGATCTCGGCCCAAATTGGGTTCAGGGTCGCCATTCGACGATGACATTGAAACCAGCCGAATCAAACCCGTAATTGATCTTGGTCAGGTAAGCGTCGGACATGTGCTGATCCACGATCCCCACCGAGACACGCCATTTGGGGTCGGACTGGTAGCGCACGCCAAAGCCGAGCAGGTACATGAAGGAAATATCGTCCTGCTGGCCGTAGTAAAGCCTGCTGGCGTCGGTCGCGCCCGCGCCCTCGCGAAATTCGACGTACGGTGACCAGGTGCCGTCGCCCGGTACGAAGAGGTAGCGCAGACCCCCGATCAGTCCGGCGTAGTAGTGCTCAGGTCCCTGCAGGATATCGGCACCTATGACGCCTACGCTGGTCTGCCAGTAGCCGCGCAGGAAGCCCCAACCACCGACATTCGTGAGGTCATAGCGGCCGCCGAACAGGTAGCTGTTCAGGTGATAAGACCAGGGGTTTTTCTCCGCGCCCTGTCCAGCCAGCAGGAAGAAAGGATTCTGGATGTCCCAGAACACGTAGGAGGCCTCAAAGTCGTACGTCCAGCGGCTGGCGGGTGCGCTCTGCATGGAGGAAGCGGTAGCCGTATCCATCGGTACCGGATCATCGCCTGCGTGTGCCTGCAGAGAAACGCCCGCAATGCCCACGATGCCCAGCCCCGCGGGAATCATCAGGAATTCCAGATTTCGCAAGATTGGTCTCTTCAAGGGCTTAACCTCAAGTCCGTCGCTTCTGCCGGAACCCAGCCTGGGTCCGTGGTCTTCTTAGACCCGAAAACGACGACTGCGTTTGCTTCAGCGCCGTCTTGGCAGCCTGATTGTCGGCGGCCGCTACAGACCTCCGACTGATGCTTGCGTCAGAACTGGAAGTACAGGAACCGCGCGGCGTGGTCGAAGCG
>Ga0302314_10001824_pt1 | contig 39771 bp, 28 predicted proteins | sample III_Palsa_N2_3_FD_200533 | JGI IMG/M metagenome (GOLD analysis project Ga0302314, IMG submission 200533) | Peat permafrost microbial communities from Stordalen Mire near Abisko, Sweden - III_Palsa_N2_3 | ecosystem: Environmental > Terrestrial > Soil > Palsa > Peat permafrost | place: Sweden... | reverse complement strand
CGGCTGGGTCGAAACCTCGGGGCATTACCTGTCGATCGCGACCGGGCGGGTCGATACCTCCGCGCCGTTCGGCGCAACCGGCACCTGGCTGCTCGATCCCTTCTCGCTCGACGTCGCGCACGGGGGCACCAGCAACAGCTCCTCGAACGTCTATACGTCGAGCAACGGCGGCAGCACCGTCTTCGACAGCGACATCAACGCAAGCTTGGCGTTCGAAAACGTCACCCTTCAGACCGGTGGTGCCGGCGGAAACATCACCGTCGATGCCGGCGCCGCGCTCGCCTGGTCAGGCAGCGAACATCTGACGCTCGATGCGACCGCAAACGGCGGCACCGGCAACATCGCCATCAACGGCACGATCACCGCGACGAGCGGCACGCTGTCGCTCAAGTCGAGCGGCACGATCAGCCAGCAGAACCCGATCACCGTCAACGCGCTCGAGTTGCTGGGCGGTGCTTCGGTGACGCTCAACTACAGTAATTCGATCGGCACGCTGGCCGGAACGGTCTCTTATCTCTACGTCGACAACGCGACGCCGCTGGCGGTCGGCACCGCGGGATCGACGACCGGCCTCACCAGCACCGGCACAGTCAGCATTTCCGGGTCGACATCGAGCGCCGACATCCTGGTCCAAGCGCCAATCACTGCGACCACCTCCGGCGGTGCGGTGACGCTTTCCACGTCCGGCGCGATCAATATCACTGCCAACATTGCGACGAGCGGCGGCCTCACGTTGGACGCCGGCGCCGCCAAGGCGATTTCGATCGGCACGTCGGTCTCCGCATCCGGCAGCTATTTCGACCTTTTCGGCGGTTCGGTCGCGATCGGCAACAACGCGACGCTGTCGGGCACGAGCGGCTCCAGCTCGTACATCATCGCGGAACAGACCTATAGCGGCAGCGGCACGATCCCGTTCACGCTCGGCACCGGCGCCGCGGTCAGCGTCGCCAATACCAACCTCTATATGAACGCCGACGAAGTCTCGCTCGCCGGGACGATCAACACCGGCACTGGCGCATTCGATCTCGGCCCGTACAATACCGGCGTGACCATGGTCCTGGGCTCGTCCGGAATCAATTCTGCCGGCAATACCCTCGATCTCACGGCGGCGGGACTGGGCGCGATCACCACCGCCAGCCTGGAATTGGGCAGCGGCTACTACGGCACCGCGCCGGCAGCGATCACCACCGCGGCCAACCTCAATTTCGGCAGCGCCACGCTGACGACCGAAGGCGGCCCGGTCACGATCGGCAACAGCATCACCGCCGCCGCCGTCAGCCTGCTCAATGCGTCCAGCACCAACACGATGGCGCCCTATGCGATCCAGCTCAACAGCGGTGCCTCGATCACGACGACCGCAGGTGCGATCACCATCGAGGCCTCCGGTACCGGGAACGGCATCTCGTTGCAGGGAACCTTGACTGCCGGCGGCACCAGCAACAGCAGCCCGCTCGGCAGCGTCTACATCTCGGGCGGTACCGTTACGATCGGCGGCGCCGTCAGCGCGAACAGCTCGATCACCGCCTATTCCAATGCCGCGCTGTCCGTCAATGCCGGCATGACCGCTGCAAATCAGCTCACGCTGTCGGCGAGCGGCTCAGGCAGCAGCCTCTCGATTGGACCCAGCGTGACGGTGAGCGGATCGGGCTTCAGCCTCGGCGGTGCAACGATCTCGATCGGCGCCAATGCTACGGTCAGCACCACAACCAGCTCCGGCTCGACGATCGTCGCCACGGCCGCCTACACCGGCAGCGGCACGATCCCGTTCACGCTCGGCAGCGGCGCCTCGATCACCACGGCGAACGCATCGCTTTATCTCACAGCCGACGAGGTCTCGATCGCGGGCACGATCAATACCGGAACCGGGCCGATCTATGTTGGGCCCTATAACGGCGGCGTCGCCGTCACGCTCGGCGCATCCGGGATCAACTCGGCCGGCAGCCATCTCGACCTGACCAGCGCGGAACTGGCGGACCTCGTCTCGAGCACTCTGGAATTCGGTTACGGCTACTACGGTTACTATAATGCAACGTCGATCACGACCGCGGCCGACCTTAATTTCGGCAGCGCGGCGGTGACGTTCGCGGACGGTCTCATCACGATCAACAACAATGTGACCGCCGGCAGCTTCACGATATCGAGCGCACAAAGCAGCAATTCGCAGCCGGCAATCTCCCTCGCGAGCGGCAAGACCATCACCACCACGGCCGGCGGTATCCAGATGACCGCCTACGGCTCGAGCTACGACGTGTCACTGCAGGGCGCGCTGGTCGCCGGCGGCGGAACGACCAGCAACCCGACCGGGTCGGTCTATTTGGCCGGCGCCAACGTGACACTCGCCGGCGGCGTGACCGCCAATTCGGGCGTGACCGTCTATGGCAGCTCCAGCATCGCGGTCAATTCGAACATCGCGGCCGGCGGCCAAGTCTATCTGTCGGCGTCCCAGTCGGTCCCGCTCGCGCTCGCCAATGGCGTCTCGGTCAGCGGCACGAGCTTCTACCTTTATGGCGGTTCGATCGCCATCGGCTCGAACGTCAGTCTCGCCGCGACCGGCCTCAATTATGGCAATCAGATCACGGCCTATTCGAGCTATGGCGGCAGCGGCACCGTGCCGCTCACGATGGGCAGCGGCAGTTCGATCACCACGGCGAATGGGGCGCTGTATATGACCGCCGACGAAATGTCGCTGGGCGGCAGGATCAACGTCGGGACCGGCGAGTTCTTCATCGGTCCGTACAATTCCGGCGTGTCGATGGTGCTCGGCGATTCTGCCCCCAATCCGTCGGGCAGCCATCTCGACGTCACCGCCGCGGCAATCGCCAATATTACCGCCGGAACGATCGAATTCGGCGAGGGCTATTATTATTACGATACGGCCGCGTCGCTGACCACCGCAGCGGATCTCAATTTCGGGAGCGCGGCCGTCGTGCTGACGAACAGCACCGTCATGCTCAACAACAACATCACGGCCGGGGCCTTCTCGATCAGCGATGCCACGACTGGCAGCACGTCGCAGCCGGTTGCCGTGACGCTCGCCAGCGGCAAGACCGTCACCACGACCGCGGGCGGCATTTCGATCACCGGCTACGGCACCGGCAACGACCTCTCGCTGCAGGGGGCGCTGGTCGCGGGTGGGACGAACAGCAGCGGCAGCGCCCTCGGCTACATCTCGCTCTCCGGCGGCAACATCTCGATCGGCGGCAGCATGCAGGCGAACAGCTATTTGACCGTGAACGCAAGCGGTGCCCTCACGGTCGGGTCCGGCCTCACGCTCAGCGCCTCGGAATTCACCCTCATCGGCACGACCGTCGCGATCGGCGCCAATTCCAGCGTTGCCGGAACGACAGCCGATTACTACAACGAGATTTCCGCCAGCGCCGCATACGGCGGCAGCGGCACCATTCCGTTCACGCTTGGCAGCGGGGCGTCGCTGACGTCCAACGGCGGCGCGATCAGCATTGCGGCCGACGAGGTCTCGATCGGCGGCGCGATCAATGCCGGGGCAGGCACGATCTACGTCGGGCCGCACAATGCCGGCGTCACGATGGTGCTGGGCGCGTCGGGCATCAATAGCGCCGGCGGCAGCCTCGACCTTACGGCCGCAGAACTGACCGAATTCACGGCCGCAAATCTGGATTTCGGCTATGGCTACTACTATTCCTACAGTCAGCCGGGGGCGGTCTCGACCGCGGCCGATCTAAATTTCGGCGCCAGCAACGTGACGATCGAAGGCGGCACAGTCGCGCTCAACAACAACATCACCGCAGGTTCGTTCTCGATCTACAACGCCGCCAACAACAGCAGCGGTTCGTCTACCGCGATCACGTTCGTAGCGGGAAAGACGCTCACGGCGACGACTGGCGGCATCTCCATGTATGCCAGCGGCACGGGAGGCGGCATCCTGATCCAGGGCGCGCTCGTCGCGAACGGCGTCGACGGCAGCGGCAACAAGCTGGGCTCAATCTATCTCGACGGCAGCACTGTCGCGATCAACGGGAGCCTGCAGTCGAACAGCTCCCTGTCGCTCTATGCCGCTACAGGCAATGTCACGATCGCCGGACCGGTCTCGGTCACGGGCGCCGGGTCTCTCGACCTCTATGCGGTCGGTTCCATCCTGATCAACGCCGCCGTTACCGCGAGCGGCACCTATATCGTTTCGAACTACGACGCGAACACCGGGGGCACTCTCAGCTTCGCCAACGGCGGATCGCTGACGCTGAACAACTCCGGCACTCTCTATATCAATGGCGTCTATTACACCCTGCTGACCTCGGCGAGCGACCTCAGCACCGTGAGTGCCACCGGCAATTACGCGCTCGCCAACAACATCGACGCGAGCTCGCTCACCGGCTTCACGCCGATCGGCAATGCGACATCCACGAGCAACGGCGCGTCGACCGCCTTCACGGGCACCTTCAACGGCCTGGGCCACGTCATCAGCAACCTCGCCATCTCCGGCGCGGCCTCAAACAATCTCGGCCTGTTCGGCGCGATCGGGGCCGGCGGCACGGTCAGCAACCTCGGCCTGGTCGGTGGTGCCGTGGTCGGTTCGGTCGGCAAGGGCTTCAGCGACGTCGGCCTGCTCGCGGGTGCCAATGCCGGCACCATCACCGACGCCTTCGCCACCGGCGGCGTGACCGGCGACGTCGCCGGCGTCCTGGTGGGCTACAACGACGGCTCGATCTCCAGCGCCTACGCCAGCGGCTCGGTCAACGGCTCGCTGCGCATCGGTGGCCTGGTCGGCTACAATCATGCCGGCACCATCACCAACGCCCTTTCGACCAGCACCGTGACCGGGGCGGCCGGCGCGCAATATGTCGGCGGCCTGGTCGGCGACAACGGCGGCACGATCACCGCCGCCTATGCCGCGGGCGCCGTCTCGGCCGGGAGCGGGGCGAGCAGCGTCGGCGGCCTGGTCGGCAACAACACCGGCACGGTCACCTACGGTTATTGGGATACCCAGGCGACCGGCCAAAGCAGCAGCGCTGCCGGCACCGGGCTTACGACCGCACAGCTGCAGTCGGCACTGCCGACCGGCTTCGATCCCAGCGCCTGGGCCATCGTCGCCGGGACGAGCTATCCCTATCTTGCGACCGAACCGACACCGACCGCCGCCACACTCGATACGATCACCGGTACCGCGACCACGCTGACCGGCGCGGTCGTCGCCGACGGCACGATCGCCTTTTACACCGATGGCACCGCGGTCGGCACCGTGGTCACGACCGACGCGAACGGCAATTATACCGAGACAATCCCGTCTTCCGTGCTGCTCGCGGCGAATATGACGCTCGCGGCCAGCCTGACCACGAGCGGCAGCGTCAGCGCGCTGACCTATGCCGACGGCCTGACTCTGGTCAACAATAGCGTCAGCGGCTTCAACCTGGTGTCGGGCGAGACCAAAGTCTCGACCACCCTGCCGAAGCTCAGCGTCGTCACCAGCGCGGTCGACACCACCGTGCCGACGAGCGTGCTCAGCAGTTACGCCAGCTCGGTACCGACGCCCATGCTGGCGCTCAGCACGACGAGCGGCCTCGCCGTCGACCAGTCGCTGGGCAGCGGCCCGCTATCGCTCTCCGGGACATTCAAATTCTCGACGGCCCAGGACTTCAGTAGCCGAGCCCTCACGCTTACCGGCACCACGGTGCTCGACACCTCGGCCAGCAACAGCGCCGTGACGCTGGGCACGGTCGACGGCGGCTTTGCCCTGACGCTCGATGCCGGCACGGCGGCGGTGGCGCTCAAGGGCGCCGTCGGCGCGCAGACGGCGCTCGCCAGCCTGACCATCAACGCCGGCACGATCTCGCTTGGCAACGTCACCACCAGCGGCGCCCAGATCTACAACGGGGCGACCACGCTTAACGGCACCTATGTCGGCAGCAGCTTCACCGCGAACGGTATCGACCTCTTGGGTGGCGCCACCGGCGTCATGGCCACGGCCGGCAACATCACGTTCGGCGGTACGCTCGACGGCGCGCAGGGCCTGACGCTGACCGACAACGGCGGCACGGTCACGTTCGGCGGCACGGTCGGCGGCTCGACTGGGCTCGGCAGCCTGATGATCACGGCGGGCGGCATCGTCGCGGGCTCGGTCACCACGGCCGGCGTCCAGAACTACGGCGGGGCCTTAACCCTGTCGAGCACGCCGACGATCCTGAGCCGCAATAGCGATCTGACTTTCGGCGGCACGATCGTCGGCACGCAATCCCTTACCTTGAGCGCGGGCGGCAACATCGTGTTCGACGGCACGCTCGCGACACAGGCGAACCCGACCGCGCTTTCGATCCTCAAGGCTCAGAACGTGACGGTGCTCAACAACAGCACGCTCTGGGTCGCGACCTTCAGCGGCAATGCCACCGGCACGTTCGACTTCGGCAACCATTCGCTCGAATCCGACGATGTCGTGACCATCCAAGCTGGCTCGGTCGATGGCCGCGTGATCTCGACCAGCAGCGCCTCGATCACCGCGACCACGCTCTCTGGCGTCATCCAGGGCAGCACGGTCAACGTGACGGCCACGGGCGCGGTCAGCGAACAGGTCACGGCGGATAGTGCCAACATCTCGGGCGGCAGCTTTTCCGGGTCGGTGGCGGCCACCCGATCGACCAACATCGCGACCAGCGGCGACGTGTCGGCCGACATCTCGGTCAGCGGCGGCAGTGCCACGGTCAGCGGTGCGAACGTCAGCGGCAGCATCACGTCCGCCGGCCTGGCGCAGATCAGTGCCAACCAGAACGTCTCGGCCGAGGTCACCGGCGGATCGGTCGCCGTTCAGGCCGGCCAGACGGTTAGCGGCGCCATTACGTCGACCGGCCCGGGCGGCGTGTCGATCAGCGCCAACAACGTCAGCAGCAGCGTCGTCGCCCAAGGCGGCGGACCGGTCGGCATCACCGCCACCGGCAGCATCACCGGCAGCGTCACCGGCGGCGCCGTTACCCTGACGGCACCGGTCGTGAACGAAAACATCGACGCGGCCTCGGCCACGATCAATTCGGCGAACCAGACGATCGACGGCTTCGTTGGCGGCTCGGCGATCGGCGCCGCCAATAACATCACCCAGGAGATCTTCGGCGCCACCCGGCAGGTCGCATCCAATGCCGCCAGCGCCGACTCCGATGCGGATGCTGCGACCGGCGATGCGACCGACCAGTCGGACGACGATAAGAAGAAAAAGAAGAAGGCCGACGGCCCGGTCTACGACTTCGCCAATCAGTACATCGACAATCTGATTGTCGGAAAGGCGCCGAAACGATAGCGACGACATCGCATGAATATGTCTCTGTGGCGGTCGGTTCGCTTGATTCCTATGCTGTCCGAGCGATGACCTGACCCTGTCGCGCCCCACAATGCGCGCCCTGCCACCACGTCAACGTGCCGTTGACGACCACCGCTTCGATACCGTCAGCGGGGACGCAGGGCGTATCGTAGGTCGCGGTGTCGCGCACGGTTGCCGCATCGAACACGACGACATCGGCATGGTTGCCGACCGCGATCGTGCCGCGTCCCGCGAGGCCGAAATTCTTCGCGGTCAGCCCGCTCATCTTCCAGACCGCGGTTTCGAGCGGGAACAGCCCCAGATCGCGGCTGTAATGGCCCAGCACGCGCGGAAACGTGCCCCAGAGCCGCGGGTGCGGCATCTCGCCGATCGGCAGGCCGTCGGAGCCGATCATGGTCTGGTCGAACGATAGGATGTTCTGGACGTCGGCCTCGTCCATGCTGAAATAGATGGCGCTCGCGGGCTGCAGCCGCTTGGCGGCTTCCTCGCGATCGACGCCCCAGTCGGCCGCGATGTCGGCCAGATCGCGGCCGGTCTGTTCGGGGTGCGGCCGGCTGGTGGCAATGCGCACGCGGCCCTGCAGCTTGTCGGCCTCCGTGTGCAGCATGGTCGAGCTGGCGTTATAGGGATAGCAATCGAGTGCCACGCACTGGCAATCCATCGCGGCGCGAATGAGAGGCAGCGTGACGGAAGATTTGCCGAAGTTCGGTTCGCGCTGCAGCTTGTGATGGGAAATGACGACCGGCACGCCCAACGCCCGGCCGATCTCGAACGTCTCGTTCAGCGACTCGACGCAGGCTTCAGCCTCGTTGCGCATGTGGGTCACATAGACGGCACCCGAGCCGCTCAAGGGCCGGCAGACCGCGATCACCTCTTCCATCGGCGCCATGGCGGCAGGCGGATAATAGGTGCCGGTCGAGAGGCCGATGGCACCGGCCTCCAGCGCTTCGGTGACGAGCGCCTGCATGGCTTCGATCTCGGCCGGGTTGGCCGCGCGATCGAGCGTCGCCATCGTCGTCACCCGCAGGCTCGTGTGTCCGATCAGGGCGGCGACGTTGACCGATGCGGGCGCCTGTCGGAGCGCTGCCATGTAGTCGCCGAAGCGCTCGAACGACGGTGCCGCCCCGGGGCCCTCCGACGCCAGCAGGGTCAACGGCATCGGCCGGTCCCCATTCGATTTCAGCGGGGCGAGACTGATGCCGCAATTCCCCGTGACCACCGTGGTGACCCCTTGGGAGACCTTGCAGATCATGTCCGGATTGAACAGCACGGCGCCATCGTCATGGGTGTGGGAATCGATGAAGCCCGGCGCCACGATCTTGCCCGTGGCGTCGAGCGTCCGGTCGGCGCTGGCACCGCCAAGGTCACCGATCGCGACGATGCGGCCGTCATGGATGCCGACATCGGCGGCGAAGCGGGCCGCGCGCGTGCCGTCGATGACGATGCCGCCGCGGATCAGCAGATCGTAGTGCCGGGTGTTCTCATCACTCATGGGGGCCTCGCAGGTCTCGGGGGATCAGGGCGGCGGCAGGATGACGCCGGTCTGTGCGCTGATCCGGCCGTAATGTTCGATGCGGCGATGCCGGGCGAAATCGAAGATCGTCGTCTTGCCGAAGATTGTCGCATCGAGGTCGCAGGCATGGACGATGATCTCGTCCGCCTCGGTCTTGGCCTCGACCATGATCCGGCCCTCGGGATTGACGATCAGGCTGCCGCCGATCATCGGAAACCCGTCCTCGACGCCCGCCTTGGCGATGGCGACGACCCAGGTCGAATTCTGGTAGGCGCCGGCCTGGACCGACAGGCGGTTGTGGAACAGCCGCTGTTCCGGCCCCTCGGCGCCGTTCTGGGAATTGACCGAGGGCGTGTTGTAGCCGAGCAGCACCATCTCGACGCCCTGCAGCCCCATGATGCGATAGGTCTCCGGCCAGCGGCGATCGTTGCAGATGCACATGCCGAAGATCCCGTCCATCGTCCGCCAGACCGGGAACCCCAGGTCGCCCGGCTCGAAATAGCGCTTCTCCAGATGCTGGAAGGCGCGGGTTTCATCGAACTCGGCATGGCCGGGCAGATGGACCTTGCGGTATTTGCCGACAAGGGCACCGGCCCGGTCGATGATGATCGAGCTGTTGAAATGATGGCCGTCGGGCGTGAGCTCGGCATAGCCCAGAGACATGCCCATGCCATAGGCGGCGGCGCGTTCGAACAGCGGCTGCGTCGCGGCATTCGGCATGTCGCGTTCGAACCAGCCGTCGATCTCGGCCGGATCTTCCATGTACCAGCGCGGGAAAAAGGTGGTGAGCGTCAGCTCGGGAAAGACGATGAGATCGGCACCGGCGCGCTTGGCCTCATCCATCAGCACCAGCATGCGGGCGACGACCGCTGCCCGCGGCTCGTCTTTCTGGATCGGGCCCATCTGGGCGCCGGCGACGGTGACCATGCGCATGGTCGGGAACTCCTTGTTCGTTCAGACGCTCGGGTCGAAGACCGGGTCGCCATAGGGATAATAGGCGCCGAGGTCGACATGCTCGTAGCGCAGTCCTTCCAGCCGGACCGTGCCCAGAAACGGCTCATCCGGCTCGACCAGCAGGATGGTCCGGGCAAAGCCGGTATCGTCGAAGCCGCGCCGGAAATGCACGCGCGACTTGATGGCGATCGCGTCGAACGTCTCGGGCTCGAGCCCTGCCGCCCGTAGGGATGCGGGTTCGATGATCTGGGTCAGGTATCGGCTGATCACCAGGACATTGCCGTCGCCGAAACCGACCTGGATCCAGCGGTCGTCGCCCTTGCGGCCAAGGCCCGGCGTCACGCGCAGCACGGTGCCCCGGATGCGCATCGGCTCACCCGCCGATGGATCGGCGAGGCCGCCGATGTCGCTGTCGAACGCATCGCCGGCCTTGGTCCCGTCGGCCAGCAGCCGATCGACCAACTGGGCATCGGCCACCGTGGCGACCAGCGTCTTCGCCAGCCCCTGCTCGATGATCGCGCGCAGCAGCCAGGTGGCATAGCCGGAGCGGTCGCTATGATCGGCCAGCACTACGGGTGTCCGGGCTTCGGCTATCGCCTGCTTCGCCAGCGCCACGCCGTCGCGGATGCGATGGATCTTGGTCGAATTCAGCAGCCGCTCCCGCTGGCGCCACGCGGCCTCGGCCATGTCGCGGGCGATCTTCCGGGCGAGCTCGGGCTTGCCGTTGGTCTGCACCTGAAAGGTCATGCCCAGATCGGGCACGTCGGCCCAGGGGAAACCGAAAAAGAAATTCACAGTGACGTCCGGCTCGCGCGCTTCCCAGGTGAGCGCGCGCTGGACCAGATCCATCCAGGGCGAGGCGCCGGTCCATTGCAGCACGGTCGGCGAGATGATCGGCACCTTCACCGTCACATGTGCCGGCGCGTAATCGCCGCGAATGGCGCGCACCAGCGTGCGCGCGGCCCGTTCGCCCTGCAGATAATCGTCGTAATGCGGGAAGTATTTCACCGTGAACGCCATGTCGGCGTGGCTGAGGAATTCCGCATCCTCGTTGCCGTGCGGATCGAAGGTCGCGGCGATGAAGGCCTGGCGCCCGACCGTGGCCCGGACGCGCCGGGCCAGTTCCGCCTCGGGCCGGGGCACGCCGCGCACCGCCATGGCGCCGTGGAGCGACAGGTAGACGCCGTCGAACGGCCCGGCCGCCGCGATCTCGGCAATCATCCGGCCGACGAAGCCTTCGTAGGTCTCTTCCGTCAGCCAGCCGGAGCCGGACCCGGTCTTGGCTTCGAGCGGTGAGGTGATGCCGACCAGCTCGACACCGTCGAACTCGCGCGCGACCTTGACGAAGCCACCCAGATACGACCGGGGCTCCGCGGTCAGCAACGCCTCGCCGCTGGCCGGCGATCCCTCGAACGTAAAGTCGGCGGCCGTGGTGTCGTAGGGCAGGAAGGTCACGGTCTCGTGCGAGAACTTGAGCACGGCGATGCGGATCGGCTTTGCCGTCATGGCGGGGCATTCCTCGTTGCGGTCGGGGGCCGTCAGGCCGGCACGACGTCGAGATGGCAGGCTGCGGTCTGGCCCGGTTCGCCGATCTTGCGCAGCACCGGCTCCTCGTTGCGGCAGCGGTCGAACGCATAGGCACAGCGCGTGTGGAAGCGGCAGCCGGCGGGCGGGTTGATCGGGCTCGGTACGTCGCCCTTCAGGATGATGCGGTTGCGCGGCACGGTCGGGTCCGGCACCGGCACGGCCGACAGCAGGGCGCGCGTATAGGGATGATGCGGCTTGGAGAACAGCGTGCGCCGGTCGGCCAGTTCCACGATCTTGCCCAGATACATCACCGCCACCCGGTGCGTCAGATGCTCGACGATCGCCAGGTCGTGGCTGATGAACAGCAGTGCCACGCCCAGTTCGTCCTGCAGGTCGGCCAGCAGATTGACGATCTGGGCCTTGACCGACACATCGAGCGCCGAGACCGCCTCGTCGCAGATGATCAGGTCCGAGCCCGGGGCGAGCGCGCGGGCGATGCTGATGCGCTGGCGCTGGCCACCGGAGAATTCATGGGGAAAGCGGCGCATGGCATCGCGCGGCAGCCGGACCTTGTCCATGAGCGTCGCTACGCGATCGTCGAGTTCGGCGCCGCGGGCGAGGCCGAAATTGATGATCGGCTCGGCGATGATATCGCGGACGCGCTGGCGCGGATTGAGGCTGCTGAACGGGTCCTGGAACACGACCTGCACCCGGCGGCGGAACTCGCCCAGGCTGGAGCGCGGCACATTGTCGATCCGTTGGCCGTCGAGCATGACGGCACCATCGGTCGGCTCGAGCAGGCGCAGGATGGTCTTGCCGAGGGTGGATTTGCCGCAGCCGGACTCGCCCACGATCGACAGGGTCTCGCCGCGGGCCAGATCGAAACTGATGCCGTCCAACGCGTAGACGACGCCTCTGCTGCCGCCGAAAAAGCCCGATTTCAGCGGGAAATGCTTCTTCAGGGCATGGACTTCCAGCAGCGGGCGCGGGGTCATGCCGCCAGCTCCCGGGCCGCATGGTGGCAGGCGACCAGATGGTTGGGGCGCTTCTCCTCGACCGCCGGTGCCATGCTGTGGCAGATGTCGGTGGCGGCACTGCAGCGGGACGCGAAGGCGCAGCCGACGATAGGCTTGCGCAGCGACGGGACCTGGCCGCCGATTTCGGTCAGCCGACTGCGTCCCGTGGTCTCCAGCGATGCGCCGAGCTTGGGCACCGCCCCCAGCAGACCGCGGGTATAGGGGTGCAGGGGGCGGGCGAAGATGTCGCGCACGTCGCCCTCTTCGACCTTGCGGCCGGCATACATCACCACGACCCGCTCGGCCATTTCGGCGACCACGCCCAGATCATGGGTGATCAGCATGATGGCGGAGCCCAGGCGATGCTGCAGGTCGCGCATCAGGTCCAGGATCTGGGCCTGGATGGTGACGTCGAGTGCCGTGGTCGGCTCGTCGGCAATCAGCAGTTTGGGATTGCAGGCGAGCGCGATCGCGATCATCACGCGCTGGCGCATGCCGCCCGACAGCTGATGCGGATATTCCTTCACCCGCCGCGCCGGCGCCGGAATGCCGACCAGCGTCAGCATCTCGACCGCGCGCGCCTCGGCCGCCTTCGCCGACAGGCCTTCGTGCAGGCGCAGGCTTTCACCGATCTGGCGGCCGATGGTCAGCACCGGGTTGAGGCTGGTCATCGGCTCCTGGAAGATCATGCTGATGTCCTTGCCGCGGATGGCGCGCATCTCGGCATCGGAACAGGCGAGCAGATCGCGGCCCTGGAACAGGATGCGCCCGGCGATTTTGCCCGGCGGTGTCGGGACCAGCCGCAGGATCGACATGGAGGTGACGGACTTGCCGCAGCCGGATTCGCCGACGATGGCGACCGTCTCACCGGCCTTGATGGTGAAGGACAGGCCCTCGACCGCGCGGACCACGCCGTCGATCGTGCCGAAATGGGTCTGCAGGTTCTCGACCTGGAGCAGGGCCGGATCGCTCATGGCTCAGATCCGCTTGGCCAGGCGCGGGTCGAGCGCATCGCGCAGCCCGTCACCCAGCATATTGACCGCCAGCACCGTGATCGACAGGAACATCGCCGGAAAGAACACGATGAACGGCTTGACCTGCCACAGCGTCCGGCCCTCGGCCATGATGTTGCCCCAGGACGGGATGTCGGGCGGCGTGCCGGCGCCGATGAACGACAGCGTCGCCTCGGTCAGCATCGCCGACGCGCACACGAACGTCGCCTGCACGATGATCGGCGCCAGCGTATTGGGCAGGATATGGCGCCAGATGATTTTGGGAATGCTGGTTCCGGAGGCAATCGCTGCCTCAACATAGGCCTGTTCGCGTAAGGATAGGACAACGCCGCGCACCAACCGCGAGACGCGCGGGATCTCCGCGATCGAGACCGTGATCACGACGTTCGGCACCGAGGCGCCGAGCAACGCCATGAAGGCGATGGCGAGCAGGATGGAGGGGATCGACATCAGCCCGTCCATCACCCGCATCACGATCGCATCGATCGGGCGGATGAAGCCGGCACAGAGGCCGATCGCCATGCCGGTGACCGACGAGATGGCGGAGACCGAAAAGCCCACCAGCAGCGAGACCCGGGCGCCATAGACCACGCGAGAATAGATGTCGCGCCCAAGCATGTCGGTGCCGAACCAATAGAGTGCCGAAGGCGCGCGCGTGCGCTTGGCAGGCGCGAGGGCGGTCGGATCGACCGTGAACAGATAGGGTGCCAATGCTGCTATCAGGACGATCAGGCCCAACAGCAGCCCGCCCCAGAATATGGCAGGATGGCGATAGATGAACAGCATCGCCCGCCCGCGCGCCTTGCGCGGCGGCAGCACGTCCGGCAGGGCTGGGGCGGCCAGATAGGGCGTTTCCATGGGCGCGCTCAATAGCGGATCCTCGGGTCGAACACCGTGTAGAGCAGGTCCACGCCGAGATTGATCAGCACATAGACGAAGCTGAACATCAGCACGACGCCCTGAATGATCGGGTAGTCGCGCCGCGTGATGGCATCCACGGTCAGGCGACCGAGACCGGGGATGGCGAAGACGCTCTCGGTCACCACGGCGCCGCCGATCAGGCTGGCGAAGCCGATGCCGACGACAGTGACGATCGGCACGGCCGCGTTCTTCAGCGCATGCACGAACAGGACCGAGCCCTGGCCGGCGCCCTTGGCGCGGGCGGTGCGGACATATTCCTGGCTCAGCACTTCCAGCATGGTCGCCCGCGTGATGCGCGCGATCAGCGCCATATAGACCATGCCCAGCGCGATCGAGGGCAGCAGCAGGTTCATGAACCAGGGCACGATGCCGTCCTGGATCGGCGTGTAGCCCTGCACCGGAAAAAAGCCGATGCCGAGATCGAAGCCGTCGAGCGCGAACACATAGGCCAGCACGTAGCCGATCACATAGACGGGGATCGAGAAGCCCGCGGTCGAGACGATCATGGCGAAGCGATCGATCGACGAGCCCTGCTTCCAGGCTGCCACCACGCCCAGCGGAATGGCGGTGATCAGCGAAAGCGTCAGCGTGATTGCCATCAGCGACAGCGTCGGCTGGATCCGCTGTGCGATCATGACCGTCACCGGCAGGTTGGTGAAGACCGAGGTGCCGAGATTGCCCCGCAAGACGTCCCACGCCCAGGTGCCGAAGCGGATCAGGAACGGCCGGTCGAGGCCGAGTGCCACGCGGATGCGCTCGATATCGGCCGGGGATGCCTGGTCCCCGGCGATGATCGCCGCCGGATCGCCGGGTGCCAGATACAGCAGCGAGAACACGAACAGGGCCACCACCACCATGATGGGGATGGTCGCCAGCACGCGCCGGAGGATATAGGCGAGCACGCCCGCCTAGCTCTTTTCGACGCCCCAGAACACCGGGAACGGCGCTTTGACGATGCCGGAAATGTTCTTTCGCCAGGCGGTATATTGCAGGAAGAACCCGGTCGGGATGTAGGTGACGTTCTCGAACGAGGCTCTGTTGATCTCCTCGGCCGCCTTCTTTTCGGCGGCGAGGTCGGGAGCGGCATACCAGTCCGAGATGCCCTTCTGGACCGCGTCCGATTTCGGCCAGCCGAACCAGGCGGTGTCGCCGCTGGCGTCGAGGGCGGTATAGGGCGCGGGGTTGATGCAGTCGGCACCGGCGTGCCAGGTGTGGAAGATATTCCAGCCGCCCTTGTCGACCGGATCCTTCTTGGAACGGCGGGTGCCGACGGTGCCCCAGTCGGCCGCGACATAATTCACGTCCATGCCGATCTTCTTCAACAGATCGGCGGTGACGTCGCCCTCCGCCTTGGTGATCGGCACGTCGACCGGCACCAGAAGCTCGATGCGCTCGCCGTTGTAGCCGGCCTCCTTGAGCGCGCGCTTGGCGCCCTCGATGTCGCGCGGGCCTTTCAGCAACTCGCCGCCCGCCTCGGTATAGAGCGAGGTGCCGGGCGGGAAGAAGCTCGGGCAGACTTTCCACAGCGCCTGATCATCGCCGGCCACGGCCTGCATATAGTCGGTCTGCGACAGCGCCATCATCACCGCGCGCCGCACGCCCACCTTGTCGAACGGCGGGTTCAGATGGTTCATCCGGAAGCTGCCGATGTTGCCCAGCGGGTCGCCGATATCGACCCTGATGTTGCTGTTGCGCTTCAGCAGCGGCACCACGTCGGCGATCGGGTTCTCCCACCAGTCGACCTCGCCGTTCTGGAGTGCTGCACTGGCGGTGGCACTGTCGGGCAGGATGACCCATTCGATCCGGTCGAACTTCATCTGCTTGCCGCCGGCGCTCCAGGACGAGGGCTCCTGGCGCACGGAATAGCCGTCGAAGCGCTCGAACACGGCGCGGGCACCCGGGACCCATTCGTCGGTTTTGAACTTCATCGGGCCGGAGCCGACATATTCCTTGATCAGCTGGAACGGATCGGTCTTGGCGATGCGTTCGGGCATGATCAGACACATCGGCGCGTTGGATTTGCCCAGCGCGAACAGCATCTTGGAAAAGGGTTTGTTCAGGCGGAAGCGGAACGAGCGGTCGTCGAGCGCCTCCAGCGCGTCGAGCGAGGCCTTGATCCGCTGGCCCATGGTGTCGCGCACCATCCAGCGGTTCAGGCTGGCGATGACGTCGCGCGTGGTCACCTTCTCGCCGTCATGCCATTTCAGGCCCTCGCGCAGCTTGAAGGTCCAGACCGTGAAGTCGGCGTTGACCTCGTGCCCCTCGCACATCTGCGGCTTGGGCGTGATCGTGCTGTCCACGCCATAGAGCGTATCCCACACCATCATCGCGGCATTGCGCACGACGTACTGGGTGCCGGCCACCGCGTCCATCGAGGAGAGATTGGCCTGGGGTACGAATTTCAGCACCCGGGCGTTCTGCGCGAGACTTATCCGCGGTGCCGCCAATGTGGCACCGACAGCGGCAGCGGAGGTCAAGAACGAGCGACGTTTCATGGTGCGTGGTTTCCTCACCGTGACGATCGGTTAGAGTCTAGCAATCCATGTGCCTGAGCGGACAGGCGGCGAAACTGGCCGACGGCGTAAGGGCAAACAGCGACTTGATCGTTTCGTCGGCACGCAGATCGGCCGCGCCAAGCCAGCCCGGATCATCTCGAACAGTGACACGGTCACAAACCCGATGACCAGCGCGACGAAGGTTGAAGCGCCGTGATCCGGCCCTTGCCGGATACCCCTCAGCCATTACTCCGTCGAGATATAGGGCGGCCGGTCGATCTGTCGCTGCGCGCGGAAGGCCGTCAGGCGCTCCGCGGCCTTGATCTGCGACCCTTTCAGATGCTCCCTGAGGGCACGCTGCGCGCCTCTGCCGTCGCCGGCGCGCAACGCCTCCACGATGGCCAGATGCTCGTCCATGAACGGATCGATCTGTGGCGTCTTGATCAGGGCCGCCTGAATATGCTTGCCGACGACCAGCGTGCAATGGGTGCGCTTCAAGGCCTCGACCATCTCGGCATTGCCGCCATAAGCCAGGCAGCGCACATGGACGTCATGCTCCAACGCGTCGAGGCCGGCCACGCTCAGCCGGGTGAAATCCGCTGCCGCCGCCGTCAGGCGGCCGGCCATGGCGGCGAGCTCGTCCGGCGGAATCCGCGTTGCGGTCTGGCCGACCAGGGCCGGCTCCAGCAGGATGCGCAATTCGTATAGATCGCGGAACCGCACCTCGCTCATTTCGACCGTGTACCAGTGCGAGCTGTCGCTTTTGGCAATGATCCCGAGCGCCTGAGCCCGCAGCAGCAGATTGCGGGCGACGGTGCGGCCGACGCGGTAATGGCGTGCGAGGGCGACTTCATTGATGCGGAAGCGGCCGAAGATCGAGGTCAGGATGATGTCGCGTTCGAGCGTGTAATACAGCGTCTCCCAAGCATCGTCGCGAACCGCGCCGGCCGGGTCCGGACCGATGCCCAGCATGTCGGCGGTGACGCGGATGCGCTGGGGCGGCCCGGTCTGGTCGCCGACGAGCATGCCCCGGCCCTCGAACCGGGACAGCAGCCGCTCCGCCTCCAGCGCGGCGAACGCCTGTTTGATAGGCGACCGGCTGGCACCGAATAGGGCGGCCAGGACCCCCTCGGTCAACACGGTCCCGCTCGGCAGCAGGTCGGTCACGATCGCGTTCCGCAAGGTTGCCGCCACCAGCTCGTAAGCGGGGCGTTTGCGTTCGACGCCCGTGGCCGGCAGGTCCGGCTCGATCGACGAGGTCACGTCACGGCGCCGAGTGGCCAGGGCACGAATTCATTGTCGCCATAGTCGAAGATCTCGCTCGACGATCGGCCGCCCGAGGCGATTTCGACGATCTTCTCGAAGATCCGGGTGCCGGCAGCCTCGATCGTCTCTTCGCCGCCGACGATGCCGCCGCAATTGATGTCCATGTCCTCTTCCATATGCGCGTACATGACATCGTTGGTCGCGATCTTGATGCAGGGGGCCGGCTTGAAGCCGGAGACCGAGCCGCGCCCGGTCGTGAAACAGATGAGGTTGCAGCCGCCCGCGACCTGTCCGGTCACGGCGACCGGGTCGTAGCCGGGCGTATCCATGAACACGAAGCCGCCGGCGGAAATCGGCTCGGCATATTCATAGACGGCCTCCAGCGGCATGGTGCCGCCCTTGGCGACGGCGCCCAGGGACTTTTCCAGGATCGTCGTCAAGCCGCCGGCCTTGTTGCCGTGGGAGGGGTTGTTGTTCAGCTCCGCCTCGTTCTTGGTCGTATAGGACCGCCACCACTCGATGCGGTCGAGCAGTTTCTGGGCGACGGCGGGCGTCCGCGCCCGGCGGGTCAACAGATGCTCGGCGCCATAGATCTCCGGTGTTTCCGACAGGACCGCGGTGCCGCCGTGGCGAACCAGCAGATCGGCGGCATAGCCCAGCGCCGGGTTGGCGGAGATCCCGGAATAGCCGTCGGACCCGCCGCATTGAAGGGCCAGTTTCAGCCCCGACAGCGGCTCCGGCGTGCGCACGGCGCGATCGACTGCGTCCAGCATGCCGTCGATCGCCCGGCAGGCATCCTCGATCGACTTGCGCGTGCCGCCCGAGCGCTGGATGGACATGGTCTGCAGCAGCGGCCCTTCCTGCATGCCGGCCCGGTCCAGCAGCATGTCGATCTGGTTGGTCTCGCAGCCGAGCCCGATCATCAGGATGCCGCCGAAGTTCGGATGGCGCGCATAGCCGGCGAGCGTGCGCACCAGATAGCGATAGCCCTCGCCGTTCGTGTTGATGGCGCAGCCGCCGCCATGGGTCAGCGCCACGACGCCGTCGATGTTCGGATGCCGGGCGAGGCCGCCCTTGTTGTTGAACCGGTCGGCGACGGCCTTGGCCACGGTCGCCGAACAATTCACCGAGCTGACGATGCCGATGTAGTTGCGGGTGCCGACCGCGCCGTCGGGGCGTCGATAGCCCAGGAATTCCCGATGCGGCAGCGACGGGATCGGGCGGGCATCGACGCAGAACTCGTGCCGGACCTGGCTGTCCTGCATGGCCAGATTATGCAGATGGACATGATCGCCAAGCGCAATGTCCGTGAGGGCCAGGCCGATCGTCTGGCCGTATTTGATCACCGGCTGTCCAGACGGGATCGCCCGGATGGCAACCTTATGGCCGCTCGGCACCGCGTCCCGGAGCCCCGGTCCGTCCGGACCGAGCGGCGTTCCGGCCGGGACCGATTTCCGGGCGACCGCGACATTGTCGGCCTCGTTGAGGAGGATGAATGCCGGTCGGACAACGGGGGCGGTCTGCATCGTTCCACCTTCGGGAAAATCGGAAATCACGGAACAATAAATGGATGTTGCATGCAATAATCATCACTGTTAGGGTTTCCGTCAAGAGCGGCGTCAGTCTGCTTCGGACCGGGAGGCCGTCGGCATATGTCTCGAATGCTTGAGTTTGTCCGCCCCGCCCGATCACGGCGCTATCATCCATTCCGACGCCATCCGCCAGGCGCTGCGGCCGCTGGCGCGCGCGACCCGGGCGGGGCAGCTTGAGATCGCCCGGCATTTGGACGCGCTGGCCTTGCGCTGCGGATACGAGACCATAAGCCATCGACAAAGAGCTGGAGAGCCAGCCGACCTGCAATGGACGTGAGGGAAGGGGAGGGCGCTATGAAGACCTATCTCAGACTTTTGGCACTGCTGGTGCTGGTCGCCGGATCGACGCTGTCGATGAGCCAGCCGGCCCATGCCGAAACGACGCTCGATAAAATTCTGAAGGAAAAGAAGCTGCGGGTCGCGATCGATGTCGGCAATCCGCCGTTCGGCGTGCTGGGCAAAGACGGTCAGCCGGATGGATCGGACGTCGCGGTCGCGCGTCAGATGGCCAAGGACATGGGCGTCGAGCTGGAGTTCGTCCAGGTGCCCTCGACCGGCCGGATTCCGGCGCTGCTCGCCGGGCGCGCCGACGTCACGATCGCGTCGATTTCGGTGACGACCGACCGGGCCAAGACGGTGATGTATTGCAACCCCAATGGCGCGCTTTCCATCGTGATCCTGGCGCCGAAGGCGACCGCGATCCAGAAGCCGGCCGATATGGCCGGCAAGCGCATCGGCATCACGCGGGCGACACTCGAGGAAGCGACCGTGCCCAAGATGGCGCCGCAAGGCACCAACATCGTCTGGTTCGACGAGATCGGCGCCACGATCCAGGCGCTGTTGTCGGGGCAGGTCGATGCGGTCGCGATGACCTCGTTTGCCGGCAAGACCGTCGCCGACGGCAATCCCGACAAGCAGATCGAACCGAAGCTGACCGTCACGACCGCCTTCTACGGCCCGATCGTGCGGCCGAACGATTTCGAGCTGCGGCAGTGGATCAACACCTGGATCTTCCTCAACACGCAGAACGGCACGCTCGCCGCCATCTACAAGCAGCATACGGGCCTGGATCTGCCGACCCTGCCGACCTTCTGATCCGGCAGGCGTCGTCGGGCGTCGTGAGCCGGAACCCGTGACGCCGGCTCACCCTTCCTTCGCCATCGAACCGAGCGAGATCGGCTTTGCACTACGTCTTCCATTTCGATGTGGTCTGGGACCATTTCCCGGAGCTGCTCACCGGCGCGCTGTTGACGATCCGTCTGTCGGCGATCGCGATGGTCCTGGGGCTCGTGCTGGGCGTGGTCTGCGCCTATCAGGCCTCGGCCGGACCGGGTCCGATCCGGCAGGCGATCAAGCTCTATGTCGAAATCATCCGGAACACGCCGTTCCTGGTCCAGATTTTCATCTTCTATTTTTCCCTGCCGACGATCGGCCTGCGGCTCGACGCCAATACGGCGGCCATGCTGGCCATGACGATCAATCTCGGCGCCTACGCCAGCGAGATCCTGCGTTCGGGCATCGAGGCGGTGCCGCGCGGTCAGATCGAAGCCGGGCGCGCGCTCGGTCTCAGCCGGTTGCAGATCTTCCGCCTCATCATCCTGTTTCCGGCGCTCAAGACCGTCTACCCGGCGCTGGCCAGCCAATTCATCCTGCTGATGCTCGGATCCAGCGTCGTCTCGACCATTTCGGCAGTCGAGTTGACGGCGATCACCAACTCGCTGCAATCGACGACCTTCCGCTCGTTCGAATTCTATTTCGTGGCGACCGGCATGTATCTGGTGATGGCGCTGGGATTCCGGGCCAGCTTCACCGCGCTCTATTGGCTCGTGTTCCAACGCGGCAGAGGGGCCTGATGCCATGAGCGGCGGCGTCAGCGCCTTCACCTTTCTCTACCTGCTCGAAGCCGTGCCGTGGACCCTGCTGCTGTCGTTCGTCGCCTTCCTCGGCGGCGGCGTGGTCGGTCTGCTGATCGCCGTCATGCGCATCGTGCCGTCCCGGCCGGTCCGCTGGCTGGCAACCGGCTATATCGAGCTGTTTCAGGGCACGCCGGTGCTGATGCAGCTATTCATCGTCTATTACGGTGCTGCCGTGCTGTTCGACATCCATATCGATGCCTGGTCGGCGGTCGTGCTCGTCTTCACCTGCTATTCGGGCGCCTTTCTGGGCGAGATCTGGCGCGGCGCCATTCAGGCGATCCCACGCGCCCAGTGGGAGGCGGCGGCGTGCCTGCCGCTGAGTTTCCGCAAGCAGCTCTGGTACGTGATCCTGCCGCAGGCGGCGCGCATTTCGATCCCGCCGACCGTCGGCTTTGGCGTGCAGCTGATCAAAGGCACCTCGATCGCCGCGATCATCGGCTTCGTCGAGCTGACCCGCGCCGGGCAGCTGATGACCAATGCGACCTTCAAGCCGATGATCGTCTATCCGACGGTCGCGGCGTTTTATTTCCTGATCTGCTGGCCGCTCTCGCTGCTGGCGGAAACCCTGGAAAGGCGGATTGATGCCAATCTTGGAATTAAGCGGCGTCTCTAAGCGCTTCGGCGCGCATCAGGTGCTGTCCGAGGTTTCGCTCGCCGTCGAAGCCGGCGAGGTGGTCGCGATCCTCGGTCGCAGCGGCTCGGGCAAGAGCACGATGCTCCGCTGTATTAACGGGCTCGAAATCCCCGACGCCGGGACGATCACCTTCGACGGTCGCAAGGTCGAGCCGCGCGGCCTGGAGGCCTTGCGCTGCGAGATCGCCATCGTGTTCCAGGCCTTCAACCTGTTTCCGCATCTGTCGGTCGAGCGCAACCTGACGCTCGGCCCGACCGCGACCAAGGGCGTCGCCCCGGCCGAAGCGCGCGACACGGCCGTTCGGCTGCTGCGGCTGGTCGGTCTCGAAGACAAGATCGATGCCTACCCGCCGCACCTGTCCGGCGGTCAGCAGCAGCGCATCGCCATTGCCCGCGCGCTCGCCATGGAGCCGCGCCTCGTGCTGTTCGACGAGATTACCGCCTCGCTCGATCCCGAACTGGTCGGCGAGGTCGTCCAGGTGCTGGAACGGCTGGCCCGGGACGGCATGACGATGATGCTGGTCACGCACGAGATGGGCTTCGCGCGCCGCAGCGCCGATACCGTCGTGTTCATGCACCAGGGCCGCATCTGGGAACGGGGATCGAGCGATCGCCTGTTCGACGCCCCGCAGACCGCGGAACTGGCCTCGTTTCTGGAAGCGGTCCTGCCGGTCGGCCGCATGACCCAGATCTCGATTTGATTTTGCCGTCGGCGCTCCCGACCGACGGCTTGGAAAAGGAACGATCATGACCTCGCAGCAAATGAGGATTGGGCTCGTCGGCGTCGGGCTGATGGGGCACGGGATCGGGAAGAACCTGCTGGCCAAGGGTTTCGCGCTGACCATCCGCGCCAACCGGAACCGCGCCGGCGTGGACGATCTCCTGACGCAGGGTGCCGAAGAGGCGCGCGATCTCGCCGATCTTGCCGCGCGCGCCGACGTCATCATCCTGTGCGTGACCGGCTCGCCCCAGGTCGAGGCGCTGTTCGAGGGGCCGCAGGGTCTCTTGGCGGCGGGGCGCGACGGGCTGATCGTGATCGACGCCTCGACCAGCGAACCCGATTCGACCTTGCGCCTCGGCAATGCGTTCGCGGCAATGGGCGGCATTCTGGTGGATGCGCCGCTGACGCGCACGCCGGTCGAGGCCGAGGCCGGCCGTCTCAACACGATCGTCGGCGCCGACCCGGTGCTATTCGAGCGTCTGCGGCCGGTGTTCGCGGCCTATTGCGAAAACGTCTTTCACGCCGGCGCGCTCGGTGCCGGGCACCGCCTGAAGCTCATCAACAATTTCCTGGTCACCGGCAGCGTCGCCCTGGTCGCCGAGGCGATCATGACCGCCCAGCTGGGTGGCGTGGCACTCGACAAGCTCTACGAGGTGGTCAGCGTCGGGCCAATGGCGAACGCCCTGCTGCGCAACCTGATCCCGAAGGCAGCGGCCGGTGAATTCGACGGCATGAAGTTCCAGCTCGCCAACGCGCAGAAGGATCTGCGCTATTACGGTCATCTGGCCGAGAGCGCCGGGGTCGTCAGCTTCATGGGGGCGGCCGTGCATCAGCTTTATGCCCAGGCGGCGGCGCTCGGGTTTGGCGACCATTTCCTGCCGTCCCTGATCGAGGCCCAAGCGAAGCTTCACGGCATCACCGTGGGCTCAACGGCGGCTTGAGGCGGGGCGGCGCGCCGGCACCCCCGATTTCGACGTCTGCCATCGGGTGCCTAGCGCCCGACGGTCTTCAGGAGCTGTTCCGGATAGCGCTCGCCCTCGATGGCGATGGCCGCCGCCGTTTGCTGGATCTGCGCCAGATCGTCCGCGGTCAGCGTGATATCGGCGGCGCCCAGATTTTCCTCCAGACGGTGCAGCTTGGTCGTGCCGGGGATGGGGACGATCCACGGCTTCTGCGCCAGCAGCCAGGCGAGTGCCACCTGGGCGGCGGTCGCCTGCTTGCGCCGGGCCATTTGCTGCAACAGATCGACCAGCGCCTGGTTCGCCGCCATCGCCGCCGGGGTGAAGCGCGGCAGGATCGCGCGGAAATCGCCGTCACCGATCTTGGTGTCCTTGTTCATGGCCCCGGTCAGGAAGCCCTTGCCGAGCGGGCTATAGGCGACCAGGCCGATGCCCAGCTCTTCGCAAGTCTCCAGGATCCCGTTGCTTTCCGGCCCGCGCGTCCACAGCGAATATTCGTTCTGCAGTGCCGCGATTGGCTGCACGGCGTGGGCGCGGCGGACGGTCTGCGCGCCGGGCTCCGACAGGCCGAAATGCTTGACCTTGCCTTCCCAGATCAGCTCTTTGACCGCGCCGGCCACGTCCTCGATCGGCACGTCGGGATCGACGCGATGCTGGTAGAGCAGGTCGATCACCCCGATCCCCAACCGCTTCAGCGACGCCTCGGCGACCGCGCGAATATGCTCGGGACGGCTGTTCAGGCCGCTTTGTTTGCCGGTCGTCGGGTCGATGTTGAAGCCGAACTTGGTGGCGATCACCACCTGGTCGCGGATCGGGGCCAGCGCCGCGCCGACGATCTCCTCGTTGGTGAAGGGGCCGTAGACTTCGGCCGTATCGAACAGCGTGACGCCGCGCTCCGCCGCCTGGCGGATCAGGGCGATGGCCTCATCCTTGGCCATCGCGGTGCCGTAGCCGAAATTCAGGCCCATGCAGCCGAAACCGATGGCCGAAACCTCGAGGCCGCTTTTCCCCAACACACGCTTTTGCATTGCTTATTCTCCCGCATTTCCCGGCCCGCGGCCGCAGCGATGTCCGGAACATAGGCCGGTCCCGGCTGATCGATTAGACGGGGTAAACCGCATGCAGTTATATTTTCTATTCATGAAACTGCGGCCGAGCGCCGCGCGCTCTCCCTGCTTCGTTACTTTTATTGCGCAGGCTCCGGCCCTAAGCTCCGGTCGCGACCGGTCGCCTGTAAGGAGTGTTCATGTCTCGTCCCGCCGAAAATCCCGTTCTCTCGCCCTGGACTGGCTCATACGGCGGCGCACCCCCGTTTGACGCGATCAGGACCGAGCATTTCCCGCCGGCGCTCGACGCCGCCATCGCGCAGAAGCGCGCCGATGTCGCCGCCATTGCCGCCAATCCCGCGCCGGCCAGTTTTGCCAATACGCTGGAGGCGCTGGAGGCGTCGGGTCCCCTGCTGGCCCAGGCGGTCAAGCTGCTCCAGGTCTACACCTCGACCATGAACGATCAGGCGATGCGCCTGGTGCAGTCGGCGTTCGCCCCGAAGCTCGCCGCCCTTGCCGACGAGATCACCCACAACCGGGCGCTCTATGCCCGCGTCGCCGCCGTGTTCGAGGCGCGCGAGCGCTCCGGCCTCAACGAGGAGCAGCAGCGGCTCGCGTTCGTCGTCCATGATCGCTTCGTGCGCCGGGGCGCAAGCCTCGACGCCGCCGCCAAGGCGCGGCTGCAGGCGATCAACCAGCAGCTTGCCTCGTTGCAGACGCAGTTCTCCCAGAACGTGCTCGCGGACGAAGAGGGCGAGGCGCTGGTGCTGGGTAGCAAGGCCGACCTCGACGGCCTGCCGCCGGAACAGATCGATGCTGCGGCTGAGGCCGCGACGGCGCGCGGTCTCGCCGGCAAATGGGTGATCGCCAATACCCGCTCGGCGATGGACCCGTTCCTGACCTATGCGGCACGGCGGGATCTGCGCGAGAAGGCGCTCCGGCTCTGGCAGAACCGTGGCGCCAACGCCAATCGCCCGATCATGACCGAGATCCTGCAGCTGCGCGCCGAAAAGGCGCGGCTGCTCGGCCATCCGACCTTCGCCCATTGGATCGCGGACGGGCAGATGGCGAAGACGCCCGACGCGGCGCTGAAACTGCTGACCGACGTCTGGAGCCCGGCGACGGCCCGGGTGCGCGAAGAGGCGGCGGAGATGGCCGAGATCGCGGCCGCCGAGGGCTCGAACGCCGCGATCGCCCCGTTCGACTACCGCTATTACGCCGAGAAGGTGCGCAGGGCGAAATATGCCTATGACGAAACCGAAGTGAAGCCGTACCTGCAGCTGACCAAGATGGTCGAGGCGATGTTCTGGGCCGCGGGCGAGCTGTTCGGCCTTACGTTCACGCAAGTTCACGATCTGCCGGTCTATCACCCCGATGTCGTGGTCTATCAGGTGACGCGCGACGGCGGGCGGGTCGGGCTGTTCTATTTCGATTTCTATGCCCGCGCGGGCAAGAGTTCGGGCGCCTGGATGAACGAATACCGCACCCAGCAGCGGTTGGGCGGTGTCGCCGTCACGCCGGTCATCTCGAACAATGAGAACTATCTGAAGGGTGCGCCCGGCGAACCGACGCTGATCTCCTGGACCGATGCCGTCACGCTGTTCCATGAATTCGGCCATGGCCTGCACGGCATCAACTCGAACGTCACCTATCCGTCGCTCGCAGGCACCGCGGTGCTGCGCGATTTCGTCGAGTTGCCGAGCCAGCTGTTCGAGCATTGGCTGCCGACGCGGGAGCTCTTGGGCCGCTTCGCGCTGCATTACGTGACCGGGGAGCCGATGCCGACGGCGCTGGTCGACAAGGTCCTGCGCGCCCAGGCCTTCCGCCAGGGCTTCCAGACCGCGGAATATCTGTCGAACGCCATCGTCGATCTGAAGGCGCATCTGGCCGGCGACGCCACCATCGACCCCAAGCGGTTCGAGGCGGAAGTGCTGGCCGAGATCGGCATGCCGGCGGAGATGGTGCTGCGCCATCCGCTGGCGGCCTTCACCCACATGTTCGCGTCGGAAAGCTATGCCGCCGGCTATTACAACTACATCTGGGCCGACACGCTGACGGCCGATGCGGCCGAGGCGTTTGCCGAAGCGCCCGGCGGCTTCTACGACAAAAACCTGGCTCGCCGGCTTCTCGATGGCGTGCTGTCCATCGGCAACAAGCGCGACCCGGGCGATGCCTTCCGCGACTTCCGCGGCCGCGATGCCAGCGTGGAGGCGCTGATGCGCGACCGCGGCTTTGCCGCACCGGTCGCGGGGTGACGCTCCAGGTTCGAACGTCGCGAACCTCTTGGACTAAGCGGGAAGGTCGATCTCTGCGGTGCCGAAATCGGTGAAACTGACCGTCACGTGATCGCCGGGCTTGCCGAACGGCATGCCGGTGCAGGTGCCGGTCGTGATGATCTGGCCGGCGCGCACGCCGCCGGATTTGCGCAGCGCATTGACGAGCGCGATCGCCGGCAGCAGCGGATCGCCGGCCAGTTCGAACCCCAGCGGCACGTCGCCCTGGAAACGGCCGGCGCGGATCGAGACATCGGCCTCGGGAATGCGGCGTGCAGCGGCGAGCATCAGGTCAAGCGGGCTTAGGGCGCGCTGGGCGCGATCTGGATCAGGACCTTGGCCATGATCGGGTCCAGGCCGGCCTTGATGTCGGCGACGCGGGGCGCCACCGCCACGTCCGGCGCGATGCCGATGCCTTCGAGCGAGGCGCCGCTGGGCCAGGCGAGGCGCGTGCTGCCGATGCTGGCCGACATGCCGTCGCCCAGCGTTTCGACATAGGCTGCTCCGGCACCGCCGGCGGTCGGCTCGCCGATCAGCGTGGCGCGGCCATTGTCCTTGAACGGCATGACGAAATCTTCGCAGGCCGCGACGCAGCCGCCGTCGATCAGCAGGATCAGCTGGCGGGCATAGGCAGCGGCCGCCGGCTGGGTCGTGATCGGTGGCAGGGTCAGGGTCGGATGTTCGGCGGCCTCGGCCGGGATGACCCGGTTAGGGCTCTGCAGGCGCAGATGGCCGATGGTGAAGGCGACCGATTCCGCCCAGCCGCGATAGGGCTTGTTCATCAGGGCGGCGAGGAGTGCCGTCGGCATGGCGCCGCCGCCATTGCCGCGCAGGTCCAGCACCAGGGTCGTGGCGGCGCCATATTCCTTCAGCAATTCGAGCGCGCGGGTCTCGAACTGCGGTGTCGCGAAGCTGGGGATGGCGATGAGGGCGACCTCGTCGGGCTTCAACCATTTGCCGCTGGTCTCCGGTGCCGGGGCCGGCGGCGCACCGCCCGGCTCGATCGCGACCGTCTGGCCGCCGGCGAGGCCCAGCGACAGCGGCGAGGGAAACAGCACCGGCGTGCTGAACAGCTGGTTGCGTTTGACCTCGTCCTGGGTGCCGCTCAGATATCGAGCGTGGGCCTGATAGAAGGCTTCAGTCGGGGTGCCATCGACCTGGGCGATGACATCGCCCGGCTTCAGCGCGTCGACGTTGCTCTTGGTGACGACCCAATCCTCGGCCACCCGGCGGACCGAGAACGGCAACGCCGGATAAGCGTCCAGCAGCCACTGGTCGGAAAACCGCGTCAGGCCGTTGTTGAACTTGGCCAGGAACGCCATGGTCTGCAGATCATAGTCGAGCCGGTCGGTCGCATTCATGGCCGCGGCCAGATAGGTGCCGAAGGCGGCGTCCAGATCCAGCCCGTCGATATTCTGCCAATGGGCGTAATAGATCCGGATATCGCTATAGAGCTTTGCAGCGATCGCGGCACGCTGGTCGGGACTGGGAGCGGGCGGCAATCCGGCGGCGCGGACATCCGCGGCGCCGAGTACGCCCAACAAAAGCATCAAACCGCAAAAGGCGTCGCGCAAAGCTCAGTCCTTATCCCAAATATTCGCCCAAATTTACCAGCTTGTGACAGGCCGCGTCACAAAATAGCGCAATGTTCGAGCGCAGGCGGGCAAAGCGGTCATTGACGCCTGCCCGGGCCATGGTGTGGATGTCGGATCGGGCGAGGGTTCGGGGGAAAGTGGAAATGCGCGACGTCGTCATCGTCGGCGGGGGCCATAACGGCCTGGTGTGCGCGACCTATCTCGCCAAGGCGGGATTGCGGGTGACGGTGCTGGAACGGCGTCCTGTGGTCGGCGGCGCCGCGGTGACCGAGGAATTCCATCCGGGCTTCCGCAACTCGGTCGCGGCCTATACCGTCTCCCTGCTCAATCCCAAGATCATCCGCGAACTCGATCTGGCCGGCCATGGCTTGCGCGTGGTCGAGCGCGGCCTGTCCAACTTCCTGCCGCTGGAGGATGGGCGCTATCTCAAGATCGGCAACGGCAAGACCTATGAGGAAGTGGCGAAATTCTCCCGCCGCGACGCCGATCGGCTCGATGCCTATGCCCGGCAGCTGGAGGCGGTCGGCGACGTGCTGCGCGATCTGGTGCTGCAGACGCCGCCCAACCTGCCCGGCGGCGGCTGGCTCGCAGCCCTGCCGGAACTGCTGAAGGCCGGCAAGCTCGGCCGGCGGCTCGGCCGGCTCGATATCGACCAGCAGCGCGAGCTCCTGGACCTGTTCGCCAAATCGGCCGGCGATTATCTGGACGGCTGGTTTGAAAGCGATCCGATCAAGGCGGCCTATGGCTTCGACGGCATCGTCGGCAATTTCGCCAGCCCGTACCAGGCGGGGTCGGCCTATGTGCTGCTGCATCACACCTTCGGCGAGGTCAACGGCAAGAAGGGCGTCTGGGGCCATGCGATCGGCGGCATGGGTGCCATCAGCCAGGCCATCGCCCGGGCGGCCGAGACGGCCGGCGTCGAGATCCGCACCGACAGTCCGGTCACGGAAATCCTGGTCGAGCACGGCCGCGCCGTCGGTGTCGTCACGGCCAAGGGCGACATCGTCCGCGGCATGGCGGTGGTCTCCAACCTCAACCCGAAACTGCTCTATCGCGACCTGATCGATCCCGCGGCGCTGCCGCCGGAATTCCTGAAGCGGATCGGCAACTGGCGCTGCGGCTCCGGCACGTTCCGCATGAATGTTGCCCTCTCGGAATTGCCGGATTTTACCGCTTTGCCGGGCCGTGAGCGGGCCGAGCATCACACGTCCGGCATCATCATGGCGCCCAGCCTTGCCTATATGGAGGATGCCTATATCGACGCGCGCCGGACTGGTTGGTCGAAGCGGCCGATCGTCGAACTGCTGATCCCCTCGACACTCGACGACAGCCTGGCGCCGGCGGGCGCCCATGTCGCCAGCCTGTTCTGCCAGCATGTGGCGCCGACCCTGCCCGACGGCTCGTCCTGGGACGACCATCGCGACACGGTCGCCGACCTGATGATCGAGACGGTCAACGGTTTCGCGCCCAACTTCAAGGCGTCGGTGCTCGCGCGCCAGATCAACAGCCCGCTCGATCTGGAGCGGACTTTCGGGCTGATCGGCGGCGACATCTTCCATGGCGCGCTCGACCTCAATCAGATCTTCTCGGCCCGGCCGATGCTGGGCCATGCCGACTATCGCGGGCCGCTGCCCGGGCTTTACATGTGCGGCGCCGGGACCCATCCGGGCGGCGGCGTCACGGGCGCGCCCGGCCATAACGCGGCCCAGGAAATCCTGATCGACTTCCGTAAGCGCCGGCTGCGCCGGGCGTCGTAAGCCGTCGATTGCTTGTGTAGTATCTGCTGCACGCACGGACAGGATAGGAATCCGGATGATGTTCAGCGCATGGGCGCATGTCGGTCCGACCATGTTGGCGGCCTTCCTTGCCTCGACGGTCGAGTTCGTCGAGGCGTTGACCGTGGTGCTGGCGGTCGGCACCGTGCGCGGCTGGCGCGGGGCGCTCACCGGGGCCGGGGCGGCACTGCTGGTGCTGCTGATCCTGATCGCCGCTCTCGGCCCGGCGCTGACACAGATTCCGCTGGGACTGATGCAGCTGGTGGTCGGAACCCTGCTGTTGCTGTTCGGCATGCGCTGGCTGCGCAAGGCGATCCTGCGGGCCGCCGGCGTCATCCCGCTGCATGACGAGGCGGCGGCCTTCGCCAAGGAAACCCGGTCGCTGCAGGCGCACGGCCGCAGCGACCATCGCTGGGACGGAGTCGCGATCGCCGCCGCCTTCGAGATCACCATGCTGGAAGGGATCGAGGTCGTGTTCATCGTCATTGCGGTCGGGGCCGGTGGTCCGGGGTTGCTGCTGCCCGCCAGCCTGGGCGCGCTCGCGGCCTTGGTGGTGGTCGTGCTACTGGGCCTGCTGGTGCACAAGCCGCTGACGGCGATCCCCGAGAACGCGCTGAAATTCATCGTCGGCGTGCTGCTGTCGGCATTCGGCGCCTTCTGGCTGGGCGAAGGCATCGGGCTCGATTGGCCGGGCGACGATTGGTCCATCCCGGGGCTGATCCTGGGCTTCCTGGCGGTGGCGCTCGCCGCGGTGCCGATCTGCCGGACGCGGCACTTGTCGGTGGGGGCTTCGTGATGGCTTGGCTCAAGACCATCCTGCACGAAGCCTACGGCCTGTTCGTCGATGACGGCAGCTTCGCTGTGGCGATCCTGCTGTGGCTCCTGGTGAATTGGCAGGTCCTGCCGCGCCTGGACCTGCCACCGGCCTGGGGCGGACCGATCCTGTTCGCCGGGCTGGCGCTGATCCTGCTGGAGAGCGCCGCCCGGCGAGCCCGGCGGTCTTAGGCCACGCGAGGTTGGCGACGCCGGGACCGGCGGGCGCCCAGCTCCAGGGCCAGCGCCAGTCCGGCCAACACGCCGCCGAACAGGCTGACCGCCGACCAACCGCCCTGGCGCCAGGCCGCGGTGGCGCCGGCAGACCCCAGCGCGCCGCCGAGGAACATGCCGGTCATGAAGATCGTGTTGAGCCGGCTGCGCGCCTCCGGCCGCAGCGCGTAGATGACATGCTGGTTCGAGACCAGCGCGCTCTGGATGCCGAAATCGAGCACGATCACGCCGACGACGAGCCCGGTGAACGCGCCCCAGAGCCCGAACAGCACCCAGGCCAGAACGGCGAACGTCGCCCCCAGTGCGATCACCAGCCGGGGACCGCGCTGGTCGGCCAGCCGGCCGGCCAGCGGGGCCACAAAGACGCCGACCGCGCCGATGACGCCGAACAGGCCGGCGATATCGGCACCCAGCCGGAATTGCGGCTCTTCCAGATGAAACGCCAGGATCGTCCAGAAGGCGGTGAACGAGGCGAACAGCGCCGCCTGCATCACGGTCGCTCGGCGCAGCGTGGGCTCGTCCCGCCACAGATGGAACAGCGAATGCAGCGCCCGGCGATAGGTCATGCCGCCATGGGGATGCCGGCGCGGCAAGGCTGCCGCCATCGCGCCGGCCGCGATCAGCGCCAGCGGCAGGCCGACCCAGAAGGTCGAGCGCCAGCCGAACTGGCTGGCCAAAAATCCGGCGAGCGTCCGGCTGAACAGGATGCCGCACAACAACCCGCTCATGACGGTGCCGATCGTGCTGCCGCGCTTTTCCGGTGCGGCAAGCGCCGCCGCGAACGGCACGATCTGCTGCGCGACGGTCGCGGTCGCTCCGACCAGCAGCGAGGCCAGCACGAGAATGCCCGCGGTCGGCGCCATTGCTGCCGCGATCAGGGCCAGTCCCAGCACCAGGAACTGCGTCACGATCAGGCGCCGCCGATCCATCAGGTCGCCCAGCGGTACCAGCAGGAACAGGCCGACGGCATAGCCCAGCTGGGTCGCGGTCGGGATCAGGCCGGTGAGCGGGCTGCCGGGGAAATCATGCTCGATGATGCTGAGCATCGGCTGGTTGTAATAGATGTTCGCGACGGCGATGCCGCAGGCGATCGCCATGGCGAAGGTCAGGCCGCGTCCGAGCGTCGGGGCGGGTGCCGCGTCGGGAAGGGGGGAGGCTTGGCTCATCGGTCGTGCCTTTCGGGGAACAGGTCAGCGGCTTGGCAGCAATATCGCAGACCCGATGTGGCCCCTGATCGAAAACTGTTGTAGTGATGCCCATCGAGAAGCCCGCATATCGAAAGGCGATATAATGGATACGGAAGCCGTCGCCGTTTTCGTCGCCGCCGCCCGGGCCGGCAGCCTGTCCGCCGCAGCCCGGCGCCTGGGGGTGACGCCGATGACCGCCACGCGCCGGCTGGTGGCGCTGGAGCGCGACCTGGGCGTCCGCCTGATGCAGCGCACCACCCGGTCGGTGTCGCTGACGGCGGAGGGCGAGGCGTTCATGCCTTATGCCGAGGCGCTTGTCGAAGGCGAGGCTGCGGGACGGGCGAGCCTGCGCCCGGCCGTCGCCGGGGTCTCCGGCCTGCTGCGGGTGACCGCCTCCTCCGCCTTCGGCCGCAAGATCGTCGCCCCGATCATTCCGGGCCTGCTGCAGGCCCATCCGGACCTGCGGATCGATCTGGAGCTGACCGACCATATCGTCGATATCGTGGCGAGCGGCGCCGACTTGGCGCTGCGCATCGGGCGCCTGCGCGACAACAGCCTCGTCGCGCACCGCCTGGGCCCCAATCCCCGCGTGCTCTGCGCAGCACCGGCCTATCTGGCAGCCCACGGCGTGCCGACCACGATCGAGGATCTGGCCGATCACGAATGCCTGGCGCTGACCGGTACCACCCATTGGCCGTTCGAGATCGACGGCAAGGAACGCCGCGTCCGGGTGTCGGGCCGCTTTTCCGCCAGCAGCATCGAGGGGCTGCAGGCGGCCTGCCTGGGCGGTGCCGGCATCACGCTGCTGGCCGCCTGGAACGTGCGCGAGGAATTTCGCGCCGGCACGCTGGTGCCGGTTCGGCTCGCCGCCGCTGTGCCCGAGGAACATTCGATCTGGGCGGTCTATCCGACCGCGCGGCTGGTGCTGCCCAAGCTCCGCCTGTTCGTCGCCACCCTGGCGCAGGTCCTGGCCGAGCTCTGAGCGACGGGCTCGCCCCGATTCACAGGGGTTTGAGTTGATTCGATCGATATGCCGAAGGGCATTTTGCGGAAAGCCCGCGATCGATCGAGTATTTGCCGGGAGGTGTGACGATAGTCACACTCTCTTGATTAAAAAACCTGAAACTCTAACCAACCTGGATTGGGCGACGTGCGACGGGCCGCATGGTCGCAAGAGTTGTCCGCCCCGCAAAGCGGGTCTGGAAAGGGTCGATTTGATGGGTGCCAGTACCTTGCTCGAACGCCGCGAGACCGGCGTCGCCGCTGCGCAGCCTGCCCGCGCGCCGGCTGTCGAGACATTGACCCTCGGTACGGCGCGCTGGGCGCCCAAGGACCGTTTCGCGCTCTGGACCGACTACACCCGAACCCACTCCGCCCCCCTGGTCATGCCGAACACGCCAACCCATGACTATCGGGTCGCGGCGAATATCCGCGAGCAGGGCGAGATCACGATTTGCCGGGCGATCAACGATCCGCTGGGTTTTTTGCGGACGCCGCGACATGCGGCGGCGCTCAGGTCCGACAAGGTGCGCATTTCCTATTGCCGCCGGGTTGATGGCGGAATCGAGTCGGGCGGCAAGACCACCCGCATCTCGGACGGCGCCGTCTATTTCCGCGACTATCAGGGCCCCGGCCATTTCTGGTCCCACTCGGTGTTCGAGGAAACCTGGCTGTTCGTGCCACGGGAATGGCTGACCGACGGTGGCAAGGTGTGCGGGGATTTCGATGGCACCGTGTTTCAGTCCGATCATTTCCTCAACCGGCTCATGGCCGAACGGATCGAGGCTGTCGCCCGGCATGCCCATGACGATTTCGCCTTCGCCGCTGCCGTGCGGGACCTGCGCACGGCGATCGAGGATGTGTTCGCCGCCCGGTCGAGCGAGAGTCACCGCCGGAACCTCCAGCGCAAGGCCGCGCGCTTGCGGCGCATCAAGGCCTATCTGGGCCAGCATGCCGCCGACCGCGATCTCACGCCCGACGGCATTGCCGACGCGCTGGGCCTGGCGCGCTCGTCGCTCTATCGGTTGCTGCAGGAAGATGGGCTGCAGGTCAGTGCCTATGTCGCGGAATATCGCCTGAACGCCATCGCCCGATCCCTACGCGATCCGGCGTGGGCGGCCGCTTCGGTCGGCGACATCGCCGCCCTCTGGGGCCATTTCGACCACGCCTATCTCACCCGGGCCTTCAAGAAGCGCTTTGGCGAAACGCCCAGCCGATATCGCTCCCAAGGCCAGGCCGAGACGGGGCGCGCCTATCGCTAAGGAGGCGATCCGGCCTGAGGCCGATCCAGCGAGCGCACGAACGGGTCCCGGCCGGCCCGGGCCAGCAACGCCCCGGCGGTGCCGGCAACCAGGATCACCAGCAACAGGGAATAGCCCAGCGCCTGCTCGTCGCCGAACAGATGGTCGGTCAACAGGCCGACCGCCGCCGGGCCGAGGCCGATGCCGACCAGGGTCACGATCGACAGGAACAGGGCGCTGGTCATGCCGCGATGCCGGGCCGGCGTCAGCAGCTGCAGCGCGGTCAGTCCCATCGGCGTCGCGGCCGAGACCAGGAAGGTGAAAACCGGATAGGCGAGCTTCGACAGCCACAGCCGGTCCGTCGTGCAGAACACCAGCGCCGGCAGCAGCGCCAGGCCCAGGCACAGCGCCATGACCGTATGCTGGGCGCCGACGCGGCCGCGGGCCTGCAGCCGGTCGGTCAGGAAGCCGCCGGCGAACTGGCCGGTCGGCGCCGACAGCAGGAACATCGTGCCGACCAGAACGGCGCTGGCGCCGGGCTGCAGGCCGAAGTGGCGCCCATAGAACAGCGGTGCCCAAGCACTCTGCGCCTGGGCGAGCACGATGTTGCAGCAGGCGGCCGCGACCAGAAAGCCATAGCTGCGGGGGTGAGCGGCAATATGGGCCCACGCGGCCCTGAGGCCGGGACGGCCTTCGGCCGCCGACGCCGCGCGGTCCGGCTCGCGCAGCGTCGCCATCAGCGCCGCCAGGATCAACCCCGGCAGGCAGGCGATCAGGAACAGCATCTGCCAAGGTGCGACCCGGCCCGCGAGCGGCAGCAGGATCGGTCCCACGGCACTGAGCCGGGTCAAGAGATAGCCGCCACCGATGAGGGCGCTCGCGGTGCCGACCGTGGCGCCCATGATGAAGATCGCGACGGCGCGCCCCATCCGATCGCGGCCCATGACGCCGCCGATCAGCGACATGCCGGCCGGCATAAGGCTGGCCTCGCCCAGCCCGACGCCGATCCGCCCGGCGAACAGGGTCGGGAAAGATCCGGCGAGCCCGCAGATCGCGGTCATGGCGGACCAGAACAGCATACCGAGCGCGATCATGCCGCGCCGATCGACCCGGTCGGCGAGCCGCCCGAGCGGAATGCCGCAGAGGCAATAGAGAATGATGAAGCTGGTGCCGCTCAACAGTCCGAACTGGCTGTCGCTCAGTCCCAGGTCCTGCTTGATCGGCACGCTTGCGACCGTCACCAAGGACCGGTCGAGAAATGAGACCGCGTAGCCGCCGAACATCAGCAGGACGACATACCAAGGGTAGAGTTCGGCGAGACTAGTTCTGCGCAAATCAATAATCCGGTCCAACGGATCGGAGAAAACACACTGAGTCACAGGCTCACTCTGTCTCCAGCGGCCCAGCGCGCGCCGAGCCTACTCATTAGGCATGCATTCGTATGCAAACAACAGGGTCGCGATGGATTGCCGAACCGCTCAGGCCTCATCGATCGCAGCCGGTTCGAGATTGACGAAGCGGCCTCGGCAGAATCCCAGCGGTGCGCGCGGCCGGCTGTGCAACTCCTCGACCCGGCCGATCAGGATCAGATGGTCGCCGGCGACGACGCGCTGGTGCAGGCTGCAGTCGAACCAGCCGAGGCAATCGGCCAGGATTGGCGCGCCGGTCGCGGCCTCGTGGCAGGCGACCTCGGCGAACCGGTCGATGCCGCGCGCGGCAAAGGCGGTCGCGACCTCGGTCTGATCATCGCCCAGGATATTGACCGCGAACCGGTCGGCCGCCTCGAACGCCGCGATGTTGGACGAGCCCTTGCCGATGCAGACCAGCACCAGTGGCGGGTCGAGCGAGACCGAGGTGAAGGAGTTCGCGGTCATGCCGCACGGCATGCCGCCGGCATCCCGCGTGGTCACGATGGTGACACCGGTCAGGAAGGTGCCGAACGCCCTCCTGAGATCGGCGGTCTCAAAATCCGTTTGCCGCATGGGTCGCTCCCGCTGCCGTGCTGTCTTGGCGCCAGCTTGGCACGGGAGGCCGGGATGCCTCCTCCTACGAACCGGAGGAAGCCGGCGTCAGGATCTGCTGGAATTGCAGCGCCAGCTGCAGGGCGAAGCGTTGGTCGGGCGTCTCGATCGCGAGCCCGAACAGATCCTTCAGGCGCTCCAGCCGATAGCGGAGCGTCGTGACATGGATGCCGAGCGCATCGGCGCAGGGCTGGCTGCGGCAGCCCTGGTCGAGAAAGGCGGCAAGCGTGCGGAGATAGGCGGTGCCATAGGACGCGTCGTGGCGCGCGACCGCGCCGATCAGATGATCGACGAAATCGCGCATTTCGCTGGAATCGACCGCCGACATCAGTACGGGGAAGGGGCCGAAATCCTCGGCCCGCACGATGCCGGTGCGGCCGAAGCGCCGGGCGAGGCCCTGCAGCCGGGCGCACTCTCGCCAGGCCGGCAGATAGTCGGTGGGTCCAAGGCAAAGCTTGCTCAGCACGGCGACCGGCAAGGCCCCGGTTGTGGCCCGGACTTCGGCCACCACCCGCTGGGCGAGCGCGGCGAACTCGGCCTCCTGCTTCCGCTCAGCCGGGCACAGCACCAGGATCGCGCCGGCGCGGAGTGCCACCGTCGCGCGCGGATCGAAGCGTTCGACGATGTGGCTGAGTTCGCGGCGCAGGTCGAGCGCGGCCGCCGGCGCCAGCTTCTGCGGCGGGGTCACGGCGAGCAAGCGCGCGGGATGCGACAGATTGATGTTGAGCCGGTCGGCCCGCTCGACCACGTCGGCCAGCGGGCGGGTGCCGTCGAGCAGGTCGGCGAACAGCTCTTCCAGGTTCCGCGCCTCGGTCACGAACGCGACGTAGGACCGCATCATCTGGACGCTCAGGCCGAAGCGGGCGCTATCGAGCAGCAGATGGTCGAGATCGCCCTCGCCCGGCGCCGGCGAAAACACGATCAGCGCGCCGACCCGGGTCTGGTCGACCGTCAGCGGGCAGACGATCGCCAGGGCCTTCACCGTCCGGCCGTCGATCGACAGGGTCAGTTCCTGGCTGTCGAACCGGTGGCGGCCGCCGCGCCGGGTCGCAATCTCGAGGAATTGCGGGCCGAGATCGTCGGCAATGGCCGCGCGCCAAGCTTCATCCTCGATCAGCATCGGCAGGGGCGAGCGTTCGGACATCACCCGCCGCGCCATCAGATCGACGATCACTGGCGGGTCGGGCAGCAGCGAGGCGACCATCCTGGCCGCGGCTGCCACGGATTCGTCGGCCAGCACCTGATCCAGCAAAGCCCCATGGGCGGCGAGCGCCCCGCTGAGACGCTCGCCGAACGCCTGCTCCTCGGCCAAGGATCGCGCCTTGTCCATGGCGATCTGTCCCAGATGCACCACGAATTGAAGGAAGGCCAACTCGTCGGGCGTGACGTCGACGGCATCGCGCGATCGCACCGACAGCAGGATGCGATGACCCGCCTGGGTGCGATAATCCATCGGCAGGACGATGACCCCCCGGTAGCCATGGGCGATCGCCTCCCGGTGATAGCCCGGAAACTCCGCCGACAGCTGAGCATCGCGGATGATCACGGGCGCGTTGCGTTCGATGGCGACCCGGGTCGGGCTTTCGGCCAGCGGCCATAACGTCTCCAGGCTGCCGCCCAACCCGTCGGGATCATGGCGCGCGATGGTCTGCGCGTAGCCGCGATCGGCATCGACGCTCATGATGCCGCCCGCCGACCAGGGCCGTCGCTGGCAGACGGCTTCCAGCAGATCCTGCAGCGTTTGATCCAGATCGCCGCTGGCATTGATCTGGCTGGCGACCTCACCCAGCGATTTGAATAGAGACTGCTCCATTCCGGTTCTCCCACCCACTCTGCCTACCAGGGAACAATGGATCGAAGCTTATTGTCTTCCTACGAACCATAGGATGCGGATGCTGAAAACGCCGATGATACTGGTCTCCACTGCATAGCTTCGGTGGTACCGCGTAGGAGAGCTTCGCCATGGGTCAACGTCAGATGCATCTGGTCGCGTACCTGAAGACCGGCCCGACGGCGATGCATGTCGGCGGCTGGCGGCATCCGGAATCGACGCTCGACGATATCCTGCACCCGAGCCGCTACCAGCATATCGCCCGGGTGCTGGAGCAAGGCTGCTTCGACGGCTGCTTCTTCGCCGACCTGTTCGGGCTCTACGACATCCATGGCGGCAGCTACGATCCCTATGTCCGCCGCGGCGGCCAGATCAGCTTCCTCGACCCGACGGTGGTGCTGCCGATCATGGCGGCCGCGACCACGCATCTGGGCCTGGGGGCCACGCTCTCGACCAGTTTCCACACGCCCTATCATCTGGCGCGCTGGCTGGGCTCGCTCGACGTGCTGAGCGGCGGCCGGGTCGCCTGGAACGTCGTGACGTCTGCGACCGACCTCGAGGCGCAGAATGCCGGCATGGACGAGCTGCCGCCGCGCGAGCTGCGCTACGACCGCGCCGACGAGGTGCTGGAGGCCTGCTTCGCGCTGTGGAACAGCTGGGACGAGGGCGCTTTCGTGCTGGATAAGGCCGCGGGCGTGTTCGCCGACCCGGCCAAGGTGCATTACGCCAATTACGAGGGCCGTTGGATCAAGACGCGTGGGCCGCTGTCGATCCCGCGCAGCCCGCAGGGCCACCCGGTGATCATGCAGGCGGGTGCCTCCGACCGGGGCCGCGAGTTCGCCGCGCGCTGGGCCGAGGTCGTGTTCACCATCCAGCGCGGCCAGGACGAGATGCGCGAGTTCTATCAGGATCTGAAGTCGCGCATGGAGCTGGTCGGGCGCAAGCCCAACGAAT
>Ga0302314_10001823_pt1 | contig 39788 bp, 45 predicted proteins | sample III_Palsa_N2_3_FD_200533 | JGI IMG/M metagenome (GOLD analysis project Ga0302314, IMG submission 200533) | Peat permafrost microbial communities from Stordalen Mire near Abisko, Sweden - III_Palsa_N2_3 | ecosystem: Environmental > Terrestrial > Soil > Palsa > Peat permafrost | place: Sweden... | reverse complement strand
TGGAACGCGAGGATTTTTACAAGCCGACATCCTGGTACATCATGGGGCGCAAGACCCACGCCGATCGCATCTTGACGTTTATCAGCCACGAAGTGCCCGACCTCCTGAAGCCGATGTATAACTTCTCGGGCATCTCGCTAATTCAACTCGGCGAGATGGCGGTCAACATGTGGCTTCGCACGCGCAAGAGCGTAAACGACCTTATCAACAATTTCTCGATGCTCGTATTGTCGACCGACTTGCAAGCGACCCTCGAGGATGGCGCGCCCGACGGCTCCGGGCTGCTCGCCCGGCTCAACATCTTGACCGCGACACGCAATAACCAGGGCGTGAACGCTATCAACAAAGACACCGAGGAAATGGCTTTTGCCGAGGCGTCGCTTGCCTCGCTCGACAAGCTGCAGGCTCAGTCACAAGAACACATGGCAGCCGTGTGGCACACGCCGCTAGTTAAGATTTTCGGCGTCGTGCCTACCGGCTTGAACGCGACCAGCGAGGGTGAAATTCAGGTTTGGTACGACTGGATAATGGCGCAGTGCGTGCATCTATACCAGCCGAATTTGCAGAAGCTCTTGAACGCGATTCAGTGCTCGTTACTCGGCAAAATCGACGACGATATCGTTATCCATTGGGTGACGCTCGATGAGCCGACGCAAAAGGAGCTCTCGGAGATTCGCAAGAGCGACGCCGATATGGACACGGGCTACATCAATGCGGGCGTTATATCGCCCGACGAGGCGCGCGTGCGGCTGCAGTCCGACCCGGACAGCGGTTACTCGAATCTGACCGGCGGGCCGCCCGAGCCGCCCGAGCCCGAGGAACCAACGACCGACCCCGAGGGCGACGCCACGCGCGAGCACGAGGCGAGCGAAGCGGACAAGCAGCGCCAGCACGAGACGGGACAGGCGGCGCTCAAGACGGCGGCGGCTGCGGCAAAGGCTCGTGCGCAGCCGGCGGTCCCGATAAAGGCGAAGACCGGACCTTAGTTGACACGCTAGGATCGGTCCTATAGGATCGGTCCTCAAATGATGACTTGCCTGCAGTGCTCGACGCCGTTTCAGCCTAAACCTATGGGCTATAACGCGCGTTACTGTTCGGACAAATGCAAGCGTCGCGCGCAACGCGCTCGACTTAAACGGGACAATCCGAATCAACTGACGCAATCTCGCGCGCGAAGCTACATCAAAACCAAAGAATACCCCGCGCGATACGCCGTACATTTGAAAAATTGTCGTAATAGCCGCAAGGCCGTGAGACTTTGGAGACAGGAATTTAAGCTATCCAAAGGCTGTATTGATTGCGGTTATCGAGGACATTTCGCCGCATTGGAGTTTGACCACGAAGGGCCTAAGTCTGCCGAGATAGGCCGTATCGGAAATATCAAGGGACTGATGGCGGAAATCGAAATGGGTCAATGCAAAGTTCGGTGTGCCAACTGTCATGCAATCAAAACATGGGAACGCCAAATTGCGAAAGCCTGATTTGATTATTGGGCCGCGAAACAACCCGCAGACTATACGCTGGCATCTATTCGTGTTGCGTGGATGGCAGCTGAGCCTGCATAAATGGCTGCGGAGCGACGACGACCGCGCGCTGCACGATCACAAGGGCGATAGCATCTCGCTGATTCTTAGCCGGCAAGGGTTCGTCGAGGTCGTGCGCGAGTATTACCCAGACGGCATGCAGCCACCATTGCGGCGGTGGCCATCAGGATGGGACGCAGGCGTACGCTCGCGTCAAGCCGACGGCAGATGGTTCAAGGACCGTAAATACTACCGGCGCGCATGGCGCCCGCTGTTTCGCAAAGCCGAGACGCTGCACCGAATCGAGCTCATCGATTCCCGCCCCGTGTGGACGCTATGGCTTCGCTGGCCGCAACGCCGCCGATGGGGCTATATGTGCCCGCAAGGCTGGCGCGACGCCGACACATACAACACGAACCGACAGGGCGGCGTCGATGATTACTACTCGACCGGCGTCAGCGAGGTAGGGCGCGGATGCGATTGAAGAAAACGAGCGCCCGTCAGGTAATGGACGCGGCGATTATTGAACGCAAAGCGACAGATAAACCCGCGGAAGCTCGCCCGACTGTTGACAGCAAGCCGCGATGGTTTCGCGGAGCATTGATTAAACCACGTAAGGAGTAGACTTTGACGACACCAAAACGACCCCGCAAAACCCTTGACGACCTCCGCGCCGCGCACGACCCGACGGTTAAGATCCCGTCCGCCGTCCGCAAGGCGTTCGCGGCGATGGCCCGGGACGGGGATGATTGGGAGTACGAGATAGACCTTGCCAAGCGGGCTGACTTATCTGTCAATCAACTGCCCGAAGCACGCCCGTCGTTCGCCGCGCATATCGTTATCGTGCCGGGCGCCCACAAGAAGACGCCGCGCAAAGTCTGGTTTGCTGATGCTAAGATGGCGGCGAAATTGTGCAAGGAACAACCCCGCGCGTTCAAACACTGGGCGCCCGACGAGGATTAGGCCATGGCGAAGAAATTAGCCGATTTCCGCAAGGTACATGACCCGCAACTCATCATTGCGGACCTCAAGCGCCAGCTTGAGGAGGCGAATACCGAGGCGAGCACCGCCGAGGCGTTGCGCGAATTTCTCGGCACCGCCAAGCTTGCCGTCAACGAATTGCAGCTGCCTTCGTGGGCGTACGAACCGAAAAAGGCGAAAGCCCCCGGCGTGCCTAAGCTCATGCTGTCAGACTTGCATTGGGGCGAGCAGGTACGCGCCTCGCAAATCGGCGAGGTCAATTCGTACAACCTCGCTATCGCGCGCCGCCGGCTGCGCACCGTGGTCGAGTCAACGATTTTTCTCTGCAAGATTATTGACCCGGAAATGCGTTACCCCGGCATCGTTATGCCCTTAGGCGGCGACATGATTAGCGGGAACATTCACGACGAACTGTCGGCGTCGAATGAACTCAACACAATGCCGACGCTCATGGATTTGTACAAGCATCTCGTGCCGGCAATCACATTGATGGCTGATACGTTCGGACACGTCTTCTTACCCTGCGTGAGCGGCAACCACGACCGCGACACCAAAAAGATTTGGTCTAAGGACCGCAATCACACGTCGTTCGGGTGGCTGCTCTACCAGTTCCTCGCTGCGCATTTCGAGAACGACAGGCGAGTTACTTTCTATATCCCAGACGGTTCGGATGCGCTTTACCGCGTATACGGCACCCGCTACCTACTTACGCACGGCGACCAATTCCGGGGAGGCGACGGTATTATTGGACCGCTTGGTCCGGTCACGCGCGGCGAGCAGAAGAAAAACACCCGCAACGCGGCGGTCGGGCAAGATTACGATGTAATGGAATTTGGGCACTTTCACAAGCGGATGCTGACGGCGCGTCTGCGCGGCAACGGTACGCTCAAGGGATACGACGAGTACGCTGCCGACAACAACTTCGGGTTTGAGCCGCCGTCGCAAAACTTTTGGGTCACGCATCCCGACAACGGCTTGTGTTGGGATAACGCCGTATGGGCGGACACCACGACAAAGGCGACCAAAGCGGCAGCGTGGGTGTCGGTGCCCGGCAAATGAAACTGACCTTGCCGACCGACAGCGACGAGCGTAAAAACGTGCCCGTGTTCACCGGCTGCCTGAAATACGCGCCTGCCGCGCTCGCAGGCGTCGCGCGCCACTCCAAGGCGGGGAACGACAAGCACAACCCCGGCGAGCCGATGCACCATACGCGCGGCAAATCGAATGACCACGGGGACTGCATCGTGCGGCACGTCATGGACCTTGCTGACATGCTGGCGGCGCTCGAGCGGGAGTGCGACGCAGACCGCCGCGCGCTGGTCGAATCGCTCTTGACCGAGGCGAACGCGCTCTCCTGGCGTGCCCTCATGTGGTCGCAGGAGCTCCATGAAATGTATGGCGGCGCCCCGCTCGCGCCGGGCGCCCGTGCCGCTCCTCCGCGCTGACCCGCCCGAACACTCGAAAAAGCCCGTGACCGTGCGGGCTATCCACGCTAACGCGGGCGTGGCTGCCTGGTATTACGAGCGGCTCGAGCGGTTGCTTGCCGACATGCACTCGGAAGCCGAGCGCGACTTACTCGCCGCCTATGCCGAGATTTGCGAGGAGCCCGAGTTTGCGCAGGATGCGGCAAATCCCGCGCTGCTCATTCGCGCGGCGCTGCGCAAATGGGGGCTCAAATGGATATCGAAGTTTGACGCCGTGTCGGTCGAGCTCGCGCAGAAGTTCGCCGGTAAGTCGTTCGGCGTGACACAGACCGCATTGCGCGCCGCGCTCAAGGACGCCGGGTTTACGGTCACGTTCGCGCCCACGCCCGCGAGCCGCGCGGCGTACCAGGCGGTAGTCGCCGAACAGGTAAACCTCATCAAGAGCATCCCACAAGAGTACCTAAAAGACGTACAGTCTAAGGTCTGGTCAAGCGTGATGAAGGGCGCGGACATGCATGCGCTCTCGGTCGATTTGCGTAAGACGTACGGTATCACGCGGGACCGCGCCGCTACGATTTCACGTGACCAGAACAACAAGGCGAAAGCCGTTATCGAGCGCACCCGCCGGCAGGAACTCGGCATCACTCACGCCGTATGGCAGCACAGCGCGGGCGGCAAAGTTCCGCGGCGTACCCACGTGGCAATGTCGGGCAAGTCGTACCCGCTCTCGCAGGGCATGTGGGACTCAGCCGAGGACAAGTACGTGTTCCCGGGCGAGCTGATTAACTGCAGGTGCACCTCGCGCGCCGTGATTCCAGCGTTTGAAACCATCGAGCAGGCTAAGCGGCGGTCGCCCGAGACACCGCTGTTACGAGCAGCCGAGCGTCGTTCGCGGTAAATCGCACCGCAATAACCCGCTATGTGCGTTACCGCACAGACAGGCGTATACTGCCTGTGCGGGAATCCCTTAAACGTACGGACGCGTTAGGGCGGCTCACATGCCTAGCTCGGTTATTGCGGTTACTTCCAACACTGCCAGTTGCTTCCAGCAGTCGGGTCCGACTGTGGGTTTTCAAACGAACCCGACGGAATCCGGGCGCATCCTGATACCGACCGCCACGGCGCCGGGTCCGACCGCCCAACTGCGCATCATTAACTACGCTAATGACATGGCGTACATCGAGTTCGGCGACGAGACGGTCGAGGCGTTCAAATGGGCCGGACCGCCCCCGCTTACGTGCAGCTATCCGATGTTGCCGTTTTCCGTTATCGTGTTGAATGTCCCCGTTAACATTGACTTGTACCTCGCGTGCATTCTGTGGGAAAGCGCAGGCGGCATGTACGTGACGCCGGGGCTGGGGAACTTCCAAGGTTGACGCGCGCGTTAACCAGCGTATAGTTACCCACGTCATCAACCACATTGCGAGGGTCTATGAAACTCATCTACTTGGCCGCGCTGCTCGCGGTATCTGGCTCGGCGTTTGCCGGGCGCGTCTGCCCGCCGCCTGATTCTGGCTTGCCCTGCGTGGACGTGTCGACCACGACCGTCAGCGTCCCTGGCACGCCGCCCCCGGCGCCCCCGCCGACCCCGCCGAGCGCCCCGCCGAAATAAGCGAGGCTAGCTAGCCGCCGGCTTGTTCGGGCATAATCTAGCGATGCCCCTTCAAGCCGGTAAATCGCAAGCTGCCATCTCGGCTAACATCCGCGAATTACGTTCGTCGGGATACGCCGAGAAACAGTCCGTCGCGATTGCCGAATCGAAAGCCCGCGGCGACTGCGACCTCGTGCCGGACAGCGATGACTGCTCGCTCGAGATGGACTCCGCGGAGGTCGAGCTAGAAACCGCCATCGAGGCGGGCGAGGAGGAGCTAAAACACCAACTGAAAGCGCTCCGTTCGCTGAAAGCAAACGATTCAATCGCGCTCGACCGTGCCGTTCACGAACTCGACCGGGACGGGCATCTCCATGTCGAGGGCGCCAATATCTCGAAAGCGATGGTATGCCCGTACTTCGGCCGCGAGATTCCGAACGCCGACGCGCTCGGGCTCGAGCCCGACAAGACGTACATGCTCTATCGCGACGCCGCCGAGCTCGGCTCCGCTGCGTCCACGTACGAAAACAAGCCGCTGATGAACGACCACGTGGCTGTCAGCGCGGACAACCCGAACAAGTTTTACATTGTCGGCTCGCTGTCGAACGTGCGCTTTACGTTCCCCTACCTCAAAGCCGACGTGACTGTATGGGACGGCGAAGCCATCGCGCGTATCCAGTCCGGAGAGCAGGCTGAGATATCGTGCGGCTACCGCTACCGCGCCGACATGTCGCCTGGCACGACGCCGAGCGGCGAGAAGTACGACGGCGTTATGCGCGAGCTCGGATGCAATCACGTGGCGCTTGTGGCGGCGGGTCGCTGCGGTCCGGATGTCACGGCGTCGGCGAGCTAGTTGCAACTCGCCCGCCACTTCACGTAATATCGCCTCAACTGAGACTTCTGTCACACTTCATCCAAGGTTATGCCCATGAAAGTTTCCGCCCTCGCAGTAGCCGTCGCATCCGCTCTCGGGCTCGATTCGGCTCAGACCTTGAAGGTTAAGAGCGCCATCGACGTCGCGTTCGCCGCAGACAAGGCGAAGGACAAAGCGAAGGATGAGGGCGGGCTCGGCAACGTCGAAATTGAAAAGGCGAAGGACGCCGAGAAGGACGAGGAAGCCAAGGACGAGTTTCCGCCCAAGGAGAAAGCCGAGGACGAGGACGAAACCGACAGCGACAAGACGCGCGGCAAGGACAAGGCGAAGGACAAGGCGAAGGACGACATGGACGACATGGACGCCGAGGACGAGGACGAAACCGTGCAGCCCAAAAAGTCGGCTACCGGAAACTCGGGTGCCGGCGGCGCCGAGCCCACCAAGGACAAGAAAGCGATGGACGCGGCAATCAAGCTCGCCATCGACGCGCGCGACGCGCTGCACGCGGCTCGCCGTGAGGTCGAGGGTGTCGTAGGGGTCGTGACGTACGACAGCGCTGCGGAAGTGTACGGCGCCGCGCTGAAAAAGCTTGGCGTCGACACTGCGGGCGTGGACCCTTCCGCTTACCGCTCGATGTTCCAGTTGGCTGTTGACCGCGAAACCGCGCGAACCCCCGTGTTCGCGAGCGACTCGGCGACCGTCGCGGGAATGGCTGGCGCGATCAAGGGTTACAACCGAATCTAAGTTTTCACGACAGTAAACAGGACGCACGAACATGCCCTTTCAGTCAAAAGTTAATCTCGTACAGGCTCCCGGCGTTGCCGGCGACTTCGCGAGCACGAACCCGTTCTCTTCGGTCCTGACTGCGCCGGGCGGCCTAGTCGCCCCCGCGGGCGGCCTCACGGTCGGAAACTTCGCATGGGTAGGGCCCGCCGGACAGGTGTCGCAGTCTTACGTGAGCGGTTGGCAAATCGGCTTTTTGGGACGCAATGAGCAGGCGCTCATTACCGAATATCTCGGCGAGTATTCGCTCGTAGTGCCCGAGGGGTTCATGGTCACGCTATTCAACGGCGGCGACTTCTGGGCGTACTTCGCGGGCGGCGCAACGGCGCTCGCCACGGTCTACGCTGACGAAGATACTGGTGCCCCGCAGATGCAGGCGACCAACAGTTTCACCGGGTCGATTGGCTTCACCGGCACCGGGTCGCTGGCGACCGTCGGCGGGCAGGGTCAACTGACCCTCGTCACCGTGACCGGCGCGAGCATTGTCACGATTGGCGATGTTGTGAGCGGCACCGGCGTTGTGTCGGGAACGACCATCACGGGCCTCGTGAGCGGCACGCCGAGCGCCATCGGCGCGGTCTACAGCTTGAGCGCAGTTCCGACCACGGAGTCGACCGAGGCGATTACGACCGCCTCCAGCGTGTTGAACATCACGGCGGTTGCCGACGGCGGATTGTCGATTGGCGACACCATCTCGGGTACCAACGTGACCGCGGGGACGCAGATTGCCAGTTTCATCACCGGAACCGGCGGTATCGGCACCTACGGGCTGCTGATTCCCGGCAGCGTCCCGGTCAACACTGCGTCCGAGACGATTACCGGACCTACGAACATCTCGAGCGGTTGGACGGTCGGACCCGTCTCGCTGACCGGGGCGGGCGTTGCCAAAATCACCCACGCGGTTGCTTAATTTTTCGACGAAACAGGACACACGAACATGAAGCGCATTGCTATCGATCACGCCGCACTCGGCCGTAAATGGGGAATCCATTTCATGTCGGGGTTGGCTCAGGAAGCCCGCGGAATGGTCCTCATGGATCGCGAGATTGCGTACGATGCGCAGCCGACGCTGATCACCCAGGCGAACGCGGGCATTCCTTCGCTGTTCACGACCTACGTCGACCCGGCAATCATCGAAATTGTGATTGCGCCGGTCAAGGCTGCGGAGCTCTACGGCGAGACGAAGAAAGGCACATGGGTGTCCGATACCGCCATGTTCATCCAAGCGGAACGTACCGGCGAAGTGTCGAGCTACGGCGATTTCTCGCAGGACGGAATGTCCAATGCGAACATCAATTTCCCGCAGCGGCAGAGCTACCACTACCAGACAAACACCCGTTGGGGCGAGCGCGAGCTCGCGCGTGCCAGCGAGGCGAAGGTCGATTGGGCGAACCAAGTCAACATGGCTTCCGCGCTGACCCTCAAGAAGTACCAGAACTTCACGTATCTGTACGGCATCAGCGGGCTGCAGTGCTACGGCGGCACGAACGACCCGTCGCTGCCCGCCAGCTTGGCGCCGACGTCCACATGGTTCGGTGCCGATGGCGCCGTGATTTACGCGGACATCCTGCGACTCGTGCAGGAAATTATTATCAACACGCAGGGTCTCGTGAACGCCGAGAGCGCGTTTTCGCTCGGCATCTCGCCCGGCAATGCCGTGAATCTGAACAACACGAACACCTACAACGTGAACGTGTATACGCAGATTAAGACGAACTTCCCCAACCTGAAGATTGTTCAGGTGCCGGAGTTCGCCATTAACGGCGGCGGCAACGCGGACGGCACCGAGTTCGTGCAGCTCATCGTGGAGAGCATCGAGGGACAGAAGGTTGTCGAGGCGGCTTTCACCGAGAAGATGCGCGCTCACGCCATCGTGACGAAGACCAGCTCGTGGGAGCAGAAGAAGTCGCAGGGCACCTGGGGCACCATCTACTACATGCCCGTCGGCGTGTCGTCTTTCCTGGGGGCCTAATCGCCCGCCCGCCATGGGCTGTTGTCCTTCCGCAAACGGCGCCCTCGTCAGTCTCTCCGGAGCTTACGAGGGCGCTTTCGCATCGCCGCCCATCGCGCAAAACCTCGAGGCGCGCGCCCCGTTCCGTTCGGTCACGGGCGGTCCCGGTGCGCCGCGCTCAAACTCACCCGGCACAATTCAAGGTCGGTTCGGCTGGCTGAACTCTGCGTCGGGGCTGGTCAATAACACCCGCGTGGACGCCTCCGACGCCCTCGGCGTGGTCATCCCGCTCCGTTCGCTCAATGGCGCGAACGGAGGTGTAGTAGGCGGTCCGCGCGCGCTCGCGGGTCCGCAGTCCGCGTGGACGTGGCAGTTCTGGGACCCGACCGTCACGCCGTGCGGCGGGCTGCGCGTGCGCCCCGGGCTTGTCGTGACGCTGCACTCGCGCGGTAATTTCTGGCTGCGATTCCCCGGCGGCGCGCTGTACGGGCAGCCCGTCTATGCGTCCCTCGTGGACGGCTCGGCGATCAGCAATGCGGCATCAAACGCCGAACTGACGCCGTTTTTGGTATGCTCGACCTCACCGCCCGGGCAACTTGCTTTGGTTTCATCGGCGGCGATTTTCACCACTTGACTTGAGGAGTAACGACAATGGCTAAGGATTTTTTGATAATCGGGTGTAAGGCGCCCGCGGGAATGAAGCTCGAAATCGGGCAATTGACGACCCGCAAAAACGAGGACGGCAAGACTGTGACCCACCTCGAGAAGACGGCGGCTTATGAGACATACACCATGCACGGGTGGAACCAGCACTCATATCCCATGCGGGTGGCGATGCTGAAATCCGGCAATGCGCCGGACGTGCCGCACGGCATGGACACGCGACCGTACCTGAACCGGGGCGTGCCGCGCGCGTTCTGGGAGCAGTGGAAAAAGGAGCATCCGCGTTCATGGCTGCTACGGAACGGCATCCTGTTTGAAGCGGAGGACGAGCCGAGCGCGGCAGTTCAAATCAAGGACAGCGAGAAAACGCCCGCCGTGCTCGCGCCGCTCAGCAAGTCGGACCCTCGCGTGAAAGGGATTACCGAAGCTGACTTCAAGAAAAAGACCGAGACTGAGGAGTAACCAGCGTGCCCGTAGTTCCGTGTGCGACGATTAATCCGGTCTTCGGTTTGGTGCAATTCAGCGCCGCCGAGTTCCTATCATCGTACCCGGAATTTACGGGCATCAATATCGCGGCGCCGTCCGCGCTCGCCAATAACTTCGCGAGCGCGACGTTGCTGCTCAATAATTCGTGCTGCTCGCGCGTGCAGGATGCAAACACACGGCTGCAATTGCTGTATCTGCTCACGGCGCACATTACGGCTATCGCGCAAGGGTCGAACGACTACGGCATCGGCTCGCCAGTATTCAGCGGTTCGGGCTCGGTCACGGGGGCGACCCTGACCGTCGCGTCCGTGCTGCTCGGCGCGCTCGCCGTCGGCTCATCGCTATACGACGGTCCTAGCGTGGGCGGCTCGCTGCTCGTGCCGGGCGGCGCCATCATTACCGCGCTCGGGACGGGTACGGGCGGCGTCGGTACGTACACGCTCAGCACGACGTACGGGTCGCCCGTCACGCTCGAGCCGATGATTGTCACCGGGACGCCGAACATCGTACAGCCGCTCGGCGTGGTCGGGCGCATCTCGGACGCGAGCGAGGGCGATGTTTCGGTGTCGGCAGCGTGGGAAGCCCCGCCGAACGCCGGTCAGGCGTATTACATTCAAACGAAGTATGGCGCGCAGTACTATACGATGACCGCGAAGTTCCGCACGGCGGTTTTTGTGCCGGCGCCGCCCGCCTCCTATTCGCCGTTTGGCGGCGCGGGGTTCGGTCCCTTCACGCCGGGCGGCGGACCGTATGGGTTCTAAAATCATCGGCGGTAAGAAAATGCACCTCGCGCTCGGCGCGCTCGAGCAGAAAATCACGAGCGGCGGCGTGCTGCGCGTGGGATTCCTCGAGGGGTCGAAAGACCCGACGGGAACATCGAACGCGCAGAAAGCTTTTTGGAACGAGTTCGGCACCCGCTCGGCACCGCCGCGTCCGTTCTTCCGGACGACCATAGCGCAGCAGTCGAAGGACTGGGGGAAGAAACTCGGCGCCGCGCTGAAAGCCACGAACTACGACGGACCGCAAGCGCTCGGGCTGCTCGGACAATCCATGCGCGACGACGTAGAGAACAGCATCGCGCAATGGTCGACGCCTGGTAACGCGCCGTCGACGGTGAAGCGTAAAGGATTCGATAAGCCTCTCGTGGACAAAGGCGACATGCAACGCGCCGTGGATTACGAGGTCAAGAAATGAATCTGCACGGCATCGTCCGCGGGGCAATCAACTACGTGAACCCCGACATAGTTGCGACGTACCTGTCGAGCCTCGGCGCCACCGTGAACGCCGATTACTCGCAGACGCCGCAGTATGCCGCGCCCGTGCAGGTACGCATCCAAGCGCAGCCGCTCGGTAAAGAGGAGTTGAAGCACGTTGACGCCCTCAACCTGCAGGGCGTTTTCCGCACCGTGTTCCTATTCCAGAACCCGCAAGCTATCGTCCGCGTGCAGGCGAAGGGCGGCGACTTGCTGCAATTCGTGACATTCCAGGGCGAGGCGGTGCAGAACTGGAAAGTGATTTACGTCGCGGGACCGTGGAACGTTGAATACAAGGGCTGGACAAAACTGATTGTCGTCCTGCAGACCGACACGCCATGAGCGTTCCCGCCACAATCATTAACACCCTGACCGATGTCTACACGGCGCTCGGCACGTTCATCACGACGCAACTCGGGCTAGCGAGCGGGCAGGTTATTCAGGGATACCCGAACCGCGTGGCGATGCCCGCGAACGCCGCGGCGGGCTTCGTGGTCATGTACGCCATCAGCAAGAAACGGCTCCGTACCAACGTCGACACCTACTCGGCGACGGTCAGCGACCCGCCCGCGCCCGGCCCCGTCGTCAGCGAGCAGGGGCAGCAAGTCGACGTGCAGCTAGATTGCTACGGCCCGATATCCTCGAATTGGGCAGACATCTTGACGACGTTGCTGCGTGATAACGTCGGGTGCCTCGCCTTGGCGCCGCACTGCCAGCCGCTCTATGCGGACGACCCCATTCGCGCGCCGCTCACGAACGCCGAGGCTCAGTACGAGGACCGCTGGATAGTGACGGCTCGTATCCAATACAACCCGCAAGTTACGACCGCGCAGGAATACGCCGTAGAGCTCGGTCCGGTCGACCTCGTGGACGTTACCCCGGGCGGCGGGTTCGCCCCGCCGGGCTAGACTATCCCCGGTCATAATCGTATCATCAGCGTGACGTAGGTCGCACTTTCAACGGAATCCGTAATTATGCCGCCATCAATACCCGCCTCGGCTCTTGCCAATGTCATTCCCGGCGTGCTAGGCGCGGGCGGAAATCCGCTATCGCTCAATGCGGTTTTCTTGACCGGCGACCCCTCGATTCCCATCGGCGTGGCGCAGCCTTTCGCGAACGCCGTCGACGTGTCGGATTGGTTCGGACCCGCGGCGCCGGAAACGGTCCTGGCGAACGTCTATTTCGCAGGCTACAACAATTGCACCACCCTGCCGGGCACGCTCTATTTCGTGCAGTTCAACACCGCCCCCGTGGCGGCGTACCTGCGTGGCGCGAGTGTCGCTAGTCTCTCCCTGGCGCAACTTCAAGCGCTGTCGGGCACCCTCACGCTGTCGATTGAGGGGCAGCCGAATACTTCGGCGGCAATTAACCTTTCTGGCGCCACGTCGTTCACGAACGCCGCTTCGCTGATTCAAGCCGGACTGCAGTCGAGCACGGCGGTATTCTCGGGCACCGCGTCGCAATCTGCGGGCGTCGTGACAATCTCGGCTACCGCGTCAGGTGAACTCGCCGTCGGCAACGTGCTCGAGGGTACGGGCGTTAGCGGTCCGGCGACTATCACGTCGTTCGGCACCTACACTACGGTCGCCGGCACCGGCACCGTGAACGTGAGCACGTCGGCGACCGTTTCGAGTGGTACCGCCACCGTTGCGGGCTCGGCGCTCGTGACATACGACACGCTGCGGGATGCTTTCGTGATTACCGACGGGCTCGGAACGGGCGTCGTGTCAACCATTGGTTTCCCGACAACGGACAGCTTTGCGACGGGGCTCAAGCTTACCGCCGCCGCTGGCGCGGTCACGTCGCAGGGCGCCGCAGCGAATACCCCGGCGGGCGTCATGGGCGCCGTCGTGGCTGCCACGCAGAACTGGGCTACCTTCATGACCGTTTCCGAGCAGACGCTCGGCAACAAGGAAGCATTCGCCGCGTGGGTGCAGACCACGAATCAGCGTTACCTGTACGTGTGTCAGGACAGCGATTCGAGCCCGACGACGAGCCCGGACGCTACCGGATCGTTCGGCAACATCGTGAACGCCGCGAACGACACGGGCGTAATGCCCGTGTACGACATCAGCGGCACGGGCGTGCTGGCGGCGTTCCAATGCGCCATCGCGGCGAGTGTCAATTACCAGCAACAGAACGGGCGCACGATGTTCGCGTTCCGCGGGCAGTCCGGGCTAGCCGCGCAAGTCACGAACCAGACCGTTTACGACAACCTGATTGCGAACGGGTACAACTGCTACGCCGCGTTCGCCACGGCGAACCAGCAATTCACGCAGAACCAGCCCGGACAGATTTCCGGACCGTTCGAATGGGCGGATACGTACATAGGGCAGATTCAATTGAACGCGAGCCTACAGCTTGCGCTAATGACGCTCTTGCAGACCGTGCCGGCGGTGCCGTACGTGACCCGCGGTTACAACCTGATTCGCTCGGCTCTCGTGGGCAGCGCGGCGAGCGGCAACAGTCCGCCGACCGGACCCATCTCGGCGGCGCTCTACTTCGGCACCATCGTGGCGGGCGTGACGCTTTCCGGCACTCAGTCGGCAGCGCTCAACACCGCGACGGGCGACGCGGGCGCGACGGCGACGATTCAGAACACCGGATGGTATCTACAGATTCTCGACCCGGGCGCCATCGTGCGCGGCGGACGCGGCTCGCCGACCATCAATCTGTGGTACACGGACGGCGGCAGCGTGCAGAAAATCTCAATGTCGTCTGTTGACGTTCTCTAAGGAAAATCATGGCTACCCTCACTTCCGCCAACAGCGAATTTGTTCTGGTCATCCCCGACGTGTTCGCGGGTCCGGTCATCATCCAGGGCTACGCGACCGACGACGCCTTCGGCACCGAGGACGTGAACCCCGTGGAAGCCAAGATTGGCGTCGATGGTCGCAAGTCGTCCGGCTTCACACCGTACCTCGTCAAGATGCTGATTCACATTCAAGCGGACTCGCCGTCCATCGACATTTTCGACCAGTGGAACGGCGCGCTGTACGCAGCTCGCGATGACCTGCAATGCTCGGGTTCCATCATGTCGCCGTCGCTCGGTAAGGCGTGGACCCTTAACAATGGCTCGCTGACCCGCTTCAAGCCGATACCGGATGCGAAAAAGATTTTCGAGGCGCAGACGTACGAGATTACCTTCGAGTCGGTGCCGGTCACGAACATATGATTGCCCGGGATTACGAGTTGGCTATGGACCGTAGGTACCCCTCCTACACGCTTGCCGATTTGGAAAAAGCCGTTGCCGCCGGCCGCGGTACGCCCGAAATGATGCAAGAGATTGCCGACCGCAAAAGCGGCGCTAGCGTAATCAAAGTCACGCCGCAGATTCTCGGCGGCAAGGCTCAGACTCGCGTTGGCAGAATGTGAGCCGCGCGGTTCCGAACTGATACCAATGAGCCGCCGGATACTTCTCGCAGGCCGACCGTCGGCACTCGTCAACGCGCGCTAACGCCTCGTCGTGAGTATCGAACGGTCCCGCGAGCGCTGCGCGCCTATCGGTTTCCGGGTCTATGCACGTGACGTAAAAGCCGGGTTTGTTCACCATTCCTGTACGATACCGCGCCACTGCGCTACACTCCGCGAACCACGTCTCAAAATTGGAGTTTCCCGAATGCGTCGTACTGAACGGCTGACTATTCCGGGCGTGCGCTCGGAAACCCTCGGCGAGCGCGATAACGGCAAGGTATTCATCTTGACCGAGATGTCCGCCTATGCCGGGCAGGACTGGGCGCTCCGTGCCCTGCTCGCCTTGTCCCGCAGCGGCGCGCAGTTACCCGTGGGCGCGCTCGGCGCCGGATGGGGCGCCCTGGCATCGTTCGCGTTTGGCGCCCTTCTGGGGGCTTCCCACGTGGATTTAAAGCCCCTGCTCGACGAGCTCTTAGCGACCGTCAAGTACGAGCACAAGCCGAAGCTGCCGCTCGCGGACGTGATACCCGATTCAGCCGGCAACGGTCCGGTCGAGGAAATCACTACGTTTCTGACGCTCTACAAGGCTGCGTGGACGCTCCACACGGGTTTTACGTTGCCCGCGAGTTCCCCGACTACGGGGTAAGCCTGTTCCTCGACCGCCCTCGCGGGCTGCTCAATTACGTAAATCTGCCGCCTCTTTGCGGGATGATTATTAGCGGTGGACTCGCGACGCTCGCGGAATTACAATCCGATTATGGCGTAAGAGACGCCTTCGACCTCGTAGAAGTTATCTCGGTCGACGCTTTCAACAGGCGCGAGATAACCCGACATGACCGTAATTGATGCCCTCGTAGTAGAACTCGGTCTTAACCCGGACGACTACAAACGTTCGTGGAAAGACGTTGAGCAATTCGACCAGCAAGCGCAGAAAAAGCGCGATACGGTCAACAAGAAAAATGACGCAGAGCAGCGCGAGCGCGCCCGCAAACTCAAACTCGAGGAGCAGGACCGCAAGAAATCCATCGACGGCACGACGGGCGCGATAGCGAATCTCGGGCGCACGCTGATAGGCGCCGTCATCGGCTTTGAGACGATTAAGGGCGGCCTCGAGTACCTGTCGCATATGAACGAAGCCCTCGCCGCGAAGGGGCGCACAGCGACCCGCTTAGGCGTCGACCCTGCCGCGCTCGACACGTGGGGTAAAGCCGCCGAGCTTGCCGGCGGCAAGGCTGAGGATGTCACAGCCACGGTAAGCGAGCTAGTCAAGGAGTTCCAGCAGCTTAAGACCGTGGGCGGGACGCCCGGTCCGTTGCTCACCCTCCTACAGCAATTCAGCGTGCCCTATCGCGACTTGAAAGGGAACCTCCTCGATATCGGTACGATATTCCGGGGTCTATCCGCCCGCGTGGCGGGCTTGGATGAGCAGACACGCTCAGCCACGCTCGCGCGCGGGGGAATTGCCGAAGGGCTCATCAATCTATTTAACGAGTCGCTCGAGAAGCAAAAAGAGGAACTCGACATTGCGCAAAAGCTAGTCATCGCAGACTTGGCGCGTGTGAAAGCGGCAGAAGATTTAGAGCGCGTAAAGGCGGAAGCGGCGGGGCGGCGCGATAAGCTCGGCGCTAAAATTGGCGACTTCGTTCGCCCCATCGAACAGACCATCATCGAGGGGTCGGGGGAACTGTCCGAGAGCCTCGTGAACGGGACGTTTGGCCGCGACCTAGGCAAGATTATCAGTTTCATTTTCTCGCAGAAACCAAAGAGCCTCGCGGCGAAAAATAACAACCCAGGCAACATCAAAGCGCTGCCCGGTCAACGGAGTGATATCAACGGGTTCCGCATATTTGCGACCGCGGCGGAAGGACTCGAGGCGATGCAAGGGAACGTCGAGCGCAAGCTTAAGCGAGGCAATGACACGATATCGAAGTTAATTACGGCGTACGAAGGCACCGACGCCATGAAGCATCCCGCCGATACTGAGGCGTACATCGCGCGCGTCGCGAAGTCGCTAGGCAAGGACCGGAACGCAAAGCTTACCGCGGCTGACATACCGGCGCTCATTACGGCCATGAGCGCGCAGGAGGCGGGCGTATCCGACCGGCAGCTTCGCGCTATCACGCCGAACGGCGCGACACCCTCACTGCCGCCACGCACGGGCAGCAACGGCACGGGGGCGGGCGGTGCGGGCGGCGGCACCGTGAACGTGCGGGTAGACCAGATAACGGTTAATTCCTCGCGCGCCGACCCGGCAGCCGTTGCGGACCAAGCGGCGGACGCGATACAGCGTAAAGTGACGGTCGCGCAAGCCAATGCGGGGCAGTCGTGATAATCACTCAAGGGTGGGGCGCAGGGCTCGGCATTCCCATAACCGTGGCTACCCCGCCGTTCCCGAACGTGCCCGCGCTTCTCGGCGTGCCGCAGCTTGCCCGCTCGTTGCTGGCCCCCACGAGCGCGCCGCCTACAATCGGCACGCAGGCGACCAGCGGCGCCTTGTGGCAATCTACGCAAGCGGCGCCCGTATGGGGCGTGTTCACCCAGGCGACACCCGATTTTGGGTTCGGTGCATCGCCGGGCGTGCAGGCGATAATCCCCGACAGCGTGACGGATTTTGGCTGGCGGCAAGAGTACCGCGTTTCGAATTACCAGATTCAGCAAGGGCAGTTCGCCAGCTACAACAAGGTTATTGTGCCGTTTGAAAACTCCGTGACGCTCACGAAGGGCGGCTCGCTGTCCGAGCGCACCGCGTTCCTACAGACGGTCGATGCAGTCGTTAACGATTTGTCCACGATGTACACCATCCGCACACCGGAGAAATCGTACCCCAACGTCGTATGCACGCGCGCGGAACTCTCGCGCCGCGGCGCCGGGAACTTCGCGTATTTCGACGTCGAGTTGTTTTTCGTAGAGGTCATCGACGCGACGGCGGTCTATTCCAGCACGTCCACGAATCTGTCTAATTCGTCCGTGCCCTCCGCGATACCGACGGCGAACAACGGACAGACCGCGCCGTCCGTGCCCTCGAGCGCCGTCCAGTCATCCGCGCTCGCGGCTATCGCGCCGCCCGTGCCGACAGGTTAACCCCGTGCTGCAAATTCCACTAAACGCCGTTCCCTCACAGACGCTTTCAATAACACTTGACGGGCAGAATTGCCAAATAGCGGTCTACCAAAGGGAACCCATCGTTGACGAGTATGGCGTCGCAGCGGGGCTTTTTTTCGATTTAACCGTAAACGGCGTGCTCATCATCAATACGGCGCGGTGCCTGGATAGGACGCCCATCCTGCAGGACCGGCAATACCTCGGCGTGGCGGGCGAATTTATGTTTCTCGACACCCTCGCGACGCAGGGCGGCCCGCCCACGTTCAACGGGGCGCCGCCGTATTACACGGGGCTCGGCGCGCAGTTCGTGTTGCTCTATCTCGGGCAGTCCGACTTAGCGGCAATCGGGTATACCAGTGGCCCTTAATCTCAACAAACAAATGCGGGTGACGTTCACGCTGAACGGCAGCAACGCCGTGTTCCCGGGTACGACCGCGAATCAGTTGCAGCTTACGGGGCTGCGCATGTCCGCTACGATTGTCGGCGGCGGGTATCCTGCGTGGCCGTCCGCAACCATCAAAATATATGGCATGGCGCTCAAGGACATGAACGCCCTGGCGGTGCAAGTCGTGGAGTTCGGCAAGACCGGCTACCTGCCGAACAGCGTGCTGGTTGAGGCGAACGGGGGCGACGGATGGGCGGCGGCGTACGCCGGCAACATCCTGACAGCGGCGACGGATTACTCTGCGCAGCCGGATGTCCCCCTCGTGGTTACGTCCATGTGGGGCGTGTACGATTCGGTCGCCCCCGCCACGATTACCAACTTCCCCTCGAGCGCGGCAGTTGCCGACGTGCTGTCGGTCATCATCGGCAAGATGGGGCAAGCGTTCATTAATAACGGCGTGACGGGCTCGACAGGCGGCGCGGTCTACTATTCCGGCAGCCTCACAGACCAGTTGCGCGCGGTCTGCGCGGCGTACAACTTGGACCCGACCCCGAACGGCACCAATACGGGCATTACCGTGTCCCCGAAAGGGCAACCGGATTCCGATGCGCCTATCATCCTGACGCCTCAAACCGGGCTCGTGGCGAATCCCGTCCCGCAAGCTAACGGGCGACTCACTGCGCGGGCGTTGTATAACCCTGCCTATCACGTGAAATCCCCCGTGACGATTCAAGGCAGTACGTCGGTCATCGATAACAACGGTGTGCCTACGTCGCTAAATTCCACGGCTAACGGTGAGTGGTTCGTGTCGTCGGTCACGAATACGATTGAGGCGCTAACACCGAACGGCGCATGGTTTTCAGATTTGCTGCTCTCGCCGCCATCGCTCGCTGTAGCCACGGGGGCGCAATGAATGTTCCGGGGTATGGGCTCGCGTCGGCCGTCGCAGACACGACGGATTACAACACAGTCCAGCTACAAATCAATGCGGCGCTCGCGCGCGTGCAGACGCTCTCGATTGTCGAGATTCAGTCGTGCTCAAACGACGGCGGCGTCGCGCCCGTAGGCACCGTGACGGTGAAAGTTCTCGTGAATCTACTGACCGGCAACGGGCAGGCAGTACAGCACGGCGACATCTATCAGGTGCCGTACCTGCGCGTGCAGGGCGGCACGAACGCCATCATTATCGACCCCGTGGCGGGCGATATCGGGCTGTGCGGGTTCTGCTCGCGCGATATAACGAACGTCAAAAACTCAAAGGCGCAAGCGAACCCGGGCAGCGCGCGGACATTCGACTGGGCGGACGCCGTTTATATCGGCGGGATGTTGAACGGCGCACCGGCCCAGTATGTACAGTTCAACGCCACGGGAATTACCGTTATGAGCCCGTTCGCGGTCGCCATCACGGCGACGACCACGGTCACGATTACAGCCCCGGAAATCATCCTCGATGGTGACGTGAGCATAGCCGGCACGGTCACGCAGACGGGCGGCGGCGCGGGGTCGTTCTCGGGCTCGCTGGCCGTCACGGGCGATCTTACCGGCGGCACCGTGAAACAGGGCGCCGTCGAACTCGGAACACACGTACACTCGGGCGTCGCAACCGGCGGCGGCGATACAGGGCCTCCAGTATGAACACACTACTTTTAGACGTTGGGCTGTGGGATTTGACGCTTGACGCGGACGGTAACATCGCTGTCGCAGCCGAGCCTTACGCGCTCGCGCAGGACGTGGCATCTGCCTGCCGTACGGTTCTGGGCGAGGTATACTACAATGTCTCGCTTGGAGTAGACTATTTTGGGCAGTTGTTCGGCAAGACGCCGCCGGCTGCGATATTTCAAGAGCAGTTTGTTGCCGCTGCGTTGACGGTGCCTGATGTCGTTTCGGCGACGTGCATCATCGAGGCGTATTCGGCGACGACACGTGAGACAACCGGGCAGGTGCTCTTTACAGATTCGAGCCATCAGACGCAGACGGTTTCTATATGACCGACACGACCAACGTACCTACGCCGGTATTCACTCCAACGGGGCTAGTCATCCCGACCGAGGCGGCGATTCTCGCGGGCGTGCAAGAGGACTATAACGCGGCGTTCGGCGGCAATTTGAATCCGGCGCTCAACACGCCGCAAGGTCAGTTGTGCTCGAGTACCGCGGCGGCTATCGCGAATGCTGACACCGTGTTCGCGACGTTCGTCAATCAGGTAGACCCGGACACCGCCACGGGGTTTATGCAAGACGCCATCGCACGCATTTACTTCCTGACGCGCAACCCCGCAATCGCCACGACGGTCAATTGCCAGTGCGTCGGCGTGTTCGGGACACCCATCCCCGTGGGCGCGCTCGTTCAGGATACGAGCGGAAACGTCTACGCCTGTACGCAGGCGGGCAGCATCCCCATCGGCGGCTCGATTACGCTCGCATTCGCGAACGTCACGGCGGGTCCAACCCCGTGCCCCGCGAATACGGTCACGCAGATTTACCAGGCTATCCCCGGGTGGGAATCGGTCAACAATTCAGGGGCGGGCGTCACAGGCGCCGCCGTCGAGTCGCCGCAAGCATTCGAGTACCGCCGCAAGCAGTCGGTAGGCTTGAACAGTCAAGGCTCGCTACCGGCGATTTACGCCGCGTGTTTCGACGTGCCGGGCGTTATCGACGTTTTCGTGACGCAAAACAATACGGGGTCGGTTGTCACCGGCACCATTGCCGGCAACCCGAATGCGACATCGTTTCCCGTCGCGCCGAACTCGGTTTATATCGCCGTTGTGGGCGGCGCGGCGCAAGCGGTCGCGAACGCCATATGGGCGGCAACCAACGTAGGGTGCGCCTATCAGCCGTCTTTCGTCGGCACGGGCTCGCAGGCGGCGGGCGTCGTCACAATCAGTGCGACCACGAGCGGCTACATTCTGCCTGGTATGACGCTAACCGGCGCTGTCGATACGGGCACAGCCACGGTGACATCTTACGGCACCTACACGCCCGCGACGGGCACCGGCACCCTGAACGTATCAACCTCGGGGACTGTGGCGTCCGGCGCCATTGCCGGCGCGCAGCAAGGCACGGCGGGCGCGACGCTCGTCAGCGAAACCGTGCAGGACACGAGCGGCTACAGCAATCCGATACCCTCGTATGAAGTCACGTACATCAATCCGGCGGACACGCCGATTTATTTCGCGGTAACGCTGCAGTCGAATATATTGCTACCGTCGAACATAGTGCCGCTAGTGCAACAAGCCATCATTGCGCAGTTCAACGGCACGAACGGGAATCTACGCGCGCGGTGCGGGGCGCTCATTCTCGCCTCGCAGTTCTATGGCGTGGTGTCGGCGATCGGCGCAGAGGTCGAGATATTGTCGATTTTCATCGGCTTCACCAGCACGCCCGCGTCGAACAGTTTGCAAATGGGCATTGATCAGGAGCCGACCATTTCGGCGGGCAACATTTCCGTTACGGTATGACATTCAAGGAATTAAATTTATGAGCGCTTATGGTAATCCCGGCTCGTGGGTGTCGGCGGGCACGCCGTTTTTTCCGCAAGGCGGAACGGTCGATATCGACAGCAACGGTTCGTCGCAGTCGGTCGAACTCGCAGTGATGGCGAACGAGCAAGTACAGGTATACAACGGCGGCACAACCGTTGCTTTTGTCGCGTTCGGTAACTCTGTGTCCGTTACAGCGGCTACACCGAACGGCTCGACGCCAGGCAGCTACCCGGTCGCACCGGGCGCCGTGATTGTCTGCACCGTGCCGCTCGGCACGACCTACGCGGCCAGCATTGGCGGCACGGGTGATGTCTACTTCACTCCTGGTTTGGGGAACTAACGTGCTTAAATCAGCAGGTGGCGGCGGGGGCGGGGCGCCAGTTACGCCAGGCGGCGCGAGCGGGACGGTCCAATACAACAACGCGGGCTCGTTCGGCGGCACTCTGTCCACGTGGGACGGGACTAATCTAACGTTGCTCGCCGCAACGGAAGTTTCAACCACGGGTGGCAGCATCACAATGCAAGCCGGAGGCAACGATACGGGCGGGCAAGGTGGTAGCGTCACTATCGGGTCCGGCATCGGGGACATTTCGAACGGGTACGTGCTGATTAGTTCGGCCGGCGGGGACACGCCGAATCCCGGCGAGATTTTTCTGTTAGCTGCCGCAAATCTCACGCTGTTCACGAACGCGGCTCTTATCGCCTCGATTGGCGGCCAGACCGGCGTGACCGGGCAAGCGCTCGTTAGCAACGGCGCCGGGGGCGTCTCATGGGGCACAGCGGGGGTGACCTCGATCGGCAGTTCAAATCTGACGATTGGCGGAACGACTACCGTCCCGACGGTGGACCTGTCCTCGACTCAAGTCACCAACATCGGGGCTGGCGGCACGGCGTTGCAGTCGGCTAGCGTTACCAATTCAGTCACGGGCAACGGCACGGCCGGCTCGCCGCTGAAACTGTCGGGTGATTCCGCCTCGCCCGGCAATAATTATTACTATGGAACCAACGGCAGCGGCGTTAAGGGCTGGTACGTCGACACGGCCGCCGCGAACCCGTCGGCGTCGGTCGGCCTCTCGGCCGTCAACGGATCGGCGTCAACGTGGATGCGCTCGGATGCGGCTCCGGCGCTCAACCAGTCGATTAGTCCGACGTGGGCGGGCTCGCATGCTTTTACAGGCAGTCCAGCGATTTCCACGTCAGAAACGTACATCAGCCCGGGCGTTACCGGGGGCGGCGGTCCCGGCTTGGCGTGGGGCAACGCGAGCGCCGCGACCGACTATAAACTGTGGAATTTTTACGCCGACACTACCACGTGTCACTTCAGCGTAGAGAATGACAGCCAAACATTCTCGACAGATTGGATGACCGCAGTTCGAACTGGAGTGTCGTCAGTCGCCGTGAGTTTCCCGCTTGGGTCCGTAACCGTTGACGGCAATCTTACGGTTAACCCCCTGGGGGGAACCCCGGGGCAGAACGTAAACCTAGGCGGGAATTCGACCGGCACGATATACACGGGAGTTGCCGCAACGCAATTCGCCGCATGGTCATTGCAGCAGGCCGGACAGAATGCGTGGTATTTCATCAACCCCGCGAGTTCTAACAACGTCGCGCTTTACACTCAAGGTATCCCTATTCAGGCTTGGGCGGATAACTACAGCTTCTTTGCCGGCCCGATAGGCGTAAACGGAATCACTTCGCCGCCCGCGCAATCTACCGGGTGGGGCACTCCCACGGGCGGGTCGGTAGCGAACAATTTCGCAGGCGGCAGCGCATCGCTCGCCGCCACGAGTGCAGCCGTCGCGGAAATAATCGCAATATTGACGGCCGTCGGCTTTCTCGGCAACTAAGGATAGGAACTAACGTGCTTAAATCAGCAGGTGGCGGCGGGGGCGGGGCGCCAGTTACGCCAGGCGGCGCGAGCGGGACGGTCCAATACAACAACGCGGGCTCGTTCGGCGGCATAGCCGCGCCGACGGCGGGTCAGGTTTTGACAGGCGCGTCAAGCGGGGCGCCCACGTGGTCGTCGGACAGCCAAGTTTTCGGTAGCTCGGCTCACGCGGCGCCGCCTCCGTCCGGGTCGCCAATGGTCGCGTTTCAATCGCAGCAATGGAACATTAGCTGCCCCGGCGCAGTGCAAGGTATGTGCGCAGTCGCCAACCCGGAGAACGACCTAGGCGATGGCTTCGTGTGGGTCGCGTGGGTCTCGGCGGCAGATACCATTACAATCCGCATGACATGTCTCGTGGCGGGCTCGTTCAACTACCAGTATTTTTCAGCGTTCGCCATAGGGCATTAAGGTAGACCGTACCCATGTCGTGTGATCCTAATTTCGCGGATGTAGCGCTCCTCCTACATTTTGACGGAACGAACGGGTCGACCACGATTGTGGACTCGTCGTTAAACGGGTTCACTACGGCCGTGTGCACGGGTGCGGCGGCACTCACCACCACCGACCCCGAATTCGGCACGGCTTGCCTGAATATTCCGTCGAGCTCAGATTTCCTGCAAATAAATTATTCTGGGGGCGGCCCCGGTCCGTCGCTGGATATTTGGAATACGCTAGGCGATTTCACGATTGAGTTTTGGTACAACCCGACGGGCACGGGACCGGCCAATATCGTTCAGTGGAACGATGGCGGGGGTTTCCCTAATCTGTTTCTGTACATTAACGGGGGCACCTCGTTGATTATGAGCTCGGGCGCAGGGCAGCCCGGCGGGGATGTTAACTGGACCCTGCCCTCCGGGCTAACCCCCGGTACGTGGTACGCGCTCGCTTTCGTCCGTTTCAACCAACAGTATTACGCCTATCTAAACGGGGCGCAATTGGTCCCCGCGCCGTACCTGTTCACCGAAACGATAACGGCGACTTATACGACGTTTCAGATGGGCGGGCCGCCTAACGGTCAAGAGTTTTTCGTCGATGAGCTTAGGGTTACGCAAGGACTCGCGCGCTACACCGCGAGTTATACGCCGTCGGGCCCGTTTGCCGATAACGATTGCGGCGCCACGGTGCCCAACGTCGTGGGGCTGCTTGACGCTGCCGCCGAGGCTGCAATCACGGCAGTAGGTTTGACCGTCGGCACCGTTGTCGAGGTGCCCGACGCTAGCGCTCCCACGACGGTACTATCGCAATCTCCCGTGGGCGGGACGGTCGTCACGCTGCCCGCGTCGGTCGACCTCACAGAATCGCAGGGTATCGCCGTTCCGGACGTAGTTGACACGTCGGTCCTGGTAGCAACCGGAATTCTCACGGCGGCGGGGCTCACGCTCGGCGCGCAGACCATCGAACCGAGCGGCGTCGTGCTGACGGGCAATATTATCAGCCAGTCGCCCGCGGCGGGTGCGTTCGCCGCGGGTGGCGCGGCTGTCAACGTCGTAGTGTCCGGCGGTTTACCGCAACTGACCGTCCCCGACCTATTCGGGCTCTCGCAGTCGGAAGCCATCACGGCACTCCTCGAGGCGGGGCTCGTACCGGGCGCCATCGGCTCGGCGCCGTCCCAGTTCGTGCCGGCGGGCGAGGTCATGGCGCAGAACCCCGGCGCGGGCGCGGCGGTCGCCGTGGGCGCCATCGTTTCGTTTGTGCTGTCGACTGGCGAGGCCGCCGTTGGCACGCTGTTCGACATCGAGGCGACCGTCATTTCGCAGTATGCGAACAGCCCGACAATTTTGCAGCTGGTCAACAACCTCAACCAGTACGTCGACCAGTCAACGAACTTCGCGAACTTTTTTAACTTCGTATGGAACGTCGACACGGCTGTCGGCTTTGGGCTCGATATCTGGGGCGTTATCGTGAACGTGTCGCGCTTGCTGCGCATCCCGACATCGACGGATTACGTCGGCTTCGACAACAGCGCGACGCCCCCGCCCGATTGGCAAACAATGGGCAGCGACCAGCCGCCGCAGCCCGCTGTGGGCGGCGCGATGTATACGGGCTACAACGCGACGGAAGCGTACTTGCTGCCGGACGACGCCTACCGCCAATTGATTCTCGCGAAAGCGTTCGCGAATATCTGCACGACGACGGCGCCGGCAATCAATCAGATTTTGCAAAACCTGTACGGTCCCGGCACGGCGTTTGTCCTGAACACCGGACCGATGTCAATCAGCTATAACCTGACGTTCACGCCATCAGCCATTCAATTAGCGATTTTGCAGCAATCGGGCGTCATTCCGACCCCGCCGGGCGTGTCGTTCGTAATTAACACCGACGTTTGATAGAGTATCGGATATGTCAAGCACCCTAGTCGCCCCGCTGCTCATTTCGGAACCGTTCGGATTCGGCGCGAGCGACCCGACGTACATCAATTTGCCCATTCCGGTCCCGTCACAAATTGCCACAACGGTCAACGCGGCGAGCTTTACCGACGGGTTCCCGCCGTCCACGATGACCCCGGAAGCCTCGGGCGGTCTGCCGTTCTTCGGGCAGGATATGAACGGTATCCTGTACATGATTACGGCGTACTGCGCGAACTTCGCCGCGGGTGCGCTGAGCGTGTACAACTCGACACTTTCGAGCGATATCAGCGGGTACCCGGCGGGCGCCGTGCTCGTGAACGCGAACGGTACGGGCGCGTGGATTAGCTTGGTAGACGGCAACACGGTTGACCCGGATACTACGGCCGGAACCGGGTGGCTTCCGATTGCTTGCTCAAGTTTCACCGACGTGACGCTAGGCGGGTCGAACGTCACCCTGACGGCGCTTCAAGCCGCGGCGCCGTTCATAGAATTTTCGGGAACTCTGACGGCTAACGTCAACGTAATTTTGCCGGTATGGGTCGGTACGCAATGGGTTGTCGCGAATACTTGCACGGGCGCCTTTACCGTGACGGTAAAAACCGCCTCGGGTTCCGGCGTCCTGATACCTCAGACGGGGGCCGCTGCACCCACGTCGATTTATTGCGATGGGACGAATATACAGAACACTGGCGTCAGCACCGCCGGGCTCGCGCCCATCAATTCGCCCGTGCTGACCGGCACGCCGACCGCGCCGACCGCGTCGCCCGCGACGACCAACACGACGCAGATTGCGACAACCGCGTTTGTGCAGGCGGCGATTGCCGCAGCCATAGCGGCGAAAGCCAACCTCGCGTCCCCGATATTCTCGGGCGTGCCGACAGTGCCGACGGCGGCGCCAGGCACCAACACGCTACAGATTGCCTCAACAGCGTTCGTCACTGCGGCGCTTGCGACCGTGCCGAAATCAAAATCAGGCACGTTCACGTGCGCCAATGGCGTAGTCTCGGTATCGTTCGGCATCACATTCCCGTCAGTGCCGCGCGTGTTCGTGCAATGGAATTACGCGAGCCCTGACACGGGATGGGTCGTACCGGGCAGCATCACGACCACGGGATTTCAATACCAGAACGGCAACGCCGGGACGTGCGATTGGTTCGCGACGGTGGCCTAGCGTGAGTAACGACGTAAGTAATGAGGCCCTCATGGGCGTACTGCTCGACATCAAGCAGGACGTAGGCGAGCTCAAAGGCAAGCTAAATGCTCACATCGAGACGTTCGCCGTTCACGTGATAAGCGATAAGGAAATGTGCGCGGACGTGCGCAAGCTCCAATTGTCTCAAGCCAAACAGCGCGGTTTTGTCGCCGCCGTATCCGTTGTGGGCGGGCTGATTGGCACCGGCATAGGTATTGCCGCCGACTACCTAGCTCGCGGCGGGGGAAATCATTGACGCTTCTAGACTTTGTAAAAGCCCGAGAGGGTCGCGCCAAGGATAACGGCGACGGTACGGTGTCGGCGTATTGGGACGCCGCCGGGTGCAAATGGACGATAGGATACGGGACGACCGGTCTGCTAATTTGCGAGGGCGTCTTGTGGACGTACGCGGAGTGCGACGCCGCGCTCGTGGCGCGCTTAGACACTGCCCGTGCGCAGTTGCTCGCCGCGTCGCCCGGCGTCGCATGGCCGCCCGGCGGCGAGGATGCGCTTACCGACTTCGTATATAACGAGGGGATCGGCAATTACAACGTGTCGACGGTCCGCAAATGCGTTGAGGCGGGCGACTGGGTGGGGGTCAGGGTTCACCTACTCGACTGGGAGTTTGCCGGCGGTAAGCGCCTAGGCGGCCTCGTGACGCGCCGCGAGGACGAGGCGGCTATGATTGAGGCGGCGACCGCTGTATAATCCGCCCCGGTTATGACACACGTAATACCCCCGGCTGTTGCGCCGCACTTAAGGAGCGACCAAATGTCTTCAGTTCCCCCTGTTACCCCGGCGCCTGTCGCCGTGTCCGACCTCGCGAAAGTGAAAGCCGACCTTGAAGCGGTCAAAGCGAAGCTTGCAGCGCTCGACGCTCAAGCGACGTCGTGGCTCGAATCGCACGCTCATGCGTTCGTGACCGGCGCCCTCGTGGTCGCGGTGTTGTACATCCTGCACAAGATTCTGTGAACAAAACACGGTGGCTCGACGCGGCACAAGTATTCGATACCTGGCGCGTCGTCCCCCGGTTCATTTTATTCGGGTACGCCGCATGGGTGGCGTACGTCACTGACTCACTGCTCCGATGGTACATGCACCTACCGGCAGCCGAGCGGACGCTAGAAGCCTCGGGGTTCGGGGCAACCATTATCACGGCAGTTACGGGACTCCTCCCGTGGGTGTATCGAATTTACTCGGACGCCGCGAACGATTGGACGGCGCAGCAACCTACCGTCAGCAAAACGGTATCTATCACAACGGAGCAAAAGTAAGTGCAAACCGAAATTAGTTTTACCGCCCCGACAACGAACGCCGACGGCACGCCGCTCACCGAGGCGCTGACATTCACAGCGCTCATTGATACGGTCAACCCACCCATCAAGTCGTACGCGGTTCCCGCGACTGTCGCCCCCGTGGCGGGAGTCGTTACCGTGACGTTCGCGCAGCTTGGCTTCGTGCCCGTCAACGGCACGACCTACTACGTCGAAGTGACCGCGACCGATGCGAGCGGCGTGTCCGCACCGACGGCGGTCGACACGTTCGTATACGCTGTGCCGCCGAGCGCGCCGACAGGTTTAAAAGTTTCTTGAGCAGGTTGTGGGCTTGGCTCAAATCGTTGTTTTAATACCCATATGTTAGCCCTGATACTGCCGCTGCTCGAGAAGTTCTGGAAACCGCTGGCGGGCGCGCTGCTCGTCGGCGGGTTCCTGACGTGGCTCATCGTCCACGAGCGCAACATCGAGCACGCGAAGGATGCTACGGTCGATGCACGCGCCGTCACCCACGCCAACACCGCCGTAGCAAAGGACGATGCTACCGCTGCAACTGAGGAGTCCCACAATGCAATCATTTACGAAAAGGCTGTTGCTGTGCCTGCCGTTGGCGATATTGGCGTCTTGTGCCAGCGCACCGCCCGCGGTCGTGTTCCACTGTCCGCGCCCGACGCCGGCAAAACTGCCAGCGCTGGAAACGCAGCCGCCGACAGTACAGTCGGACCAGGAAAAGATATTTCAGGAGCTATTTTAACCCGGGCTCACGATGCGGACGCGCAGATACTTTATCTGCAGGGTCGTATCGCCGAGCTTGAAAAGCAGATGAACGACGCGCCTTAGTCCCATTTCCCGTATCGCGGTCCGCGCCATCCGCCCTTCGCCCGGACCGGCCAGCCGCGGGCGTACGCGGGCAAATCGTTAAGGCACTCCTCGAGCCCCGCGACGCTCTTGTTACCGAGCGGAGCCGTGTCGCACAGCCGGACCTCCGCGGAGGCTTCATCGTATGTCTGCATTACAATCGGGTACCCGGCGCGGTCTGCATTTAGCATTCCGTGCTGCATGATGTCGCGCGCCACGCCACCAACCGCGTTCTGCGTGAGCACCCCGCCGTAAAGGTCCATTCGTATCCACGCGGGCGGTCCTTTATCGGGGTTCGTGTTCCAGCCCATATAGGATAGGGCTTCCTCCCACGGGCTTGCATACGGGCGCGTGGACGCCATCAGCCGCGGCGCGTGGTACTGGATATCTCGCCCGCTCGGCAGGCGCATATACAGGCAGTCGTTCGCCACGCAGAAGCCAATTAGACCGACGTGGTGCCACGTGCCAGGGTACATCACGGCTTTAATGGCGGCGCCTTCAAGCCCGTATAGCTCTTGCCGCTCGCCGGGTCGGAACTTGTCGCGTGTCTGTCCGCCCCAAAATTCAACGATGCGCGGCACGCTGTCCCGGTATGCGAGAATCGCCGCCTTAATCGCTGCATCGTCCTGATAGTACTCATCGGCGCCGAACTTTTTCCAACCGCCGATCCACGAGGCGTACCCCCCGGACAACACGGCAAGCTTGCCTTGCTGGCGCAGCGGATGGTGCTTGCCTGTCTCGCGCTTATGGCGCACGAACTCCTCAAACGGGACGCCGGTCATGCGCGATATCTGTTCCTCGTACAGCATCCCGTGACCGTTGAATACGTCGAGTATCCATTGTTCGCCCGCGAGCGCTGCGAGCACGACACCCTCAATTGCGGAGTAGTCGGACGATATCAGCGTGTGCCCCGGCGCCGCCACGAACAGCGAGCGCAGGCAATTGTTCACGACATCGAGCGGACCGAGGCTCGGGTACGCTGCCTGCACGGCATCGAGCGAACGTGTCGCAATGACCGCGAGCGCCGCCTCGACCTCCTCGAGCGTATGCCACTCGCCCTTGTATAGATTCGCCGGCTGCGGACCGTACCCGCCCGTCCGCCCGTGGTGGGTGGCATGCATCTGGTACATCCCGTGAACGCGCCCGTCTTTCGCCGCCATCGCGTCCAGGGCATACAGTTTCTTGACGCTTGCGCTGCCGAGCATCTGCCGTAGTTGCAGGGCACGTAAAGACGGGTCGACCATGAAAGCTCGCCCTGCAATCTCGGCTGCGAGTCTAGCCGCTGTTTCGAGGCGTTTAATCTCGCCATCGATAGATTTCTCGGTCATGTCCGGCATATGCACGCCGCGCCCGGCGAGCCAGCCTTGTAGCTGCTTAAGCTCGGTCGGCTCGATACCGCCCGTCAGCGCGCGGAACTCGGGGCCGAATTTGTCGTACGCCTGCTCGACAATCGCAATGCAGTTCTCAACGCCGGCAAGGTCGACAGCATGCCCGCGGTCGTTTATTTCCTGGTCGAGAAACCATAGCTCTTGCTCGGGCGGGGAGAGGTCGCACACGCGGGACGAGACTTGATGCTCGGTCACGAGGTCGCCTAAGTTGTACGCTTTGTACTTCGCCCATTCGGCGGGCTCCTCGTGGGGGAGTGTGATTGTGCGCGGGTCTTTCTTCGTGGGATTGCGCGGAATCGAGAACATTTTCATGAGCCGCGAGCCGTCGGCGTCCTTCTTCGTAGGTACGTCGAGCACCTCTCCCAATGGACCGAGAGAGCCCGGGAAGCCGGCGGCTCGCGCTTTCACAGCCGAGCAGCGCTGTTGGCGGATGGACAGCGGCGGGAAGCCGAGTACCGGCACCGCCCATTCATTCCAGCTCACGCGCTCAAATTCGGCATTGTGGGACTCAAGTATGCCGCCCGCCGCGACGTAGGCGAGCAGCGGCGCCACGCAATCGAGGGGTTGCCCGTACTCCCATTGTATCGCCGTTATCCCGCCGAACTGCGGCGTAAGGTCGTACCCGAGAAGGACGATTCTAAATGTCGGGTGTTGCACGTACGGCCACACGCCGACAGCGGGCAGCCCACGTTTCTGCGAGGAGAAGCCGGGTAGGGAAGTCCATTTCCCTGCGTCGTGGTCCCATGCGAACCCGGCAGCCGATAGCGTCTCGAGGTCGAGAACAGGTAACGTCAGAATGGTATGCAATCCTCTGTGCAGTCAGGCCACTGCCATATGGCGGCTGGTTTCCCTGCCTGCGTAAACCCCGCGCGGGTTCCGTACCGCGCGGTGCCCCGCGACGCATTGCCGGTCGTCCAGTCAGCCTAGATACCCGTCCGACCGTAGCTGCTCGAGCGTCCAACCCGCCTTGATATACTCATCATACGCGACACCCTTGTGCGGCGGGCGTCCGACGGGTGCCGGCGGGGCGGCAGGGGCGGCAGCCGGGGGAGGCGGCGCGGCGGCGAGCGGCGGTAGCCCGGCGGCTGCCAGTCCCGGGGCGACAGCCACGGGGGCAGGCGCAGCGGCAGGGGGCGGTAGCTGCCCCGTAGACGGCGCAGGAGCGGCGGGGGCGGCAGGCGGTGCAAAACCACCGACCGGCGCCGCGGACGCGCCAGCGGGCACGGCGCCGCCGAATTTGCCCGCTACATCGATGCCCGCCGAAACAATCTTCGTGCCGTACCCTTTCAAGCCCACTGCATTGTGGTTTATGTAAATGCCGGGGCTCTTGCCGGTATTGCCCGCCATCGAGCCGAGTACCTGGATATAGTCGCCTGGCAGCACGGCACCCTTCGCCTCGAGTAGCGGCGGGTTCTCGGCGTTCGCTATCGCGTCGTACACTTTGGGGGCGAACGAGGAGGAGAATTTAATCACCCAACAGCCCTTGAAGCCCTCGCGGTCGCACGGGCGAGTCTTGCTCTTGCTTTTCGTGGATACGACGGTTGAATCGCCGTCGACAATCTTCCACGAGAAATCGGGAGCCATCGCCGCCGACCTGTCGCCGCCCGGGAACGCGGCGTGTGCGGTCGCCCACGCAAGCTGACCCCACCCCGGCTCGTTGGCGAAGTGCGCTTGCGTCTTCGGGACGGCAACGCCGAACTCGTACCGTTGCGTCGGCTTACCCGTATCCGGTCCGCTCTTGACGGTCATGGGGTTGCCGTCAAAATCCTTCGTCTGCGGCTCGTATAGCGAGCCCCACACGAACCGCCCAACCGGGCTTGTGAAATCGTTTCTCTGTGCTGTCGTCATTTACAAGACTCCTCGATTGGTGAAAATAGGAGGAAGGGGGCGGGCAACTCTCCCGCGTTAATTTGATCGCTATTCACTGGGCGTTGCCACGTGACCGGCCAGCTATTCGCTACCCCTCCCAAAAACTTATATCGCCGTCACGCTGTCGGCAGGCACGGGGTCGATATTGCCCGCCGTGGCGTTGCTCTCCGTGCCGTCGGGCGCGTCGGGCGGCGGTGCGGCCGGTGCAGCCTCTTTGCCCGGGTTCTCGTCGTCGGCCGGCGCGTGCGTGGTAGCGGGCGCCGTGCCGAATTTCAGCACCGACTGAACCGCCCAAAACGATGCCTCCTCGATTTTGCAATGCGCCTGGCGCAACGCCTCAGTAAGCCCCGGTTCGCCCGTTGTCGGGTTAATCGGCTGCAACGTTTCCAAGTATGCGTGAATCGGATTGAAAACTGACGCAACCTCGGCTGCTTTTATTTGCCGCTGTGGGCTGATGGGCTTCATGCGAATTTACTCCGTACTGATTTGTTGGTGTGAGGCGTCAACTTAAAGGCGCCGTTCGGTCGGGCAGCATATTGGTCGATGACCTTGGCGTCAAGCAATTTGCGGTCCTTCGCTTGCGTCGGCGTAATGAGCTCGGGCGGTTTGAGAAGCGACTTACCGAGCATACGCGCCGTACCCTCGACAACCTCGAGCGGCTGCGTCCACGCGAGGCGGCCGGCACTCTGCTCGAGCGCCCAACCCGGAACGTTTTTACCCGTGCGAATCATCGACTCGGCTACGGCGGCGAGTCCGGTTTCGCGTGCTTCCAGGCGTTTCACGAACTCACGCACTAGGGAGAGCTCGCGCCCTACCTGTTCGGGCGTCGCCACCATCGGGTCCGCCCGCCCGGCGAAGTCTATCGCGTGGTAAAACGCCTTGTCGTACGCCGGGCAGTGCGTGCGCGCCGGGCAGTGCGTGCAGTGCGGGCCGGTTTTGAGCGGCGGCTCAGCACTGTCGGCTTGCCTAATCGCCTCACGCATGCGTTCTGTATAATGCAAGAGCCCGGCGGTTCGTATCGTCCACGTGCGAATCGGCGACGCCGAATAGAAGCGCGGCTGTACGACGGTCATTTCGACGGTAATGCCTGGTCGGTCAACCCATGAGCCCTCGGGGAATAGTTCGTCGAGTGCGCCAATGGCGTACGCGAGCAACTGCCAATTCTCGAATTCATCGACGTACTCAAACCCGAATTTATAATCGGCGAGCCGCAGCGTGAGGGTGTCCGGGCTCCATTGCCGCGCGTCGGGCGTGCCCCAACAATCGGTCGGGTGCAGTCGACGGATTTGCACGGGTGTCTCGATATGCGCCGGGAAGCCCTCGAGCGCCTCGACCCATCGCGCCGCGCCGTCGAGCATGTCTTGAGTTATCTCGACGCCATTGGATGCGATGTTCCGCCCGGCAGGCGTCCACCCGTGGCAGGACGCAGCCAACGCGGCTATCTCGTGTCCCGCCTCGCCCTCTTTCGACGCCTCGGTTTCGGGCTCGGGCGGCAAGAGGCTGGATTGCCTCAGCCACCCTGGGCAGTTCACGGTTAAATACATCGAGGACGGCGCGAACCGCGCGTGACTGCCGCTCACGTTGCTAGCACCCGGTCGATTGCCGCGTTGACCGTCTCAATCATCGTAGGCTTGTCGATGAGCGCGGCGAAGTCCTGCACGCCGAGCCCGACCGCTGCCATCGCTGCAGCGGTCTGATCGTCGGTGAGTTTCTTCGCATTAGTGGCGGTCACAATCTTTTGCATGAGCCCGCGGAAATCAATCGCCGACGGCACGACCGCAGCCGGGGCAGCAATTCCAGCCGTAGGGGCGGGCCGGGGCGGGGCGGTTGGCGCAGTAGCGGCAGCCGTCGGGGCGGGAGTCGCTGCCGGCGGCGTCGACGCTAAAGGGGCGGGCGACCCCGCCGCGGGCACGAAACCGTGCTCAGCTTCGACCGCTGCTACGGTTTCCTTTTCAACGCCGCGCTTGTACTTCCATTGACCGCCGATGGTTTTCGCGCGGTTCGCCGCGTGAATGCGACCATCCCACGGCAGACGGCGCGCGTCTAACTCTGCCACCACTGCCGGGCCAGGCGGGGCAGGCGTCGCAGGCGGCACGCTAGACACGGGCACGCTGTATGGAACGGGGGGCGGCGGGGGCGGGGCGAGGGGAAGCGACACCGCAGTCGTGAGGGACGTCACGTTGCCTGCGTCGTCGGTTTCTACGTCGAGGTCTGGCGCGCCGCCGTCGTTCTGGTCGAACTCAGGGGGCAGCACGATTGGAGCCCGGGATGGCGGCGGGGGCGGCGGGGCGGCGACGGGGCTCGGCTCGCTGCTAACCTCGCCCAGATTGTCAATGATTCTTTGTAGGTCGCTCGTGTCGACGCTAACCTTAACGGTCTGCTCGGCGTCAACGACGCCGGCCATGCGCAAGAGCGACTGCGCGACCTCTTGCAAGTCATCTTTCGTGGTGTCAATAACGAGGGTAATATGCACGTGCGGACTCCATTAGCGTGGTGGCGAGAGGTTGACACAGCCGTCAGAGTCCGTCAAGTTACGCGCCATGCTTAGAGACTTCCAACTATCGCTTAAACAGCGCGTCTATGCCGCGTGGGGGCGAGGCGCCCGCAACGTGATGGTTGTCACAGCCACGGGGGGCGGCAAGACCGTCTTATTCTGTAACATCGTCGCCGAACTCGACCGTCCCACCATTATCAACAGCCACCGGCAAGAGCTCGTCGGGCAAGCCGCGCTAGCCCTAAACCGCGAGCAGGTACCCCACGGCATCATTGCCCCTAAAGCCATCCAGCGCCAGATAGTCACGCTCGAGCAAGAGACGCACGGGCGCAGTTTCTACAGTCCCGCTGCGCATACCCGCGTGGCGGGCGTAGATACGCTCGTCGGGCACAATGCAAATGACCCATGGCTGCGGCAGGTCGAAATCGTCGTGCAGGATGAAGGGCACCATGTCTTGCGCGAGAATAAATGGGGGCAGGCACAAGCGATGTTTCCGAACGCGCGCGGGCTGCTCGTCACTGCACACTGTATCCGCGCCGACGGCAAGGGGCTCGGGCGGCAAGCCGACGGGCTCGTGGACGAGCTAATCGTAGGTCCGTGCGGGCGCGAGCTCATCTCGCGGGGATTTCTCTGCGACTATCGGCTGATCGCGCCGCCGTCCGACATTCACGTTGAGGATATCGAGATAGGCGCCGCGGGAGAGTACAACTACAAGCAGGTGCGGGCTGCGGTCCACTCGTCCAAGACTATCGTTGGTGACGTGGTAGCGCATTACCTCAAATTCGCCGGCGGCAAGCTCGGTATCACGTTCGCTGTCGACATCGAGGCTGCCACGGAAATCGCGGCGAAGTACCGGGCGAGCGGCGTAGTAGCCGAGGTTATCACGGCGAAAACACCGCTCGCCGTTCGCAGCAATCTCATGCGCCAGTTTCGTGCGCGGCAGATTTTGCAGCTTGTCAGCGTCGACGTACTCGGCGAAGGCGTGGACGTGCCCGCCGTCGAGGTCGTCAGCATGGCGCGTCCGACCGCATCGTTTCAGCTATACGGGCAACAGTTCGGACGGGCGTTGCGGCTCATGCTGACCGACGAACAGAACCGCACCTGGAACGAACGCACCGACGGGCAGCGACTCGCCGAGATTGCCGCGAGTGTGAAACCGAAAGCCATCATAATCGACCACGTACAAAACTATGTACGGCACGGGCTGCCCGACGTCGAGCGCGAGTACAGCTTGAACCGCGCCGAACGCCGCAGCCGCAAGAAACCGTCGGACGAAATCCCGATGCGCTATTGCGTCAATCCCGAGTGCTACGCGGCGTACGAGGCGGCACTGTCAGCCTGCCCCGAGTGCGGCGCCCCGAAACCCCCGCCCATGCGCCGCTCGACCGCCGAAGAGGTCGACGGCGACTGCATGGAACTCGACCCCGAATTGCTCGCCGAGATGCGCAAAGAGCAGGCGCGCATTGATGGTCCCGCCAAGATACCGCCCGGCGCCGACCGGGTAATGATGCTGTCAATTCATAAACGGCACAATGAGCGCTTCGACTCGCAGCAAGAAATGCGCCGCGCGCTCGGGCTGTGGATGAGCCATCAGCTATCGCTCGGGCGCGACGCCGCGGAGGCCCGCCGCCGGTTTTTCTACAAGTTCGGCATTGATACCGTCCACGCGGGTCTGCTCGGCACGCGAGAGGCGGACGACTTGCGTGATAGGATTGCCGCCGCGAATACGGAGAGCGGTATCGTTGAAGCGAGTAACCCGTAAAATGATAAACCGCAAGCGAATGTGCCGCTGTGATGGGTTTTGGTTTCCGCACCGCGCGGGCTCGCGCAGCGACCGATTCCCGCCGGGCTGTACGGCGCCTCTCAAATCTGCTAGGGGGAAACGGAAATGAGTAGCGAGAGTAACGTACAGAGCCGTGTTCGCCTAGAAGCACAGTCCCGCGGCTGGCGGCTGTGGCGCAACAACCGGGGCGCCGGGCAAATGGCGAGCGGCAACCACGTGAGATACGGACTCGCGAATGACTCCAAGCAACTCGGCGACGTGCTCAAATCGGGCGACCTCATCGGCTGGCGCCCCGTGGTCATTACCCCGGATATGGTCGGGAAGTGTCTAGCTCAGTTTGTGTCGGTCGAGTGTAAAGGGACCGACAGTCGCACCGACCGCGGCCGGCTCGAGGCTCAACAGCATTGGGCGGACCTCGTGAATAGGGAAGGCGGTTATGCGGTATTTGTGTCCGAGCCCGAAAAACTATAGGCTAACGCGCGCATCAAGGAGTTTCTACAAATGAACAACCCCTATACCTTCACGCGGGCAAAGATACTGCGCGCGGCGCGGACCCTCGCACGCCGGCACGGCATTGACCGCGTGCTCAAACGCCACGTGGCAGAGCATCTCGGCTGCGCGACCGGCACCATTAACACGCATTTCGGCACCATGCAAGCACTGCGTGACGCCGTGGTCGACGATACCGATATAAACGATACAAGCATCTTTACTGGTCGCGCGCGCCGCAAGTGAATCCACTCCTCGCCGCGCTCGGTGCGCGCCGACAGTTCGTCGTCTATAAGCTCGTCCCGCTGCCGGACGGGCGTACAGATAAGGTGCCGGTAGACCCGGCAGCCGGGCGAAACTCGGACGCGCAGAATCCCGCGACATGGCTAACGCCAGTCGTTGCGCAGGCAGGTGCGCTTGCCCTCGGCGCGGGTCACGGTGTAGGTATCGTGATTTTCGAGGGCTGCGGTCTTTTCTGCATCGATATTGATAATGGCATTGACGCCGACGGCAGTCTGTCAGTGCTTGCGGCCAAACTCGTGTCAGATTACGCCGGGTGCTACGTCGAGCGCTCGCAGTCCGGCAAGGGTCTGCACATTATCGCTTCCTACGTCGGCGAGCCCCCGGCGCACTCAACGAAAAACATCGATTTGCACATTGAGCTCTACACGCGGCGGCGGTTTATCGCGCTCACGCAGGGCGAGGGCGACCCGCTCAAGGACGCGACTAATTCTCTGTGGGCTACCGCGTTCACATACTTTCGCCCCAAAGTCCGCGAGGAAACGGCGGAATGGACGACGACCGACGACCCGGCTTGCACCGTCCGTGGCACCGTCGATGAACGCATTGCGCAAGCCCTCAAGATGCGCAGCATCGGCGCGAAGCTCGGCAACGGTAAGGCGACGTTCGCCGACCTATGGAACGCTAACGCCGACGTGCTCGCCGCCACGTGGCCGGGAAACGGAGGGAAGGATTATGATGCATCGAGCGCTGATCAATCGCTCTTTAATACGCTCGCTTTTGTGTTCGGCAATAATTGCGACACAATGCAGCGCGTTGCCCTCGAGCACCCGGACTGCAAGCTACGCCGAGAAAAATGGGAACGCGAAGATTATCTACGCTCAACCATACTCAAAGCCGTGGCGCTACCGAAACGGTGGCGGGTCACGGCGCGGCGCACCGCCCCGGGTCTTCCCGCGGCTGTGGCTCCCGCTCCTGCGCTCACCGAAACACCGCACCCGCCGCCCGTACCGCTAGCCCCGCCCCCGCCGTCGGCGATGCCGGCAGCCGTACCGGAATCGTTTTTTAGCTGCACGGACCAGGCGAACGCGAAGCGATTGCAGGACAGATACGGCGCGCAGTTAATCAGCGTCGCGGGGGACTTCTACTCGTGGGACGGGCGGCGTTGGGCATCCAATGAGGGCAAGCCGCGCGATTTCGCGTGTCATCTCTCACAAATGGTGCTCGCCGAGCGAAACGAAATAAAGCGTGAGCTCGACGCGCTGCAAGCGCAAGCAACCGAGGGGCTCGGCGATGCGATTCTCAAGGCTCAAACCGAGATAGAGATGCTCGGTAAATGGGCATCGAAATGCGAGAACGTCGCCACGCAGAATAGTGCGCTTGCCATCCTGCGCGATCTCCTCGACGTAAAGATAGAATCGCTAGACGCAAACCCGTGGCTACTCAATTGTATCAACGGCACAATCAATTTAAAAACCGGGCATCTCATGCCGCACGATTCGGGGCAACTCATCACGAAGCTTGCGCCGATTGCCTACGACCCCGCCGCCAAATGCCCGCGCTTTAAAAAGTTCCTCGCCGAGATATTCGTAGGCGACTTGGACCTCGTTGATTTCATGCAACGTTGGTACGGGTACGCCGTGACCGGCGACGTACGCGAGCAGAAAATTCTAATCAAGCACGGCCCCGGCGGCAACGGTAAGGGTACGCTCACGATCGCGGTAAACAATGTGCTCGGCGAGTATTCGACAGCCGCGACGTTCGGGCTCCTCACGGGTAAGGACAACAGCGGCTCTACCTCGCAACTGGCAGAGATAGCCGCCCTACGTGGTCGGCGGCTCGTGAGCGCGTCCGAGTCGGACGACGGCGCGAAACTCAAGGAGGCGCAGTTAAAGCAATTGACCGGCGGCGACACCCTGACCGGCAAGCGGCTGTACGGGCAGCTGTTCGCGTTTCGCCCTACGCACAAACTCGAGCTCCTTACCAACCACAAGCCGGTCATAAAAGGCGCGGACTTCTCAATCTGGCGCCGCATTATGTTGCTGTCATTCCCC
>Ga0302314_10001822_pt1 | contig 39797 bp, 28 predicted proteins | sample III_Palsa_N2_3_FD_200533 | JGI IMG/M metagenome (GOLD analysis project Ga0302314, IMG submission 200533) | Peat permafrost microbial communities from Stordalen Mire near Abisko, Sweden - III_Palsa_N2_3 | ecosystem: Environmental > Terrestrial > Soil > Palsa > Peat permafrost | place: Sweden... | reverse complement strand
GATTACCCGCGGCCGCCTCGACCTGCGCAAGGACTACGTGAGCCTTCAGGCACTGGTGGCGGCGGCCGTCGAGCCTGCGCGACCCCTCATCGAGGCCAAGCATCACAGCCTCGAAGTCGCGCTGCCGAGCGCGCCCGTCGAGCTCGAAGTGGATCCGCTGCGCATGTCGCAGGCGCTGTCCAATCTGCTCACCAACGCCGCCAAATACACTGACGCTGGTGGCACGATCAAGGTGCGTGCCGCGCTCGAACCCGACGGACTCGCGATCAGAGTTCAGGACAACGGCATCGGCTTGAGCGCGGCGGCAATCCCGAATCTGTTCGCGATGTTTTCCCAGGTGGATTCGGTCATTGATCGTGCCGAGGGTGGCCTGGGCATCGGCCTGGCGCTCGTGAAAGGGCTTCTGGCCCTGCACGGCGGCACCGTCGAAGCCAGCAGCGACGGCGTCGGCCACGGCAGCGAATTTGTGATCCGTTTGCCAAGATCCACGCTCGTCTCGGGAGTCAGGAACACGATCGCCGCGCCGGCGGCGGCCGCACCTGCGAGGGGTCCGCGCGGCAAGGTCCTGGTCGTGGATGACAACCGCGATGCCGCCGAAACCCTCGCCCTCGTGCTCGAAATGTCCGGCCACGAACTGCTGGTCGGGCACTCGGGGCACGAGGCGCTCGACCTGGGTTCGCGGGAGCGACCGGACGCCATCATTCTGGATATCGGCATGCCGGACATGACGGGGTACGAGGCCGCGCGCCGCATTCGGCGCGAGGCCTGGGGCCGTAAGACCTTCCTGCTGGCGATCACCGGGTGGGGCCAGGAGGATGACAAGGAAGCGGCCCGCGCCGCCGGGTTCGACGGTCATCTGACCAAGCCTGTGAATCCGGATCAGGTGGAGCTGATGCTGGCGCATTTCCTGAACGCACGATCAGCCACGAATGTCCCATAATCAGTGGCACTCACTCGGGAGATGGCATTGACTAAAGGCTCAGATTTGTTGGTCGCCGCCTTGGAGAATGAAGGGGTCGAGCGAATCTTCGGAATCCCCGGCGAGGAGAATCTCGATGTCGTCGAGTCGATTCGCAAGTCATCGATTGAACTGGTACTCACACGCCACGAACAGGCCGCCGCCTTCATGGCTGCAACCCATGGCCGGTTAACCGGCAAACCGGGTGTTTGCATTGCAACGTTGGGTCCTGGGGCCCTGAATCTTTCCACTGGCGCCGCCTACGCCCTTCTTGGCGCGATGCCGATGATCATGATCACCGGCCAGAAAGGCATTCTGTCCTCGCGTCAGGCCCGATTTCAGATTGTGGACATTGTCGCGGCGATGAAGCCGCTGACCAAGTTGTCGCAGCAGGTGGTGTCCGCCACCATGATCCCGACGCTCGTACGTGAGGCCTTCCGGGTGGCCACCGAAGAGCGCCCGGGCCCGGTGCATCTGGAACTGCCGGAAGACATCGCGGCCGAGAAGTGCGATGAGCTGCCCCTGATTCCGCCGCATCCGGTCGAGCTGCCCCTGGCGAGCCCCGCCGCGCTCGATCGCGCGGCCGAGATCATTATGAAGGCGCAGCGGCCGCTGCTGATGTTTGGCGCGGCAGCATCGCGTCCACGCTCCACCCCCGATCTTGCCCAATTCGTATTACGGACCAGGATTCCGTACTTCACTACGCAGATGGGCAAGGGAACGGTGCCGGGCGGAACGGAGCTCTACATGGGGACCGCGGCGCTTTCGGAGCGGGACTATGTGCATGAGGCCATTGAGCGTGCCGATCTCATTGTGACCATTGGCCATGACACGGTGGAGAAGCCGCCGTTCATCATGGGTGCGACAGGCCCTCAGGTCATTCACGTCGGTTACCAGGCAGCAAACGTTGAACAGGTATATTTCCCGCAATCAGAAGTGATTGGCGACCTTGGGATGTCGCTACGGCTGTTGGCCGACCGCCTCGAAGGCAAGCTCACCTGCGCACAGGCGCTGCTGCCATTGCGCGAATCCATATTAAGGAGCATCGCCGATCGGGATCAGGAAGAGCGTTTTACTCCGCAGCGCCTGGTCCACGATATTCGCGAGGTGATGCCCGCCGATGGGATCGTGGCGCTCGACAACGGCATGTACAAAATATGGTTTGCCAGAAACTATCGGACGCGGATGGCGAACACGTTGTTGCTGGACAACGCTCTGGCAACGATGGGCGCGGGGCTCCCCTCAGCGATAATGGCCGCATTGTTGAATCCGCGCCGGCGCGTCATGGCCGTATGTGGTGATGGCGGCTTCATGATGAACAGCCAGGAGTTGGAGACCGCGGTCAGGCTGCGTATCGATCTGATCGTTGCCATCATCGAGGATTGCGCCTACGGAATGATTCGCTGGAAGCAGGCGGTCGACGGCTTCCCCGACTTCGGCATGATCTTCGAAAACCCGGACTTCGTCCGCTATGCCGAAGCGTACGGTGCGCACGGATCCCGCGTGGAGCGAGTCGGGGACCTGATACCCGCACTGGAGCGGGCCTTCGCCGCCGGAGGGGTTCACCTGGTCACCGTTCCCATCGATTATTCGGAAAACGAGCGCGTATTGGTCACGGAACTGCGAGAGCGGCTACCCACATCCCCAAAAGAGCGGTGATGGCGACGAGCCGTGGTAGTCTCTCGGCGGATAAAGGGGGGTCATATGAACAGTTCTTCGCTTCATTCCCTGTTGCTGCTGGCAGCCGGTTCGGTGTTCCTCACCGCCGCGCCCGCGCACGCCGCTACCTCGTGCGGCGCACTCTCCGAGGAGCTGAAGCTCCCCCACACCACGATCACGCTGGCCACCGAAGTGGCGGCTGGCGCATTCAAGCTGCCCGGTGCGGCTGGCGGCCCGGGTGGCCCGCCCGTGAACGTCGCCGCGCTCCCGGCGTTCTGCCGAGTCGCCGGCACCATCCGTCCGACTCCCGACTCTGACATCCGCTTCGAAGTGTGGCTGCCACTCTCCGGCTGGAACGGCAAGTTCGTCGGCGGCGGCAATGGCGTGTGGGCCGGCTCCATCGCCTACGGCGACATGGTCGCGCCGCTCGCGCGCGGCTACGCGACGGCCGCCTCCGACGTGGGCCACCAGGGCAGCCCCATGGACGGAACATTCCTCACCGGGCACCCGGAGAAGCTGACCGACTTTGGTCACCGCGCCGTACACGAGACGGCGGTTGCTGCCAAGGCGACCATCAGTGCCTTCTACGGCAACGCTCCGACGCGTTCGCTCTATGTCAGCTGCTCCACGGGCGGACGCATCGGCCTGATGGAGGCCTACCGGTATCCGGATGACTACGACGGCATATCCGCGATGGCGCCGGCCAATCAGATGGTGCCGCTAATGGTGGCGTCGTTGTGGACGGGTGCCGCGACCATGAAGGATCCGGCGAGCAGCATCCCGCCGTCAAAATTCGCGCTCGTGCAGAAGGCGGCACTCGAAGCCTGCGATGCCAACGACGGGGTGAAGGACGGCATTATCACCAACCCGCCGGCCTGCCACTTCGACCCCGGTGTGCTCCAGTGCAAGGCTGGCGAGGCGGCGGATTGCCTGACGGAAACACAGGTGGCGGCGCTGCGCGCCATTTACGGCGGCCCGAAGAACCCGCGCACGGGCAAGCAGATCTACCCGGGGTTCTCGGTGGGCAGCGAGGCGCAGATGCCCGTGCTGACGATGGGTAAGGAGCCCTTCCCGGTGGCGACCAGCTTCTTCCGTGGCCCGGTGTTCAATGATCCGTCCTGGAATTTCCGCAGCTTCGACTACGATCGCGATGTCGACCGCGCAATGGCCTACGGGAGCGCCGCGCTCGACGTGCCGCCCGCGGGGCTCGAGCGTTTCTTCGCCGCCAATCGCAAGCTGCTGCTGTCGCATGGCTGGGCCGACGGGCTGATCCCGCCGCAGTCGACCGTCAACTTCTATCAGGCGCTCGTCAAGGACATCGGTCCGCGACGCGCGGGCCAGGATGCGCGGCTCTTCATGGTGCCCGGGATGGGCCATTGCGGCGGCGGCAGCGGACCTTCGAGCATCGACATGCTCGGCGCGATCGACCAGTGGGTGCAAACCGGCAAGGCGCCCGAGCAGCTCATTGCCAGCAACCCGCCGGGCCAGCCGGAACGTACGCGGCCGCTGTGTCCATACCCGCAGGTGGCGATGTACACCGGGCAGGGCAATACGGACGAGGCAAAGAACTTCCATTGCGACACGAGTTCGCCAGCAGCACCGTAGTTCTCCGTGCGTGTCCCGGTCGAAGCATGAAAGCGAAAAGCAAAGACAGTGGCAAACTGCGGATCGGCGATGACTGGAATGCCATCCGGATCATTGCGCTGTCGCAGTCCAATCCCTTGAAGGCCATTGCGGAATTCGTCGAAAACAGCATCGACGCACATGCCAAGACCATCACCATCACGCGCGGCAAGGAACACAACGCCCACTACCTGTCGATCAAGGATGACGGGGAGGGTGTGCCGCGCGACGACGCCGGGCTTCCGGACTTCAAGTACGTCGCGACCCACATTTGCGATTCGATCAAACGGCGATTGAAGGCAGATGGTAATGGGGCGGGACTACAGGGTGAGTTCGGGATCGGGCTCCTGAGCTTCTGGACGGTCGGCGATACGTTGACCATGACCTCGACCGGTACCGATCAGAAGGCATATCAGATGACGATGAGCAAAGGGGATTCGCGCTATGAGGTGAGTCCGCGTCGAGTGCTGTTCGCGGAGAAAGGCACTGAACTCAAAATAAGCCCCTTACTCGAGGGCATCCGCACGCTGAGCGGCGAGAAAATTCAATGGTATCTGGCCTCCGAGCTTCGGGATCGGATCCGCGACTCGAAGGCGCGCGTCACCGTGATCGACAAACTCGCACGCAAGCAATACGAGGTGGAGCCTCGGCAATTTGCCGGCCGGCTGCTGCACCAGCTCCCGCCGATTCGCACGCTGTTCGGGGACGCCTATGCAGAGCTTTATCTCGCCGAGCCCAATGAAACGGCGCGCGTGGCGCTGACTCGGGCTGGCACCCGCGTCATCGAGGATATTTCATCCCTGCCTGGCTTGGAGCATAGCCCGTGGATCTCGCGCTATGTCCAGGGACTTATCGATGTGCCCTTCCTCAATCTCACGCCGGGCACGCGCAACGGCATCATCCAGGACGATCGTTACGCCGCCTTGATTGAGTCGTTGCGGCCCCTGGAAACGCACGTCAATGGCTTGATCGACGAACAACAGCGCGCTGAAGAAGAACAAGCGAGCCAGCAATCCCTCAAAGCCATCCAGAAAGCCTTTTACGAGGCAATGCTCGCGCTCCCGCGAGAAGAGTACGATTGGTTCAATGTGCAGGGACGTGGCCGTCAGGAGGGAGGCGTGGCCAACGCCACAGCCGACGGCCTTGCTGTCGCAACGGACTGGCAGGAGGAGCTGCCAGGCGTGAGCGAGCCGACCCACGGCGAGTCGCCACAGCGCCAGTTCTTCGACTATGCCGGCCCCCTCTTTGGTGTTGTGGTATCTCCCGCTTCCAGCACGACGCCACTCAGTGAAACGCGAAAGTTTCGGGCGCTGCCACGTGATCGCTCGCGCCGTCGCGTCGTCGAGGATCTGACATTCGCCTGGGAGCTCATCGAGGGTGAAGGTACCCTGCACAGTGCCACTGATCAGGAACTGGACTACCGTGCTCCGGGGACCCCGGGGCTTGCCCGCTTGAAAGTCACCGTGACTCAGCGCGACGTCACGGTTGCGGCGGAGGCATTGATTACGGTGACTGACCAACTGGAAACCGCCACGGCTCCCGCAGTGGTCAACGTGCGTGGACTGCCGGGCTACACGTTCGAGCGAGCGGCCGGTGAACTGTGGCGATGTCGGTTCGACGTCGAGCGCAATATCATTGTGGTCAACAGTGGCCATCGGGATTTCGTCTTCGCGACCCGCCATAGAGCTCTGCAGCTTAGATACCTCGTGCGGCTCTACGTCAAAGAGCTCGTTCTTAAGAATTTCGCGGGATTGCCGGCGGATCAGCTGCTCGAGCGCATGATCGAGCTTTCACTGTACGCGGAAGAGAAACTGAAGTCTGGATAGCTAGAACAGCGCCTCCGGCGGCGTCTCGAGTGATTTGAGAAACATCAGTCGTTGCAGCACGAATTCGCGGTCTGTCCGCAGACGCCGCAGCGAGACCAGCGCCTCCTCGAGCTGCTGGCTGCCGCCATTCGCATGGTAGATGAGACGCTTGTTGGCGACGGCCTGCGGCGAAATCCGGTTCACGAAGATGTCCCGCCGGGACTCGGAGTAGCGGTCGAGGATCGATGCGTCGGTGTTTTCCAGCACCACGGCGCTCAGAGCCGGATAGAGCGCGAAGCAGTCGAAGAGTCCGGAAGTCAGTCCCAGCCCCCCGGTGGGATTGGTGACATGCGCCGCATCGCCCACCAGGACCACGCGTCCCAGGCGATAATGGGGCGCCGAACGCTGATGCATCCGGTAGGGCGTGGCACGCTCGATACTGTAATCCGCCCCGGGAACGATGGCGGCGTAGACGTGCTTGAGGCGTTCCATAAGCAGCGCCTCGGACAGGCTCGCGTCCTCCATGTAAGTGCAACGCCATAGCCCTTCGTTATCGATCTTCGCGATGACGGCGCCGTAGGTATCGTCGATCAGGAACGTGGCGCGCGCATAGCGGTAGCGCTCGAAGTCGAAATACAGGTTGGTGGCGACGAACCGCTCGGGCCAGGTTATGCCGGCGAATTCCAGACCAAGCTGGTGGCGGACCGTGCTGCCGGCGCCGTCGGCGCCCACGACCCACTTCGCGTGCAATTCCTCAGGGCCCGCGGGAGTCATCACCTGCAGCGTCACGCCCGCGGCATCCTGGCTCAACCTCGTCAGACGCGTGTTGAAACGCACGCTGACCTGCGGGAAGTCAGTCAGCCGGCGCAGCGCGATCTCGGCGAGTTTGTGCTGGCCCAGATGCAGGTTGTAGGGGTAGGGGGTGCGGCCGTTGAGGACTTCCAGGCTAAAATCGATGTGCTCGCCGGACTTGTGCACCCGGTAGGTGTAGTCCTGCTTTGCAAAGCCGATCCGTTCCACCTCCTCGCGAATGCCCAGTTTTTGCAGGCCTTCGACGACGCTCCAGTGGTAGACCGCCGCGCGGGGTGAATCGACGATCTGTGGTTCCGCCTCGATGACGGTCAGCCGGACCCCGGCCTGGGCCAGGCCCAGCGCGGTGATGAAGCCCGTGGGACCTCCGCCGACTATGACGACATCGTCCATGACTGAATGATCACCCATCTGGAGCCGGCGCGTAGAATCATGCCGTATGTACACGATTCTGCACCCGCCGCGACCGGCGCGCGAATTCCACGATCGCATCTACGCCGGGGAGATCCTGCGTCTCGACGCTCTCGCGCAGCAGATTAGGCTCGTGACTTTTACGCAGCAGTATCTCGAGGACCGGTTTCACCCGCACGTGCCAGTCGAGATCCACCGCCATCTCTCCCCTGAGCAGCAGGTGGAGCAGTTCGCCGCCGCCACCCGGGACTACGCGCGCTCGGATGAGGTCAAGCGGCTGTGGCAGGAAATGTTCGCGGCCGTCGGCCTGGATCCCGCAGCGACGGTGCGCGATCGGCTGCATCTGCGGTTCCAGCCGCACCAGCCACCGGATACGCCGGTCGTCCGCAGTCGCGCGACCGCTACGGTCAGGTTTCATCGGGATACGTGGGGCACCAATCTCTACGCGCAGGTGAACTGGTGGGCGCCGGTGTATGCCATCACGGCCGGCCGCACCATGGCCCTGTACCCGCGGCTGTGGTCGCAGCCCTTGCAGAATTCGAGCGCCGATTTCGATTTCTCGACAGTTCTGGAACAGTCCCGGGCCGGCGTGGATGTCTCGGCCACCGACAGCGGAATTCCCAAGCTCCTGGAAGAAGTGCCCGCCGAGCTCGCCATCCCGGTCACCCTCGAGCCGGGCACCGTGATCGCCTTTTCCGCCGCGCACGCCCATACGGGCGTGCCGAATCACACCGACCTGACACGCATTTCGCTGGAGACCCGCACGCTGTTCCTCGAGGACTTCTGTGCCGGGCGCGGCGCGCCCGATGTCGACGGCCATGCGCCGTGGATGGCACCCGGGCTCTTTCGCCGGGTGACCGACGGCGTGAAGCTAACCGAACTCGTGGCAGTGATTGAACTCGAGCCGTTCGTCTTCGGTGCGCCTCTGGCGAGGTTCACGGCCGCGACACGCCTGGCGCCGTGACCGGACCCGCGGTCGAGGTGAGCTTCTGCGCGGTGGCCGCCTGGGTGATCAGCGCGATGATGTCCTTGTCCGGCGCGAAGCCCCGGTCACCGACTCCGCTGGTGGCCGCCACCAGCGGAGTACGTCCTTTGTCGTCCGCTTCGCCAACTTTCGCGCCGTGCACGAGCAGGTATTGAACGACGGGCGTCCAGTGCCGCGTGATCGCACCGTACAGCGCGGTCTGACCCTGGCGTTCCGTCATCTGGCTTGCACGGGCGATGCGCGCGGAGTGACTGCTGGTGTCGGTCACGCGGGCATTCACATTTGCGCCTGCCTTGAGAAGTATGTCGAGCGTCGTGACGGCCTTGGTGGCCGCGTCGGGTGAGAAGTCACCGCGGAAGTCGGGCACAATCGCTCCCGGGCCACCGCGCATGCCCATGCCCGCAGCGCCGATCAATGGCGTCACTCCATTCACGTTGGGCAGATCCACCAGCGCGCCGTGCTGCAGCAGGAGGGTCACGAGTTCGTTGTCGTGTGACATGGCCGCACGCAACAGCGGCGTGCAGCCGGTCCTGACCAGATCATCGGTGAACCGGCCGTTGTACGCGCCATGGCTCGGCCGGTGCAGATTCAGCTGTACGTTCGGATCGACACCCCTGTCCAGGAGCATGCGGGCGATGTCGACCGCAGTCGTAGTGTCCTCACGCGTCTGCCGATGTTCGGACGGCTGGGTCTGCAGCCCGTAGCCGGCACCACGGCTGGACCCCTGGATGTACGAGTGCATGTCGACGGCCACGAACAGCGGTGTGCGCCCGTACCAGTCCCAGGTACTCGGATTCGCGCCATGCCCCAGGAGGTACTTGGCCATGCCGTAGTGGAGGTTGTCGATGGCCGACATCAACGGCGTGACGCCCTCCGGCGTGGGCATGTTGACGTTGGCACCGGCCTTGAGCAGCGTTTCCACGCACTCCTGACAGCCCCCGCGGATGGCATAGAACAGCGGAGTCAGGCCCCCCTCGGGCCGGTATTGAGCGCGCGGTTCCGAGGTGATCTCGGTCGCGGTGTCCAGCCAGTCATTGTATTTGGCGCGGATATTGATCTGCGCTCCGTGCTCGACCAGCAGCTGCGTCATCTGCGGGTAGTCCTGGGCCGCCGCCCACATGAGGGCCGTCTGGCCCTGCCACTGCTCGCGTGCGTTGACGTTCGCCCCGTGGCGCAACAGCAGCTTGGCGATCGGCACCGCCCCGATTCGGGCTGCCAGCATCAAGGCCGTCTGGCCATCCGCGTTCGGCGATTCGGCCTTGGCGCCGGCGTTGAGCAGCATCTCGACCAGCTCAATGTTGTTCGCCTTGACCGCCTCGATGAGCGGCCCCGAGCCGAAGCTGTTCATGGCGTTGGGGTTGGCATGGTGCTGCAGCAGGGTTTTGACCAGGCTCGTATCCAGCCGGAAGGTGGCCCAGGCGAGCGCCGTGGCCCCATCGCCCTGCGGCGCGTTCACGTCCGCGCCCGCCTCGATCATCTTCAGCGCCGCCGGGTCATCGGCTGCCTGGACCAGATCGGCGAGCCGGGAATCCGCTTGGGCAATCCCTGCAACCGCGAGCGATCCGGCTGCCGCGATGAGCCACCGTGTCATGAGGTACCTCATACGATGTTCGGGGCAATCGTGTCCTGGTAACCCCATAGTCCCTTGAAGGCGTCGTACACGAATTTCTTGGGGTCGGTCCAGGTCCGGGACAGTCCTTTCAGGACACCGGCATCGAGCATGTCCTGCGCGCTGAAGCCATTGCGCAGATCATCGGTCATGCGCGTATAGACCGTTTGCAGCACGTCGAACTCCGACTTCAGTTCGCCGCGGGAAACGACGGGACCGAAGGCGGGCACGATCTGCGTCTTGTCGTCGGCAAGCTTGTACAGGAGAGCCAGCGCATCCAGGCGCCCACCGAGCCAGCCACCCGCGAACCAGTCCAGTTGCGGGTCGGCCGCCGGCGAGGCGACATGGCCCACCGCGAGCACGTTCGAGTCCCGGAAGTACACATAGCAGTCGCCTTCCGTGTGCGCTGATACGAGGTGTCCGTACTCGATGTGTTCGCCGCCGGCGCTCATCGTGCCCGTCGAATAGAAGACTTGAGTCGGCCACGCGGCCTTGGGCAGTGCGCGTTCGTAGTGGTCAGCCTCCGGATTGTAGTGCTCCGTCGCGAGCCACTCCTTCGTCTTCGCATGCGCGATGATGGCTGCGCCGGCCTTGCCGAGCGCCTCGTTACCACCGGTCTGATCTGCATGGTAGTGCGTATTGATGAGTGTCCGGACATGCCCGCCGCCGGGCAGCAGCCGCAGCTGCCCGAGCAGCGCGGCGGTGGCGCCCGGGCTGCCGCTGTCGACGAGCAGCAGGCCATCGGGGGTCGACAGGGCCACGACATTGTCCTCACCCGCGCTCAGCACGGCGAGCTTGTCGTTGAGGTGGGCGTGGGTGGGCGCGCTGGAGTTCAGCGCGCGCGCCAGCGGCGCAAGTGACAGGCCAACGAGGCCCCCGAGGGTTCCTTGAAGAAGAGTTCTGCGATCCATGGCTGCGTCCCGCTTCAAACCGCGATCGTGCCGGTGCTGGCGCCGAACTTCTGCTGATCGACGCCCACCGTGTTCAGGATCGTCAGCAGCACGTTGGACAGCGGCGTATGTGGCGGCAGATCGATGTGCTGGCTGCCCTTGACCTTGCCGCAGGCGCCGCCGACCAGGATGTTCGGCAGCGGATAGCTGTTGTGCTTGTCGCTGTTGCTCATGTTCGAGCCGTACAGGAAGATCGAATGATCCAGCAGCGTCCCATCGCCATCCTGTGTGGCGGCGAGCTTGCCGAGGAACTGGGCAAAGCGCTGCGCGTGCCAGGTCTGGATCTTGACCAGGCGCTCGATTCTGCCCACGTCGTTCGCGTGGTGCGAGAGCGGATGGAAGGCATCGGGTACGCCGATGAAGTCATACGTCCGGTTGGTTCCTTCCGAAACCATGAAATAAGAGGTCACGCGGGTGACGTCTGCCTGGTAGGCCAGCGCGAGCAGGTCGAACATGAGCTCGACCTGCTTGTCGAAACCGTCCTGCACACCCTCCGGCGCTTGCGGCAGGGTCACATTCGTGAGCTTGTGCGATTCGGCCTGCTGGATGCGACGCTCGATCTCGCGGACTGTGTCGAGGTAGTTCCCGAGGACGGCCCGATCCGCCGGACCGAGCTGGCGTTGTAGCGGCTTGGTGCTGTCCGAGATGAGGTCGAGCAGGCTCGAGGTCTGCTGCGCGATCTGCGTCCGCTCCTGCGCAGTGTCACCTTCGCCGAACAGCTGCGTGAAGACCTTGCGCGGGTTGTACTCCATCGGTAGCGGCGTGTTCGCATCGCGAAACGACAGCGTGGAGCTGTAATAGCAGCCGCCGACGGCGCCGCCGCAGGCGGCGACCTGGACCGTGGTCTCGGAGGCTATCTCCAGCGAGGGAATCGCGGTCTCCTGCCCGATGTGCTTCGCGACCGCCTGATCGAGGGTGATCGCCATATCGGGGATCACCGAGGAGATGTTCGGCTGCACGCCGCTCAGCCACGCCGCCGGGACGAGCACATGCACCGAATCGAAGCTCGCCTTGTCCTCTAGATTGCTGAAGGAGGTGACGTAGCGCTTGTATTTCTCGAGCGAGGCGAGGATTGGGCTCAACTTGTAGTCCTGGCCCTTGCCGCTCGGCATCCAGTGATCCAGCTTCGGCCCGTAGGGCGTGTTGTCCATGATCGCGCCATGGGGCCAGTAGAAGAATCCCGCGCGCATTTTCGGCGCCGCGGCCGTTTGTGCGAGAGCCGTGGCGGCGGGGATCATCGCGTCGAGCAGCGGCAGGGCCAGGCAGACGCCCAGGCCCTTCAGGGCCGTGCGGCGCGACAGGTGCTTCTTGGTCAGGAACATCAGTGGCTCCTCGCGATGTTGGCAGCAACCTTCACGTCTGCGGCCGCGGCCGAGTGTGGCTCGGCCTGCATGCGGAAGTCATCGCTGTTCACGATGCCGAGGATGATTGCCGAGAAGCGGTAGTCGTCTTTGCGGGCCGCGCGGTCGATGGCGCGCACCTGCGGCATGTCGTAGTAATCGAGTTTGCGGCCAAGACCGTACATCATCAGCTTCGCGGTCAGTGCCGTGACGAACCGGTCGGGCTGGCTCACCAGCAGCCGCCGCAGATCATCCGCTCCGGTCAGTTTGGCGCCGTTCGGCAGCTCAGAGGCCGGGTCGATGCTCTCGTTGGCGACGTGATCGAACGTACGCCACGCGCCCGTGGCGTTGAAGTTCTCGAGCGCCAGGCCATACGGGTCGATCACCCCATGGCATTGACCGCAGCTCGGGTTCGCGCGGTGCTCGGCCAGGCGTGCGCGGACCGTCACCGGCTTGAGTCCCGGAGGCTGGTCCAGGTTCATATTGATACCCGGCGGGGGTTGGGCGGGAGGCGTGCCCATCAGCTTGTCGAGAATCCACGCGCCGCGCCGTACCGGCGAAGTCCGGTCGGCGTACGAGGTCTCCATGAGCATCGCGCTCTTGCCGAGCAGCCCCCAGCGTTCCGGATGATCCTTGAGGACGACCCGGCGGAACTGGCTGCCATAGACCGAGTCGATGCCGTAGTGGCGGGCCAGCCGCTCATTGAGGAAGGTGTAGTTGGCGTCGAGCAGCCCCAGGACATTCTGGTTATTAAGGAAGATGCTGGAGATGAAGAGCTTTGTTTCCTGGGTGAAATCGTCGCGCAGCGCCGGACTGTAGTCCGGAAACAATGCGGGCTCGGGCACGACCGAGTCGAGCTTGTCCAGATCGAGCCAGTGGAACGCGAAGTCATCCACGAGCGATGCGGCACGCGGATCGGCCAGCATCCGCAGCGCCTGGGCGTCGAGGACTTTCGGTTGCGTGAGCTGCCCGGCCATCGCCAGGCGCAGCAGTTCCTCGTCCGGACCCTGGTTCCAAAGGAAGAATGACAGGCGTGAGGCCAGCTCGAGATTGCTCAGGGCGTGCAACTTGCCATCATTGGCATCCAGCGACGGCAGAATCGCCCGGTACAGGAACGAGGGGCTGACCAGCACGGCGGCCACCATCTGCTCGATGCCCCGGTTGAATCCTCCCGCCCTGCTCCCGGTATCGTAGAAGGGCATCAGCTTGTCCATGTCGGCCTGGGTCACCGGCCGGCGGAAGGCAAGCTGCGCCAGGTGTTCCGTGATCGTCACGGCGCAGGCGCGCTCCTGATCCGCCGCCTGGGGCTGGCAGATGAAGATCTTCCTGCGGCTGGGCGTCTGCGAGAGTTGGGTCGGTCCGAAGGGACCTGCCACCTGCACACCACCGAGCAGGCGCGCGCTGCGCATCCTGCTGGCGAAGACGGGGGAACCCACGTCGTAGTCGCTCTCGGCCGCGGAACGCTGCACGAAGGTCACCACGACCTTGCGTTGTCCAGCCGCGACCCGCACCGGTATGTTGGCGAAGCGCGCCATGATCTTGGCGCTACCCGCTGCGCCTTCCCGGTCCACGAGCTCCAGGTCCTGCAATCCGCCCAGGTCGCCGCGAAAGGCTTCCTTGCCATCCACGAGCAGCACCACGGTGTTGCGCGTCTCAGCCGACCAGGTGTAGAGCCCGACGTCGAGGTCATTGATGGTGAAACGGTATTCCCCGTCCACTGGGAAATTGTAGGTGAATGACTCCCCACCGCGGCTGCCGAGGGGCATGCCGCTCTGATATTCGTCCTGGTTGCTGCGCGGCGCCGGGAAGAAGGCAGTGGACACGCGGGGTGCCGGCTCACCGACCGCGAGGTGCGCGACGACGCGAGCCGCTCTCACATACTGGCTGAGAAAGGACGGCGAGACGCTCAGTGCCGCGGCGATGTTGTCGAAGCCGCCGACCTCGGTCTCCGGGGGCAGCAGATCCGCCACGTTGACGGTGACGTCGAGCAGCCCGTGGACCTCCTCGCCGTACTGCGTGCGGTTCAGACGCTGGACGGCAACGTTGCCCGCGCGGGGCTCATCGCCTGCCGCATCCGCGGCATCCAGATACTGCTGTAACCAACCGACGAACCCATCGACCTGCTTCTCGGGAGGATGGGGATTGCCGGGCGGTGGCATCAGGCCACCGCTCAGCTTGCGAACGGCAGCCTCCCAGACCTCGGCGTTGCCCGGTACGTCCGCGGGACTCATGGTGTCGAACGCGACACCTCCTGCCCAGTCAGAGGTGTTGTGACATTTGCTGCAATACTGCTTGAGGATGCCCCAATCCTGCTGGCCCTGGTGGCCGTACTCGGTCTTGACTATGGCGTCGTCGGCGGCAGCAGATATGGAAAAGCCGACAGCGAGAAGCGTGCAGAGCAGAACGCGAAGTGGCATGGCATAAATGTTGTACCCCGGCGCTGGTTTGATCGCAAACCACACGTTACGAATTGCACCTACAGAGCATGGCGGCCGTGGCCTTTGCGGTTAACCGGTGCCCTCGATCACCGCGCCGTCCGGTGTGCGGAACTCATTGGGATGTTCGTCGGTGATCGGATGCTTGGCCGCCAGCGCCTCGTCCACCTCGATGCCCCAGCCCGGCTTCTCGTTGATCCAGGCGTAGCCATCCTTGATCTGCACCCGGCCCTGAAAGATGTCCTGCACGATGGGCGGGTAGTCGAAGTGCTCGTGAATGCCGAAGTTCTCATGCGTGAGCGCGAGCGTCAGGTTGGTCATGTGACCCACGGGTGAGTTCGGCGCGCCATGCCAGGCGAAGCGGACCTCGAAGTTCTCGGCGAAGTTCGCGATCTTGCGCGCGGCCGTGAAGCCGCCGATGTGCGAGACATGATGGCGGATGTAGTCGATCTGCCGCGCCTGGACCAGCGGCTGCCACTCATGCGGATTATTCCACAGCTCGCCGATAGCCATCGGCGTGGCGCACTGCTGGCGCACCACTGCGTAGTGGCCGGCTTCCTCTGGCGAGAACAGATCCTCGCAGTAAAACAGCCGGAACTGTTCCAGGTCCTTGGCGAACTGCACGCCGCGGACCGGATCGACGATCGAATGACAGTCCAGACCCAGGCCGATGTTCGGCGGCATCTCCTTGCGGAACTCGGTGAATGCATCGAGGATCTTGCGGATGTCCTTGTCGCGGTCAAAGGCGATCGAGCCGTCCTCGAACTTGGGCTGGCCGTACAGATTGTTGACCGCGCCATCCCGGCCGAACATCGCTACCAGGAGGAAGCGGCAGCCCGTCTGCGTCAGCCTGGTGGCGGACTCGACCAGCTGCTTGCCGGGGTCCTGGGCACCGAGGTTCGCATGCAGGTAATAGTCCGCGGCTTCGCGGCACTTGCCGCCGACCAGCTGATAGACCGGCATGCCCGCCTGCCGGCCTTTGATGTCCCACAGCGCATCACACACGCCGCCGATGGCGCAGTTCAGGACGGTGTCGTTCTTGTAGTAGGAACTCATGTAGCAGATCTGCCAGAGCTGCTCGATGCGATCCGTGGTGCGACCGACCAGCATGGGTTTGAGGTACTGCTCCACGGCGGCCGCCACGAGTTTCGCGCGTCCCCCCGGAAACGTATTGGTGGCACAGCCGTAGCCGTGCAGGCCCGCCTGGTCGGTCTCGACCTTCACGACCATCGAGTCGTTCACACCGCCGCCGCCGACGCCGATGACACGGATGTCGCGGATCTTCGGTGTCGGCATGCCGCGCGTGGCGCGGTCGACGGCGCCCTGCGCCTGCTGGTCCTTGGCCGAAGGTTCGGCCTGCGCGGTGGATTGCATGAGCCCTGCCAGCGCCGCGCCGCCGCCCAGCATCGCCATCTTCAAGAGCGCACGGCGACCGGGCGCCTCGGTGTCGTCAGTCATAACGTTTCCTCGAAACTAATTGGCCGTCGGATCCTTCTTCACATCATGGTCCATGAATTCCAGCCAGAAGCCCTGCGGGTCCGGGACGAAGAACGATCGCACGGTGGGGCTGATGAAGACCGGCGCATTGGACTTGCTCAGCGTATGCGCGTTGATGGCGTGGACCCGCGCCGCGATCGCGTCGGTGTCCTTGACCATGAACAGGAAGTGCGCCGTGCCCGGGTCCTGGATGAAACCGCGCTTGAAGGCATGGTTGTGATTCTGGTACTCGATGAGTTCCAGGGCCACCGGGGAGCCGGGCACCATGGCCTGCGCCATCCGGAACTGCCCCGGGGTATGCGTCAGATCCGCGTCGGCCTGGTCGCCCATGGGCTTCGGGCTCACCCAGAACTTCAGTTCCGGTCCGGCGAGGTCCTGGTAGAACTTGCAGGAAGCTTCCAGGTTGTCGACGATCATGGCGACGCGCGCGCCGATCACCTTCGAATCCGCCGCGGCCGTCGTGGCCGGCGTCGGCGTCACCTGCAGCAGCTGCACCGGGTAACCGTCCGTATCGCGCAGCATGACCGCGCGGACCTTGCCGGTAATGCCGGGCCAGGATTCAAGCGCCACGGGTGCGCCACCGGCGCTGATGACGGTGTAGCGTTCGTCCTTCAGCAGTGCCAGCGTTTTGTCCAGGTCGCGGACGATGATCTTGAGATAGGAAGCGCCCGGATCGCGCAGCGCCGGATGGTAGGGGGCCGATTTGATGCCCTTGATTTCGATGGCCTCGATGGTCATCTCCGGGCCGCCGGCCGTCGCGGCGGTTCCGGGAATGGGCAGCAATGCGACGCGGCTGGTGGACTTGTAGACGTCATCGTCCTCGCCCAGTTCGGCGAACTCCTGTAGCCCGTGGCGAACGAAGAAGGGGCGCGGCGCGGTCCGCGCGCCGACCAGCTCCAGCCCGATCAGGTCCGAATAAAAATGGATGAGGGGTTCGGTCTCGCCGATCTCGCGGCCCAGGTGCCCGGCACGCACGACTTCGCCCGTACTCGGCACCAGCGCCGTGGGCGGTGCCGCCAGCGTCCCGCAGGCGGCCTGCGCGCGCAACGCGCCAAGACCCAGGACCAGAGTCATGGCCAAGAGGCCGCCGGCGGTACGTTTTTGATCAAGCAACATCTGTGTGCCTCCTGAGCCGATTCGGATCTACTGCACACCGAACGCCAGTAGCACATTGCCCGGCGTCCCCTGGATCACCCCGTATCCGGAGCCGACGAACAGCATGCCCCCGGCAACGGTCGGACCGGCCGAGACGATGGATCCGCCGTGCGCCGGTACGGCATTGACCGTCTCGAAGGGACGCGCGGTCTGGTAGCTCCACAACGCGTGGCCGTCCTCGCTCGCCAGCGCCCACACACCGCCATCGGATGCGCCGGCGAATACCACTCCCGGAATCGCCGTGACACCGGCGGTGTACGACACCTTCGGATCCGGCGAGGGTTTCGGAAGAGCCGTCCAGCGGCGCGCGCCGTCGCTGATACCGAACGCGGCGATGCCCGTCGCGCCGCTGGGGAGATAGGCGTACTGGTCGTCCATCGCGCCGCCCCACAAGGCCCCGCCGCTCAGGCCGTGTTGCGGACGATTGTCCTGCCACACGGTAGCCCCGCTCCTGGCGACATCCAGCGCGAGCACGTCCCCGGGCTTGGTCTCGAACATGATGAGCGTACGGCCATCGGCCAGGCGCTTGAGCATCGGTGACATCGGCACGTCCCAGTCATTGCCCAGCACCGGCGGACAGTTCTCGGTCTTCCCGGCGCCACCGCAACCGACGATATAAGAGTCCCCGTCATAGACCTGATGCCACCACAGTCGCTTGCCGCTGCGCATGTCCAGCGCGAGGATGGCATCCGTGGTCGGCGGCGCGGGATAAGTCGACGCATCGCCCGTGCCGACGTACACGGCATGGTGTTCGGGATCCACGGTCGGCGTATTCCACACGGGGACGCCGGCCGGGGCCCATTGCTGTATGCCGCGCGAGTTCTTGTGCGTAGGTTTCGGCCGCTGCGCAATGGTGTAGGTCTTCCACAGCACGCGGCCGCTGTTGGCGTCCAGTGCGCTCACGCTGCCCGTGGCCGTGCAGCAGGGGTAGTCCAGGACGCGTGCCTGGAAGCCTTCCCAGGCCGAAATCGGTACGTAGAGCCGCCCGTGGTACAGGGCCGGTGCCGCCGTGACGCGCGTGGCGAAGTTCTTCTCGACGTGCGTTTTCCAGATCGCGGCGCCGGTGTGCGCGTCGATGGCATAGGCGTTGGCCTTCAGGTCGCCGAAGTAAACCGCGTAGTGGCGCTTGCCGTGCGTGGTGATCGGTCCGACGGTCATGGCGTTGCGGACGCCTGCGGCGGTGCGGAAGGACCAGTACACGCACCCGGTGGCGGCATCCAGCGAATACACATAGCCGATGTCGCTGCCGACAAAAACGCGGCCTGCGACCACGGCCGGCTGGCCGAAGGAGGACGTCCCGCCGGGAAAGCCGAACGCCCATTTCAGTTTCAGGTTGGACACGGTGGCGGCAGTGAGACCTGCCGCGGCCGTGGTCTGAAAGCGGTTGTTCGCCAGGCCGTTGCCCCAGCCATTCCAGTCCTCGCCGGGCACATCGTGCAGCGGCGGGTTCGCCGCGCAGTGATTGCGCATCGAGGCCGAATCTCCCGCCATCGCGGAGCCCAGGAACTGACCGGCCAGTGACTCGGCGACCCGCCGCCGGTCCGTATCGTTAAGCGTGTCGCCCACCGGTTTCATGATGCCGCTGGTCAAGGCGGTATAAATGCGCTCCGGAGACATGCTGCGCAGGGTCGTCGGGCTGGGCGCGCGTTCGTAGGCCGGATTGCCATGGCAGGAGACGCAGTGCTGCTGGAAGACGGCGAAGCCAAGTTCAGTGCCGCGGCGTTCGGGGGCGCTGCTGTCCGCAGCGCTGCTGTCTGCCGCAGCCGCGGTGCGCAGGGCCAGGACGCCCAGGACTACCAAGGTCCATGCACTGCGCACGCCGCCCACATCCGGATGCAACACGTATCCCCCTCCCGATGGCCGATGGCGGCCACCCGCAATAGTACGGCACTTTGACCGTTGATAGGTCAAAGGAGCGTTGCCTTCGCGTAGCGTTGAATGCTTGAATGGCCGCCGAAAAGACGGGGGGAAGTAATGACGATGCGGCACTGGCGGTTCCTGCAGGCTCTGGTTCTGGTCCTGGCCGTGACGCCCGGCCTCGCCCAGCGACCTCCCCGCAATACGAATCCGGCAGCGACCTTTACGCTCGACCAGGCGGCTGCGGGCAAGGCGGTCTATGCGGCGCAATGCGGCAGCTGCCACGGCAGGAACCTCAGCGGCAGTGAATTCGCGACGCCTCTGAACGGCAACGCCTTCAGTCTCAACTGGGGTGGGAAATCGGCCGAAGCGCTGTTCACGTTCATCAAGACCCGCATGCCGCCCGCGGCGGCGGGATCGCTGTCAGCGGAAAATGCGGTGGGGGTCGTCGCCTATCTGCTGCAGGTCAACGGTGCGAAAGCCGCCGACACACCGCTTGCCGCTGACGCCGGGCTGCTCGCGTCTCTGAGCATCCCGCGCAATCCGGTGTCGCCGGCGCCGCCGATGATGCCGCTGTCGCCACTGTCACCGCCGGTGCCGAAGGTCTTCGTCGCGAATCCGCTGGATCGGTTCACCCCGGTGACTGATGCCATGTTGCGCAGCCCGGCGCCGGGCGACTGGCTGCTCTGGCGGCGCACCTACAGCGACCAGGGCTTCAGTCCGCTCAAGCAGATCACGCGGCAGAACGTCGGTGAACTGCGTGTCGCGTGGGCATGGACCCTGCCGAACGGTCGCAACGAAACCACGCCACTGGTCCATGACGGGGTGCTCTTTGTCGCCAGCTGGGGCGACAACCTACAAGCGCTCGATGCCGCAACCGGTGATCTGTTGTGGCAGTACTCGCGCCGGCTCCCCAGCGATGCGCGGCTGTCGGTGCATCGTAATTTCGCCCTCTACGGCGACCGACTGTTCGTGCCGACCTCGGACGACCACGTGGTCGCACTGGATGTGAAAACCGGGACCGTCGTGTGGGATATGCCGGTGGCAGATTACAAGATCGGGTGGCAGGCCAGCGGCGGTCCGCTGGTCGCCAAGGGCAAGATCCTGCAGGGCGTCGTCGGCCAGGCCCCCGGCGGTGGTGCCGTCGTGGCACTGGATGCGCAAACCGGCAAGGAGGCCTGGCGCTTTTACACCATCGCGCGCCCCGGAGAGTTCGGGGGCGACAGCTGGAACGGGCTGCCGGTCGAGAAGCGCAGCGGCGCCTCGGTATGGACCGCGGGTAGCTATGACCCGCAGCTGAACCTCGCGTTCTTCGGCGTCGGCCAGACCTACGACACCGGTCCGCTGCTGCATTCGATCAACAAGCCCGGCATCACCACGGACAGCCTGTACACCGATTCGACGCTGGCCCTCGATCCGGACACCGGCAAACTGGTGTGGCACTTCCAGCATGTGCGCAACGATCAGTGGGACCTGGACTGGGCCTTCGAGCAGGAGGTGATCGATCTGCCCGTGAACGGCACGCCGCGCAAGCTCGTGGTGACCTCGGGCAAGATGGGCATCATCGAAGGCATGGATGCGGCCACCGGGCAGTACCTGTTTTCCAAGGACCTCGGAATCCAGAACGTCATCAGCGGCATCGACCCGAAAACCGGCGAGAAGAGTATCAACCCCGATGTGGTGGTCGGCGATGGCAAGCCACACACCATCTGCCCGCATCCGGGTGGTGGTCGCAACTGGAACGCGACGTCCTTCAACCCGGACACCAAGGTGCTGTATGTCCCGATGGTCGAGTCCTGCATGGATCTGATTCCGGCGGGGCCCGGCGAGCGTGGCAACCTCTCATCGGGCTACAACTGGACCATCCGGCCACGTCCGGACACCGACGGCAAGTACGGGCGCACCGAGGCGATCAACCTGGAAACACGTGCCGTGCTCTGGACCGATCGGCAGCGCGCCCCGGGCACCACCTGCCTGCTGGCGACGGCGGGCGGCGTCGTGTTCTCGGGTTCGCTGGACCGGTATCTGCGGGCCTACGATGACACCTCGGGCAAGCTGCTGTGGGAAGTGCGCATGAACGATGTGCCCAGCTCCTGTCCCATCTCGTACAGCGTCAACGGCAGGCAGTACATCGCCATGGTCGTCGGCAACGGCGGCATCGAGACCCAGACCTTCCCGACCATCGTGCCGGAGATCCAGAATCCCCAGGAACACGCCTCCTCGATCTGGGTCTTCGAGTTGCCGCAGAAGCGGGGAAGCCGCGCAGAGTGAAGTCTATGAAGACAGTCATGCTGGTGATAGCCGTCCTTACGGGCCTTGCCGCCTGCGAAACCCTGCCGCAGACGCCGCTCTATACCGCCCAGTTCGGCGACAACCTGGTCGCAGCCGGCTTTGCGGTCAAGATCGCGAATACTCCGCCGCAAGTTGCGATGCTGGCACGCCTGCCCCAACACCGCTTTGTGTCGCGGATCAAGGGCAACGTGGTGCGGTACGCATTCGCGGACTCCACGCTGTGCGGGTGCCTGTACCTCGGCGACCAGAGCGCGCTCGATAGGTTCCGGGCCAACCGGATTGCGCAGCAGATCTACAATCAGCAGCAGTTGGCCGCCGTAGCCTTCAACGATGCGCTCTGGGACTGGGGTGCATGGGGCTCCTGGGGTGAGAATTACAACTTCGCCTTCGGACCCGGCTGGTAGTCGCTCTTACACAGTCACGACGACCTTGCCGATCTGCTGGTTGGATTCAAGGTACGCGTGCGCGTCGGCGATCTGATCCAAGGTAAAGGTTTTGGCGATCACCGGCTTCAGATGCCCGGAGGCGAGCCCGGCCTGGATCGTTTCCCGGACACGCGCATATCGCTCCGGCTTGTTTGAAATGGCCGAGAACACCCAGCCGCGGATGGACAAGCCCTTCAGTGCCACCGGCCAGTGCGGGTAGGGTGTCGGCTGATTGCTCAAGTCGCCGTAGATGAACAGGATGCCCTCCTCGGCGAGGCAGTTACACAGTTTCTCGACGAACGGACCGCCCACGGGATCAAAGGCCGTTCGCGCGCCCTTGCCATGCGTGATGCGCATGACTTCGGCCACCACATCGGTCTCCTCGGTGGCGATGACATGCCGCGCGCCCTGTTCGCGCAAGGCGGCGGCCTTGACGCTGTGACGGGTGAGCGCGATCGGGACCGCCCCGGCCCAGTTCGCCAGCTGGATGGCGGCGAGTCCCACACTGCTGGAGGCCGCCGGAATCAGCACATGATCCCCGATGCCGATCTTTGCGACTTCGATGATGGCGTACGCCGTCAGATAGGCCATCCAGATGGCGCAACCCTGCACCGGGGTCAGGCCCGGCGGTGCGGCGAAGACGCTGCGCGCTGGTACGATCGCGGATTCGGCGTAGACACCGTACTCGCCCAGCCGGTAGGTCGGGATGACGCAGACGGGGTCTCCGGGCGAGTGGCCCTGAACACCGGGGCCCAACGCTTCGACGGTACCGAAGGCTTCGTAGCCCATGAGCGAGGGCAGCTTCGCCGGGATCAGGTACTTGCCTGAGCGATAGATGGCCTCGGAGCGGTTAAGGCCGATGCTCTGGACGCGGATGCGGATCTCCCCGGTCTTAGGATCGCCGACGGGCAGCTCCTCGAGGCGCAGCACTTCGGGGCCACCGGTTTGATGGATGCGTACGGTCTTGGGCATGGAAGTCTCCTTGGGATTACCATGCTCCCACAATTCAAACGGGAGGCGGTATGGCACACGGGGGATTCTCGAAAGCGCGTCTGGCGCGCCTGCACCAGGTGCTGGCCTCCCATGTCGAGCAGGGGACGGTGGCCGGTGCGATCACCTTGCTCAGTCGGCGCGGCGAGACGATTGTCGATGCCATCGGCGTCCAGGACCTCACCCGCAAGGATCCGATGCGGCGCGACAGCATTTTCCGCATTGCGTCCATGACCAAGCCGATCACGGCGGTGGCTGCGATGATCCTGGTGGAGGAGTGCCGTCTCACCCTGGATGAGCCCCTGGATCGGTTCTTGCCGGAACTGGCCAATCGCCGGGTTCTGCAGAGCATCGATGGGCCGCTGGCTGCGACCGTGCCGGCCATTCGGCCCCTGACGCTGCGTGACCTGCTCACGTTCCGCATGGGAATGGGCATGCTCATGTTGCCGCCGGGTGTCTTCCCCATCCAGAGGGCCATGGACGAGCTGGTGCTGATGAGTCTGAGTCCTTCACCGCCGCACTCGCCCGATGAGTGGCTGCGACGCTTGGGCACCTTGCCGCTGATGTACCAGCCGGGAGAGCGCTGGATGTATCACACCGGCTCGGACGTGCTCGGAGTGCTCATTGCGCGTGTCGCCGGGCAGTCCTTCGAGAGTTTCCTGAAAGAGCGCATCTTTGATCCGCTCGGAATGCGGGACACCGGGTTCTTTGTGCCGGCCCCCAAACTGGGGCGATTCGTCAGCTGCTACGCGCCGAGCCCAACCGGAGGTGCACTGGAACTCATCGATGACGGACAGAACAGCAAGTGGAGTCGTCCGCCGGCATTTCCCGCCGGTGGCGCCGGTCTGGTATCGACCATCGATGACTACGGAGCCTTTGGCCGCATGATGCTCGGCAAGGGCAAACTGGGCAGCGAGCGCATCCTGGCACGCCCGACCGTGGAGGTGATGCTGACCGATCAGATCACCGCCGCACAGAAGGCGAATTCGCCATTTTCTCCGGGCTTCTGGGACTATCGCGGCTGGGGTCTGGGCTTGTCCGTGATCACGGATCGTGCGAACACGGCGGTGGGTCCGGGGCAGTTCGGTTGGTCAGGCGCCTATGGCACCGATTGGGTGTCGGATTATTACGAGGACCTCGTCGCCATCATGATGATCCAGCGCTACACCATGGGTCCCGTCAGGATCCACGAGGACTTCCGGACCTTGGCCTATCAGAGCATTGATGACTAACTACCTGAGCCAAGCAGCCCGAATTCGGCGGGACATTTGAGATAGAAGAGCTGCAGGTTTTCGAACTGGATTCGCGCCAGCAACGCTTCGGCCTGCTCGGCGGTGGCGGTCATCATGATCAGCTGGGGCTGGTCCGCCAGGTCGAAGAATCCGGCTGAATGCATCCGACCCGTATGGCCGAAGCCCTTGGCGGCACCAACGATGGTGGCGCCATCCAGGTCCAAATCCTTGGCCAGACCCAGCAGCCAATCGCACAGCGGCGTATGGCCATGTTTGCGACCCTGTTGTGTGAAGAAGGTGATCTGATAGCCCTGCATGGGAAATCTCCTATAACCGGATGAGTAACCAGCGTCCCGAGGCGGCGCCGACGAGTGTCATCAGCAGTGAGCCTCCAACGTGCACGGCAATTGCTCCTGCAAACAGACCCACCCGCCCCTGCTGGAACAAGGCGGCAATCTCAGCCGAGAATGTCGAGAACGTCGTGAGGCCACCGCAAAAACCGGTGATGATCAAGAGACGCCACTCCGGCGCGATCCCCGATGCCTGCGTGAAAAACGCGATGGCCGCGCCGATCACATAGCCGCCGATGAGATTGGCAGCGATCGTGCCCGGCGGAATCGACGGAAAATAGCTGTTGAGGAGAATGCCAAGAACCCACCGCAGCCACGCGCCGCCCGCCGCACCGACTCCGACCGCAAGTACCCCGAGTCCTGTCATCGCTTGATCTCCTACCGCCTGATTCATCCAAGGCAAAGTAGGCATCATCAGCCCGGGCGGGCGGTTCGAGGAGGAATGCCATCTCCTTGGCGTTTGATTATATCAGCAGTCAGGCGGCAATGGCGTGCATGGCTGCCTCGTCCGCCTGGACCAGCCACTTGTCGGGCGTGACCTGCGTCAGGCAGTACACGCCGGCGTTCGGGGTCGGAAACCCGAGCTGGAAGCGGCGGAACAGGGTCATGCTGCGGCGGTCCACCGATGTGAAGCCCCACATCTGCCAGAACAGCAGTGCCATCCACATGCCGTGCGCGAAGACGATGGTGCCGTCCGGCAGCGCGGGCAGGAACTGGTGACGTGCTCGGGCGACGCGCGCGTGGAACTCGCGGAAGGTCTCGGCGCCAGGTCCCGAGCGGTGCTCGGGATCGGACTTCATCCAGTAGCCCGCGACGACGCTCTCGCGCTCCTCACAGGGACTGCCGCGCAGTTGCACCGTGTCGACGGTCTCGAACTCGCGCAGGTCATCGTGAGTGGCAGCGGTCAGTCCCATGCGCGCGCAATACGGCGCCGCCGTGTCCAGCGTACGTTTGAAGGGTGACGACCAGATCGTCACCCGGGTCGGCGGCAGCAGCGGCGCAAGCGCGCGGGCCTGCAATTCCCCGAGTGCGGTGAGCGGCACGAGGGGATTTTCCAGCGTCATGCCGCCGGCATTCGCCTGGCTCTGGGCGTGGCGGACCAGATAGATACGGATGGGGGTCATGCCGGCATCTTATAACGGAGTGGTGCGCCGCGCCTTTGCGGCCTCGATCTGCTCGATGAGCCGGGTATTGCGCTCGTAGACGGCCAGGGCCTCCACGGCCGCCTGCGCGTGTTGGGATGATCCCGTGGCAATGATATCCAGCAGCCATTCGAACGCTGGCTCGCTACGGTGCAGGGCTGCGGCGCGAATCAGTGCGCCGCGGGCCTCGGAAGCCACGGCGTCCTCCCAAGCATCGCGCAACAGCTTCACGGCCTCGGGAAGTCGGGACTCGCCCAGCGCCAGGGCGGCGAATTCCCGCAGGGCATCGTCCTCATGCCGCAGATATCCCGCCACGAACGGCAGCGAGTGTTCGGGTTCAATGATCAGCAAGGCGGAGAAACACTCACCGATGACCTCCGGCTCGGCATCCCCGATCTGCACCTTGAACCGCAGAACGGCCTCCGCCTCTTGCGGATTGCCGCAGGAGATGGCCTGCGCCGCACCGCTGCGCACGATGGCCTCAGGATCAGTCAGCAGGCCGGTGAGTTCCGCGACGGCACGCGGGTGCCCTGCGGCCGCCAGTCCCATGGCACAACTGCAGCGCACGTCGGTGGCCGTGTCGGTGGGGCGACCCCATGCCGGCTCGAGCTGCCGGTACCCGAGGCCCGCCCGATAGAACGCGAGGTCCTGGCATTCGAGCGTCACGAGGGCGCGCGCAATGGCCTGCTTGGCTTTGCAGCCTGGATCGCGCTTCACGGGATCTTTGAGAAACCGCGCGTACGCGTAGACCAGGTCGCCGCTGAGTTCATGCAGCAGCCGTTCGCCGGCCAGGGTGGCGGCGCGCGCCACCACCATGAAGTGCTTGTCGTTGAGGGCATCGAGCAGAACCGCAAGCTGCGCGGTGCGTGGCGCGACGGGGTCGAGGGCGTTGAGTGCATCGAGCGCGCCTTGGGCGCGCGAATCGGCACCTTTGCGCGGCATCTAGAGCCGCACGAGACCGCGCTTGTGGGCGACCGCAACCGCCTCGGTGCGGCTGATGGCGTCGAGCTTGGTGAGAATCGCCTTCACATGGGTCTTGGCCGTGCCCTCGGTGATGCTCAGGCGCCGGGCAATATCCTTGTTGCTGCGGCCCTCGGCCAGCAGCTGCAGTACCCCGAGTTCGCGTTGCGTGAGGCTGGGCTTGGACATGCGTTGCAGCGCCTTGCTGGCCACCGAGGAGGACGCATAGGGACGGTCTTCACTCACCGCGCGGATCGCGGAGAGGATCTCGGTGCGGGGCGCGTCCTTGAGCAGGTAGCCTTTCGCGCCCTGGCTCAGGCAGCGAAAGATGTCCTCGTCCCCGTCGTAGGTGGTCATCACCAGCAGCCGCGCATGCGGATGCGCCGCCAGCACCATCTGCACCACCGCCACGCCATCGCGTTTGGGCATGCGCAGATCCAGCACCATGACATCGGGCTGGTGGCGGTCGTAGAGCTCGGTGGCTTCTTCGCCGTCGACGGCTTCAGCCACCACTTGCATATCCGGCTGGCGGTTGAGGATGGCGGCAAGCCCGTCACGCACCACCGGATGATCATCCGCGAGGATCACGCGGATCTTGCGCACCGGGGCCGTCGCCGCAGTGGCGGTTGCCGGCACCACGGCCGTGCTCACGGAATGTTCCTGCGGGGCAGGCGCACGCTCACGCGCGTGCCCTCGCCCTTGGTGGTCTGGATCTGCCAGGTGCCGCCGATGGCTTCGGCGCGCTCGCGCATGTTGGTGAGTCCGAAGCCATGCTGTGCGCAGTCTTCGGGAGACGCCTCCATACCGTCGCCGTCATCCACGACCGTCAGCAGCCAGTGGGCCGACTCGCCGACCAGGCTGATGCGCACGTGCTGGGGATGGCCATGGCGTACGGCATTGCTGACCGCCTCCTGGGCGATGCGCAGCAGCGCATGCTCATGCTCGGGGGCCAAACCGGTGGCGGGGGCGCGGCCCTCGAAGCTGCACACGGTGCGTCCGACCACCGAAGAGCGTTCGGCCAGCTGCCGCAGCGCCAGCTCCAGGCCGCCGCTGCGGGTCTGATCCGGTCGCAGCGCCATGACGGAGCGTCGTGCCTCGGCCAGGCCTTCGCGCGCCAGGTCGCGGATGCGCTCGGCGATCACGCCCTGCGTGGCGCATTGCTCCGTGCCTTCAAAATCCTCCGCCGCGGCCAGCTGCATCAGGATGCCGGTGAAGGCCTGTGCCAGGCCATCGTGGATTTCACGGCCGATGCGATTGCGCTCCACGAGTACCGCGGCTTCCTTGGCAGAATGCGCGAGCCGCATGATTTCGATGGCGAGCGTTGCCTGCTGCGCCAGCGCGACCAGCAGCTCGCTGTTCACCAGCCCCGCCGCGGCCGCGTCCTTGAAATACAAGGTGATGAAGCCGACGTTGCGGGCGCCGAAGATCAGCGGGAATGCCACCATGCCGATGTGGCCGGCGGCGCGGTGATAGTCCATCAGTCCGGGCCATTGCGTTGCATCGTCCTGGAGCAGGCAGCAGTACACTGGCTCCTCGGTGCGCGAGAGCTGCTCCCCGAGCGCGTTGCCATCCGCGGGAATGCTCGCGGTGAACTTCGGTGCCACCAGCTGTCCGTCATCGACGTTCGCGACGATCTCCCACACTGCCGGTGAGTCGTGCCGCACGATGACGTTGCCGGCCGCCGCATTGAACTGCCGCGTGGCTTCCAGCAGCACGTGACCCAGGAAATTGCGGGCGTCGGGCTCCTTGGCCAGCCGCTCCAGGTTGCCGCGGATGACGGCATTGGCCTTGGCCAGTTCCGCCATGCGTTGTTCGGCCGCCTGTTCACGCTCGCGGCGCATCGCCTCGATCAGCCGTTCGCGGTGCAGGCCCGCGCCGATGACCCCGGCGGCGGTTTCCAGCGCGGCCACTTCGGCCGGATCGATGGCGCGGCGCTGGCGGGTATTGTCGAAGCTCAGCGCGCCGAAGAACCCGCCGTCGACAAAGATCGGCACGACGGCCTTGGTCCTGGTGCTGCCATCCGCCGTGCTGCTGTCGCCACCGGTTTGGTGATGCGGAGTCATCATCACACTGCGGCCCGCGCGCAGATCGCGGCAGGTGGAGAAGATAGTGCTCTCCGGGCAGCCGCTCTTGTTCGGATTGTTCAAGTAAGCGGTGATCCCGGGAGCGGCCCATTCGCCGGCGACCACCATCCAGGGTGCGCCATCCGGGCCCGGCTCGGAGCGGATGAGATTGACGCGATCGGCGCCGGCGGCTTCGCCGAGTTCGCGCAGCACCCCGGGGATGGCGTCCATGACGTGGCTCGCTTCCAGCAGCATGCGGCTGGCCCGCGCGGAGGCGGCAAGCAGGCCCTCGCGGTGCTGCAGCGATTCGCTGATCTGGGCGAACTCCGCGCAGACGTTCACGGCATCGGCACGCGCAGCCTCATCGATATCCGCACAATCCGGGCCGCAGTCGGCGGCGCGGGCACTGAGCCCAACGGTCATCAGACCCCCTCTTTCAGACACTTCCATGGAGTCTACCGCTGTGACGGCATGGCTGTCGTGATGCGGGCGACGGGCAGGGGGGCTCCCTGCCAGCCCCCGCCCAGGGCCTTGTAGACGGCGATCAGGCTGGTCGCGGCGTCCGTGCGGCTCTGGGCCAGCTGGTCCTGGGCCTGAAGCTGCTCCCGTTCGGCATCCAGCACGTCCAGGAATCCGACCAGGCCGCCCTCGTACCGTGCCCGGGCGATCTGCGCCGCGGCGTCACTTTCCTGAGCAGCGGCAGTCAGTTGTACCAGCCGGTCGCGGGCCCGGGCATGGGTCACGAGGGCATTTTCGGTCTCCTCGAGGGCCCTCAGCACGGTTTGCTGGTAGGCCGCGAGATCCGCGTCGGCACCGGCGCGGGCCCCGGCAATGCGGGCCTCCACCCTTCCTAAGTCAAATGCCGGCCAGGAAATCGACGGTCCGATGAGGAAGGTCTTGCTGGGCGAGGAGCCCAACGCCGACATGTCGCCGGCCGCAAAGCCGAAATTGCCCGTAAAGGTCACTTTCGGGAACAGATCGCCGACGGCGACGCCGATCTGTGCCGTGGAGACCGCCAATTGTCGCTCGGCCACGCGGATATCGGGGCGGCGACGCAGCAATCCGGCAGGGTCGCCGACCGCCGCCATCTTCGGCAGCTCCGGCAAATTGCCGGGAGGCGAGAGCACGGCGGCAAGCGCGTCCGGCTCGCGCCCCGTGAGCACGCCCAGGCGATGAATCGATGCCTCCACCGAGGCGCGCAGCGGCGGAATGGTCGCGAGCGTCGTGTCGAGCTGCGCCTTGGCGCGCGAGGTATCGAGCTCCGTGCCGCGCCCCGCATCCAGGAGCGAGTTGGTCAGGTCCACCGTCTGTTGCTGGTTCACGGCATTGCGTTGCAGGACGGCAAGTTCGGCCTGCTGACCGCGCAATTCAAAATAGGTGCGTGCGACCTCGGCGGTCACGCTGACCTGGGCATCGTGCAGCGTCGCTTCCTGGCGTTCGACCGCCGCGCGGCTCGCCTCGACGTTCCGGCGCACGCGACCGAAGAGATCGAGCTCCCAGGTCGCATCGAACCCGGCGTTGTAGTAGCTCTCCTGAAGCGTTCCCTCGCCGAAGCTTTCGGCGGCGGGATACTGCTGCTTCGTATAACCGCCGCCGCCGGTGACCGTCGGCACCAGGTCGAGCTTCGCCTGGGTGCGCAGCGCGCGGGCCTGCTTGAGATGGGCCAGCGCGATGCGCAGGTCGTGATTCGCGGCGAGCGCCTCGATGACCAGGCCGTTGAGCAGATCATCGTTGAATTGGCCCCAGAACGGACCGATGCTGTCGTCGGTAGAATAGACGGCAGGCTCCGCCTCGACGAAGGTCGGGGCCGTGTGCACCGTGGGCCGATGATAGTCAGGCCCCACCGCGCAGGCCGCGAGCGTCGCGGCCACTGCCACGGGAATGAGCTTCGGGATCAGCTTAAGCACCATGCACCTCCGGACCCTGGCCGATGCCAAGCGGCGCACGCTCGGGCTTTTCAGCCTTTACCTGCGACACGCGTTCGGTGAGTCCGCGGATCAGCACGAAGAACACCGGCGTCAGCAGCAGGCCGAAGCACGTCACGCCGAGCATGCCCGCGAACACCGTTACGCCCATCGCGTGGCGTACTTCGGCGCCGGAGCCCTGCGCCAGCACCAGTGGAATCACGCCCATGATGAAGGCGAAGGAGGTCATCAGGATCGGCCGCAGCCGCAGGTGCGCGGCCTCGAGCACCGCGGAAGTGGCATCCATGCCGCGATCCTCCTGCAGGTGCTTGGCGAACTCGACGATGAGGATGGCGTTCTTGCACGCGAGGCCCACCAGCACGAGCAGGCCGATTTGCGTGAACACGTTGTTGTCACCGTGATCCAGGTACACGCCGGTGATACCCGCGAGCAGGCACATCGGCACGATCAGGATGATCGCCAGCGGCAGCGTCAGGCTCTCGTACTGCGCCGCGAGCACCAGGAACACGAACAGCACGCACAGCGGAAAGACGATCGTCGCCGTGTTGCCCGAGATCAGCTGCTGGTAGGCGAGATCGGTCCACTCGTAGGTCATGCCGCGCGGCAGGTTGTCCTTGAGAATACCGGCGAGGGCCTCCTGGGCCTGGTCAGTGCTGTAGCCCGGTGCGGGCCCGGCGTTGATATCCGCGGAGCGATAGGCGTTGTAACGTTGCGCCGCATCCGGTCCGAAGGTCGGGGTGACGTTCAGCAGCGAACCTAAGGGCACCATGGCACCGTCGGCGTTGCGGGTCTTGAGCGTGCGGATGTCCTCGGCCTGGGCGCGAAACGGCCCGTCTGCCTGGGCCATGACCTGGAAGGTGCGGCCGAAGCGGTTGAAGTCGTTCACGTAGGTCGAGCCCATGTACGTTTGCAGCGTGTCGAACACATCGGAGAGCTTCACGCCTTGCTGCTTGACCTTGTCGCGATCCACGTTGACATCCAGCTGCGGCACGTTGATCTGGTACGTGCTCAGCAGGCCCGCCAGCGCCGGGTTCTTCGCGGCCTTGCCCATGGCATCCTGGACGGCTGCGTACAGCGCTTCCGGTCCCGCATCACCACGGTCCTCCACCTGTGCCTTGAATCCACCCAAGGACCCCAGGCCCAGCACCGGCGGGGGTGTGAATACCACCACGTAGGCATCCTGGATACTGGCGAGCTCGGCATTCAGGCGCGCGGCAATGGCTTTGCCTGACAGGTTTGCCCCTTTGCGCTGGCTCGGCGGATCCAGGCAGAAGAAGGCGATGCCGGAGCTGGAACTTTGCGACCAGCCGTTCACCGACATGCCGGCGAATTCCACCGCGTGCTGCACGCCGGGCGTCTTCAGGCCGATCTCGGACATGCGCCGCACCACCGCCTCGGTGCGGTCGATCGTGGCGGCAGGCGGCAGCTGCGCCACCGCGATCAGGTACTGCTTGTCCTGTGAAGGGATGAAGCCGCCGGGCACGGCGTTGAAGCCGATCCAGGCGAGGCAAATGAGTCCTGCGTAAATTATCAGGGCTATACCGCTGCGCCGGATGGTCAGCGTCAGCGCCTTCGAGTAACCATTGCCCGCCGCGGCGAAGGCCTTGTTGAAGCGCCTAAAGAATCGCCCGAGGATCTGCTCCATCCAGCGGGCGAAAAGGTCAGGTCTGGCACCATGGGGTTTCAGCAGCACGGCTGCCAGGGCGGGGGACAACGTCAAAGAGTTGAAAGCGGAAATCACGGTCGAGATGGCGATGGTCAGCGCGAACTGGCGATAGAACTCGCCGGTCAGGCCGCTGATGAAGGCCACCGGTCCGAACACCGCGACCAGCACCAGGGTGATGGCAATGATGGGGCGGCTGACCTCGCGCATTGCCATGCGCGCGGCTTGCTTCGGGGACTCGCCCTTGGCGATGTGCCGTTCCACGTTTTCGACCACGACGATGGCGTCGTCGACCACGATGCCGATCGCCAGCACCAGGCCGAACAGCGACAGCGTGTTGATCGAGAAGCCGAACGCGAGGAGCACCGCGAAGGTGCCGATGATCGACACGGGAACTGCGACCAGCGGGATCAGCGAGGCGCGCCAGGTCTGCAGGAAGACGATGACGACGATTACGACCAGCGCGATGGCCTCGAGCAGGGTGTGCAGCACGGCCTCGATGGACTGGCGCACGAACTGGGTCGGGTCGTAGGCAATGCGGTAATCGAGGCCGTCCGGGAAGTCCTTCTTGAGCTCTTCCATGGTCTTGCGGACGTTCGCCGAGAGTTGCAGTGCGTTGGCGCCGGGGGACTGCATCACCGGCAGCGCGATGGCGTTCTGGTTGTCCAGCATGCCGCGCATGCCGTAATCCTGAGCGCCCATCTCGACGCGCGCCAGATCCCCTAAGCGCACCAGTTCGCCGTTGGCGCCGGTTTTGACGATGATGGCGCGGAACTGTTCCTCGGTCGTGAGCCGACCGGCCGCGTTCAGCGCGACCTGGAACTCGGAGCCTTTCGAGGGTGGCGCGCCCAGCTGGCCCGCGGCCACATCGATGTTCTGTTCGCGGATGGCGCTGACGACATCACTCGCGGTGAGATTGCGCACGGCGAGTTTTTCCGGGTCCAGCCACACGCGCATGGCGTAATCGCCGCCACCGAACACCTGCACCTGGCCCATGCCGGGCAGGCGTGCCAGGACATCGCGCACATTCAGCAGTGCGTAGTTGCGCAGGTACAGCGAATCGTAGCGCCCGTCGGGGGAGATCAGGTTCACCAGCATGGTGAGGTCCGAGGAACTCTTCACCGTGGTGACGCCGAGGTCGCGGACTTCCTGCGGCAGGCGCGGCTGGGCCTGCGCCACGCGGTTCTGCACCTGCACCTGGGCGCGGTCGACATCGGCGCCGAGCTTGAAGGTCACTGTCAGGCTCAGTGTGCCGTTCATGGTGGAGGTGGAGGACATGTACAGCATGTCATCGACGCCCACGATGGCCTGTTCCAGGGGGGCGGCCACGGTGTCCGCGATCACCTTGGGGTTTGCGCCCGGGTAGTTGGCGGTCACGACGATCGAGGGCGGCACGACTTCCGGGTACTCGCCGACGGGCAGCTTGATCAGCGCCAGCGCACCCGCGATCGTGATGAAGGTCGAGACGACGGCCGCGAAAATCGGCCGTTCGATGAAGAATTCAGAAATGTTCATGGCGTGCCTTCAGGGGCGTTAGCGGTCGTTGCGCGCCACCAGCTTCGCAGCGGCGGGCGCAGCCTTGAGGTTGTCCTCACCCATGGCGACGCGTTGCGGCGTGATGGTCATGCCGGGGCGCACATGCTGCAGACCGTTGACCACGATCGTGTCGCCGGCGTTCAGCCCCTCGCGCACCACACGCAGGCCGTCGACGACCGGACCGAGCTTCACCTGGCGGTACTCGATCGCGTTGTCGTTGCCGACGCGCAGCACGTACTTGAGGCCCTGGTCCGTGCCGACCGCGCTTTCATTGATCAGCAGTGCCGGGAACGTCTTGGCACCGACGACCTTCACGCGCGCGAACATGCCGGGCGTGAACTCACGGTCGTGGTTGTCCAGCCGGCCGCGGGCACGCACCGTGCCGGTGGCCCCGTCGATCTCGTTGTCCACGAAGGCGATGGCGCCCTGGTGCGGGTAGCCCTCCTCGTTGGCGAGACCCACGAACACCGGATGGGTGGCCTCCGCGTCGCCGCCCTTGCGGGCATAGTTCATGAAGTTGAGGAAGCCTTGTTCATCGCCCTGGAAGCTCACGTAGATCGGATCGACCGACACCACCGTGGTCAGTAGCGTCTGGCCACTGGTCACGAGGTTCCCGGCGGTGATTTCCGCACGGCTGACCACACCCGTGATCGGCGCGGTCACGCGGGTGAAGCTCATGTTCAGCTGCGCGCTGTCCACCGCGGCCTGGGCGCCGGTGACATTGGCGTGGGCCTGTTCGAGGGCGGACTCGCGGCTCTCGAGCTCCTCGCGCGAGATCGCATGCGCGGCCAGCAGCTTCTTGGCGCGCTCCTGTTCGGAAGTCGCCAGGCTCAGCTGCGAGCGGGCCTGTTCGAGTTCGGCCTCGGCGTGCTTGAGGTCGGCCTCGTAGGGCCGTTGATCGATGACGAACAGCACCTCACCCTTGTTGACCTCGCGGCCCTGCACGAAATTGACCGAGGCGATGTAGCCGGTGACACGCGGGCGGATCTCGACGCGCTCGACGGCCTCGAAGCGGCCGGTGAACTCATCGGAGTCCGAGATCTGTCGCGATACCACCGTCGCGACCGAGACGGACGGCGCAGGGACCGCAGCGGCGGGGGTGGCGGTCTCACCGCGCGTGCAGCCGGTGAGCTGCACCAGCACGACGAGCGCAAAAACGATCATGGCGAACCAGATGGAAATGGACTGGCGATTCATACCGGACTCCCCGACTCATTGACTCACTGGCGGTGTTCACACCAGTGCTGATGGGGGACATCATCGGTTACGGGGCGCCAACAGAACATTCACCCCATGCCCTAGGGAAAAGGTCCCCAGGTGGGGGGGTGCGTCTACCCCTTTTGAGAGAGGCCCGTGCTAGTGCTCGCTGTCGAGATGCTCCAGGGCTGCGGCGGGGTAGCGTCCGCCGGCGGCCGCGTCGGCCGGAATCGCCTGTTCCAGCGCGGCCCGTTGCGCAGCGGTCAGTTTCAGGGGCAGGGCGCCCAGCGCCTCATCCAGCCGGTCCCGCCGCCGCGCGCCGATCAGCGGGATGATGTCCTCGCCCTGCGCCAACACCCAGGCGATGGCGACCTGCGCGACGCTCGCGCCCATGGAGTGGGCGATTTCACGCAGTTTTTCCACCAGGGTGAGGTTGTGGGTCAGATTCTCGCCCTGGAACCGCGGGCTAAAGGCGCGGAAGTCCTTGCCTGTTTTGGACACGCCCTGTGACCAGTGGCCGCTGATGAGCCCGCGCGAGAGCACGCCGTAGGCGGTGATGTCGATGCCCAGCTCGCGGCAGGTCGGCAGGATCTGCGCCTCTATGCCGCGGGAGATCAGCGAGTATTCGATCTGCAGGTCCACGATCGGATGCACGGCGGCGGCCCGCCGCAGCGTGGCGGCGCCGACTTCGGACAGGCCGATCTGCCGGACGTAGCCTGCCTTGATGAGATCCGCGATGGCGCCCACGGTCTCTTCGATGGGCACGCCGGGATCCAGCCGCGCAGGCCGGTAGATGTCGATGTAGTCGGTACCCAGCCGCTGCAGCGAGTAGGTCAGGAAGTTGCGGATCGCCGCCGGCCGGCTGTCGTAGCCCAGCCAGGCGCCGTCCGGTCCGCGCAGGGCACCGAACTTGACGCTGATCTGGACCTGGTCGCGGGGTTGACCCACGAGGGCATCGCGGATCAGGAGCTCGTTGTGGCCCATGCCATAAAAGTCACCGGTATCGAGCAGCGTGATCCCGGCCGCGAGCGCTGCGTGGATGGTGGCGATGCTTTCGGCGCGATCACTCGGGCCGTACATGCCCGACATGCCCATGCAGCCAAGACCCAGGACCGAGACCTCGGGGCCGGTTCTGCCAAGCTTGCGGGTTTTCATGACTCGAGGCTCTCCATGTCAATCACGAAGCGGTACTTGACGTCACTCTTGAGCATCCGGATCATCTCGATATCCGCCACGATGTCGTTCTGGGCGCAGAAATCCAGCATTTCCTGTGTTTCGCGAATGCCGCCGATCGCGGATCCGGCGATGCTGCGCCGACCGAGCAGCAGGTTGAACACGCCCGGGGATGGATGCGGACTTGAGGGCGCACCGACCAGCGTCATGGTGCCATCCCGGCGCAGCAGATTCACGAACGGGTCCAGGTCGTGGGGCACCGCCCGTATTGAGGATGAAATCCAGGCTTCCGGAATGCGTGGCCATCTCGTTGGCATTGCGGGACACCACCACTTCATCGGCGCCGAGGCGACGCGCCTCCTCGCGCTTGGCGTCCGAGGTGGTGAAAGCCACCACGTGCGCGCCCAGCGCATGCGCCAGTTTCACACCCATGTGGCCCAGGCCGCCGATGCCGACGATGCCCACTTTCTTGCCGGGCCCAGCCTGCCAGTGCTTGAGCGGCGACCAGGTCGTGATGCCGGCGCACAGCAGGGGCGAGGCGGTCGCCAGCTGGTCAGTGCGGTGCCGGATATGCAGCACGAAGTGCTCATCGACGACGATTGCCGCCGCGTAGCCGCCGTAGGTATTGGGCACGCCGCCCTTGGTGCTGCCGTTGTAGGTCTGCGTGAAGCCATGGGGCCCATCGCAGTACTGCTCCAGGTACTCGGCGCAGTTGGCGCAGACCCGGCAGCTGTCGACCATGCAGCCCACGGCGGCAAGCTGGCCAACCCTGAAGTGCGGAAACGGAATTCCGGGCCATTCACCCCGGGCCGAGTGCATGTCGGAGTGACAGACGCCGCAGTACAGGATTTCCAGCGCCACATCGGTGGCGCCGGGCTCGCGACGATCGAGGACAAACGGGGCGAGCGGCGTGGTGGCGCTCTGCGCAGCATGGGCGCGGGTCTTCATGGTCAAGTTTCCGGGTTCTTGGGACGAACACCTTGAACCCGGATTGTTACTCAACAATTTCTAAACCAGTGCTTTCTTGAACAGAACGAGCTGTCGTGACCAGGCTTTTTCCGCCTGGTCGTGGTCGTACACATGAGAATCCGTCGGGCACCAGCCGTGCTTGGTCCCCGTGTAGACTTCGATTTCGGCCGGTAGCCCGGCGGTATCGAAAGCCTGGCGCAGCAGATCCTTGGCCTTCGGGTCGCTCTGATCGTCGCTGGCGGCAATCGCGATCAGCGCCGAGGCCTTCATCTTCGGCACCAGCAGGTGTGGACTGTCCGGTGCGCTGCTCGCCAGGGCGGCGCCGTGGAAGGTCGCAATGGCGCCGATCCGATCCGGATACTTCGCGGCCACCCGGAACGTGAACGGGCCGCCCATGCAATAGCCGGTCGTCGCCATTTTGCGCTTGGTATCAACGGAGGCCTGATGATCCAGCCAGGGCACGAAGGCGGCCGCATCCGTCGCCACGGTGGCAGGTGACAGCGACTGCATCTGGCCGGTCAGCGATTTACGGGTCGCGGGATCTGAGAAGTCCGCGCCCTCGACGGAGGTCGGCGCCTTCTGCAGCCGGTAGAAGGGATTGACGACCAGCACCGAATAGCCGGATTCCGCCAGACGGGTGGCCATCTGCTTGAAGGCCGGCCGCAGACCGAAGATATCCGGCCAGATCAGTACGGCAGGGTGCTTGCCCGAAGTCGGATGCACGAAGTAGGCATCGCAGGTACCGTCGGCGGTCTTGATGTCGACGTCTGCGCCGGTGGTCGCGGCCGCATACGCACCGGCCGGCACCAGGGATAACAGGCCTGCGCCCATGGTGAGGGCACCAAAGTCCCGGCGCGACATTGCCGCGCGGCGGCGCTGGTACTGGACCATGTCATCGAAGTCGTCCTGGTCGCACATGTTCGCTCTCCTGTTAACGCAGCGGCTACCGGGGCACAGAGTCTGGCGTTGCGTCGGCAACCGCGCAAGCCCGGCTACCCGTGTCCGGGCAACTGGTCTAGAGTCTGCAGCAAAACGGGGGGTTCATGACTGTGCAAACAAAGACGGGAAGTGCCGCAGGGCGGTTGGTGGGAACGGTATTGCTGGGCGCACTGCTGCACTGCGCCCTGGCCCGCGCGGACGGTGCGGCAGCCGTCGATACCGCACGGCTCGGCAAGACTGCTGCGGAACCTGGTCAATGGTTGACCGTCGGCCGCACCTCGGACGAGCAGCGTTTCAGCCCGCTTGCGCAAATCAATACCGGCAACGTGTCGCAGCTGCAGCTGGCCTGGTACCTGGACTTCGACAGTAATCGCGGCCAGGAAGCCACACCGCTGGCCATCGACGGCGTGCTGTATTTCTCGACGGCCTGGAGCAAGGTCAAGGCAGTCGATGCCCGCACCGGCAAGCTGCTGTGGGCCTATGACCCGAAGGTGCCCGGCGAATTCGCCGGGCGCGGCTGCTGCGACCTGGTCAATCGCGGCGTGGGCGCCTGGAAGGGACGCATCTATGTCTCCACGTACGATGGCCGCCTGGTGGCGCTGGATGCCAAGACCGGCGCGGTGGTGTGGAGCACGCTGACCCTCGATCACGACAAGCCGGTGACCAGCACCGGCGCGCCGCGCATCGCCAATGGCAAGGTCATCATTGGCAATGCCGGATCTGAATTCGGTGTCCGCGGCTATATCTCCGCCTACGATGCCGAAACCGGCAAGCAGCTGTGGCGCTTCTATACGGTGCCCGGCAATCCGGCGGACGGTGAGGAGGATGCTTACCTCAAGGCCGCGGCGAGCACCTGGAACGGCGATTTCTGGAAGTGGGGCGGCGGCGGTACGGTGTGGGATGGCGTCGTGTATGACTCACGGCTGAACCTGCTGTTCATCGGCACCGGCAACGGGTCGCCGTGGAACCGGCAATACCGCGGCGATGGTGGCGGCGACAATCTGTATATCGCCTCGATCATCGCCGTGAATCCGGACACCGGCAAATACGTGTGGCACTACCAGGAGTCCCCCGGGGATGAGTGGGATTACGACGCCACCTCGCCACTGATGCTGGCGGACCTGAAGATAGACGGCCGCTCGCATCGCGTGGTCATGCAGGCTTCGAAGAACGGCATGTACTATGTGCTGGATGCCAAAACCGGTAAGCTGATCTCGGCCAAAAATTTCGTCCCCACGACCTGGAACAACGGCATCGATCCGGTGACGGGCCGGCCGCTGATGTCCCTCAAGGACCGTTACGAGATCACGCGCGAGGTCGCGATCATCCAGCCCGGCGCCCAGGGCGCGCATTCCTGGCATCCGTTCTCCTACGACCCGCAGACCGGGCTGGTCTACTTCTCGGTCATCGAGACCAGCATGCTGATCAAGGCGGCCGATACGTTCAACGGCAAGCCCATGTCCTCGATCACCGGCCTGTACGCACCGATACCACAGTCGACCTACGACGCAATGCACTCGACGGCGCCGCGCACGGCGAGCTCGCAGCTGATTGCCTGGGACCCCGTGCAGCAACGCGAAGTCTGGCGCACGCCGCCCCACGGCAACGTCGGAGGTGGCACCCTCTCGACGGCGGGCGGCCTGGTGTTCCAGGGCAACAACCAGAACAACAACAAGGGCCTGGTCGTCGCCTATCGGGCCGACAACGGCCAGCAGCTATGGTCGTTTGAAGCGCAGACCGGCGTGGTCGCCGCACCATCGGCTTTCGAAGTCGATGGGCAGGAGTACCTTGCGCTGGAAGTCGGCTACGGGCTGGTGCCGTTCGGCATGAGCAACCAGTCACGTCTG
>Ga0302314_10001821_pt1 | contig 39801 bp, 40 predicted proteins | sample III_Palsa_N2_3_FD_200533 | JGI IMG/M metagenome (GOLD analysis project Ga0302314, IMG submission 200533) | Peat permafrost microbial communities from Stordalen Mire near Abisko, Sweden - III_Palsa_N2_3 | ecosystem: Environmental > Terrestrial > Soil > Palsa > Peat permafrost | place: Sweden... | reverse complement strand
TCGACTTCCGGATCGACGACGAGTTGCCAGTTCATCGGCAGATTGAACTGCAGGGGCGCGAGGACGCCGCCCTCGTAGGCGCCGTTGCCGAGGCCGGCGCTGGCCGTCGGAACCTTGACGTAGGGCACGAGCGCGAAGGCGAAATTGCCGCCGTCGTCGCCGACCAGATTCCACTTCGCCTTGAGGAACAGGTCGCCGACGCCGGTGGCCGTCGTCGTCGTTCGCGTGGCGGCGTCGTGGGTCGTCATCTCTTCGTAGGGGACGATATTGACCTCGAAATCGAGGGTGTTGGTGAGGCCCAGCTTCAGCGTCGGATTGGTGAACAGCTGGCTGATGGTGGTGACGCCGCCAGCGGTGTCGGTGGTGAAGTTGTAGACGTCGGACTCGAGCTGCCAGTGGCCGGCGTCGACGGTGCAGGGCGCGGTCGACTTGGTCGGACGGTCCGTGCAGAGGCTGCGCAGGTCCGCGTCGGGGGTCGGGTTGAACAGGGTGAAGCCGCTCTTGTCGGGCGGCGCCGGCGTGGCGGGTGCGGCGGCGGCCGGGGGCCCGGTGGTCGCGGGCGCCTGATCGTCCGCCCAGGCGGCGCCGGCTTGGAACATCGTCAACGCCGCCACGGCGATCAGCGTCCGGTTCATCACGTCCCCGCTTTCGACTCCGGCGCGCCAGACGCCCATTTCATCGTCGCATGCAGGGATATCGTAAAGCTTACCGACGGCGCGGCGGCCGGCGCGTGGGACCGGGCGGCCCTCAGGTCGTATTGTTGGCGATCAGCCGCGGCTCGGTCAGGCTGTTCGACAAATTGGAGAACAGGCTGACCAGGTTCTCGATGGTGTTGGAGTTCGGGCAGTCCGCGCCGTTGTTGTTGTTGGAGTAGAACTTCGACGGATCGGGCAGCGCGTGCTGGCTGTTGGCGATGTACTGCATGGTGGTGCAGGACGAGAGCCCGCTCATGGCCGAGATGACCGACGTGGTGTCGCTGGTGCAGGTGCTCGAGGCGCCGGTGGCGGTGGAGGAGCCGTAGGCGATCGAATAGACCCAGGTGCCGGTCTGGGCGGCGGCTCGGGCGGCGGCGATCGCCTGCTGGCACTGGTCGGTGTTCTGGTTGAAGGTGTCGCCGTTCATCGTCACCTGATTGGCGCTGGTGAGCGAGGCGGCGCTGGCGCTGGACCCCACGCTCAGCGACTGGCTGACTTGGTACGTCCCCACGCCGCCGGGGGTTCCGGTCAGCTGGCTGACGATGGTGACGCCGGCGGGGAGACCGGAGCCGGTCAGCACCTGGCCCGCCGCCAGCGGCGCTTCCTCGGAACTCGTGGTCGAGGTCTGGCAGCCGTTCGGGCAGGAGGTGACCGTGAGCGTGGTCGAGGGGGTGCAGGAGGTCTTGCCCTTGCTCGTGGTGCACGTGCCGATGTAACCGTCGAAGTCGGTTTCCGCCTTGGTGGTGTTGGCCCCGCCGTCGCTGAGGAACACGATCACGTTCTGCGATGGCGGCGACTGGGTGGAGGAGAGCGCGACGAGCGCGGCCTGCGCCGCGTTGATCGCCTCGGCGTAGTAGGTGCCCTGGCCGCCCGGCGCGCTCACCCCGGAGTTGCAGCCCGCATCGCCGACCGCCGCCACGATGCTCGAGCTGGCATTGAGGGTCTTGGCCGAGCTGGACGTCTTGAAGTTATTGCCCAGGCCGACGATCTGGTAGATGGGCGCGTTACCGTAGGTCTGGGTCCCGCTCGACGGGATCGATTCACCGCAGGTGAAGTCCTTGCTGGCCTCGCTGGTGTTCTGCAGGCCCGGGAAGGCCATCAGCCCCACATAGTCGAGCGCCGGATTGAGCCCGCTCAGCAAGGTCTGCACCCCGGCCAGTGCGCACTGCTCCCGCGTGGCGTTCGCGCCCAGGCCGCAGCTGTTGTCGGTGCTGGTCTGCATCGAATTGGTGGTGTCGAGGATGATCATCACGTTCAACGCTTGGCCGAGGCCGCCCCTGGCGCTGGCGGTGGATGTGGCCGTCAGCGTGTAGGTCGATGCGAAGCCGAGCACCGGCGCGAACCACATCGGCACCGCGGCCTGCTCCTGCACCTCGACCGCGTTGGCGCCGCCCGCCAGCTCCGTGCCGGCGCAGGCGACGTTGGTCGTAGTCAGGCATTTCAGCGAGGGATAGCCGGTGACCATGGTCGCTGTGACGCCCCCGGTCAGGGCGTTGTTGTCACCGCTGCCAGCGCTGTAGGACCGCGTCGTCGTGATCGCCGTGCTGTTGGGGATGTTGTAGGCGCCCGCCAGAGCCGCCGCGTCAGCCGAGGCTTGCAGCTTCTTCTGCACCAGGGCGAGGTGGCCGACGTCGACGGTGAAGCCGGCCAGGCCGACCAGCACCGGGATCATCAATCCGACCACCACCGCGCTGACGCCGCGTTGGTCAGACCAGAAATTGCGCAGAGTGCGCGAGAACGGAGTCATCGGTCACCTCACTCGACGAGGTCGGAAGTTTGCGAGGAAAGCGTGCAACTGGTCAGGTAGTTGAACCCCATCACCGTGAGGTTGCAGGGGTAGGTGGCGCTCACCGTTGATGGCTGGCCGGCGGCCGTCGACAGCGCGCTCGCGCAGCCTGAGTCGGTGGAGCAGGCCGTGCCATTGACGCTGGTGGTGACGGTGATACTGGCCGCGGTGAGGTTGCCGGCCGAGTTCTGGATGGCCGTGACCGTGGACGAATAGGGCGTCACGCTGGCCGTGCTGCGGCTAATCGAGAAGTTCCGCCCGCCGGTGCGCACGGCCTCGGTGAGCTCGATGTAGTTGTTGAAGGTGATGGAGAACTGGACGATCCCCATCAGCAGCAGGAACAGCAGCGGCGCGAGCAGGCCGAACTCGACCGCCGTGGCCCCGCGCCGATCGTCCAGCAGCGCTCGCAGCGGATCGCGCCGGACGGTTTCCCGCGCGCCTCCTTGCCAAGGTCGATGCGACCAGCGCTGCATTTGACGGGCGCCCCCACCCACGATTGTTCGTTCTCGGCGCCCCAGGCATGACATGCCCGAGGCCGATCCATGAGGCGGTACCAGTTCGGGGTTATGGCGCGTTTAAAAAATAGAGTTAGGGCGTATTCACCATCTTGAGGCGAGCAAGGCGCCGGCGGGGGCGAAGTCCCACGGCCTGCTTTCCGAACGACTAGGCCAGGCACGGGGGCGAACTGGGAAGCGCGCAAAGCAAAAAGCGCCCCGGCCGTGGCCGGGGCGCTGCGAGGCTTCAGATGTGCGTCCGGTCTTCGGCCGGACTTGCGAGGCGGCTAGCCGCCGCTGGCCGGTGCGGCGCCGGCCGCGATGCTCGCCTGGTTCGCCGAGGCGACCCGCGCCGCGTTCCCGAGCAGCCTGGCGGCGGCGACGGAGATGGCGTCCTGGGCGATGCCGCGCGCCGCGCTCACCGTCGCGACATCGGCGGCGGACAGGGTGGCCTTCGCGGCGAGGTCGAGGCCGGATGTCGCGATCAGCCTGGCGAGGGTCGCGCCCGCGTCCTCGATCGCGACGCCGACAACCTCGCCGAGCCCGCCCGTCGCCTGCGCCTCGAGCGCCATCGCCGCCGCGTCGGCGACCTGGAACAACTCGGCCAGCGCCGGCTGGGCGCCGGGCACGGACTTGTCGATCCAGGCCAGGGCGAGCCTGGCCTCGTCGCCGAACCACTTCAGGCCGGCCAGCGTGGCGTTGACCGCATCTTGAACGTCCGCGGCGGCGACGGTGAAGGGGGTGGTTTCGGACATCAGGCAGATCCTTTCGTGACGTCGAGCTTGAAGGGCCGGCGCGATCCCACGCGACCGCGGCTTAGTCGGCGATCGTGCTGCGGCCGCGCGCCCGACGGCCCTCGCCGGGCTCGCGCATCCAGCGGATCGAGGCGTTCAGGTCGCGGACCTGCTCGATCAGGGTGTCGAGCCGGGTCTCGAGCCGCGCCACGTCGAGCTTGAGCTCGTCCAGCGCGCGCATCTCCCCCTCGAGCGAGGCGACCCGACTCGCCAGACCGGCGACGGTCCCCTTCATCACGCCCCAGGCGATGAGGTAGCCGCCGAGGTTTATCGCAGCGGTAGCAACCGCGCCCGCAAGCGCGATCCAGGCGGCTGGGTCCATTTCGTACGAGCCTCAACGATCCGGCGGTGAACAGGGAGCGGACGACTGACGAGGGACGCGCAAATGGGCGGCGTATCGGTCGTTGGGAGCGACGCGCGCGTCATACACCGCGCGATGTAACCTGGCGTTGGGTCTTGGCGGCGCGACCACACCCGCGTTAGTTGTTCGTCATGGCAATGAATGATCGCCACATCCTCGGCCTCGACCTAATCCGGTTCGCGGCTGCAGCAATGGTCATGGCGTTCCACTACGACCACGCCTTTCCTCAGAATCGACTTTCGTTCGCCTGGGCCGGGTGGGTCGGCGTGGAAGTTTTCTTCGTCATTTCGGGCTTCGTCATCGCCTACTCCGCCGAAGGCGCGACGGCTTCGTCATTCGTCAAGGCGCGTGTCGCCCGTCTAATGCCAGCGGCGTGGATAAGCGGAACGGCCACAGCGACAATTGTTGCGTTCTCGGGAAATACCGGGGGTCTATTTAATCAGTACATTAGGACCGTCAGTCTTTGGCTCACAGGCCCTTACGTGGACGCCGTCTACTGGACACTTCCAATTGAGATCACCTTTTACGTCTTCGTTTTTTGCACACTGGGTCGGCAAAGCCTTCTTTCACTGAGAAATCTAATCCGTATATTGGCGATCGGTAGTGGCCTATGGTGGCTTGGCCGTCTTGTCGTAGCGGCCGACGCGGCATCTCCGATCGACGCTGCTCGTTTTGAGATGGTCCCGCCGATCCTACTGAGCCTTGTCCAGTTCGGCTGCTACTTCGCGCTCGGCGCATTATTTAGAGAGACCATGCGCTACGGCATGACCGCCAGCCGGTCGGCGCTGATGCTCGTTTGCCTCGCGTCGGGCATTGCTCAGATCATGTTCAACGCCTTCGCGGCATCGTCTGGAGCGGGGGCCGCTCGGCCGTTCCAGGCGCAAGAGCTGGTCCCGGTTATTGTGTGGATCACGCTCGTCGTAACAGCAGGATCGTCGGTTATCCTAAATCGCCGGATTTGGGCGGCGCTTGCCCGGTTGAGCGGCGCGATCCGGGCGCTCGGCCTAGCCACGTACCCGCTCTATCTGCTCCACGCGAGGTTCGGTGTTCGGCTCGGCGTAATCATTCATCTAGACGCCTTCGCTACCGCAGCGCTGATGGTGGTGTTGAGCGTCTTGGTAGCTACCGTTTTCGAGCCGCCAATTCGCAGGGGCCTAAAATTCGTGTCCGACAGCGTGCCTTTGCGCGCGCGGGTTCCTCAGCCCGCGACCCAGGAGCCAGTATAGACGACCGGGCATTTCGCGGAGCCGCCTCCGGTGACGGCCGAATTGAAAGCGCAACTTGTCGCGTCGGTGACGACCGCCCTATCCCCAACACTTGGCGAAGCATCAACCGTCGCCAATCCCGATACGGTTGTGGCGACGGTTCGGTAAAATGCTGCCTTCAACGGCGCATCGCCGCTCTTCGCAGCATTCATAATCTCGAACCCTCCGCCCGAAAGCGGGCAAAGCTTTCCCTCCCAAACGACGCCCGCGCCGCCTTGGAAGCCCGCACCCGCACCAATGCCGGTACCCCAACAACCCGCAACATCGACGTCAGTCGGGTAGGTACCGTCGTCATCCCAGGGCGACACCTCGTTGCCGGAGTGCCCGAACCGGAAATTGTTGTTGCTCGGTGACTCCGGGCCAATTCCCAGGAAAGCCGGCCCGGTCGCCGGCGACGTCTGGCTTGGCCCAGGCTGGAATAGGATACGCGGACCCTCGACCGCGCCGGACGGGATGATATCGCCAATCAGCAGTTGGCTGACATACATCCCCTCGTCGCCGGCGCTGGCCGTCACTGTGCGCGTCGCGCCTATGAGGAAGGGGAACGGATAGCCGAATGCACTGTTTACGGGTGATTGAACGCCTGCAATGACGTTTCCCGCGTGATCTTCGAACGTCATGTCATCGACTTGGCAATAGACCGAACAGCCCTCAGTCCCGGGCGTGTGCCAGCCTTGGATCGTCAGGCCGGGATAGAGATACTGTCCAGTTGGCCCGAGTGGCACGCCAGCAGCGGGAAGACCGATCGCACCGGCGCCGAAGGCGACAACCGCGGGCGTCGGCATAACGGCACTAGCCGGTGCTTCAAACACCATTCCGCTGCCGGGACCGACGTGATCGCCGACTCTTAGGAAACTCGTCGTATCCTGGCCGCCGTCAGGGAGATCGATCGCGGCGCTGGCGATCAGGGTGCCGAGTTGCATCGCGCCTGCTTTGTTGCCGCAAGCGTTCCCGACATCGATGATCGCGCCCCCGGAATAAGTGTCGTAGCAGAGGCCAACGGCTCCGCTGCCAAAATTCAACAGAGTCCCGGCCTCGACTGTCAGATCGGTCCCAGTAGACGAACCGGATGGATAGAACTGCAGCGCGATCGTAGAGCCTGAATAGAAGTTCGTCGTATTGGTCATCGTGATGTTGAACTGATTGCCGGTGATCGAGACACCCAGGCCGCTCCATTCCAGCGGACATGTCCCGAGCGTTGATGGGCCCCCATAGCAAAGCCCGAAATGGGTCGAGTCCACCGTGCCGATTTGTCCGTCTACGCTGCCGTTGGAGTTCAGCGAGATCGCCGCCGTGCCGCCGGTCAGCGTGCTGTAAAGCGTCCCGCCCGATAGGTGTTGCCAATCCGTCGTCCCCGCCAGCGCGCCGGCGTTATTGAAGACGAGGTCGCCGCTGGCGCCGGGGGCGCCGCCGCAGGGGACGCCGGCGTCGGCGAGTTGGGTGGCGGAGGCCCATTTGACGCAGTCGCCGGTCGACGGCGCGCCGCTGATCAGGGTGGTGAAGCTGGGGTCGCCCGAGGCGCCGCCGCTGACCAGGAACTGGCCGGCGGTTCCGGGCCCGACGCCGGTGACGAGCGAGGCGTCCTCGCCGACGATGATGACATGCGCCGGCAGGGTGTCGAGCGAGACGCCGCCGCCGAACGTCTGCGGCCCGCTCCAGGCGTTGGTCGCGCCCAGCACGACCTTGGCGACGTCCGACGTGTCGCACCGGTAGGACGAGGTCCCGGCCGAGTTGGTGCAGAAGAGCAACTCGCCGCCGGTGTAGGGCGTCGGCGCGGGCGTGTAGGTCGGCACCGGGGCGGCGAGCGCCGCGGCGGGGACGAGCGCGACGGCCGAAGCCGCCGCCAGCAGGCGGAGCGGAAAGCGCATGGGTCTGACCTCGGAAAGCTTCAGTTCGCGGTGATGGTGACGGCGCCGAGGCCGTTGGGGACGCCGGCGGCGCCGCTGGTGCTGGTGCTGCCGGCGGGTCCGGAGGCTGACCCGCCCGCGCCGACGCTGCTGACGCCGCCGCCCGCGCCGCCGCCGCCGGTCATGGTTCCGGTCCAGGCCGAGCTCGTGGCCGTCGAGGCGACGCCCGCGCCGCCAGCGCCCGTGCCTGGCGTACCGGATCCGCCGCAGGTCCAGTTGATGACGGTCGAGCCCGGCGTCACGGTCGCGGTGTAGAGATTCTCGCCTCCGCCGCCGCCGAGGTAGCCCGCGCCGACGGTGTCGCCCATGCCGCCGCTGCCGCCCTTGACCAGGACGGTGACGGAGCTGGGGCCGTTGGCGGGGACCAGGAACGAGCCACTGTTGCCGGCGCCGGTGGTGGAAAACAACACCGTGCCGCCGGTGATCTGGTTGACGCCGACCCAGGCCCCCGCATGGCGCTGGTAGAAGACGCCGGTGCCCGAATTGAACCAGAACGCGCCGTTGGGAATCGCCTCGGCCAGCGAGGGATCGGTCGCGGAGACGTAGGTCGGGTTGGTGGTCGGGCTGATCTCACCGCCGCCGGCGGTGTTGCCGTTCGGGCTCGCGCCGGCGGGATTGGACGCCGGGGTGAAGGGGTAGGCGACGCAGTTCGCGAGCGGTGTCGCGCCCTGGCCCCAGAGGTTGAACGACTGGAACTTCACATAGGCCGAGGCGCCCGCCTGGCTGGTCAGGAACGGCAGCGCCACGCAGGCGGAGTCGAGCCGGACGAAGCCGGCGCCGGCGGCGTGGGCGGCGATGGTCGTGCCGAGGCAGCCGCGGCGGACATAGGTGGTCAGGTTGTAGCGGTTCGGGCCCTTCAGCGTCGCGGTGGAGAAGCTGATCAGTTCGTTGTCGACTAGGCAGAGCGTGCCGTTGGCGGCCGCGACCGCGTCGGCGGCGGAGGTGAGTGCGCCGTTGGACGCCGAGAGGTCGACCGCAAGCGTGTCGGCGGTGTCGGGATCGGCGCCGATGGGATAGCTCGCGGTCAGCAAGCCGAATCTGGCGGGGCCTTGCGAGGTCTCGGCGACGAGTTCGTAGGTGTCGCCGCCATCGAGGCTCACCCAGATGTTGGCGCCGCCCCAGTTCGGGCCGCCGGCCAGCGCGCACCAGGTCTCCATGCCGCCTTCGGTGACCGGGCTCGGCGGATTGAAGACCCGCGGGCCCAAGATCGCGGCCGTGGTGGCGGCGTAGGCGCGGATATCGACGCCCTGGCTGACCTGCGCGCCGAAGACATAGAGTCCCTCCAATCCGACGCCCGAGAAGCCCGACAGGCCGGCGTCGTTGAGCACCTTGATCGTGGCCTTGATCGTCGCCGCCGGGATGGTCGCCGTGAGCTGGGCGCGATACCAGGTCGTCGACCCGACCTGGCTCACCGACGCAGCGACGATCATCGCGGTTCCGGCGATGGCCGTCGCGAAGACCGCGCCCGATACAAGATCGACGCTCACCGTCGCGACGTTCGACCCACCGTCACCCAGCGCAAGCTCGGCGTTGTAGTCCTCGTCGGCCTGGAAATAGCAGGTCAGGGTGTAGTTGGCGTTCTCGAACCCGGCGAAGGACTGGCTGACGCCATGCGGCGCGTCGGCCGTCGAAGGTACGAGCTTCTGGGCGTCGGTCGCGCCGGTGATCGGATCGATCGCCGCGCTGGCCGTGACGCTTATATCGGTCTTCGTCCAGGCGCTCTGGGTGAAATCCTGGCTCCACAGCAGCAGGTTGGCCTCGACGCCGCCCGGATCGACGGACTTGTTGACCTGCGTCCCCTGCCCGGCCTGCATCGTGTAGAGCGGCGTGTTGGAGACGCCCACCAGCAGGTCCTCGCAGGTGACGTCGAGGGTTGCGTCCTTGTCGTCCTCGTCGATCTGGATGATCCGGACCATGTAGGCGGCGAGGCCCAGGCCTGAATCGGTGAGCTCGAGCAGGTCGCCCGGCTCCAGGAGCGCGAACATCCAGCCGAGTTTGAACTTGTACTGGCCGCGAATGTAGAGCGTGCGCTGCAGGTAGAGCTGGGCGGCGCTGGCCGCGACGGCCGGGGTGCAGACGCAGTGGACGGTGGTCGGATCCTGCCGGCGCGCGCCATACTGCGCCACATTGGCCGCGTCCGAGGCCAGGGCGATGGCCATGTTGTACTGGTTGGTGCGGTCGAGATATTCGAGCTGCACGACGTTGTAGGCGTCCGACTGGTCCTGGATATCGACCGTGATCGGATCATCGCCGTCGGCCTTGACGATATAGTCGTCGTCGCCCAGCGAATAGACCGGCGTCAGGTCCGGCGTGTAGGTGACGCCGTTGGCGGTGACGGTCGTGTCGCCATAGGGGATGAACTTCAGCAGGCCCTCGGACCAGACGCAGGTGGAATTGGTCGCCAGCAGATATTCGGTCAGGGCGTCGGAAGCGCTACGCTCCTCGTCGATGACCGGCGAGAGCAGCAGGCCCGAGGCGATGCAGTACTTCTGATAGGAATCGGCGGCCGTGGTCAGGGTGACGGGATCCAGGAGACCGCTGACCGGCCAGCTCGGCACACCGGTGCGCGTGTTCTGGAAGAAGTCGGCGATCATCAGCGACGGATCGATGTCGGGGCCGGAATAGCCGCTGACGGTGAAACCGGCCTGGCGGACCACCTCGAAGCTGTGATCCGGGGTCGAGGCGCCCGAGTCGAGGGCGTAGTTCTCCGCATAGACGATGGCGAGGCCGGAATAGCCGATGGCGTGGCCGGGATGGGCGCTGGTCAGGTAGGACCAGACCGACTGGCCGATCGCGCCGTGCGCCAGGGTGAGGCCCACTTGCGAGGCCGCGGAGGCGTTGGCGGTGTTGGCGACCGTGCTGCCGACCGAATTGTAGGCGTAGTTCTTGGCGTCGACCCAGACCTGGGTGATGAAGTCGATCGGGCCTTCGCAGATCGCCAGGACGATGGTGGCGCTGTACGAATAGCCGGTGACGGTGGCGCCGCCCTTCCCGCTCGCAGCCTTCTGCGCCACCGACTTGAAGTCGAGATAGTCGACCAGGTTGCAGCGGCAGCGGAACGTGCCCCAGCCGACCGGAATCTGCAGGCCCAGCGACGAGGTCTGGACCTGGATGCCGGCATAGCGGGTGACGGCGTTGGAAGCTGAGCGGCCGGCCACGTCACCAATCCTTGTGGGTGAAATAGCGGCGGGGGCCGGAGATCAAGCCGACGTCGCGGTCGAGGTCGCACAGGGTGACGCGGCCGGCATTGACGGCGGCGTGGATGCCCTGCGGCCAGGCGGTGACGATGACGCCGTGCGAATAGACCCGGCCGATCTTGCAGAGCACCAGGTCGCCGGCGCCCACGTCGGCCTCGGCGATCTCGCGCGCGAAGCTGGGCACGAAGGTGAGGAAGCGTTCCTGGTCGCGATGGATGTGCCAGTCGCGCGGATATTCGCCGGTGTCGAAGTCGGTGATGACGCCCGCGCCGGCATAGGCGGCGATGACGAACTGGGCGCAGTCGACGCCCGCGCCCTTCACCCGGCCGCGATGGTGCCAGGGGGTACCGAGCCAGGTCATTGCCTCGGCGACGACGGCCGCGCGCTGGGCCTCGATCGAGGTCATCAGGACACCCCCGTGACCGCGGGCGGCGTGAACGGCTGGCCGCGAAAATTGATCAGGTTCGCCTGCGCGGTGCAGTCCGCCATCGTCAGCAGACAGCCGCGCACGGCGGTGAAGGCGTCGCCCGGCGCCGGCGCGGCCGGAAAGCCGAACGAGAAGGCCATCGCGCCCGACGCATTGAGATAGGTCTGCACCGCCCGGCTGACGCCCGCGTTGGCGCCCGAGGTGAAGGTGAGGATACCCTTGTCGAAGTAGTGGTCCGGGTTGGTGAGGTTGGTGTCGAAGGCGGTGATGCTCGACGCGCCCGAAGCGACCGCGCCGGAGACATCGACCGGCGTCAGGCCGCAGTCGGCGTCATAGTGGGTGTTGAGGCAGCCGGCCTGGAAGACGTCCGGGCCCATGTTGACGTTGAGCAGCACGGTCCAGGCCGAGACGGTCATGGTGAACTTCGAGCGCGAGACGTCCTTCAGCGCGGTCACGCGGCCGGAAAAGGCGATGACGACGCCGGTGATCGGCGCGCCCCAGGCGCGAATGAAGCCGCGATAGAGCACCACCGTGGCGCCGTCGAAGCCGCGTCCCTGAGCGAACGGGATCAGCGGTGCGCCGTTGATCAGGTCCTCGGCGGTGGAGCCGACCTGGAGGTCGAAGGTCGCCACCTCTACGCCGATCTTGGTGCTGATCTTGCCGCGGTCGACGACCGGGCCGGCCAGGTAAGTCCCGTTGGCCGCGGCGCTCTGGCCGCTGGCGGCGGTGAAGCTGACCGAGGTGTTGAACGGGCCGCCGTGCCAGCGGATCACCGCGCCGCCGTTGAGGGTGATCTTGTAGAGATCGATCATCTGGAAATCGGCCCCGCCGTTCAGCAGGGCGACGGTCGCCCCGGCGCCGGCGGAGGCGGCGTCTATCGCGGTCTTCATCGGTCAGACCCTGAGCGAGGTGAACTTGAGCGATTTGCCGGCCCACAGCTGGGTCACGATCTGCTCGAAGCTGAGATCGTCCTGCGCGAAGCGGCAGCCGAAGTAGAAGTAGCCGGCCCATTGCAGCACGGCGCCGCTGGCGGGCGGGGCGCTGAAGGTGATCGAACCGCTCTCGCCGATCGTGAAGCCCGAGGCGACCCAGGCGCCGTTGTCGAAGATGATCGGCTGGAAGACGGCGTAGACCGGCTCGGTGAAGCTATTGATCGCCCGGATGAGCTGGAACGTCGTCGTTGCGCCGTCGCCGACGCCGAAGGTCTCGCCGACCGGGGCGCCGCTGCCGTCGAGCAAAGGCGCGCCGCTGGTGTCGAGGATCGGCGCGCCGGCGGTGTCGAGCAGGGCGCTGGTCGGGACCTGGCAGTCGGTCGGATCGACGAACAGGAAGGGCGCGAACTGCCCCTGCAGGACGTTGAAGAACTCCCACATCGCGAACAGCTCGGCCTGGGTCGGGCGATGCCGGATCACCCCGTAGCTGAGCTCGAACTGCCAGAGCGGATAGTTCCAATAGGCGGTGCGGCGTTCGCGGCCGGACGCGGCGCGGATCACCTGCGTCGACCACCGCGGCGCCTTGGAGACGCTGACTTCCTGGCCGGGCAGATAGGGCAGCACCGGCAGGCCGTTCGCGCCGGCCCAGATGCCTGTCGGCAGCCCGGTCAGGAAGCTCGGCGGGATGAAGGGCGTGATGGACATAGGCCCCCTTCCCGTCGACGTGGTGTTGGTTCAGGCGCGCGGCGGCAGGCCCGTCGCGAAGGGGCCGAGCTAGAGGCGTCCGGTCGGCTGCTTGTAGGGCGGCATGTAGCCGTTGCGCAGCGCGCCGGCGACCGCGCCCGCGACGTGGGAGGCGTGGTCGCTCAGCGCCTGGCGAAACTCCGAGGACGACATCCCGGACGGCGCGCCGTGCACATTGAAGTCGCCGAAATTGAAGCTGTGGCCGGCGCCCATCGAGGCGCCGCCGCTGGCGAGCCCTTCGAAGAAGTTGCGGGCCGGATTGGCGATGCGGGCGGGCAGCACCTGCTCGTCCTTGTGCAGCAGCGTCGGCATATTGTCGGACGGCACCTGCCACCAGCCCTGCTCGGCGTAGCTGAAGCTCATCACGCTGGCCGCGGCCGCCGCGGCGACCGGGGCCGCGGCGATCGCGGTGACCGGGTTTTGCGACAGCGCGGCGAAGACCCCACCGTACACCTTCGCCGCGTCGGCCTTCAGCCACGCGAAGGTCTGCGCCAGCATCGTGCCCAGACCGGCCGATTGGGCGGCGGTGTTCGAGGCGGTCATGACGGTGTTGGCGGTGGCGTTGGAGGCGACGCGCTTCATGTCGTTGGCGATGGAGAGCGCGGTCTGCTGCATGCCCAGCATGTCGAGCAGCGCCTGCCCCTGCGCGGTCGCAAGAACCTGCTCGGTGACGCCCCAGAGCCAGGACTCGACCTGCTTGTCGATGACGTTGGTGACGAAGTCGGTCAGGATCTGCTGGCCCACCGAGCGCATCACCTGCTGGAACGACTTCGTCCCCTCGATCATCTCGACGACGCCGCTGTTGAAGCCGGAGACGATCGGATCGACCACCGAGCTCCAGCTCTGCTTGAACTTCATCAGGGTGGCGGCCTGATCGGACAGCCACTGGCGGAGCGCATCGGTGGTGAGGGCGCCGAGCTTGGTCTGCAGTTGCCCCCACTCGGCGACATATTTGTCGTCCAAGGCGATCGCCGCGTCGAAGGTGAGGCCCTTGACGGCGATCTGCTTGTTGTAGCCGTCGGTGACGGCCTGCAGCTGCGCCTGCACCGAGGCGATCTGGGCCGCGTCCTCCTTCTGGTGGATCGCCTGGACGTCGCCGAAGTACTGGTCGGCGCTGATCTTGCCCATGTCGAACTGGAGCTTGACCGCGGCGATCTGTTCCTCGGAGCTGGCCTTCGCGGTGGTCGCCTGGTCGGCGTAGCCCTTGCGCATGGCGGCGGTCTGCTGCTCGATCGCCTTTTCGCTCTGGGCGACGAGTTGCTTGTCGGCTTCGCTCTCGGCGTTCTGCTTCTCGGTGAGCGCGTTCCGATAGGCGGCGCTGTCGGCGCCGTAGGCGTGGGCCACGTCCGCCAGATACTTGGTCCAGTCAGCCGCCCATTGCGCGGCATTGCCGCGGTCGCTTTCGATCGCCTTCTTGTCGCCGGCGACCAGGGCGGAGAACGCCTCGGACTGCTGCTGTTTCAGGAGCGGGAACAGCTTGTCCTGGACGTCGAACCAGGCCTTGGAGTTCTGCTGGGTGAGCGCCAGCTTCTGCTGCCAGAAGGCGACCTCCGAGGACAGCTGGTCCTTCATGTAGTCGCCACTGGCCGCGGCGGCCTGCACTTCGGTCTGGTGGAGCTGGTCGGCCCATTGCTGGGCTTGGGCCTGCTGCTGGCCGGCGCCGCTGCTGCCGCCGGTCTGAGGGCCCTGGCCGGCGCCATTGCCGGCGGCGCCCGCGCCCTGCGGAGCCTGCGGCGCGCCCGCGCCGTTCGCGCCCGGCGTAATCAGCCTCGAGGCGAGGTCGCCGTACGCGCCGACGGCGCCGACCATTTCCTCGCCGCCGTTCCGCATGAAGGCCGCGCGCATCTTCGCGGCGTCGGCCGCGACGACCTTCGCGGTCTCGTCCGCGTCCTGCTGGATCTTCTTCCAGCCCGCCGCCGCGTCGCTCGCGCCGCCGAGAATGTTGTTGGTCAGGGCGTCATAGATGAGCTTCCCGGCCGTGATCGCCGCATCGCCCGTCTGCTTGCCCCATCCGACGACCTCATCGATCGCCATCTGGAAGACCGGCCCGAGGGCCGCATAGCCGCCGCGAACGACGTCGATGGCGGCGGTGACCTCCAGCGCCGTCGCGCCGGCCGCCAGGGCAAGCAACTTCACCGTGGCGGTGATCGCATCGACGATCGTCTTGGCCGCCCCGCCGCTGGAATAGCTGGCGAGAAAACCCTGCGCGAGCTGGGCGATCCCCTGGACGACGACGGTGAGCGTGGGCGCCAGCGCGTTGGCGAGCGCATTGCCGACGTCGGTCAAGGCGTCATGCGCCTGGCCGAGCGCGGTGTTGAGACCCGCGGCGTTCTGCCTGGCGTCAGCGCTGGCGCTGCTCGATGTCGCGGTCGCCGCCGCCCATTGCGCCATGGCGCCGGCGGCCCCGAGCGCGATCTCGGTGACCGCGGCGACGGCCATCACCACGCCGCCGGCGGCCCCGGCGACGCCGGCCAGTCCGGCGGCGCCCGCCTGGCCGGCCGAGGCGAGGCCGCTCGCCAGCGACTGCAGGCCGCTGAAGCTGTCCTTGAGTTCGCTCGCCAGCGCGGCGAAAGACTGGCTGAGTTGCTGAATCTTCGGCGCGAAGTCGGCGATGGCCGATTGCGCCTCGCCGGCGCCCTTGGTCAGGGCGCTCGTATCGGCCCCGAAGGTGACCTGGAGATCGGTGTCGGACATTCGCGACCTCCTCCGGCGTCCAGGGCCCAGCCGCGCGGATTCGCCGCGCGTTTCGGGTCAAACAGGCTCTTCGAGTGGATCCGCGGCCGATCCCGGTCGCGGTCGTCGCCAGCTACAGCGAACTGTTCTTCGCGGCGGCAGCCGCCGCATCACAGGCGGCGTGGTTGACGCCGTCGTAGGACAGGGCCGCTCGCGTCTCGAGCGCATTGTGGGCTGCAACGTCAGCTATGATCCGCCAGACGCCGCCTTTGGTCGGCGCAGCCGGGAACCAGACATAGCCGTAGACGGCGTTGCGGTTGGCGAGGGCCTCGCTCCAGGCCTGAGAGCACGACGACGCCGACTCCCGACACACATCAAATTTCTGCTTCGGCGGCCCATACTTGGACGACACCACGGTCTCCAGCTGATCGACCGCCGCCTTCACCTTGGCGCCGCTCAAGTCGCCCAGGATGAGCGGCTGCCCCGCGGAGATCTCGCAGACGCCGGTGGTCGCATGCGCGACGACGGCGATGAGGTTGAAATCCGCATCGGGTTTCGGCGGCGACAGCACATCGTAGATGTCGGGCGTGCTCTCCGGACTTGTGGGCCCCAGCGCGCTGAGCGGTTCTCCGAACACGAGACCGAACGGCCCATCGGCCGCCTTCGCCGCCGGCGCCGAGGTTGGCTCGGTTCCGTTCGTCTTCTGTGGGCTGCACGCGCAAAGCGCCATCAAGCCCAGGATCAGCAGCCGCGCGGCCGCCCGCACTTCCTCGGTCTTCCGAAACATGCGCCCCCGCACCGTCGCCCCCGCAGTCTTCGCCGCAGGTAGAGCATACCGCAACGCGAATGTTAAGAACAATCGAGCAACCCACCGAGGCCACGATCTGCTCCAACGCGGCGGTCAAATACACGCCAACAGCGAGAGACCGCGACGTCCATCAGAGCCCAGGCTGGCTGCCCGGGAACACGGCGAGGAGATTCAGCAGGTCATCGCCCTCAAGACGATCGGCGGCCGAGGACGCGGGCTTGCGCAGGCCGAGATAGGCGGCCGCCGAGATGTAGATCGGCGGTCCCTCTCGGCGCCAGTGCCGCGCCAAGGCGGCGTAGCGATGCAGGTTCCAACTCTGCTCTACCCCGTCCCAGTCGGCGCTTCCGACGCCGGCGAGGATGGCGCAGATGATGTCGTCGAAGTCGCCGTCGAAGGGCTCGCCGCCTCCTCCGCCGGCGTCGCTTCCCCCGCCGCGAGCCCGATCTCGATCATGAGGGCGTTGATGAAGGGGCGCATGGCCGGCAGCTCCGCCGGCGTCAGCGCCTCTTCGAGCTCGTCGACCGTGGTCGGGACCGCTGAGCCCACCGCGATCACGCCCAGCATCGCCGCGACGCTTTCCATCGGATCGGTGGCGGCCTGGACCTGGGCGATATAGGGCCAGGCGGCCTTGAGCTTCTTGAAGTTGGGCAGGCTGACCGACCAGGTTCGCCCGCCAATGGTGACATCCGCCATGGATCACCCCGTCATCGAATAGTTGAAGACATTGCCCGAGCCGTTGTCCTGGGCGCTCATGTCGAGCTGCGGCAGGGTGAAATCGTCGAGCTTGAGCGGCATCGACAGCTTCGGGCACTGGACGGCCGGGAAGTTCAGGAACAGCGAGCGGACGACGCCGTCGGAGCCGCGGAACTTGTTCACCAGCTGCACCGAGAAAATCACCGTCGAGCCCATGATCTGGTTGGTGAAGCTGAGGCTCGAGCCGGTGGCGGCCGAGGCGTAGGTGTAGGACGCCTTCAGCAGCTGGCCGTTCTGGGCGGTGTTGGTCGTGTAGACGCCGGTCGAGGTGTTCACGGCGTATTGGCCGATCGCCGGCGTGGCGGCGACGCGCGTCAGCCAGAGGCCGGTGACGGTGTTGTAGACGCCGAGGTCCTGCGAGAAGGTGCTGGCGTTGGCGACCGTGAACGTGCCCGACGACGGCGTCGCCGACTCGTCGACGCTGTTCAGCGTCTCGCCCGCAGCCGTGGTGAGGCCGAAGAAGATGTTGTTGAAAAGGTTGGGGTCGACCACGCCGACGGCGGCCTTGAGGTCGATCTTCGCCTTACCGCGCGCCTGCTCCAGCGCGTACTGGTTCGAGCCGTAGAGCAGCTTGCTGTCGTAGGAAAAATCGACTTGCACGTCCTGCAGGCGGCCGAAACGGGTCGGGGTTGGGGTCGTGCCCTGGGGCGTGGCGAAGAGAAAGCCGACGCCGAAGACGGACTGAGCCATGTCAGAGCTCCTTCATGATGGCTGCCACGATCTGAGGGAGCCGGGTGATGAGGTGGTCCCAGGTCGCCGAGGACTGGGCGATGGGGCCGTTGGAAAGGCCGTTGCGGATGATCGCCGCGATCACGTCGCCGAGAGTCGGGAACGCTTGGGCCGCTTCGGCGACGGGCGCCGCGGCCGGCGGCTCAGTGGGCGTCGGAGACGCGGTTGCGCTTGCCGCGAACGGGGTCGCGGCGGGGTCTTCGGCCATCGCGGGCCTCCCTAGGCTGGAACGAGGATCTTGATCGGGACGACGAGCAGCGTCTGGCCGTCGAGGTCGCCCTGGAATTTCTGGATGCGGCCCTCGATCCAGCACTTGTGCACCAGGCCGCCGAGGGTCTGGGCGAAGTCGGGATCGGTGGGATCGACGAAGAGGCCGCGCACGGCGGTGAGGATGGCGTTGGTGGTCTGGGCCGGGACGGCGTCGTCGTCCTTGCCGGCCTGGTGGTAGATCAGCCAGCTGGCGCCCAGCGTGGTCACCGCGACCTGGCTGGTGACCTGGGTCATGGTCTCGTCGGTCTCGGCCTGGCAGAGCGCCGGCTGGGCGGGCAGGTCCTCGAACGTCTTCACCCGACGAGACGAGGAGGCGAGCGCGCCGCCGGGGCTCCAGGCCAGGCTGGCGGTGAGGTCGAAAAGCGCCTGGTAGATCGTCTCGGAGTCCATGAGCTACGACCCCGTCGCTTGGCTGAGCGCGTCCAGCACCGCCGCCTTCATGCCGCTCTCGATCTCATCGGCCATCTCGGCCAGCGACGAGCGCAGGTAGGAGCGGGCGGGAATGCGTGAGCCGGGATGGTGGACGACCTTGGCGAAGACCTGTTCGCCGCCGACCAGGAAGGCCAGCGCCTTGGCGCGCTCGGGCAGGATGTCGTGCGGCGCCGTAACGCCGCCGTACTCCTGGATCGCGGCGTACTTCAGGTCGCCGCCGGCGAAGAGCCGGGTGACGACCCGGTCGCCCTCGATGGCGGGGCCGATGACGCCCACCGAGGCGGCGAGCGCGCCGGTGCGGGACTTCAGCACCCCGCCCTGGAGCTTGGTCCGCGCCAGTTCGAGCAGCTGATCGGCGAGCGCGGCGGACTTGGCGGCGACGGCGGCCAGAACCGAGGCCGGCAGGCCGTCCAGCCGCGCGCCCAGCTCGTCCGCGCCGGTGAGCGAGACGGTGAACATCAGAAGGGCGCCAGCACCTGGTAGGGCGCGAGCAGGGCGCGGGCGGTATCGTTCATGTCCTTCAAACTGAAGGCGACGACTTCCTGGCCGCCGAGCGTCTTGGAGGCGACGCCGATGCGGTCGCGGCGCCGGTAGGCTTCGCCGACGAGCTCGACCACCGCCTGGGCGACATCGGCGGGCGCGGTGGCGTAGCCGGCGGTATAGGTCACCACCACCGGCCGGCTCAGCGGGAAGCGGTGGCCGATGAGGTGCAGAGCGCGGTCGTCGAACAGGATGCCGCTGGTGAGCGTCACCGGATCGGCGGCGGCGGTGATGGTCTGGCCGGCGAAGGCGACGCTCGCCACGGCCGTGATCGGGAAATTGCGCAGCAGCATCAGCGACTGGCCGTTGCCGCGGTAGGTCTCGACGTAGCTGCCGGCGAGGATCTGGCGGCCGAGGTAGTTGACGATGAAGGACGAGACGGCGGTGATCAGGCCGCAGATGAGGCCGTCGGTCGCGGTGGTGGTGACGCCCAGCCAGGATTTGACGGTGTCGAGATCGGTGAGATCGCCGGCGGCCATATTAACTCCTCGCTCCCCGCCCCCTGGAGCGGCGGGGTTGGGGGTGGGGGGCTGTCGGGCCGGGGGCTCGATCGGTGTTTTCGAGGTGCGGGTGGCGGAGGGAGACCCCCACCCCCTGCCCCCGCCCCGCAAGGGGGCGGGGGTTCTCACCTACCCGTTGGCGATGTTGTTGATCACGCCCATGGCGAAGGGGGCATAGACGGCGAGGACTTCCTCGACATAGACGCCCTTCTGGCGCTGGCGGGTCACCGGCGGCCAGTCGATGGCGTAGTAGTCCTGGCGGCACTTCACCTCCGCGACGTTGGGCACCTCGCTGGACTGGTACTGGGCCGGCAGGGTCTCGGCGTAGGCGAGGATGGTGCCGGGCGGCACGAACGGGTGGATCTTCACCGGGATGCGCATGCCGCCGTCGAGCAGGAACGGGTTGTAGTAGGTGGAGATCATGCCGCCGGCGTCGAGCTGGTAGCCGCCGCCGTCCGGGTCCTGCCGGTACTGCAGCAGCGGCCCGGTGCCGGAGGACAGCACCTTCTCGGTGATATTCTTCAGCTCCTGGCTGTTGACGAACAGCACCGTGGGCGAGACCTGATAGCTGTCCCACATCGACTGCATCATGTTGTCGATCTCATCGACCGAGCCGCGGCCCGAGGCGGTGAGCGCCGTGCCCGCGCCGGCGGCGCCGGTGGCCAACGACTGGACGTAGGCATTGTTGGCCGAGTTCAGCGCCGTGGTGAGCAGACCGTCGAAGCCGAGACTGTTGGTGGAGCAGTCGCCAGTGATCGCGCTGGCGGCCTGCTGGCCGGTGAGCAGGGGCGCGGAGAACGCAGCGGAGTTGATCGTGGTGATCGCCTGCAGCTGCTCCGAGCCGGCGAGGCCGACGAACCAGGCGTAGGCGACGGCGCCCCGGACGGGCGTCACCGTGGCCGCGAGCGTCTGGCCCAGCGTCACGCCTTGCGTCTCGTTCGAGGACTTGTTGGACGAGCCGCCGTTGATGGCAAAGGTCTTGCCGTCGGCGCCGGTGATGGTCTTCGACGTGGCGACGCCGTTCGCGAGCGAGGAGTTGCGATAGCCTTCGAGCGTCAAGGCGACGACGATGACCGAGTAGGTGGCGGCGGGCAGCGTGGCGCCCGTGCCGGCTGCGGCGAGCGACGGCGCCGACGGCGTACCCAGGGCGAGCGAGGTGTTGCCGGCGAGGATGGCCATCTCCTCCTTCAGCATGGTCTTCTGCAAAAGGCGCATGGCCATGGTGGCCTGGATGTCCTCGAAGCCCACCGCGGCGTTGATCGCCTCGAAGGTGACGGCGTCTTCCTCGCCGAGGGTGACGTAGGCGGCGGACTTGCTGGCGGTCGTGTAGCTCATCTGGCCGGCGCGCTGGCCCTCGGCCACCCAGCCGATGGCGTCGTAGCCGGAGCCGATCAGGGCGCTGACCTGGCGCCAGTTGGTGGCCGTGCCGCCGGCGCCGGAGACGCGGGGGACGCGGTTCCGCAGCGGGGTCGCGGCCGGATAGAGGTTCTTGGCCGGCGCCTGCAGGTCGTAGGCGACGAGGCCGGTGGCGGTGGAGATGGTCTTCTCCAGCCGATCGGCATCGACGCCGGCCTGGGCGAGGATGGTGCGGGCGATGTCCTCGCTTGGGTGGGACATGGCGTGGACGAACGACTTCTTGAGGTCGTCGGGGGAGAGGGCGTGGGGCATGGGGATGCTCCGTGGTTATGGAAGCGGGATGGGCTGACGGAGGGAGGCCTTCATCAGCAGGAAGGCGCGCTCGTCGGGGGTCAGGGCCGCGAAGGCCTTCTGGACGTCGGCGGGCGTGAGATCGGGGTCGGCGGCGGCGGGATCGGCGTCCTCGGACTTGCCGATGGCGCGGGCGTGCGGACTGGCGGCGGTGCGCGGCGCCGCTGGCGTGGCGGCGAGCCGCTGGATCAGGGCGTCCTGCGCCTCCAGCCGCCGCTCCAGCGCCTCGACCCGCGGCAGGGCCTTGGCGAGATCGTGCGTGGCCGCGGCCTTGCCGGCGTCCGGGCAGTTGTCGGGGTCGCAGCAGGCGCCGAGGGCGGCCAGGGCGTCGTGGGCGGCCTGAAGCGCATCCGGATCGCTGGCGGCGAGCTCGGCCAGGCGCGCGGCGATATCGGCGGGGGTGTCGGCGGGATCGCTGTCGTCCGTAGACAGATCTTCACCTTCGTCGTCATCGCCAGTGTCGTCCGAGTCGTCGTCACTGTCGTCGGCCGGCCCGTCCGATTCGTCGGGGTCTTCGGTGTCGTCGGCGAGCGCGCTCTGGTCGGCGGTCCGGTCGGCCATCAGGGCGGCGCGCGCCTTGGCGACGTAGTCCTTCCAGGCGGTAGGTCGGCCGGCGGCGGCGGCCATCTCGGCCGCGCGCGCCTTGACCGCGTCGTTGCTGGGGGCCGGTTCGGAACCGGCGTCGGCCTTCCAGAGGTCGATCACCGCCTCGGGATTGGCGGGGCGGTCGACCAGGCTGATCTCGCTGAGCTTGATCTTGGTGATCACCGTCGAGTCGGCGGCGTCGCGGGCCAGAACCCGGCCGCCGATCGAGAAGCCGGAATAGGTGCGTGACTTCACCTTGGCGATGGCGACCGGATCGACCACGTGGGCGACGATCCGCGTCGCGCCGTCGTCGTCGACGGTGGCCTCCAGGGTGCGGCCGGCGGCGGTGGGCTGGTGCATCTCGCGCAGCGCCGGATAGCGGGCGTAGTCGGGCAGCGCCGCCTTCATAGCCTCCGGCCGCACGATCTCGCCGGCGTCGTCGCGGGCGCCGGTGGAGGCGACGCCGTAGACCTTCAGGGTGCCATCGGGCTGGTCTTCGATCTTGGTCAGTTCGCCGAAGAGGCGCATGCGGGCGGGCTCCAGAGATGGCGGAATGGTCGGTGAGGTCGTAACCCCTCACCCTCCCGACCGCTGCGCGGCCGGGCCCCTCCCTCTCCCTTTGGGAGAGGTGGAAGTGATTGCTTTCCTTCACTTCTCCCGGAGGGAGAAGGAGGGGCCCGCGCCCGTCAGGGCGTGGGAGGTTGAGGGGCTACGCTGCCGGTCAAAGCCTGCGCCCCCGTCGCGTCGTAGATGCGCGGCTCATCACCGCCGACGAGCGGGGGTTGGCCGCGGCGGGCGCGGATTTCGTTGATGGTGGCCGAGCCGTTGCGCAGGGCCTTGTCGTCGATGTCGGACTGGACGTTGGGGTCGACCTCGACCGGCTCGTGCCAGGCGAACTCGAGGTCGGTCTCGCCAAACTCGGCTTCGTTGACGCCGTCGATCAGGCGCTTGACCCAGGCTTTCAGGGGCGCGAGGCCCTCCTCGAGGCTGCGGTCCTGGTCCTCGCCGGCGGTGGCGCGGTTCATCTGTTTGACGAACGGCGTCGGCGGCAGCGAGAAGGCGAAGGCGACGATGCGGGCCAGCCACTCGTCGAAATCGTCCTTCAGTGGCGGGTCCTTCAGTGACTTGTAGTCGGCGCCGGCGGGCGTCCAGATCAGCTTGGCGCGCTCGGAGGCCTGGCCGGCGAGCTGGGCGTTGAGCCACAGTTGCAGCTCGCGGATCTGGCTGGGGCCCCAGCCTTCCGGCGCGGTGAGGAAGCCGAGCGGGGCGTTACCCTCGGTGAAATAAGCCAGCTGGGCGGCCTGGCGGTTGATGATCGTCTGGATGGTGACGACGATCTGCTCCACCGGCGAGAAGCCGAGCACATGGTTCGGGCGGCGGTTGCGCGGGGCGTAGAGCAGGTCGTCGGTGCTGAGGTCGGCCCAGACGCGGCCCTTGATGATCTGCTGGTAGGCTGGAAACGGCGGGATCGGCGTGCGGCCAGTCTCGTCGACCAGCAGCTTGATGGTGTCGCCGGGCACCACGTCGAGGCCGATCAGCCGGCCGGCGCGGTCGCGGCGCTTCTCGAACGCCGGGGCGTCGATGGCCAGCAGGTCCTCGATGGCGAGCCGCAGCCAGGTGGCGAACGGATGGACGCCGTCCGGCCGGCGCCAGAACTGGGTGAGTGCTTGGGTGCGGGCGGCCAGGGCGGGCGTGGCGGCGACGCCTTCGCGCGGGTTCAGCCGCCAATGCAGGCTCTCGAGCTGATCCTTGCGGGTCTCGATGGCGAGGCGGACCAGCTCGACATTGGAGAAGGCGCGCAGGTGGGCGAAGCCGAACGGCTCGGCCGCGCGCGGCGTGATCGTGGTGTTGACCCCGACCGGAAAATCCCAGACCCGCACCGGCTCCTGGTCCGGCGGAGCCAGCGGCTGGCCGGGCGAGAAGATCGCGTCGGTGACGGCCGGGCCGAGCGGGCCTTGGGTGATTTGCCAGGACAGGGAGGTGCGAATTCCGCCGGTGGGGGGCATGGGGGTCTCCGGCGGTGAAGCGAATTCAATTTGCGGTTGGTCGGCGTAGCCGCACCGGCCTCAGCTATTTCAAGAACGGCGTCTTCCCCGTTAGGCACGGCTTGACGGGTTTCGGACGAAGCTAATTGTCGGCTCTAAAGGGAAGTCAGTTCCAGACGGACTGATCTTTTGGCGTCGTCAATATCCTAGCATCGGCCTTTGCTTGACTGAAACTGAACCCTTGGAAGTCGATCCTGAACTCTCCTAGGCTCCGCATGGCGCGCGTCCGAGGAGCTAGGAGAAAGCTGTGGGACATGCCTTCGAGGTTATTCGCGAACTCATCGTACCAAATCTCAGTCGGTCGTCGTGACAGCGCGTGCGCCAGCACTGTTTGACCGTCCGCCATCCGCGCTGAGCGGTATGAAAGGGTGGTCCGCCAATAGCCAACTTGCAGGTCGCCAGTGAGCAGTAACAGTTCGATCAGGCCAGTGGCGCTATCGACGACCAAACGGTCGAGATAGGCGTCGTGCAAACTGACGGTGGTCGCGAGAGAGTAAACTTGGCCTTGTTGGTCAAACGCCGAGACGTGCTCATTGTACCGCTCGACCGCTTTTTCCAAATCGGCGTCGTCTAGGCCGCCAGTCGCCCAAGCTGCCGTAAAATACTGCATGCGTCAGAATCCGCCGTCGGCTTTGGAACAGAGGTCAGCGTAAGCACGCGAACCAGACCGCTCAACGGCAAAGTCACTGGCAACGGCTCAGGCCTTTGGGGGCGACGCCGCCGAATAGGGCAGATAGCCACGTTCCACCATGCGCCGCAGGGCGTCGTAGACCTCGGTCAACTCTTCGTAGGCGCGCCGGAGGGCGGCAAGGTTCTCGATATCCTCGCCGGTGGGCGGCCGACCGCTCTCGGTCGCCGCCAGCCCCGTGGCCACCCATCGGGCCCGCGCATAAGCAGCCGCGAGACCCAGTCGCTGAAACTTCTGCGCATCGGCCTGGCCGAGCGCGGCGCTCATGACTTTCAGGTTGGCGGCGTAAGCGGTGTAGTCAATCTCTTCCAGATGGCCGCGAAGGTTTCGCTGAGCCTTGGAATCGCTAGCTGCATCCGGCTCGAAGTGATCGCCGACGAGCCTCCGCGATCTGGTCACGCTGGCAATCGGACCGCCCTCCGTCCAAGCTGATCCTAAGGAAACACAGCCTGATCTTGGCGCGGGTCGAACTAAGACATCGTTAGTCGCCGGGTTCTGCTGACGACCAGCACATATCGCTTCATCCCGCTGGGGCCGCGTTGGCCGCGAGGTCTTCCCGAGCCATCTCCAAAAACCCCGCGCTCGCCATCCGGGTCTGATGCGCGCCGAACGCGCGGCTGGTGGCGTCGGCGTCGTCATCGTGGGGGGCGGTCGGGAAGGCTTCGAGGGAGGCGAACCAGGTTTCGTTCCAGGGCGCGCGCAGGACGTAGACGTTGCCGGCTTCGGCCTGGGCGCTGAAGGGGCCGAAGCGGGTGACCTTGTCGCCGCTCTCGGGGGTGGCGCGGACGGTGAAGCCTTCCAGGGCGCGGACCAGGGCGGCGGCCTGCGACTTGCCGGCCTGGCCGGGGTCCTGCGGCAGGGCGATCTCGACGCCGTCGCCATCCTCGGCGGCGGTGTTGGCGAGGAAGCGTTCGACCCCGGCGGGGGTGGCGCGGAGGCGGCGATGGTCCAGCACGTAGTAGCTTCCTTCCGCGCTGCGGCCGAGCTTGACGCCGGACGTCCAGTCCGGGTCGTTGGTTTCGGTCTTGGGCGTGGCGGCGAGGTCCCAGCCGCGCTTGACGGCGAGGCCCGCGGGGACGGCGTCCACCACCTGGCACCAGGCGCGGTTGAAGAGCAGGCCGGCGGCGGGACGGATCTTCCAGTTGCCGTTCAAGAGCCGCTCGCGCTCGACCCTGGGCAGGGCGAGCAGGCGGGCGCGGTAGTCGGGGTCGGCCTTGGTGAGGGCGACGTTGTCCTTTAGCAGGGCCGGCACGAAGGTCAGTGATCGAGGCTCGAGGCCGGAGTGCCGGCGACGCAAGTCCGCTTCACTGTCGGCCCATTCCAGGCGGTCACCGACCCGGACGAACCAGCGAGATTTGCCGGCGCGGTCACGAATTGGAAGGCCCGACTCTGGATCGATCCACCAGGCGATCAGCTCAGCGACCCAGCTATCGGCGTCGGGATTGCACGTCGCGCGGATGTAAGGCCGGACGCAGCCCAATGAGCGGTTGCGGGCTGACATGCTCCAGAACTGGGCGGCGGTGAAATGGGTGAGTTCGTCGAAACAGATCAGCGGCACCTGGGCGCCCTGCCATTCGAGCACGGTCTTCTCATGCTCCAGATGGGCGAACCGCACCCTTGCGCCGGAGGGAAAGCGCCATTCCAGCGTGCCGGCGAAAGGCTCCGCGCCGACCCGGGGATAGATGTTGAAACTCTCGTCCCAGAGGCCGCCGGGATTGCGAATCTGCACCGTCGTACGACGGAAGAACACCGCCGAGAAATCTGACTCGTCGCTATGCGTCAGCGGCTGAAGCAGCAACGCGTAGGTCTTTCCGCCGCCGGCCGCGCCGCCATAGATAGCGATGTCGGATCCGACTTTCAGGAAGGCCCTTTGAGGCCCTCGCTGCGCTGTCAGCTCAGGCGCTTCCGGCCGCTGCTCCACTTTTTCGGCGGCGACCACGACCGTTGTCGGGGAGGTTGACGCGGGCTCGAACAATTGGCTGCTTAGCGGCTCCGGGTTTCTGGCGCGGGGAATGGCCGGCCCTCCCGTAACGCTGGGCCACGACCTTGGCCCAGAGGCTAACGCGGATCGACTTGCCGCCGGCCATCGCTTCGCCTGCCTTGCGTTGCCACCAGGCCTGGGACCGGGTGTCGGCGTCGGCCAGGAGGGCGGCGAAGCCGGGCTCGCGGTCGGACCAGGCGTCGAAGTCGGCGAGCGAAACCCCGAGTTCGACGGCGACCTCGGCGCGGCTGAGGCCCTCGGCGGAAAGCGCCAGCAGGCGCTCGTCGATGGCGGGATTGTAGGATCTGGCGGTGAACATCGGCGGCGGCTCCTGAAGTTCCTGAGGCCGCCGCGGTCGCAATCGCCTTGACACCCAAAGTAACAACATATTCGTGTTGAATCGGCAAGCGATATTTTGGGCGAGCGGCAAGATTCTTTCGAGCGGCGCCGTAACCGGCAGGGCGGACGGCGCGAACTAGCCGCCATGATCCGTCTCGGTCTCAGCTTCGCCAGCCTCATCGCGGCGACCCTCGCCGGAGCTTGTTCGCCCGCGGTCCAGGCCCGGCCGGTGGTGGTGGAGCTGTTCGAGGCCCAGGGTTGTTCGTCCTGCCCGCCGGCCAACGCCAATCTGAACGCGATCGCGGGCCGGCCGGATGTGATCGCGCTGAATTTCGCCGTCACCTACTGGGACAACCTCGGCTGGAAGGACACCTTCGCCCAGCCGGGCTTCACGGCGCGGCAATGGGACTACGCCCACGCCTTCCATCGCGACCAGGTGTTCACGCCGGAAGTGGTGGTGGACGGGCGGCGCGACGGCGTCGGCGCCGATCCGGCCGACTTCGCCCGGCTGCTGGGCCACGGCGCGGCGGCGGACAGCGGCCCGAGCGTGGCCCTGGCGCCGGACGCGGTGTCGATCGGCTCTGGGACGCGACTCGCCACGCCGGCCGACGTCTGGCTGGCGCGCTACGATCCGCGGGTGCTGCGGGTTCCGATCCGGGCCGGCGAGAACAACGGCAAGACCCTGCCGCACAAGAACATCGTCCGCGAGCTGGCTCGCGTCGGCGGCTGGAGCGGCGCGGCCGAGGCGCTGCGGCTGCCGCCGGCGACGATGAGCGGCCTCGTCACCGTGGTCCTGGTCCAGGCGCCCAAGGGAGGTCCGATCCTGGCCGCGGCGCGCGGCTGAGACATTCGAACGGGCGGCGGCTCGCCAATCCAGCCATCCGCCCCAGGAGCCGCGGCGGCCACCTTGTCCCAACCGGCCGCCGCGGCTCCGAATCCCCGAATCAGCGAGAATCTAGGCGTCGTCCCGGCGCTGGCTGGCGCGGTTCGTGGTCGCCGCCGACAGCGCCTCGATCAGCGCCGTGCGGATCGTGCGCGGATCGGCCCTGAGCGACATCGCCGCCGCCCGGAGGGTGAGGTCGAGGCCGCAGACGCGGTCGAGGATGGCGCACTGGCGCTCCGACAGGCCCTGGCGAAAGACGCGCAGCAGCTGGCCGGCGGCGAAGACGGCGTCCTGTGGCCCGGCGCTGGCGCGCATCGGCGACCGCGACGAGATCGGGGCAAGATTGCGGGTCGGGGTGGTGAGCGCCGAACTGGCCTCATAGGCCCAGCGGTAGGCCTTGGCGGTTTCGTAGAGGCGCTCGGCCTTCACCGGGCCGCCATCGAGGTCGCCGCGCTCGAAGGCGAGCTGCAGGCCGCCGCGGCTGACCACCCGCACCCGCGACACCGTCTCCTGGCGATAGAGCGGCAGGCCGCGGAGGACGATGCGCGCGCCGTGCTCGTCGAGCAACGGCGTGGCGATACGAACGCTCTCGCTCTTCACCTCCTCGCCGCGCGATAGCGCCAGGGATGACGTCTCGGCGAGGCGGGCGGCGAGGCTCTGGCCCTCGACGCGGGCCTTGTGGCGGCGCGCCAGATCCTGGATCTCGCGGCGGGCGGCGGCGGACTGGGAGGGGTCGGGACTGGCGGCCTTGCGCTCGGCCTTGGCAAGGCGGCGCAGGTCGTCGCGGCTCAGCGCCTCGGGGTCGGTCTGGCGGTCGGACGCGGACGGGCGGGTTTTCATTGGACGGGTCCTCTCACGGACGCCAGCAGCGGGCGGCGCGCTCTGCGTGGCGGCGGGCGAGCCCAGCGTGGACCTGGCAGGCGCGGTCATGGCTGGTGAGACGCGCCAGCGCCTGGCCGGCGAGGCGCATCAGGGCGGCGCAGGCGGCCGGGTCGTGGCGGGCCTGGCTCAGCGCCTCGGTGACGGCCTCCAGCGCCCGGTCGTCTTGGTCGGAGGTCATGCGGCGCGCGCCACGGGGGTTTCGTCCGACTGGGTGGCGGCGGGCGTCCGATCGTGGGCGAGCGCGTGGTGGGCGGCGCAGTAGACGCCGTTTGGCGCCGGGCCGGCGCAGAACAGGGTCTCGTGCATGCGGCCGGGCCCCGGATCGTCGATCGGCCAGCGGCAGGCGTGGTTCGGCAGGCAGGCGAGCGGCCGTGGCGCCCCGGTCGGAGCGACCTCGCGCAGCGGCGGCAGCGGCTGCGGCGGGCGCTGCGGCGGCAGCCGCCGATCGACGCGCTGACGCGGAGCGGCGGCGCAACGGCGCGGCGGACGCGGCTCGTCCCCCACCGTGGCTCGGACGTTGCGCTTGAGGAAGCCCAGGCGCCGGATCTTGGCGCTGACCGCGGCGCGACTGAAGCCGGCGCCCAGGGCGTCGGCGACATCGGCGGCGGTGAAGTCTTCCTCCAGATAGAGCCGCAGGGCGCGCGCTAAACGCGCCGGCGTCCAGGGCGAGAGGCTGTGCGCCTCGCCGGCCATTCGATCCATCTGTTCTGTTTCTGTTCTCATGGCAAACAGCTATTACGAACCGTAATGTGCGCCGTCAAGAGGGACGCTACACAAGGCGCCGTGAAATGTGGTAATAACGGTTCATTCGTAACGTGACCCATGGAGCCTGAACGATGGCGGACGATAGTTGGAGACACCTGGAGCTCTGGGACCGGGTGAAGTGGGCGCGGCTGCGACGCCACAAAAGCGCGTCCGACGCCGCCGAGGCGCTGGACTTCAAGGAAGGCACCTACCGCTGCTATGAGCGCGGGCCCGACTCGGCCAAGTTCATCCGGCTCGACTACAAGCACGCCAAGCTGTTCGCGCGCGAGTTCAAGGTGCGTTGGGAATGGCTGCTGGACGGCGTCGGCGAGCCTTGGCTGACCAAGGAAGACGACCACGAAGAGCCGATCGCGCCAGTCAACAACCTCAGGGCCTGGCGCGAGTATCGCGACCTGACGGCCGCCGAGCTGGCCAAGAAGGCCAAAACCAGCGCCCAGGTGATCACCGACCTGGAGACCGGCGCGGCCGAGCTTTCGGACAAGTGGCTGGCCGCCCTCGCGCCAGCGCTCAGCACGACGCCCGGCCGGCTTCGGGCCTTGGATCCCAACGACGCCAATCCCGAGGTTCTCGACACCTTCAACGCCATTCCGAAGGAACGGCGCCGCCAGGCGCTCGAGATCCTGAAGACCTTCAAGCCCTACACCCGGCTGCGCTGAGCCGGCGAGCGTGCGGCGCCCGAGTCGCGCTGACACCAAAGGTGTCTGAAGCCTTGACGGCGAATATTACCGTAAGTACTCGTTTGTCCTTGGAATTGCAAGGGCAAAATGACGATATTCAACGACGAGACCGCGCCGCATAGCCGCGAGGCGCCGCCGTGGACCGACTGCGGCGATCCGAACGGCCCCGATTTCGGCGCCGTCTACGCTTGGCGGGCGGCCCGAGGCGCCGTGGCGCTGACCTTCGACCGGCGCGGGCGCCGCCACGCCATCACCCTGTTCTGCGGCGTCTGTCCCGGCCCGCAGATCGTGCTGCACGGGCGACGGTTCGACGTGGTGATGGATGGCCTCGCGGGGACCGACCGCTGATGTCGCCGGATCGGATGCCCGGCCCGGCCTATTGGGCCAGCGGCGGCGAGGTGCGGGGCCGCGGAGGTCCGCTGACGCCGGCGCGCGCTGTCGAAATCGTCCGTTTCCTGGATCAGCAGGCCGAGGACAGCGATCGATTCGGCGATCTGACCGGCGCCGGCGTGTGCCGCCGAGTGGCGCTCGATCTGCGCCGCGCCATCGCCGCGGCGGGTGACTGGCGCCGCGCGGCTGGGCCTTTAAGGCGTTTTCCAGTTCGTGTGTGACGCGAAATCTTCGGAGTATGGTTAAGAAAGGCTTAAATTTTCTGGACAGATCTCGGGTGAGCTGTCTTCAGTCGCGGTATGACCGCGATCGGGTTTCACGTCAGTCCCCGTTTCAAGCGTCTCGCGCCATTCTTCCTGGCCGGGCCGATCTCCGGGCCGTTGCTGGCCGGGGTGGTGCTGAACTTCAAGGAAGGCCGCCCGGTGCTGGGCAGCCTCTATGCGATCGCACTGGTCGAGATGACCATCTGCCTGCCGCTGATCACGGCCAAGCTGGGCCTGAACCTGCTCTAGCTAACGAATCGAGAGATAGGGCAGCAGCTTCGCGAACAGCTGGCCCCGCGTCTTCACCCCGATCTTGCCGTAAGCGCGTTTGACGTGGGTGCGCACGGTGAGGATCGACTTGCCGAACTCCTGGGCGATCTCGCGGCTGGAGAAGCCCTTCAGCAGTTGGACGATCACCTGGTGCTCGCCGGGGGTGACGCTGAACATGGTCTCGAGGTCGGCGCACTCGATCTGGACCGTGGCCCTGAGGTCGCGGAGGGTCAGGGCCACCGCGCTGACCCGGTCGGCGCCGAGGGCGAAGGCGTCGACCAGCACCGCAGCGCCGACCACGGCGCAGCATGCCTCGGGCCGGGCGTCCGCGACGATGGCCGAGAGCTCGGACTGTGCGCGCCGGTCGCGCAGACCGAGGACGCCGTCGCGCAAGGCGAGCGCCGGGCTGTTCTCGATCAGCGCCAGGGCGTTGCGGTTGGCGGCGCGGACCGTGAGGTCGCGGGCGACGACCAGCCGCGCCGCCGCGTCCTGTGCAAACCACAGCGCGGACCAGTCTGAGCTGTCCGCCCCACGATCTCCCCCCGTGGGCGAAGGATTCATCCCCAAGTCGTCGATCACAAAGCCAAGCTAGCGCAACGCGCAACCGCCGCGCGTCACTAAGGTGTGGTACACGGGGCGCGACGAAATCGTCGCACCCTGCGGCGCAACGCCCGGCGGCCTAGAATATCTCCGAGTGACGCAATTTGAGCGCACAAACCAGGGTCAGCGTCTTCAGGTCGTGTAGCCCGCCCTGCTCGCAGGCGCGCCACAGATCCGCGAGCGGCGTCTCCTCCACCGTAATCGACTCGTTCTCCTCGGCCAGGCCGCCGCCGGGACCCTTGCGGTCGCCGGCCCGGTAGGCCGCGAGGAAGAGATGGGTGCGCTCGGCGAGCACGCCGGGCGACGGCCAGCACGCCGCGACAAGCTCGAGCGCGCCGAGTTCGACGCCGGCTTCCTCCATCGCCTCGCGCCGAACCGTCGTCTCGGGGCTTTCGCCCGGCCCGATCATGCCGGCCGGCGCCTCGATCAGGTTCACCGCCACGCCCGCCCGCAGCAGCGGCGCCCGCGGCAGGCGGACGACGAGGGCCACCTTACGGTCCGGATCATACGGCAGGACGCAGGCGGACTGGCCGTAGTCGACCACCTCGCGCATGTGCGGCGCGCCGCCGTCCTCGGCCAGGGTGAGGACGCTGACCTTGGCGTAGCCGTCGTAGGCCAGTCTGGAATTGAGGATACAGGTCATGGCGGGGACTTGGCACGGCCGCTCGCTGCTGTCACGCTGCTGTCAGCACGGAGGGCGCACCTTGTCGGCCATGAGACGCACCGAGCGACTGTTCGCGATCATCCAGATGCTGCGCCGGGCGCGCGCGCCGATCACCGCCGCGGCGATGGCCGAGGAGCTGGAGACCTCGCTGCGCACCGTCTACCGCGACGTGGCCGAGCTGATCGCCCAGCGGGTGCCGGTGCGCGGCGAGGCGGGCATCGGCTACATGCTCGAATCCGGCTTCGACATGCCGCCGCTGATGCTGACGCCGGACGAGATCGAGGCGGCGGTGCTGGGCGCGCGGTGGGTGGCCGGACGCGGCGACCCGGCGCTGGCCAGGGCCGCCAACGACCTGGTGGCGAAGATCGGCGCGGTGATCCCCTCGCACCTGCGGCCGTTCCTGCTCGAGGGAGCGCTGACGACGCCCGATCGGGCCGGGCTGATCCGGCGCGACAGCTTCGACGTCGGCCGGGCGCGGGTGGCGATCCGCGGGCAAACCAAGATCACCCTCACCTACCGCGACGAAGTCGACCGCGAGACCCGGCGCACGGTGTGGCCCGTTGCGATCGCCTATTACGAGACGGTGCGGCTGCTGGCGGCGTGGTGCGAACTGCGTCAGGAGTTCCGACATTTCCGCACCGACCGCGTCACCGAGGCCGAGTTCCTGGAGGCGCGCTATCCGGCGCGGAAAGACATCCTGCGCAGTCAATGGCGCAAGGCGATGGAGACGGAGAAGCACCGCTGGACCACGGCGGTGCAGACGGCGGCGGCGGCCGAGTAGTGCGCGCGGCGATCTGCACCGACGGGTTGGAACCGTCGGCGCAGGCCTAACCGATCAGCGCCAGCCACTCGTCCTCGGTGAGGACCTGGAGTCCGAGTTCGGCGGCGGTCTTCAGCTTGGAGCCGGCGCCGGGGCCGGCGACGACGATGTCGGTCTTGCGGGAGACGGACGAGGCGACCTTGGCGCCAAGGCTTTCGGCCTGGGCCTTGGCTTCGTCGCGGGTCATCCGCTCCAGGGAGCCGGTGAAAACCACGGTCTTGCCAGCGACGGCCGTGTCGGACTTCGGCCGCTCGGCGTCGAGGATTGTGAGCTGGGCGGTGAGGTCGGCGAGGATGCGGCGGTTGTGGTCCTCGGCGAAATAGGCGGCGGCGGCCTCGATCACCGCCCCGCCGATCTGGTCGACGGCGTCGAGTTCTGAGATGGCGTCCTCGTCGCCGTCGGCGACCTTGTCCATGGCGACGAGGAAGGCCTCGGCCGAGCCGTAGGCGCGCGCCATGCCGACGGCGGTGGTTTCGCCGATGTGGCGGATCCCAAGGGCGAGGATGAAACGGTCGAGCGGGATGGTGCGGCGCGCCTCGATGGCGGCGACGAGGTTGCGGATCGAGGTCTCGCCGTAGCCGTCGCGTTCGCGCAGCGCGGCCAGGGCGGTCTCGTCCTTGGCGAGGCGGAAGATGTCGGCCGGCTCGCGGATCAGGCCCTCGTCGAAGAAGACCTGCAGCTGCTTGATCCCCAGGCCCTCGATGTCGAAGGCGCGGCGCGAGCAGAAGTGGATCAGGTGCTCGATGCGCTGGAACGGACAGGCGAACTCGCCGGTGCAGCGGCGGATGACGCCGTGGATCGGATTGCCCTCGGCGTCCTGGCCCTGGACGTCGCGGGCGAGCGGCGTGGCCAGGGAACATGGGCATGTTTCGGGAAACTCGAACGGCTCGGCGCCCTCGGGCCGCTCCTCGGCGACGATGCCGACGATCTGCGGGATCACGTCGCCGGCGCGCTGGACGATGACGGTGTCGCCGACGCGGATGTCCTTGCGGGCGATCTCGTCGGCGTTGTGCAGGGTGGCGTTCTCGACCACGACGCCGCCGACGGTGACCGGGGTCAGCCGCGCCACCGGCGTCACCGCGCCGGTACGGCCGACCTGCAGGTCGATGGCGGTGAGGATCGTGCGGGCCTGTTGGGCCGGGAACTTGCGCGCCACCGCCCAGCGCGGCGAGCGGGAGACGAAGCCCAGCCGCTGCTGCCAGTCGAGCCGGTCGACCTTGTAGACCACGCCGTCGATGTCGAAGCCGAGGTGCGGGCGCAGGCGCTCCATCTCGGCGTAGGCCTCCAGCAGGCCCCCGGCGTTGGTGACCTGTGTCGCCTGCGGCGTCACCTGAAAGCCCCAGCGCCGGAACGTCTCCAGCGCCTCCCACTGGGTCTGGGCGAACGGGGCGCTGAGCGTACCCCAGGCGTAGGCGAAGAAGTGCAGGCCGCGCTGGGCGGTGATCTTCGGATCGATCTGGCGCAGCGAGCCGGAGGCGGCGTTGCGCGGGTTGACGTAGGTGCGCTGGCCGGCGGCCTCGGCGGCGGCGTTGAGGGCGGCGAAGTCGTCGTGGCCGAAATAGACCTCGCCGCGCACCTCGACGATGTCGGGCCAGCCGTCGCCCTTGAGGCGATGCGGGATGTCGCCGATGGTCTTCAGGTTCTGGGTCACGTCCTCGCCGACCCGGCCGTCGCCGCGGGTGGCGCCCTGGATGAGGACGCCCTTCTCGTAGCGCAGCGAGGCTGAGAGCCCATCGATCTTCGGCTCGGCGGTGTAGGCCACCGGATCCTCGCCCAGGCGCAGGAAGCGGCGGATGCGGGCGTCGAATTCGCGCGCGTCGTCGTCGGAGAAGGCGTTGTCGAGCGACAGCATCGGCACGCCATGCTCGACCGGGGCGAAGGCCGCCGCCCGCGCCGCCCCGACCCGCAACGACGGCGAGTTGTCGCGCACCAGGGCGGGAAAGCGCGCCTCGATGGCGGCGTTGCGCTGCTTCAGCGCGTCGTACTCGGCGTCGGAGACGCTCGGCGCCTCGTCCTGGTAGTAGCGCAGGTCGTGCGCGGCGATCTCGTCCGCCAGCCGCGTCAGCTCCGCAGCCGCGGCGGCCTCACCGATATCCTCGACCGCGATCTCAGGCATTCATCAGGGCGCGGGCCGCGGCGCGGGCCGCCTCGGTGATTTCGGCGCCGGAGAGCATGCGGGCGATCTCCTCCTCGCGGGCGGCGGGGCCGAGCGCCTCGACGTCGGTGCGCACCTTAAGCCCATCCTCGCGCTTGATCACCCGCCAATGGCTGTCGGCGCGGGCGGCGATCTGGGGATTGTGGGTGACGACCAGCACCTGGGCCTGGCCGGCCAGGCGCTTCAGCCGCTGGCCGACCGCGTCGGCGACGGCGCCGCCGACCCCTTGGTCGACCTCGTCGAAGATCATCAACGGCTGCTCGGCGCCGCGGCCGGCCAGGGCGACCTTGAGCGCCAGCGCCAGGCGCGCCAGCTCGCCGCCGGAGGCGATCGAGCCCAGCGGACCGAACGGCGCGCCAGGATTGGTGGCGATCTCGAACTGGACGCGATCAGCGCCGGAGGGCCCGGCGCGGTCGTCCGGCGCGGGCTCGACCGCGACGCGGAAGCGCGCCTTGTCGAGCCGCAGCGGGGCCAGCTCGGCCGCCACGGCGGCGGCGAGCCGATCGGCGGCGGCGCGGCGGGCGGCGGTGAGCGCCCGCGCCGCCGCGTCATAGGCCGCGCGGGCGGCCTTGGCGGCGGCCTGGGCGGCGTCGAGCGAGCCCTCCCCATCCTCGATGGCGGCGAGGCGCGCGGCGATCTCGGCCCGAGCAGCTGGCAAGGCGTCGGTGGGCACGCCGAGGCGGCGAGCGGCGGCCCTGAGCGCGAACAGCCGTTCCTCGACCTTGTCCAGCCGATCTGGCTCGACGTCGAAGGCGGTGGCGGCGGCTTCGATAGCGGCTTCGGCTTCGGCGAGCTCCGAGAGCGCGCCGCCGGCGGCCTGGATGGCGTCGGCGATCAGCCTCACGCTACGGCCCTCGGCATCGGCGCCGGTGGCCAGGGCGCGGTCCCTGGCGCGCTCGAGGGCCCGCAACGCCTGGGCGAGCCGCTGCGACAGGGCGCCGCCGCCCATGGCTTCGGCGGCGACCGAGATGTCCGCCAGCATCTTCTCCGCCGCGCCGAGCAGGGCGCGCTCCTCGGCCAGCGTCGCCTCCTCGCCGTCGCGGGGATCGAGCCGGTCAAGCTCGGCCAGGCGGGCGGAGAGCTCAGCGCTTTCCTCGGCTGAGCGGCCGGCGGCGTCGGCGAGCGCCTGGGCCTTGTCCCGCGCCGCGCGCCAGAGGCTCCAGGCCTCGGCGCAGGCCGCCAGCTCCGGGCCAAGCGCGCCGAAGGCGTCGAGCAGCGGCCGGTGGGTGGCGGCGTCCAGGAGGCCGACGGTTTCGTGCTGGCCATGCACCTCCAGCAGCAGCGCGCCCAGATCGCGCAGCACGGCGACGGTGGCCGGCTGGTCGTTGACGAAGGCGCGCGAGCGGCCGTCGGCGGAGAGGGTGCGGCGCAGGACCAGATCCTCGTCCGGCGCGCAACCGAGCCCCTTCTCCTCCAGGATCGACCAGACGGCGTGGCCGGGGCCCGGCGCGAAGATGGCGGAGGCGGTGGCCTGGTCGGCGCCGCGGCGGACGAGGCCGGCGTCGGCGCGGCGGCCGGTGGCGAGGCCGAGCGCATCGAGCAGGATCGACTTGCCCGCGCCGGTCTCGCCGGTGAGCGCCGTCAGGCCGGGCCCGAAGGCCAGGTCGAGGCGCTCGATCAGGACGACATCGCGGACGCCGAGGCCAATCAGCATGGGCCGAGGGTGGCCCAGAATCGCTCGCGCCTAAAGGCCCAGGAACCCATGCAGGAAGCCGGTCTTCTTGGCGGGCTTGTTCGGCGCCGCATCGTCCGGCGGCGGCGACGCCGTCGCGACGGTGGAATTCGACGCCGGCGCCTCGGGCGCGGCGGTGTCGGAGGTCGGGGTCACGGCCGCGGGCGCCTCGCCTGGCGGCGGCAGGGTGCTGCGCTTGTCATGGTGGCCGAAGAGCGGGAAGTGCGGGCCGCTGGGGCCGCCGATGACCGGCGCGACCTCGGGCTTGTAGCCCTTGGCGGTCAAGAGCGCATAGGCCTGCCCATACCAGGGATCGCCCGGATAGTTGTAGCCGAGCACGGCGCCGTTGCGCTTGGCCTCGCCGATCAGGCCGACGGTCAGGTAGGTCTCGACCAGCCGGTAGAGCGCCTCGGGAACGTGCGAGGTGGTCTGATACTTCTCCACCACGGTGCGGAAGCGGCCGATCGCGCCCATCGGATCGCCGTTGCGCAGGTAGAAGCGGCCGATGTTCATTTCCTTGCCGGCCAGCTGGTCCTGGACCATGTCGATCTTCAGCCGGGCGTCGGCGGCGTATTCCGAATAGGGGTAGCGCTTGGCCACCTCGCGCAACGCCTCGCCCGCCTCGGAGGTCGAGGCCTGGTCGCGGCCGACGTCGACGATCTGTTCGAAGTAGCAGATGGATTTGAGATAGTAGGCGTAGGGCGTCGCGACGTTGCCGGGATAGAGGGCGATGAACTGGTTGGCGTCGGCGATCGCTTCCGCATAATCGTTCGACTGGTAATGGGCGTAGGCGGTCATCAGGATCGAGCGGCGGGCCCATTCCGAATAGGGGTGCTGGCGCTCCACCTCGCGGAAATAGTTCACCGCCTCGCCCCACTGGCGCCTGTCGAGCCGGTCGGCGCCGGCGTTATAGAGCAGCTCCACCGGCCGCTCCTCATAGACCAGGACCGGCTTCTTCTTCTTGTTGAACAGGGAGCAGCCACTGAGCGCGAGCGCGGCGATCAGCACGACGACGATGGTCGCGCGGCCTGAGGTAAATCGAAGCAAGCCTAGGTCACCTTTCACGAACGCCCCCGCCCCCGGGCGCAAGGTCCGGCTTCTACACCACGCAATGGCGGCGATGAAAGGGCGACGGGGAGTCTCAGGCGAGCGCCGGCATGGCGGTGACGATCCGCCACGCCTCCGGGCGGGCCAGGACGGCCTCGACGAGGGCGTGGTTGAGGGCGTGGCCGCTGCAGGAGGCTTCGTAGCGGCCGAGCAGAGGATGGCCGATGAGGGCGAGGTCGCCGAGGGCGTCGAGGGCCTTGTGGCGGACGAAATCGTCGGGGCGGCCGAGCGTGGCGGGGTTCAGCACGTGGTCGCCGTCGACGACGATGGTGTTCTCCAGCGTGGCGCCGCGGCCGAGGCCCATGGCGCGCAGCTGCTCGACCTCGGCAAAGAAGCCGAAGGTGCGGGCGCCGGCGATCTCGGCCTGAAAGCTGGCCGGATCGACGATGAGTTCGAGCCGCTGGCGGCCGATGGCGGGAGACTCGAAGATGATCTCCACCGACATCTCGAACCTGGCCGCCGGGACGAGCGCCGCGCGCTTGCCGGGCTGGGTGACCTCGATCGGCTCCAGGATCTCCAGATAGCGCCGGGGCGCGTCCTGGGCGCTCAGCCCCACCGCCGCGATCGCCGCCACGAAGTCCGCGGCCGAGCCGTCGCCGATCGGCGTCTCCGGGCCGTCGAGTTCGACCAGCGCATTGTCGACGCCGAGGCCGGCGAGCGCGGCCATCAGGTGCTCGACGGTGGAGATGGTGACGCCGCCCTCCCCGATCACGGTGGCCAGGCGCGTGTCGCAGACCTTGTCGGAGCGGGCGGCGATCGGGCGGCGCTCCGCAACGTCGGTGCGCACGAACACCACGCCGCTGTCGGCCGGCGCCGGAGCGAGCGTGAGCGTGACCGGATTGCCGCCATGAATGCCGACGCCGGCGATCCGGCAGGTTGAAGCGAGGGTCGTTTGGGGGCTTGAGGCCAAGGTTTCCGGGGCTCCGACGCGCGGCGATGGCTACAGCCGCGCGGCGGGCAAGGCAACCGCACAGCGGTCACTCAACCCAGATCACACCGAAAGTAATGCGACTTTCGTGTTGAATCGTCAAGCCCCTGGGACGGCTGGCGAGACTCAGTTCGCCAGACGCCGCAGGAAGGATGGGATTTCGAGGTCGTCCGACTCGTCGGCGGGCGCCTCAGTCATCAACTGGGGGCTGGAGGGGGCCGCTCCATTCTGCCGGCTCGGGGGCTGGTGCGGCGCTTCGGGGCGTGGCCGGCCGAAGATGCTGAGCCAGCCGCCCTTCTGCCGGCGGTCGTCGGCATAGTGCGAGGAGGCCGGGAACAGCGGCTCCAGGTCTTCCTCATCAGCGACCGAGGGGTCGACGATCCGCGCCACTGGACGACTCTGAGGCTGGGTGATCCGCGGCTCCGGCGGCGCCTGGGGCGCTTCGAACGCCATTTCGGTTTCAGCGTAGCTCGCCGGCTGGACGACCGGGCGGATCGGCTCGACCCGCGGCGGCTGATAGATGGGCTCGGGCTCCGGTTCCGGCGCGATGTCGGCCATCACCGGTTCCGGCTGGACGATCTCGGGTTCGAGCATGAGCACCGGTTCGGGCTCGGGGATCGGGGCCATGACCAGCGGCTCGGGCCGATGCACGGCGGTCGAGCGGCGCGGCGCCGGCTCGATGGCCGAGATCGACATGCCGTCCATGCCCGTGGCGACGACCGAGACCCGCAAGGTGTTGACCAGGGTCGGGTCGAAGGCGGCGCCGAAGATGATGTTGGCGTCCGGGTCGACCTGGGCGGAGATGGCGTTCGCCGCCTCGTCGACCTCGAGCAGGGTCATGTCGAGGCCGCCGGTGATGTTGACCAGCACGGCCTTGGCGCCCTTCAGCGTCACTTCGTCGAGCAGCGGGTTCTGGATGGCGTTCTCGGAGGCCATCAGGGCGCGGCCTTCGCCGGACGCCTCGCCGGTGCCCATCATCGCCTTGCCCATCTCGGTCATCACCGTGCGGACGTCGGCGAAGTCGAGGTTGATCAGGCCTGGCAGCACCATCAGGTCGGTGATCGAGCGGACGC
>Ga0302314_10001819_pt1 | contig 39887 bp, 35 predicted proteins | sample III_Palsa_N2_3_FD_200533 | JGI IMG/M metagenome (GOLD analysis project Ga0302314, IMG submission 200533) | Peat permafrost microbial communities from Stordalen Mire near Abisko, Sweden - III_Palsa_N2_3 | ecosystem: Environmental > Terrestrial > Soil > Palsa > Peat permafrost | place: Sweden... | reverse complement strand
TTACCGTCTTGAGCTGCGCGTTGCCTCACGCATTTGCGTGCCCCGCGCAGCGGCGTCATCGTCTCCCGACGCAGCGGCGGGATGCATGGCCGAACAGACACACCAACGCGGACGGTAATGGGATGCAAGGGCCCTTGGCCCTTGCCCGCCGGAGGCACTTTAGCCCCAGATCAGATGAACTTATGTCACCCCGAAACCTTCACAGGCTATATTCACCTGTTCCCGACGTATCGGTTAAGAAAAATCAGAAGATACGCGACCATCAAAATCGGGGCGGTTACGCGCAGCAGAACCATGACGACTTCCATATCACTCTCACCGTAGAAAAAATACTGGGAGGATATGAACACGGCCCATGGATTCTGCCAAATGCTGCCATTGCAGCTTAATTTGATCGATAAAAACAATATCAATACGATGATCGGCGCAACGACCAGGACGCCGATCGTGCCGGCGACCCCATAGCCCATTCCCAATACACCAAGCGCCGGCCGGCTTATGATTCCGTTCCCGCGGACAGAAAATTGCCAGGCGACCCGATCGCCAAAACTCTCCAGTGCATGTTGACCCACAAGGGATTTGGGAAGCGCCTCGGCGGTGACGAACGCGATAAAATTTCTCACGCCAAGCGGCTCGCGCATATCGCTGCGATCTATCTGGTCGATAGGCATCAGCAGGGTAAATCGATCGGTTCCGATCAAATTTGGCCTCAGGTAGTCAAGATCTCGCGCGTAGGTATCTACAGAGCCAGCCCCTTCCATTTTTGACTCGATCTCTTGAAGTTCGAACGGGTTGAAATGGGCTTCCCCGAGTATGGTTATGGTGGCGAAGATACGATCGGATTTTTCAACGCCGAGTCCGCGGACAATGTGGATCACCGGCGAAATGTAAAAGAAGGCTACTGCCAAACCGACAACGCTCAACGTCATGAGACGCGCGTTGATCCTGATCTTGTAGGCCATGATGTGCATGACACATGTAATGGCAACCAGAAAAGTCAGGACTTTCTGGTTGTTGAGGATCGTCAATCCCAGCGCGAGAACGAGTGTTGTAACGACCAGCGCTTTATCGCCAGGATTGCCGCGCCGCGTCATCAGCGACAATTGCATCGCGAGCGCCAATTGCAGCAGGGGCTGCATATTTCCGAGCGCAGCCAGGCCCCCGGATGTGGCCAGGCCGTTTGCGACTTCCTGCACCGAGTGCGAACCGATGGAGATCGCCAGGGTCATCGCGTAGACCATCAGCGAGAACGGCAAAGTCCATTTGGCGAGGAACGCTTCGTTTGCGAAACTCGATTCGAAAATGGTCCACCGGCGCAGTCGTGTTCCCGGATAATGGCGGGTGACAAATCGATCGGCCGCAAAATACGCGACCGTGATCATCGCAAACCCGCCGACCAGCAATTCGCAGGTCAAATGCGGCTCGACGAGATTCATCTGCACGGGCTGTAAAAAGACCGTTTTCAGAATGAGTGAGAACGTTCCGTAATACTGGCACAGCGAAAAATACAACAGATCGGTCGGATCGAAGGATTTTCGCGACAGGGGAATGACCGCCGCAGCGCAGACGAGATCGATCGCGCCCAATACAATCAGGTTCGCGCCCAGGATGAGCTGGAAGATTGAAACCAGCCCGATGAACAAGAGATATCGTTGGGCGTAGTACGACAATTTCATTGCTGAATGTTCCGGCGAGCCAGTGTTCGGTTGAGTCGGCGCGTGGTGGGGCTGTCGATCATGCCGTGTGTGCCGATCGGTCAGGGGGCGCGGCCGTGCTGTTTTTCAAGCGCTGCATGGCTGTGACGACGCGGTCTGCGGCCGCATCGAGTTCGTAATTGGCTTGATAGCAATTGACCGCAGCGGCCGCCATGGCGTCGCGTTGGGCCGGGGTCAGCGCAGCGAACTGCCGGATCGCCTCGATGGTGCTGTCCAGGTCATGCGGCGCGACAATGCCCGCGCCGTGGCGCACGACCGCGTCGCACAGATTGACCCGGTCGCTGATGATCACGGGTGTGCCGCAGGCCATGGCTTCGGCCACGACGATGCCGAAATTTTCGCCATGCGAGGGCAGGACAAATGCCTCGGCCGCGTAATAGGCGCCCCATTTTACTGCGCCGCTGATCATGCCGACCCAATGGATGTGCTGCGCAACACCCAAGGTTTCGGCAAGGTCCTGAAGCTCTTTCGTCCAGCCGACCTGGTCGGGGCCGGCCATGACCAGGTCCACGTCGCCCAGTTCGGGCCGGCATTGCGCGAACGCCCTGATCAGGGTGTCGCAGCCCTTCTTGGAATGAATGCGGCTGAGAAAAAGCAGGAACTTGCGCTCGCGCAACTGGGGAAAGGCTGCGTTCAGCGCTTCGGTCGCGCCAGCACGGTCGATATCGGGGCCCTTGCAGCCGTAACCGACCAGAAGGGCGTTGGTCTTGTAGGGCCGGTAGCTCTGGTCGGCGAGCTGGAGTTCGGCCTGGGTCGTGAAAAACGTCGCGTGGGCGTTGGCGAGCAAGGCGCCTTCGTTCAAACGCCACTGCAACCGCTTGATGCGGTCTTTCAGCGGGTATTTCTCGCGATGCCAGGGGTCGAGCATGCCGTGCGCGAAAACGAAATAGGGCACGCCGCTGCCGACCAGCACCCGCCGCGCGAGCAGCGACGCATAATTCCACAGGCCGTGCACCAGCACGGCATCGTAATCGTGGATGATCGCCGCCATTTTCTGTGCCGCGCCCCGCGCATAACCATATCGGTCGAACGCGCCAGACCAGCCCGGCTTCCGCGTGGGCGAGCCAAGCTTGCCGAGCGCATGGACCGTCATCGCGGGACCGAGATAGGGTGCATCCGCTGCGTCGAGCGTCAGAATATCGACCTGGTGGCCCATCGTGCGCCAGATTTGCGACATCGTGCGTACTGTGTGTTGCGGTCCGCCGCCTGCAGGATCGAGACTACAGATGACATCGAGAATTTTCATGTCGGGCGCGTCTCGTCAACGCGCACGAGCGGGCATGCTGCCCGCCTGGCGTTCGCAAGATGTGGCCCGCCCGTGGTCATCTAGTTGCCCGTGCGATCTAGCGTCACGCTGTCGAGCGTGACGGGTTTGCTCGTCGGGCGCAGCCAGAACGCGAGCGTCGGGGCCGGGCAGTCGCCTGCAAACCTGATGCTGAGCGCAAATGTGCCAGGCTTGCCGGGAACCGCGGTTCCTGCGGCGGTCCTGGCCAGATCGGAGTCGCAGCCCAGGCCTGCAACCAGATTGCCGAGCGCCGCCGGATCGGTGTTCGGCATCTGCCATGTCAGGCTATAGGTACCCGGCAGGATGCCGACACGTTGTGCCATGACCCGTTCGGTCACGCCGCGCGTCGATGTGATCTCCGCCCCGCCATGGGCCGGTGCGTTCGATGCGGGATTGATCAAGATATCCGCGCTGTCCGGCGCAGACCAGTCGAGCTGGCTGGCGTGTGGCTCGGTAAAATAGCGGATAAAGTGCGCATCGTTGACGATATTGCCCAATCGGGCCTGCCTGGCGCTTTGCGCACACGTCGCATCGTGCGCGGCAAGCGCATCGCGCATGTCGCCGGCATCGATCAGGCGATCGATCAGGCCGGCCGTATCGAGGCACGACCACACGCCGGGGCCGGTCCGGGCAATGACATCGGCCTGTGCGGCCAGTTGGTCGGGCGAGGCATGATCGATGTCGAGCGCCATGCCCAGGGCCCACAGCGGCCGCTTGCGCAGGCGCGCCGCCAGCGCATTGCGTCCCTCGTCGTATTCGAGCAGCGCCGCGAACACCTGGTCACGCTCCTGCGGGGTGAGTGGCGCGTTGAGCAAGGCATCGGCATGGATCGCAGCGGTGTTGAAATCCGCGGCTTCGATGCTTTGTTTGAACCAGTAGAAATGCGTTGCCTGGTCGCGCCAGCCACGCTGCGCGCTGACCCGGAACGCCGCATCGGCGCCCTTTGCGTCGCCGGCAAACTGCCGGATCTGGCCCAGGCCACCCATGAGGGTCTCATTGACCGGATCGGCAGACAGTGCCTGGTCCATCAGCGCGGCCGCCGCTCCCGACTGGTGCTGGTTTGCCGCGGCAAAGGCCGCGCGGAGCGGCGCATTGCGGGCGTAGGGCCAGTGGATCGCTGCCGGTGTCGCGCTGTCCCCTGCCGCGAGACGATCCAGCCCGCTCAGCAGGGCAAAGCCCGCGAAGGCGGCCGTGACGATCGTAACGGTGAGCTGGAGGACGGGAACACGCAACGGTCTTCCCCCTTATTTTTCGTCGGAGTAATAGGAATATCGGTAGTAATCATAGCCGTAGTAATCGGTGTAGCGGTTGGCGGCCTTGGTCGCGTCGAACATCGTCAGCACGCCGCCCAGGATCGTGGCGCGACCACCGCGCAGGCGCGTGATGCTGGACCGCAGCGAACCGCGGCGGCCGCGATCGGCCTGGATGACAAAGACGGTGCCTTGCGCAAGATTGGCCAGGTGCGGCGCGTCGGCAAAGCCCATGACCGGCGGGCAATCGAGCACCACCACGTCGAAGCGCTGTTCCAGTTCGCGCAACAGATGCGTCATCCGGTCGGAGCTCAGCAGATCGCTCGGGCTGGGCGGGATCGGGCCGGAGGTAATGTAGCTGAGGTTTTCCGTGGCCGACTGACCGATCGCTTCGTCGATGCTGGCCTGGTGGGTCAGGATCGAGGACACACCCTTGGTATTGGGCGCGTTCAACATCGCATGCTGTGACGGGCGACGCAGATCGACGTCGACGAGGACGACGTTGCGGCCCAGCTTGGCGATGCTTTGCGCCAGTGCCAGCGCAGTGGTCGATTTGCCTTCCGCCGGTTGCGAACTGGTCACTGCAATCGATTTCGGCAGGCCATTGGGCGTCGAAAACAGCAGCGCGCTGCGCATCGAACTGTACCCTTCGCTGACCAGCGATTTCGGGTCCTTGAGCGCTTCGAGCAGATCTTCCTGCGGCAGGGTCGGGATGACGCCGAGCAGCGGGATGTCGAGCTTCTTCGTGATGTCTTCGGGAATATGGACCGCATCATCGAGTTGATGACGGATTGTCACGCTGATCGCGGCGAGCAGGATGCCGGCGGCCAGGCCGATCATCAGGTTCTGCATCAGGTTCGGCGCGCTGGGCTTGATCGGCACTTCGGCGCGATCGATGATCGCGATATTGCTGGCGCTGATCCCGGCCGACGCGGTCAATTCCTTGTAGCGTTGCAGCAGGCTGTCGTAGAGCGTGCGATTGGTATCGGCATCGCGCGACAGCAGGTTGTAGCGGACCATCTTGTCCTGCTCGGCCAGGGACGAGCCCTTTAGCTGGTTGACCTGCTGCTTCAACTGGTCGTCGGACACGACGGCGGCGTCGTATTGCTGTTTGACCGAATTGCGGATGCTCGTCGAGATCGCCTCGATCTGCTTGTTGATCTGCGCATCCTGCGCTTTCAACTTCATGACCGTCGGATAATCTTCGAGATGCCGCGCGCGTTCGCTCTGCAGGTCGCCCTCGATCGTGGCGCGCTGGGCAAGCAGGTTGCTGACGGTCGTATTGGCCAGGACTTCGGGCGAATTGAGCGCGCTGCCATGCGAGACTGCATCCCAGCGCTGTTGCGCCGCAATGCGCTGCTGGGTGGCGATGTTCGATGACAGGTTGAGCTGTAGCAGGCTGGCCGAGGTCACCGAGGTGGCAGACATGCTCGCGGTGTTGTCGGTCTGCGGCGCGCCGTCGCGGGTCTTGATCAGGCCGGCTGCGCGCGCATAGTCGTTGACGTCGCGCTCTGACGTTTCCAGCTTGGCGCGTGCTTCGGTCAACTGGCCGGAGACGAATTCGCGCGCATAGGCCGAACTGTCGAAACGCCGTTGCAGGTTGGCTTGGATGAACTCATCGGCCCAGGCGTCGGCAATCTTTGCGGCGAGCACGGGATCGGTCGCGGTAAACGTGATCGTGGCCAGGCGCGAATTGCGCGGCAGGGCCGCCACTTTGTGATCCGACAACGCCTTGATCGTGTCGTCGAAAATCTTGGTCTTGGATGTCCGCGCCAGGTCTTCGCGCTTGCCGACGGCAGCGTAGAACGCCGGGTTTCCGACAAGTTTCAACCGCTGCGCAACCCGCTCGGCGATCGCGCGCGAATTTATGATGTCCATCTGCGTCTGCAGGAACCGGTCAGTATCCGCCGCGCCCGCAAGTTCTGCCTCATCCTGATCGACGCCGGAACTTTTGCCGAGGACTTCGGCAGTCTGGTTGTTGATCTGTACCGATGTCGAGGCGGTATAGCGCGGAGTAGTGACCATCGTGATCACCAGCGCCGCGACCAGCGCCAGCGCGATGATAAAGCCGATGAACCGGCCATAACCCAGGACGATCACGAAGAGCTTGCGCAGGTCGGCACCCTGTTTTTCGTCGACATTGGCTGCTGCGCCGTGCGCGGCGCTGTTCAGCGTGGCCATTGCCGCCTGGTATTCGGTGACAGGGTAATTTGAAGTTGGCTGCACCTGGCTGGACCTTGTCGTAATTGATGGGGTCTTTACTTGCATTGGATCAATATGAATTGACCCCAGTATCGAGATATACTGTAAAAATCTGGGAAATTAATTCTGGTATCTCAGCGTGGCGAACACGTTGAACAGCGGCGCCGCCTGCAGGACATCGCGGTAGATCGACTTTGCGTGCGACAGGCCGACCATGACGACATCGCCGTTCAGAACCTGCGGATCGGGATCATTCCCGGTGCGGATCCGGGTCACGTTGAACCGCGCCACCATGCGCTTGCCGTCGATCGTGCGGAAGATCACGACTTCGCCCAGGCGCGCCTTGTTGGTCGGGCTGCGGGCCAGCGCGAGCGCGCCGAGCAACGAGGTGTCGCGCGTGATCGGATAGCTGCCCGGCTGGGTGACTTCGCCTTCGATGCTGACCAGGCGCGGGGTCGGGGTCGTCAGGTTGATCGTCACATTGGGATATTTGATGAACCGCGCGCCCAGCACCGCTTCGATCTGGCGCTTGGCCTCTGCCGTCGTCAGCCCGCCGACCCGGATCGAGCCCGCGAGTGGCACCTGGATGTAGCCGCCATCGTCGACAATCATCTTTTCGACTTTCATATCGGGCTCTTCAGCCACGGCATATGTCAGTTCGTCGCCCGGCGTGATCTCGTATTTGGTCAGCGATGCCTTGTCTTCGATCGGGGGGATGATCTTGTAGGCCGCCTGATCTGCCGGCAGATGGTCGTAGAGATGGGACTCGCATCCTGCGAGGCAAAGGCTGATCGCGAGGGCTGTGACGGCTTTGGACAGATTCACGATTCTACCTACTCCTCGGTTGGGTTCCCCGCGATGCGAACATGGCACGGTTGGGCCCAAATCGGCAAAATTTGCGAGATCGGCCAAGGCGAATTGCGCCGCGCGGCCGGGTCGGTCCATGCGCTCGATCAAATTCGGATCCCCCTCACGCCTGGCCGTGCAATCTTTTCTACCCGTTTTTCAAGCACTGATGGCCTGCAGCATGATATTGCGGGCAACCTGTGCCCTAGTTTTGTGCTTTGCACAATATATCCAGTTCCGATCCATGGCGCGTTCGCCGTGCCGATTATTCCCGAACATGCGCGGTATTGCGTAACGGCACGAGCATTGTGACGGCCGTTCCGACCAGGGCGGCCAGCGCCATGCTGCGCATGGGATAATCGAAAATTCCGTGCAGGCCGATATGCAGCAAGGTTCCTGTCGCGAAAATGACTGTCGCCCGATAATCCGGATCGGCGCCCCGGCGCAGTGCGGCGCGCAGCGCGCGGATATTGCAGGCGAGCACGAGAAATGTGGTCAGCACGAGCACGACCAGCCCGGGCACGCCTGCTTCCAGAACCCATTCCAGCCAGTCGTTGTGCGCGCGCGTATCGAGCGTCGGCTGTAGCCGTTCAAGCGTCTGCGCCGCGTCATAGATCACGGGAAAGCTGCCGATCCCGCCGCCCATCGGCCAGACCGTCCGGATCGCGGTGAGCGTGTCATGCCAGATATCCCAGCGCTGCTCGCCAGCGGTGCCAAACCGGGCGAGCGCATGCTGCACTTGCTCGGTGCGCGAAAGCACGACGCATGCTGCAGGGGGCAGCAGGATTATCGCCCAGGAAATCGCCTTTTTCCAGCGGGCCTGCGCCAGGCGGACCGCGATGACCGGCCACAGCGTCCAGGCCACGAACAGGTAGGTCAACGGCAGGAGCGCCATGCCGCTGCGCGATCCGGTCAGCACCGCGCCGAGCGCCAGGCCGGCCATTACCAGCACGAGCACGGCCAGAGTCGATGCGCGCAGATGATCGCGGTGCTGCTCCATGCCGGCGATGATTGCGGCGATCGCCATGACCCCAACCTGCAGCACATCGGTTTCCGCATTGCGGTTGGCCTGAAAGCCCAGCACCCAGCCGAGGTTTGCCTCGCTGTACAGCGACCAGCTCAAGCCGCCGGCCATCGAGAGCTGCAGACTGCCGAGCACGATCGACACGGTCGCCACCGCAACAATGACCCAACACACCGCACGCCGCCCCGCGGCATCGATCCGGGCCATGGCCAGGAATACGGCGACCTCGGCAAGGATCGCCAGGAATGATGCGAATGTGGCGGCCGGGGTCATGGTCAGCGGCATCCACCGCTCCGCCTGGCCGATCAGCGCGAGCGCGGCCACTTCGGGTTGGCGGCCGGGCAGGGCGTGCCACAGCGCGGGGGGCAGCGGGATCAATTGCAGGATCGGCATCACGAGCGCGAGCGCGGCGATCGCCGGGGCGATGTGCGAAATCGCGTTTGCGGTGCCTTGGCCGACCGCACTTCGGCGGGGCCACCAGATGGCCGCCAGCACGAGCAGGGCGAGAATCATCTGGAGCAGAATTTCAGTGCCCGGGTTGCTCGTGCCGCCGCCGCCCAGCACCAGGCACGCAAGCAACATGGCCACTGCGAGCGCATTGGCGCGACCGCCCAGCGCCGTCCCCAGCATATTGCCGAGCGTGCCACTTGACCGGTCATGTTTCGAGGTGTTGCCGTGCGTAGGCCTCGAACGGCGGGGGCCGGACCGGCCTGAGCCTGATCGTGACGATTTGGAGCGCGATGTCCCGCTGGGCACTTGGATCATGTCAGGGCCTTCTAGGCGAATTTCGCAGGCGCGATTGAGGCGCTCAAATTCAGCGAAGCACCGGCGGGCGCGCGCCTGTAGTCTTGCGGTCCGCCATCCCGTTGCCAGCGCTTTCGAAAATAAAAAAGGCCCGCCTGAACCTAATCAGGCGAGCCTTTTAAATATATCAACTCAGACGTTAACCTGAAAGATCAGGTTCCGCTGGAGCTTTTCTTGGCAACTTCGTAGATGCCAACGCCAACAGCGCCGATAGCGGCGAGGCCGACGACCATTGGCAGAGCGCCGACAGCGTCGGAGTCCGCGCCGTGGCGCTTTTCAGTCAGGCGAACGAGCTTCACCGGATGTGCGCGAGCAGCAGCCGAAGGAACGGCAGCGCCAGGCATCGTGTCTGCAAATGCGACCTGCGAGGTTGCGAGACCCAGACCGGCCAGTGCTACGAGAGCGAAATTAACGGCTTTCATCGAGAACCTCCAAATCTTTGGCTTCCACTCTGGATTACCACTTAGGGTAGCATGTTGCAACAGCGAAAAGGCTGGCTGCACCGGAACGGACCAAAAGGGCATCACCACTTTCAACCGCCCTGGCCGCGCGATGTTCCCCCGATGTTGCTCAAGTCCGTCGGACTGCGTCTAATCAGCCAGAAACCGTGGCAAAATTCAGTTTCAGCACGAAAAATAGTCGCGATACCATGCGACGAATGCACGCACGCCCTCGGCAAACGGGGTCGAGGGGGTATAGCCGGTCAGTTCGCGCAACTGCGTCGCATCGGCCCAGGTCGCTGGCACGTCGCCCTTTTGCATTTCGAGATAATTGCGAATCGCCTTGCGCCCGCATTCGCGTTCGATCGCGTCGATAAAATCGGTCAGCTTCACTTTGTCGGAATTGCCGATGTTCACCGCGCGGAACGGCGCCGCGGGGCTGAGCGTGTCCCAGTCGGGAATCGTGGCGATGTCATCGGTGCGTACCGGCACCGCGTCGATCAGCAGCCGGATGCCGTGCACCAGGTCGGTCACATAGGTGAAGTCGCGGTACATTTCGCCGTGGTTGTAGACATCGATCGGCGTGCCCTCGAGGATGCCCTTGGCGAATTTGTACAGCGCCATGTCGGGCCGCCCCCATGGACCGTAGACCGTGAAGAAGCGGAACATCGTCGTCGGCAGGGACCACAGATGCGCATAGCTGTGCGCCATGATCTCGGTCGATTTCTTGGTCGCGGCATAGAATGTCAGCGGATGGTCAGTCATCTGCTTTTCGCCGAACGGCATTTGCGTATTTGCGCCGTAAACCGAAGATGTCGACGCCATCAGCAAATGCCCGACTGCGAATTCGCGCGCGCATTCGAGCACATTGAACGTGCCGATCAGATTGCTTTCGAGATAAGACCGCGGGTTTTCCAGGCTGTAGCGCACCCCCGCCTGCGCGGCGAGGTGAACGACGACGTCCGGACGCTCGCGCTCGAACAGTTCGGTCAGCGCCGCCATGTCTTCCAATCGCGCCTCGACCGCGTTGAAACGCGGTGATTGCAACAGCATGGCATGGCGCCGGCGCTTCAGGTTGACGTCGTAATAGTCGGTCATCGCGTCGAAGCCGACGACGTCGAACCCTTCGGCAAGCAGATGCTGGCTGAGGTGAAAACCGATGAATCCCGCCGAGCCGGTGACAAGAACTTTGGGCAAGGATCAGATCTTTCTGTTGAAGTTCAAAACGGACGCTGTTGCCGGTTCCGCGTGGCAGATACCGGTCGCAGCGCTCTTCATGCCATTGTGTGCTTGACTGATCGTTGGCAACAGCCGATTTTTTCCGTTCAAAATAGGGTGTGCAAAACCCCGCGATCAGAATGCCTTGTCGTGGACCAGCACGCGGATCGTGCCCAGAATGATCTTCAGGTCGCGCAAGACCGTCCACCCGTCGAGATATTCCAGATCGGCCTGCAGGCGATGGGTCAGGTCGGTTTCGGTGTCGGTCGCGCCGCGCAAACCGCGCACTTGTGCCAGCCCGGTCAGGCCCGGCTTGAGCGAATGGCGCAGCAGATACCGCGGGTCGACTTCCCAGAACCGCTTGTTTCCTGCCAGCGATCCGATCGCATGGGGGCGCGGGCCGACCACGCTCATGTCGCCGCGCAGCACATTGATCAGTTGCGGCAATTCATCGATGCTGGTGCGGCGGATGATCCGGCCGATGCGCGTGATCCGGTCGTCATCGCGGCTGGCCGAACGGGTGCCCGCCTGGTCGAGCTTGAGTGCGCTCATCGAGCGGAATTTGTAGATCCAGAACAACCGGTTGTTGCGACCCTGGCGCTGCTGGCGAAAGAACACCGGGCCGCCATCTTCGATCCGGATGAGGAGCGCGACGGTCAGCAGCAGGGGCAGCAGGAACAGCAACGCGCACCCGGCGGTGAGCACATCCATGCCGCGCTTTACCGCGCGGTCCTGCATGCTCAGCGGCCCGACCGACACGATCAGTGTGCCGAACGCATGGCTGCGCCGGGCGCCGACGACGCCCAGGCTGTAGACGTCGGGATCGACGATCTCGCCGCTGACGTTCGATCCCTTGAAAATCATCGCCCAGGCCGCGCGCCGCTCCGGCGCGCACGACACCAGCACGCGGTCCATGTTGGTCATGAACAGGCCAAGCCGGTCGAGCATGTGCGGATCGCAGAAATCGGGCTTCAGATTGTGTTCCTGGGCCTGCACGACCCAGGCCCCGGGCACCCGCACCGACGTACCGCCATCATCGATGATCAGCACGTTTTCTGCGGTCGGCCCGCAGCGATGCAGGATGAACGGGCGCACCAGGCTGCGGATACTGGCCAGCACGACCACCACGGCCAGCACGTTGAATCCCATCGCCATCCGGCCGATGGCCAGCGGGCTATGCGCCAGGTAGGCCATGAAAATCAGCGCAGTGACCGCGCCGAACACCGAATAGACCACCCGCACCTGCGCAAACCGCGGCGACATCAGCGCGCGGACCGAATACAGCCGCAGGCTGAGCGCGATCGTCCAGAACACCGGGATGAACAACAGGACGAGATTGGCCAGGATGGTGCGGTCGTCGGCCTTGGTCAGCGTCAGGCCCACCGACAGGAACGCAACGGCAATGCCCACTGCGTCGAAGGCCATCATCGACAGATAGATCTGCAGCCGCCGGCGTTCCAGCGAGGGACCGAGCGGCAGGACGAAGCGACGTTTGTCGTTCGACACCGAAGTGCCGTCGCGACCGTCCTCGCGCGCCAGGACACTGGCACGACCGGTGCTTGTGCTACTGGAACTGCTGGCGCTTGTCGTGGTCATGTCACCCCTGTGGACCTGTTAGCCGAAGCTACCCCGAACCGCGCGACGGACAATCTGAATTGCGGCCGCGAAATATTTTGCACTGCGTCAATTACGTAAGAATCTGATTCTTAGCAACTGCTCATTCTTTCCGGACCGGTCTGTTTGCCTTGCAAGGGGTTCACATCATCATATCCGGAACAAGCCTTTTCGGGCCAATCTCGATCTATTCGGCCCGTTCACCAGGCCTAGACTACGCGACGATTGCACGCTGCCGTGTCTCGCCACCCTTGTTGGTGAGGAAACACTGCCTTGTCCAGTCATGCGCCAGGCGCGTAATCGAACTGTCTCGAAATATGCCAGAGCTGGATATTGTCCCGTAACGCGGGCCGAATCGGCCAATAACCGCCGAATATGGTTGAATTGTGACAGGCATGATCACAGGCCGCACGCGGCAAGTCGGTTTTGCTGGTCGGCGATCCGGATCGACCAGCTTGCATTTTACGCAATCAAGCCCGGTTTTTTCCGAAGCGCCCGGGTAGTCAGCGGGCCGCGACGCGTGCGATCTCTGTCAGCGCCTGTTGCAGGCGCAACTGCGCACCGACGCTGTCGTTCAACATCGCACGGTGCAACAAGGCCAGCCGGCGCAGCAGGCGTTCAAGCCGATTTCCCCGCCATTTGTGCAGTTGCAGCATGAGGTCGGGCTTGTCCTTGAAGAAAATGCGCTTCGCCTGCGCCTCGTGTTCCAGAAAGCTGTTCACATTGCCGCCGGGCCCCATCCGCGCGGCAAGCTGCGCCAGCTGCACCGCGCGCCGTTCGAACGCGAGCAGCAGTCCGACCGGATTGATGTCGCCCGATGCGAGCTTGGGCAATTCGTGTTTCAGCTTGTCCGCCGCGCCGCTCAATGTCGCATTGACGATCGGCGCCATGCTGTCATCGCCGGCCTGCGTGCCGATCGCGGCCAGCTCCTTCTCGGTCACGGTCTTTGGCGCTTCGGCACTGGCGTCGAGATACAGCGCCAGCTTTTCGAGCTCGCTGCGCGCCACACGCGTATCGAGCCCCGCGGCTTGCGCGATCTGTTCGGCCAACGGCCCCGACAGGCGCAGCCCGAGCGCACCGACGCTGTTGCGCACAGTCTCGGTCACGCTTTTCAGGTCGGGGGGGTAGAATATCGTGACCAGCGCATCGTCGCGATCGGTCAGCAATTTGGCGACGCGCGATTTGTCGGTCGCGCCGGTCGCCACGATCAGCACCGGCCACCCGGGCACGGTGTCGGCGATCAGCGCCGCGATGGCATCGTGTGCTTCGTCGCCGGCCATCGCCACGCGGATCACGCGCCGGTCGCCAAACAGCGATGTCGATCGCGCCTCGTCGGCCAGCCGGACCGAATCGCGTTTCAATTCAGCGCCGGTGAATTCGACCAGCTCTGCTCGCTCCGGGCCCTGGTCGAGCTTGAGGAGGAGCCGCGCGGCGGCATCGCCGGCGCCGGCTTCATCGGCGCCGCAGAAATAGTACACGCGTATTTTGTCCAGCGCCCGTTCGACCGTTGCGGCAAACGTCTTGGCCGTCGCCTTCATGGCTGTGGAGGCGTGGCCGGCTTCTGGCGCAACCGGTTGGAAACGCGCGTCACGATCTGGTTGGCGATATCCTGGCTCAGGTTTTCCTGCGCAGTCTGTTCGGCCGCGATCACCGCGTATTCGCTGGTCACGATATCGACCCCGGCATCGACGTCGGCGGTGTCATCCAGAATGATCGCGCCACTGTTCAGGTCGACGAGTTGATAGCGCGCGCGCATCACGCGGCGTTCGCGGCTGACCGAATCATCGGATTGCACGATCATCCCGGTCAGTTTTTCATCCAGCCGCACGTCCAGCCGATAGCGCGCTTCGCTTTTGCCCGCCGCGCCCAGCCGATCGGTCAGTGCATTGCGCACCAGGTATCCGGCCTTGCCCTCGATTGGCGAAACCTGGACCGTGCTGATCGCGCGGCCCACTTCGCCCGAGGCCCCGCCGGCATACATCGGCTGCAGCCCGCAGGATGCGAGCGCAAATGCGGCCAGCGCCACAGGTGCGATGCGCCAGGCCATAGGCTTACGCGACAAGATTGACCAACCGATCCGGCACCACGATTACCTTTTTGACGTCCGCGCCATCGAGCGCACGCTGCACTTTTTCGGAAGCCAGCGCCATGCGCTCAAGATCGTCGCGCGACGTGCCTTTGGCAACGGTCAATGTGTCGCGCAATTTGCCTTTGACCTGCACCGCGACAGTCACTTCGTCCTCGACCAGCAGCGCAGGATCGACCGCTGGCCAGGCAGCATCGGCGATCAGGCCGTCACCAATAGTCGTCCACGCTTCCTCGGCCAGATGCGGCATCATGGGGGCGACCAGCAGCAGCACCGCACGGATCGCCGCGCTGCGATCGGCCGAAGGCGCGGCCTTGTCGATCGCGCCGGTCAGTTCGTAGATCCGCGCGACGGCCTTGTTGAAGCTCAGCGCCTCGATGTCCGACGCGATCGCGTGGATCGTCTGGTGCGTTTTGCGCGCAATGGCCTTGTCGTCGCCGACCGCAGCCGCATCGTATTGCGCAAACAACCGCCACAACCGCTGGACAAAGCGCGCACAGCCCTCGATCCCGGCTTCGGACCATGGCAGATCACGCTCGGGCGGACTGTCCGACAGCATGAACCAGCGGATCGCGTCGGCGCCGTATTTCGCGACGATCTCGTCCGGATCGACCACGTTCTTTTTCGACTTCGACATCTTGATGACCCGGCCGATCTCGACCGGCGCACCATCGCTGCGCAACACGGCGCCATCGCCGCTGCGTTCGACTTCGGCCGGCGGGAAATACACCGGTTGGCCATTGTCGGGGTTGCGCCGCTGATATGTCTCGTGCGTCACCATTCCCTGCGTAAACAGGCTGGCAAACGGCTCGGTGATGTCGATCAGCCCGATATGCGCGAGCGCGCGCGTCCAGAACCGCGCGTACAACAGATGCAGGATCGCGTGCTCGATGCCGCCGATATACTGCTCGACCGGCAGCCACTGCGCGATCACCGCCGGATCGAACGGACGATCGGCGGGCTGGCTGGCAAACCGGAGGAAATACCACGAGCTGTCGGCAAATGTGTCGAGCGTATCGGTTTCGCGCCGCGCCGGATGGCCGCATTGCGGGCAATCGACGTGTTTCCACGTCGGATGGCGCGCCAGCGGATTGCCCGGCACCGAAAAATCGACGTCGTCAGGCAGGATCACCGGCAACTGCTTCTTCGGCACCGGCACCACGCCGCACACTTCGCAATGCACAAACGGGATTGGCGTGCCCCAATACCGCTGACGCGAAACGCCCCAGTCGCGCAGGCGCCACACGGTCTTGCCCTGGCCCCAGCCTTCGACTTCCGCGCGCGCGATCACCGCCGCCACGCCCTGCGTCACGGTCATCCCATCGAGGAAGCCCGAATTGACGAGTACGCCATCGCCCGCCTCTGCCTCTTTGCCAAACGGCGCCTGCGCCGCCTCGGCATTCGCGGCAACAACGCGCACGATCGGCAGGTCATATTTGCGCGCAAAGTCGAAATCGCGCTGGTCATGCCCCGGCACCGCCATGATCGCGCCGGTGCCATATTCCATCAGCACGAAATTGGCGATGTAGACCGGCAGGTCCGCCCCGGTAAACGGATGGCGCGCGGTCAGCCCGGTATCAAAACCCAGCTTCTCGGCGGTCTCCATCTCGGCCGCAGTCGTCCCGCCCTGGCGACACAGTGCGATGAAATCCTGCGCCGCAGGATTGTTAGCGGCAATCCCTTGCGCGATCGGATGCTCGGCCGCGACCGCAACAAAGCTCGCGCCAAAGATCGTGTCGGGACGCGTGGTATAAACCTCGAGCGTCTCGCCATTCGAAACCGTAAACCCGAACTGCAGACCCTGGCTCTTGCCGATCCAGTTCTCCTGCATCGTACGCACTTTGTCCGGCCACTTGTCGAGCGAACCCAGCCCGGTCAGCAAATCGTCGGCAAACGCCGTGATCTTCAAAAACCATTGGCTCAACTTGCGCTTTTCAACCAGCGCCCCCGAGCGCCAGCCGCGCCCGTCAATGACTTGCTCGTTGGCCAGCACAGTCTGATCGACCGGATCCCAGTTAACCGCAGATTCCTTGCGATAAACAAGGTCCGCAGCATACAGATCCAGAAACAGCGCCTGCTCCTGCCCATAATACTCAGGCTCGCACGTCGCCAGCTCACGGCTCCAGTCGAGCGCAAACCCCAGCCGCTTCAACTGCGATTTCATCGTCGCGATATTGTCACGCGTCCACCCGCCAGGATGCACCCCGCGCTCCATCGCCGCGTTTTCGGCAGGCATCCCAAAAGCGTCCCAGCCCATCGGATGCAGCACTTCAAACCCGCGCATGCGCTTGTACCGCGCGAGCACATCACCCATCGTGTAATTGCGCACATGGCCGATATGAATGCGGCCCGATGGATAGGGAAACATTTCCAGCACATAACTGCGCGGCTTGTTCGACGCGTCGTCCGCGTAGAATGTCTCGGCGTCATCCCACGCCTTTTGCCAGCGGATGTCAGCGGTGTCGGGATCGTAACGGTCTGCGGTCATGGGAGCCCTCTACGCGAGAGGTGGGCTAATGTGCAACCGGGTGGATGAAGAGGGTAGGGCCTCCGGCGGCCAAGGGCCAGGGGCCCTTGGAACCCGTTACCGTCGTGAACTGTGTATTGCCCGTGCCGTTGTATCCCGCCGCAAAGCGGCCGAAATCCTGCCGCTGCGCGGCGGGGCGCAAACGCAAAGTCAGCGCGCAGTGCAAGACGGTAACGGGTTCCTAGGGCAATGGCCCTAGGCCGCCGGAGGCCCTTTAAACCTTAACCGCGAATCGTACGACGGCGCAGATCGCGAGCGCGCGTAAGGATCACGTCTTCCAGTTTCTGCACGGTTGCGGCTTCGACCGGGGCGTCGATCCACACGTCGCCGTGTTGCAGGACCTGGCGGCTGGCGACGACGCGGACGGCGTCGGCGCGCAGATCCTGGTCGAGAATGGAGACGGTTACTTTGACGCGTTCGCCGGGGTTTTTCGGGTTGGCGTACCAGTCGGTAACGATCACGCCGCCGTTGCTGTCGGTCTGGAGCAGGGGCATGAAGGAGAGGGTATCGAGCGTTGCGCGCCACAGGTAGGCGTTGACGCCGATCGTGGTGACTTTGCTGGGCGCGAGCAGGGCGGCTTCGTGCAGTTTCTTTTTCACGGCGGCGTGGCGGTGATGGGTGCAGGCGCCGACCGAGACGACCAGGGCGCCGACAGCGAGTGTGCGGATGGCGGTTGTGGCCAGGAAACCGGGCGCTTTCAGGGAATTCGTCATCTTGGCGCTCAACGTCACTGTAAATCCTGTCTTTACCGGTGCCGGGCGTATGCGAACGCCTGGCAACTCCCCAAACGATCGATTGGCCCTTGGCCCTTCGCCGCTTCGCTTGCCTTTATAGGGCGCGCCGCGGCAGGGCAGGTCCGACCTGCATCGTTTCGGGCACCGCCTCTAACACTCTGTCGCCACTGGCGGCAAGCGCATTGCGGTGGATATGATCGGTGCCGTGATTCGGGGGCGGGTGGTGGATTGGCGCTTGCGATTTGCGAACCTGCTGTGGACTGCGTGCAACAGTCACAAAGGAAGCGTCGGATTTGGCGTTGATCACTGGAAACAATTGGATCGCCGGTATATATAGTAATCACACGGAATGACTGCCGGAGTCGGTGGTGTTTCGGTGGCTGCAAGGTTTGGGCGCTGGCAAAGCGCTTTGCCCGACCAGCCACGGCAATGAGGACGGATTTTAGACCATGCGCGTGAACGGGGGCAAAACCAGAAAAAGCGGCGTTATGCGCCGTTTTCTGCGTGCGCCCGTGATCAGCGTGGCCTGTGTCCTCGCCTCTGCACTGGTTGCCCCGACGGTCGTCAACGCGTTTTCCAATGGCAGCGAATCACTGCCCGGTGGCGCTGCGGTCAGCCTGGCGGCACGCGGCGGTCTCGGGTCGTTCACCCCGGCTTCGGTCGATCCCCGGCTCGCTGCGCAAGTCTCGATTCGCGCAATGTCGCTCGGCAAGCTGTTTCGCTTTACCCCCGCGGGCATGGACAGCCGTCCTGACCGTGCGGTGACTGTCGCGGTCCGGCTGCCCGATGCGCACGCCGGTCTGATCGGCACGCACGCCGCGTCGACCGACGTTGGCGCCGGCTTTGCCGCAGTACGAATCGCGCCGGTCGCCTATAACCTGGGCATGGCGCGCGGTTACCAGAGCTTTGCTCTGCCAGCACCGGTTCAGGCGCATGACCTGGCCCACGACAATGAATCCCGCGCCTATTCGATCGCCCCGCAACAGACCGTTGTCGCCGGGCCTTCGCCGCGCCTCGAACCCGACTTGACGCTCGACGATCGCAGCGAAGCAGGCCGTGCGCCACGCACGCTGGGTACGCAGGGCGATTACCAAGTCGATATGGGCGGCAGCTATCGCTTGGTCGGCAATCTGAATGTGACCGCCGGCATGCGCTATTCGACCGATCGCGATCGGTTGCGCGCGCTGACCGATCATCGCCAGGACAGCCAGGCGCTGTACGTCGGAACCCAGTTCCGCTTCTAAATCTGCCCTGCGCATTACGCGCCCGGGTTTCCCCAGATAATCCACATTCAGTAATGCCACTGGGCGCTTTTATTGCGCCCTTCTGCGCGTGCGACCCGCACATTTGCTGCGCAGCATAAACACATACCAATTCGGACCGCTGGCCTCTTGCCGCACGCCGGGCATGCTCGTAGCGTAGCGACGGGAACGGGTGTCGCGGTGTAAAGAGTGAGGGATGTGAAATGGCGCGTGTTGCAATTGTAACCGGTGGAACACGGGGCATCGGCAAGGCAATAAGCCTGGCGCTAAAGGCGCAAGGACGCCTGGTGATCGCCAACTATGCCGGCAACGCCGCCAAGGCCCAGGCCTTCACCGAAGAAACCGGAATCGCCAGTGCACAATTCGACGTCGGCGATCACGAAGCCGTGCTGGCAGGCGTAGCCGCAATCGCGGAAAAATACGGCCCGGTCGATATCGTGGTCAATAACGCCGGCGTCACCCGCGACGCGGTCCTCCACCGGATGAGCTTCGACGACTGGAACGAAGTCATGCGCGTCAACCTCGGCGGCTGCTTCAATATGTCCAAGGCGACATTCCCCGGCATGCGCGAACGCGGCTGGGGCCGCATCGTCAACATCGGATCGATCAACGGCCAATCCGGGCAATACGGCCAGGTCAACTACGCCGCAGCAAAATCAGGCATCCACGGCTTCACCAAAGCCCTGGCCCAGGAAGGCGCCAAATTCGGCGTAACCGTCAATGCCATCGCACCAGGCTATATCGATACCGACATGGTCGCCGCCGTACCCCCAGCCGTGCTGGAAAAGATCGTCGCGAAAATCCCGGTGGGCCGCCTGGGCCAGGCCGAAGAAATCGCCCGCGGCGTCGCCTTCCTCACCTGCGAAGACGGCGGATTCGTAACCGGGTCAACGATGTCGCTGAATGGCGGCCAACACATGCATTGATGCGACCAGGGGGCGGCATGACAGAATTCTACCACCCCCCGGTCAAACGCTCGGTCGAAATCGCCGGGCACAAAACCTCGATCAGCCTCGAACCCCTATTCTGGGACTGGCTGCGCGCCGTCGCGGCGTCAGAAGGCCTGCCAATCAACGCCCTGGTCGCCCGGATCGACGCCGAACGCATCGCCGCGCGGACACCGCCGGGGTTGGCGGGGGCGATTCGGATTTGGCTGGTTGCGCGTGAGCGGGGTTTGTGGCCTTCGGCGGGCGTTTAAGGGCCTCCGGCGGCCTAGGGCCATTGCCCTAGGAACCCGTTACCGTCTTGCACTGTATGCCGCCCGAGCGTCTTGGTCCCGCCGCAAAGCGGCTGAAATGGCTGCCGCTGCGCGGCGGGACGCAAACGCCGAAATAGCGCGCAGTGCAAGACGGTAACGGGATCCAAGGGCCCCTGGCCCTAGGCCGCCGGAGGCCCTTTAAAAAAGCCCGCCGCAAGGCCAATCAATCGCTACCAACGCGCTCCACATCAGCCCCGATCAGCGCCAGCTTTTCCTCGAGACGTTCATACCCGCGATCGAGATGATACACCCGGTGCACATTCGTTTCGCCTTCCGCGGCCAGGCCCGCGATAATCAGGCTCATCGAAGCGCGCAAATCGGTGGCCATCACGTCGGCGCCGATCATGTGGTCGACTCCGTGAACGATCGCGGTGCGGCCTTTGGTTTCGATGCGGGCGCCCATGCGGTTCAGTTCGGGCACGTGCATGTAGCGGTTTTCGAAGATTGTTTCGGTCAGGACCGAGGAGCCCTTGGCCATGCACAGCATTGCCATCAGTTGCGCCTGCATGTCGGTGGCGAAGCCGGGGTAGGGCGCGGTCGAGAGGGTTACCGGGCGGATGGCGCCGTTGGCGGCGACGTGGACGCCGCCGCGGGTTTGTTCGACGTGGATGCCGGCATCGGTGAGCGATTGCACGGTTGCTGCCAGGTCTTCGATGCGGGCGCCGGTCAGGAGGACGTCGCCGCCGGTGATGGCGGCGGCGCAGGCGTAGGATCCGGCTTCGATGCGGTCGGGCATGACCATGTAGGTGGCGCCGTGGAGGCGGGGCACACCGTGGATGGTCAGGTCGGAGCTGCCGATGCCTTCGATCTGTGCGCCCATCGCGACCAGGAGATTGCAGAGGTCGGCGATTTCGGGCTCGCGGGCTGCGTTGTGCAGCGTTGACGTGCCGGTGCACAGGACGGCGGCCATGACGGCGTTTTCGGTGGCGCCGACCGAGACGACGGGGAAGGTGTAAGTTCCGCCGGGCAGGCCGCCATCGGGCGCGTGGGCGCGGACGTAGCCGGCGGCAAGTTCGATGCGGGCGCCGAAGGCTTCGAGGGCTTTGAGGTGGAGGTCGATCGGGCGGTTGCCGATGGCGCAGCCGCCGGGCAGCGAGACGGTGGCTTCGCCGGCGCGCGCGAGCATTGGCCCAAGCACGAGAATCGAGGCGCGCATTTTGCGGACGAGGTCGTAGGGCGCGACGGTCGAGGTCAGTCGGGTCGCCTGCAGGGTCATGACGCGTCCGAAATCGCCTGGGCGCGCGCCGGCGATCGAGGTCGACACGCCGAACTGGTTGAGCAGGTGCTGGAAGCTGTCGATATCCGCCAGGCGCGGCAAATTGCGCAGGGTCAGCGGTTCATCGGTCAGCAGCGCGCAGGGCAGCAGCGTAAGTGCTGCATTCTTTGCGCCCGATACTGGGAGGGTGCCGGAAAGCTTGCGGCCGCCGCGAATGATGATCTTGTCCATCGCCGCGATTTAACGGGAATCTGCAACAGCGCAACGTGTACGTAAGAATTTTGGTGTTACAAAAGTTGGTTGCGCGACCTTTGCGGGATCGCATAACACGCACGTAACTGGACTGAGGGTAAAGATCGGGGCATGACCATTTCAACGCTACGCAAACCCATTCGCAAAGCGGTATTTCCTGTTGCCGGGCTTGGTACCCGGTTTCTGCCTGCGACCAAGGCGATCCCGAAGGAAATGTTGCCGATTATCGATCGGCCGCTGATCCAGTATGCGGTCGACGAGGCGCGCGAGGCGGGCATTGAACAACTTATTTTCGTGACCGGGCGCGGCAAGACCTCGATTGTCGAACATTTCGACATGGCGTTCGAGCTCGAAGCGACGATGCTCGGGCGTGGCAAGCCGCTCGATGTGCTGGCTCCGACTCGCATTCAGCCGGGCAATCTGGTCACCGTGCGTCAGCAGGTGCCGATGGGGCTGGGCCATGCGATCTGGTGCGCGCGCGATATCGTGGGTGACGAACCGTTTGCGATTTTCCTGCCCGATGAATTGATGATCGGAGAGCCGGGCTGCATGAAGCAGATGGTCGAGGCGTATAACGAACTCGGCGGGAATATGATTTCGGTGCTCGAAGTGCCTGAAGACGAAGTGTCGAGCTATGGCGTGATCCAGCCGGGCAAGCAGGTTTCGCCGTATCTGACCGAAGTCACCGGCTTGGTCGAAAAGCCGAAGCGCGAAGAAGCGCCATCGAACCTGATCATTTCGGGTCGGTATATCCTGCAACCCGAAGTGATGCGGACTCTGGAAACGCAGGGCAAGGGCGCGGGCGGTGAAATCCAGTTGACCGATGCAATGGCGCGGATGATCGGCGATCAGCCGTTTCATGCAGTCAGGTTTGCCGGGCGTCGATATGACTGCGGCAGCAAGGCCGGGTTTGTCGAGGCAACGCTCGAACTTGCGCTGGCGCGTCCGGACATGGCCGATGATGTGTCTGCGATGATCAAGCGGCTGGCTGCTACGCTGGACTGATGCTCAGGCGGTTACTGCGGCCGCGTCGCGGTATTCGTCGCGCAGTAACCGCTTGAACAGTTTGCCGGTGGGTTCGCGCGGCAGTTCGGCGCGGAAATCGATCTGGCGCGGCATTTTGACACCGCTCAGTTGCGGCACGAGCCAGGCGGTCAGTTCCTGCGCGAGTGCCGCGCCGGCCTCGCCGAAATCGGCGGGTTGTACGATTGCGATCACGCGTTCGCCCATGTCGGGGTCGGGCGCGCCGATGACGGCGACATCGGCGACTTTGGGGTGTGTGACGAGCAGGTTTTCAATCTCCTGCGGGTAGATGTTTACCCCGCCCGAAATGATCATGAAGCTCTTGCGGTCGGTCAGGAACAGGTAGCCGTCGTCATCTTCCAGCCCGACATCGCCCAGGCTGGTCCAGCCGTGGCGGTTGGTCGCGTCGCGGGTTTTGGCGGGGTCGTTGTGATAGGCGAACGGATTGCCGTTTTCGAAATAGACCTGGCCCTCGGTGCCGCGCGGCACTTCGTCGCCGTGTTCGTCGCAGATGCGCAGGGTGCCGACCAGCGCGCGGCCGACCGATCCGGGGCGTTGCAGCCATTCCTCGCTGGACAGGTACGTGAACCCGTTGCCTTCGGTGCCGGCGTAATATTCGCGCAAGACCGGCCCCCACCAGTCGATCATCGCGCGTTTTACCGGCACGGGGCAAGGCGCGGCGGCATGGACTGCGCAGCGCAAGCTCGATAGATCGTATTTGTCGCGGACGGCGGGATCGAGTTTCAGCATCCGTATGAAATGCGTGGGCACCCATTGGCTGTCGTTCACGCGGTATCGTTCGATCAGCGCGAGCGCGTGTTCGGGATCGAATTTTTCCATGCACACGATCGTGCCGCCGAGCCGGTGGACCGCCAGCGACCAACGCTGCGGCGCGGCGTGATACAGCGGGGCGGGGGACAAATAGACGCTGTCGGTGCCAAACCCGAACGCCTTGCGCGCCAGATTGGTCAGGCTGTTGCCGGCGCCGATCGCGGGGTCTTCGGGCAAGGGCAGGCGCACGCCTTTGGGTTGCCCGGTGGTGCCCGACGAATAGAGCATGTCGACCCCCGCGCGTTCGTCGGCGATCGGCGTGGTGGGCATCGCCATCAGCGCCGCGCCCAGGTCGTGATCGCCCGCACCGTTCAGGCGCAATTGCGGGATTTCCGGCACCGCGACCGCGACCCGGTCGAGCACATCGCCGTAGATTTGCGTACCAACGAGCAGCCGCGCGCCGCTGTCACGCGCGATATAGGCGATTTCGGGCGGAGTCAGCCGGCAAGAGATCGCGACATAGATCAGCCCCGCACGCTGCGCGCCCCAGCACAGCGTAAAGAACATGGGATCATTGTCGAAACACAGCGCAACCGTGTCCCCGATCGCGCATCCCTGCGCGCGCAACAGGTGCGCGAAGCGATTGCTGGCGGCATCGAGTTCGCCATACGTGACGACCTGGCCGCTCGACGCCATGATCACCGCCGGTTTGGCCGGATCAATTGCCGCATGAACGCTGGGATGGTCGCGCATGGTCTCTACTCTCTCCGCACGCCGCCACGGTGGTCCGCGTGCGGCTCTGCCGCTTGGGGCAGAGGTGTTGGGAGGGAGTTTAACTGCTCGCTTAATAAGCGCAAGGGCTTAGGGGAGCATTCTGTATGTAAGGCAACGGTTGACATATGCCGGGTGATGCCTTACACCGTGCCAATGATCGCATCGTTCCGCAGCAAAGCGCTCAAACGATTGTGGGAGCAAGGTGATGGCTCGAAACTGCCGGTCCCCAATGTTGGGCGCGTTGAACGCATCCTGGCCAGGCTCGATGCGGTGGTCGTGCCCGACGATATGAATTTGCCTGGCTATCGCTTTCACGGGCTGCAGGGCAGGCCCAAACGGTATGCTGTCGACGCATCAGGAAATTACAGGGTTACCTTTGGCTGGGACGAAAGTGCCGGGGACGCGGTGGACCTGGATATTGAAGATTATCACTGACTTTCATTGGGCGAATGGCCCAAGCTGAACTGGAAACCAGAACCATGAAACGCATGATGCGCGCCGTGCATCCCGGTGAAATTCTGCGCGAGGATGTGATTCCCGCGCTGGGCAAGCCCAAGGCAGAGATTGCCCGCCTGCTCGGCATTTCGCGGCAGTCGCTGTATGATGTGCTGAATGAAAAGCAGCCTGTGACCACCGGCATGGCGCTGCGCTTTGCCAAGCTGACCGGCACGACTGCGCAGTCGTGGGCGCAGATGCAACTGGCATACGACCTCCAAGTGAGTGCGGCGGCAATGGCCGAGCAATTGGCGGCGATCCCGACTTTGCAGGCGGCGTAATACGGGGCTGGTCCAGCGCAGCACTGCAAGCATACCTAACCACAAAAAAGGGCGCCGTTTCCGGCGCCCTTTTCTAAATGTCGCATCCTCTCCCAAATGCGACCCGGCCGTTTTCGGCCTGGATGCTATGAAGTATTTATTCTTCCGGGCTGCTCGGTGCGGTGGCGGTGTTGCTGGCCAGCGCGACGTTTGCGCCCGAATTGACATCGGCGATCTGCAGATAGGGAACCGGGTTGACCGCTTCGCCGGCGATGCGCACTTCGTAATGGAGGTGCGCGCCGGTCGAGCGGCCGGTCGTGCCGACATAGCCGATCACGTCGCCGCGATGCACGTGCTGCCCCTGGGCAACTGCGATGCGCGACATGTGGCCGTAACGGGTTTCGAGATTGGCGCCGTGTTCGAGTTCGACGAACAGGCCATATCCACCGAACCAGTCAGCCATGCCGACAACGCCATCGGCGGTGGCATGGATCGGGGTGCCGGTCGGTGCGGGCAGGTCGACGCCCTTGTGCATGCGGTATCCACCCAGGACCGGGTGGGTGCGCATGCCGAAATTGCTGCTCATCGCGCGGCTGCTGTTCACGGGGACCAGCATCGGGATCGAAGCGGAGCCGGTGTCGGCCATCGACGAACCGAGGCTCGAATAAGGACGGCCGGTGTCGAGCGCGCGCCAGTTGGCAAACAACTGGCGGAATTCGTTGTCACCAGGCGTTGAGACGCGGGTGCCATTGCGGGCGGCCTCGGCGGCGCGCAGTGGCGCCGTGATGTCGGCAGAAGCGGCACTGCTGGCCAGAGCGGGTTGGGCAATCACGCCGGCAGCAAGCACCAGGGCGACAGGAAAGAATTTGTTGAACAGCATTGCGACCGTTGGAACCTTTTTTCCCCCACGCCGTTACCCGAATAATAGGTCCGTTACGCGCTAGACCAGAAGTGTCGGTGCGGTGCCTTTTTGGCTGCTCGCATCGACATCCGGTGCGATCGCAGACCTACCGGGTCGCCTGGCGTTCAGGCAACCCCTTCCATGAATTCATACGACAAACCGGCTGACCGGCGCGCCGAGTCGTTGAATGGTGGCTTAACCAACCCCTTAAAGTGCCGCGCAACCAGTGTTTTCCACTGCGCCGGGGCCGAATCTCCGCGCTCTGCACACAGCATGGTGAAATGGTTTGTACCGACTCCGACATGGCGAATTTCGTCGTCAAGGATTCGTTGCAGGATGCGCGTAGTGCGCGTGTCGCCGGCCGCTGCAAACCTTTGAATCATGACCGGCGTCACGTCCAGGCCGCGCGCCTCCAGGACCATCGGCACGATCGCCAGACGGGCCATCACATCGTGCGCGGTGTCACGCGCCGCATCCCACAATCCGTCGTGCGCGGGCATGGCGCCATATTCGCTGCCCAGCGTAATCAGCCGGCGCGACAGCAGCGCAAAATGCATCGCCTCGTCCGCCGCAACGCTCAGCCAGTCGGTCACGAACTGGCGCCCGCGCTCCTCGCCAAACCGTCCCGCGGCATCGAGCGCGAGGTCGATCGCGACGAATTCGATGTGGCACAGCGCGTGGATCAGGGTGCGCCGCCCGCGTTCCGATCCGCCGCGCCCGCGCCGGGGCATGGCACCGGGCGCGCGCAGTTCGGGACGTTCGGGCCGGGCCGGTGTGTCGGGCATTGCGACATCGAAAACCGGCGCCAGGCGACCCGCCGCCCAGTCGCGCGCGATCGCCCGCGTCGCCATGACTTTGGCGCGCGGATCGGCGGTCAGAATTGCGGCGCGGATCGCGTGGGCGATGGTCAAAGTTACAGCGCCTGGGCGGCGGCGAGCACTTCCTGAGCGTGGTCTTTGACTTTCACTTTTGGCCAGATGCGCGCGATCTTGCCATCGGTGCCGAGCAGTAACGTGGTGCGCTCCATGCCCATGTACAGGCGGCCATACATCGATTTTTCGGTCCAGATGCCCAGCGCGTCGGACAGGCCATCGGTCTCCGCATCGGTGGCCAGCGGGTTCGCCAGACTATGTTTGTCGATGAACCGCTGGTGCTTCTGCGGGGTGTCCTTGCTGATCCCCAGCACTGCCGTACCGGCCGCGGCGAACTTTTCGGCGAGCTTCGAAAAATCCTTGTTTTCCGTGGTGCAGCCGGGGGTGTCGTCTTTTGGATAGAAGAACAGCACCAGTTTCTGCCCGGCGAAATCGGCAATGCGCACCGGTTCGCCATCGGGCGATATCAGCGCAATCGGGGGCAGGCTTTCGCCGAGGGCCAGTTTCATGCGTCAGGTCTCCAGTACTTCGAGAAAAACAGTCTGCCACGTCGCCGCGATCGTCGCGCGTGCCGCGGCAATCGCTGCGATCAGGCGCTCCCAATCCGGCTGGCCACACGCCTGCGCAACGATCGCGCGGCTGGCCTCGGGCGGGAAAGCGCCATCAGGAGCGACCAGCCGCACCACCACCAGCAGTCGCGCCAGCAGATCATGGCTATGCCGCATGGCATGGGGCACCAGCCCGGCATCGGCAAGCGCGGATATCGCCAGGCCGAGATCGGGGTCGAATGCGGTGCGCTCGCGCAGTTGCAGATAGTGGACGATGAATTCGGCATCGACTAGCCCGCCGCGCGCCAATTTGACGTCGAGCGGGCCTTTGGCCGGCTTGTGCCGCGCCATGTCGCCGCGCATTTTCAACACGTCTGCGCGCAGAACTGCGTGGTCGCGCGGCATCATCAACACGCTGGCGATGATCGCGGCCAGCGCGGCGCGGTCTTCGTCACTGCCATGGATCACGCGCGCGCGGCACAGCGCCATGTGTTCCCAGGTCCACGCGTCCTTGCGCTGGTACGCGGCAAAACTGTCGAGCGTGACCGCGATCGGCCCTTGCGTCCCCGAAGGACGCAGCCGCGTGTCGACGTCATAAAGCGCGCCCGCCGCCGTCGGCGCCGACAGCGCGACGGACACGCGCTGGACAAGCCGCGTATAATACAAGGTGCCGCCCAAGGGCCGCGCGCCATCCGATTCATCCGCGAAATCGCCGCTGAACAGGAACACCAGATCGAGATCCGACGCATGGGTCAGCGCGCCGCCACCCAAGCGGCCGAGCCCCAGAATAACCAGCCGGCTATCGGGCACGCGGCCATGCACGCCGGCAAATTCGGCCTCGGTCGCGGTGGTCAACACGCCGATCGTCGCCTCGGCCACGCGCGACAGCGCGGCGGCGATCGCCAGCGCATCATGCGTCTGCTCGATCACTTGCACGCCCAGCGCAAAGCGCATTTCGCCCACGCGCCGGCGCACGGCATCGAGCAGGCATTGATAATCATCGCCTTTTTCCGCGCGCGACAGGCGCGCGGCAATCGTCGCCACATCGCCCGGCAGATCGAACGCGGACCGGTCGATCAGTGTGTCGAGCAGATCGGCGCGCCGCGCCAGGTCATCGGCCAGTCGCGGCGCATGCGCGAGCACGCGCATGACCATGTCGAACAGTCCGGGCCGCGCCTCCAGGAGGCGGAACACATTGATCGCGGAAGGCAAATGCTCGATCAACTGTTCCCAGCGGAGTAGCGCGCGGTCGCGATCGGGCGCGGCGGCGAGCGCCTGCAACAGCGGCGCCCTGATTCGCGCAAATGCGTCGCGCGCGGCCTCGCTGCGCAGGGCGCGGAATTTGCCATTGCCCCAGCCTTCGATTCGCGCGGCCAGCGCATCGGGATCGGCAAAGCCAAGCTCGCGCAATTCGCGCGCCAGCGGTTGATCCACCGTCACCATCTTGCCGCGCGGGGCGAGTGTCGCGATTAGCGCGTCGAACCGGCTGCCGACATGGTCCGAAATCGCCGCGAGTTCCGCCACCAGCGCGGCGCCGGTGGTGCCATCGAGCGCGGCGACATTTTCGAGCGCGCGCGAATCGGCGGGCAGGGAATGCGTCTGCTGATCGCCGACCATCTGCAGCCGGTGCTCGATCGTGCGCAGCCGGTCGTACGACTGGCCCAAAATGGATGCGTCCTCGGGCGCGATAATGCCGGCATCGGCCAGCGCATCGAGCGAGGCGCGCGTGCCGCGCAGCCGCAGCGCCGGATTGCGGCCGCCGTGGATCAACTGATACGTCTGGGCGAAGAATTCGACTTCGCGAATCCCGCCGCGCCCGCGTTTCAGGTCATACCCGGGGCCGATCGCCTGGCCCGCGGCATAGTGGTCGCGAATGCGCGTGGTCAGGCGGCCGATTTCGGCAATCGCGCCGAAATCCAGGCTGCGGCGCCATACGAATGGCCGGATCGTGTCGAGAAAGTCCTGTCCCTTTGCGATATCGCCCGACGCGGCGCGCGCGCGGATGAATGCCGCGCGTTCCCACGCGAGCGCGCTCGATTCGTAATGCGTGATCGCGGCGGCAAATGGCAGCGCCAACGGGGTGATTTCCGATTGCGGGCGCAGGCGCAGATCGACGCGGAACACAAACCCTTCTGCAGTGATCGTCGACAACAGATCGACCACGTGGCGCGCCGCCATTTGCGCGGCCTCGGCCGGATCGTCGCGATCCCGCCTGGGCAAAGTATCGGGATCGAACAGCGCGATGATGTCGATGTCCGACGAATAGTTCAGTTCGCGCGCCCCCATCTTGCCGAGTGCAATGCCCGAAAACCCGGCGGCTTGCGCATCGGGAACACGGCGGCGGAGCGCGGCGGTGATCGCGGCATCGAGCGCGCGGTCGGCAAAATCCGACAACGCGCCGACCACCTGCGACAGATCGTACGCGCCCGCCAGATCGGCAATCGCCACCACTAGGCTGAGCGCCAGCCGTTCGCGCCGCAACGCCACGCCGATGTCAGCAACGCCGTCGCCCGACGCCCGCACCAGATCCATCGCCGCATCGACCTGACCAGTGGCCAGCACATCGGCAATGTCGCCCCGCCGATCGAGCGCACGCGCCAGAAACGGCGCGTGGTCGCGCGCGCGGCGCAAGGCAGATGTCCAGTCGATCATGGCATTGCCCTGCGCCGCGCAGGGCATGTGTTCAAGTGCTGGTCTGCGATGAATTGTCAGCGATCCGCAGTTCTGCCATCCCTTGCCGCGAGCTTCATACAGGGGACGATCATGCATCACCGTATTCGCGCAAATCTGTTGGCCACGATTTCTGCCGGACTTATGATTGCCCTGCTGGGTGGCACGGCGTCAGCACAGCCGGTGCCAACCGTCGAACAGGCCGTATTGCGCGACGTGATGAAGACGCTGTCGTCCGATGAATTCGAAGGCCGTGGCCCGGCCACGCCGGCCGAACAGAAAACCACCGATTATATCGTCGCCCAGTTCCAGGCGGCCGGGCTGAAGCCGGGCAATCATGGCCAATGGCTGCAGGCGGTGCCGACGGTGCATATCACCCCGGTCCATGTCAGCCCGCTGCAGATCGGCACTTTGCCGCCGATGATGCTGGGCCGCGATTTCGTCATCAATGGCTATCGCGAAACGCCGCACACCGCGATCGCCCAGAGCGACCTGGTATTCGTCGGGTTCGGCATCAATGCACCCGAACTGGGCTGGAACGATTACGCCGGCGTGGACATGCACGGCAAAGTGGCGGTCATCCTGGTCAACGATCCGGATTACGCCGACAGCGATGAAAGCGGTCTTTTCAAAGGGCGGCGCATGACCTGGTACGGTCGCTGGCCCTACAAGTTCGAAGAAGCGGCGCGGCAGGGCGCCCGCGCCGCGCTGATCGTCCATGATACGTTTCCCGCGGCGTACGGTTGGAATGTGGTGCAATCGAGCTGGGGCAAAGGCGCCAATTTCATCGCCTCGCCGGCCAAGGGCATGGACCAGACCGAAGCCAATGGCTGGATCCAGAAGAGCGTTGCCGAAGCGATCATGAAGGCATCGGGGCACGATCTTGCCACGCTGTCCGAAGCGGCGAAGCACAAGGGCTTTCACGCGGTGCCGCTGGGTCTGACCGCCAGCCTGTCGTTCGACAGCGAAATCACCCACGCGCTGTCGCACAATGTCATCGGCGTGCAGCCCGGGTCCACCAAACCCGAAGAAACCGTGCTGTACACCGCGCATTGGGATCACCTGGGCCATTGCCCTGCCGATACGCGCGGCGACAGCATCTGCAACGGCGCGGTCGACAATGCGTCGGGCGTCGCGACCCTGGTCGAGCTGGCACGGATGAACACCCGCGCAGGTCCCGCGCGACGGTCGCAAGTGTTCATCGCGCTGACCCTGGAGGAATCGGGCCTGCTGGGGTCGGAATTCTATGCCCGAAACCCGGTCTATCCGCTGGCCCTGACCGCGGGCGGGATCAACATGGACGGCAATACCACGCTCGGGCCATCGCGCGATGTCGTCGTCACCGGCGGGGACAAATCCGAACTGACCGCGATCCTGCGCACTGTCGACCAGACCATGGGCCTGACCGAATCGAAAGAGACGCACCCCGAACGCGGCAGCTATTACCGCTCCGACCATTTCAGTTTCGCCCGCGTCGGCGTGCCGATGTTCGACGTCACGCGCGGCCCGAACCTGGTCACTGGCGGCGTCGCGGCGGGCGACGCGGCAGAGGAAGACTATGTCGCGCACCGCTATCACCAGCCCAGCGACGAATTTTCGCCCGCCTGGACATATGAAGGGATGGCCCAGCAAACCGAGTTGTTCTACCGGCTCGGGCGCGCGCTTTCGGATACCGGGGTTTGGCCGAACTGGCATGCCGGCGATGAATTCCGCGCGATTCGCGATGCCACCGCCGCTGCCCGGCACTAAACTGGACCACCCATGACCTCACCTTGGCTGATGCCGCCCGAATGGCACCCGCAGGATCTGTTGTGGATCGGCTTCCCCCATATCGCCGATGAATGGGGCGCGGCGTTCGATCGCGCGCAGGACCAGATCGCGGCATTCGCCAATGCCGTCGCCGACAGCGGGCAGGATGTGCGCCTGATCGTGCGCGATGCCGCCAACTCGGCGCGCGCGCAGGCGCTGGTCTCGGCCAAAGTCACCTTGGAAACGCGCGTCTACGGCGATGTCTGGCTGCGCGATACCGGGCCACTGGTGGTGAGTGATCAGGCCGGCGGCCGCGCGGCGCGGCTGTTCGGCTTCAACGGCTGGGGCGGCAAATACCTGATGCCCGGCGACCAGGAAATCGGCGCCGATCTCGCCGCCAGCGCAAACCTGCCGGCGACGCGCGCCGACTGGGTGCTGGAGGGCGGCGCGCTCGATGGCGACGGCACCGGCCTGGTCGCGACGACCGACCAATGCCTGCGCAACCCCAACCGCAATCCACACCTGTCGCGCGCCGATCTCGAAATGCGCCTCTCGCGCGACCTGGGCTATGACCGGGTGCTATGGCTCGGCGAAGGCCTGATCAACGATCACACCGACGGCCATGTCGACAATCTGGCGCGCTTCGTCGCGCCAAACCTTCTGGCGCTGCCACGCGCCACCGGCCGCGATGATCCCAACGCCGCAATTTACGCCGATGCAGCGGCGCGCGCGCGCGATTTCGGCGTGGACGTGGCCGAAGTGCCTTCACCCGGCCGGTTCGAAACCGACGGGATGATCCAGCCCGCGAGCTACATGAATTTCGTCGTGACCACGCACACGGTCATCGTGCCGGTGTTCGGATCGCCGCACGATGCCGACGGCGTGGCGGCGATCGCGGCGCTGTTCCCCGGTCGCGACACGATCGGCCTGATGGGCGATGCGGTGCTGGCGGGCGGGGGCGGGTTTCATTGTTCGAGCCAGCAATTGCCGGGCGCGCAATCTTGCACGGAAACATGATCTGGCCCTGTGATCACGTCCGAAGCCGACACGGGCAGCACAAGCTGCTGGTCACGCCAACGCTGCCAGCGCCGGCGTAGTTCGCCCGGTCGATACCCGGTCGGTTCGTCGAGTACCGTGGCATCGACGATCCTTTCAAGACGAAAGTGCCGGAAGCTCTCCCTTAGTTCGCACCAACCGATCAGGAGGGCGGCGGCTTCGGAATACCCGATGACCACCGGCAAAACCGTTCTCTCGGTATGTTCGCCTGTCTTCGCCTGGTAGCGGAGCCGCAGTTTGCGATCGTCGCGGATGGCCAGCCGGAGGTGCGCGGTATCGACATTCGCCGCTGTCCCGCCAGCCGGCGCCTTCACGCCCGATGTCGGGGTGACGATGTAAGGGCGCAGCCTTTCCGGCACGGCGCTTGCGACCTTTGCGATGACGTCGCTCGCGGCGTTCGCCAGCACCCGGTCGGAAAGGCTTGCCACCCATTGCGCGCCAAGGATCATCGCTTCCAGCTCGTCCGGCGTCAGCATCAACGGCGGCATGTCATAGTCGCGCGCCAGCACATACCCGAACCCGGCCTCGCCTTCGACCGGAACGCGTTGACCTATCAGGTCGCTTATGTCCCGGTAGACGGTGCGTTTCGAGACCTCGAGTTCCTCGGCAAGTGCAGCCGCCGTCACCGGTCGCGTTGACCGGCGCAGGATCTGGATGATCTGAAACAGGCGGTCAGCGCGGCGCATACTGACGCCTGTTGCCACAACGGTGGCAGCAGGACCATGCGACAGGTCCTTTGCCGCCACGATTTTCTGCGGTCGGCGAGGACATTATCATGAAGTTTGCTTCCACTCGCATCATCGCCGCCGACATACAGGCTATGGTCTCTTTCTACGAGATGGTGACCGGCCTCTCGGCGGAATGGCTCGCACCCGTATTCGCGGAGATCGTGACGACGGGCGCGACCCTTGCTATTGGCGCTGCCGAAACGGTGACGCTCTGGAAGGAGGGCAGTGCCGAACCCGGTGCCAATCGCACCACTTTCATCGAGTTTCAGGTCGAGGACATCGACGCTGACTACGTTCGTCTCAAGGATCTCGTCCCACTCGTGCACGAGTTGAAGACGATGCCCTGGGGTAACAGGACGTTCCAGTTCCGCGATCCCGAAGGCACTGCTGTATCGCTATACATGCCAGTATCCGAAGACGCCAAAAAACGCTTCGCAGCGCGTTAGAACGAGGACAACATCATGACCGACGACACCGGGCTTTCTGTCATCGATGTCTATCAGCGTCATGGCGCTGCCTGGGCCAGCCTGCGGGGTAACCGTCTGGTCGAGCGCGGCTGGATCGATCGCTTCTGCGCCCTGGTTCCGGCCGGTGGAGACATCGTCGATATTGGCTGCGGCAGTGGACTTCCCCTCGCGGGGGAACTGATCGAGCGCGGCTTCGATGTGACCGGGATCGACGGCACGCCCACGATGGTCGCGCTGTTCATGCGCAATCTGCCGGGTGTCGCGGTGCATCTCGCCGACATGCGGGAGCTTGCCCTCAACCGACGTTTTCAAGGGCTGCTGGCATGGGACAGTTTCTTCCATCTTGCGCCTGATGATCAGCGCGGCATGTTTTCGCGCTTCCAGGCGCATGCCGCACCGGGCGCCGCGCTGATGTTCAGCAGCGGAACTGCCGAAGGTGAAGCTATTGGCGCACTGGAGGGCGATCGCCTTTACCACGGCAGCCTCGACCCCGATGAATATCGAAGCCTGCTCGACGCCGCCGGTTTCGCGGTCATCGCGCACCTTCAGGAAGATCCGGACTGCGGAAACCGTACAATCTGGTTGGCCCAACAACGCGGACCGTAATTCCGAAGTGTTGACCGCTAGTGCCCCATGGCAAGACATTGATCGGGTCTAAATGTCCTGCCCCGGCTTCCAACCGCTTTCGGCCAGTATCGTTGTCGGATCCCGGAGATCCAGCAATGTCCTGAGCGCACCACGTTTATTTTTTGCTTTGCGGTAGAACGCCTTGGCAATCCTGTATCCTTCCCAATAGCCAAGGTCGCCCGGATGATCGGGAGTGCCAACGCCATTGTACAGCCAATCGGATATGTCGATCTTGTCGGCATCAGCCAGAAACCTGGCGTCTATCGTGCCGGCATGCCCCTGCGTCCATTTTTGTAGATGCACATTGCTTACCTGGCCGGAAATCAGCTCGCCGACCAGTTCGGCAACGCCTTCGATAAGCGATTGCCGCAAGACAGTGGTGGGCGCGTTTTCGTCATCAAGAGCCGATGACTGCTCAACGTGCCCATATTCATGGGCGACCAGATGAAAAAGCCGTTCCGACAGGTCGCCCTGCAACCAGGATGATCGACACGCGACCTCAAGGCCAATCAGCACGCCCGACTTTCCGGTTGTCCCACCGCTGTTATTCCGCCCGATAAGGATCGTGACCGGCGGGAAAGTAGCCTGTGGATCAAGCCGCGCCAGCCTCTGGAACGCGATTTGCAGCTTGCTCGACACCGTTGGCAGCACACCCATGCAGGATCGCGCCTGATCATAAACTGCGCGATTTTGCGCAATAACCTTTGCCAGCGACGCACCCGAGACGATCCGGTTTGGCACGAACTGGCGAACGCCATCACTGCCCGAATCTATGTAATCGTGCTGGAGCGCACTGGCGGTTGGCATGCCCTTGGCAGCATCATAGAGGCGGTAGAAGCGTTCGACATCACCGGTTTGCACCTCCACCAGATTGCTGGCGTGCGCGGGGCCAAGGGCAATAACAATTGCCGCAGCACCCGCGATCACGTGGGGCAACCTTTTTCGCATCTTATACGGTCCCGTTGATTTCCACCGAAAGCTAGCACGGGAATGGCCGCTTGCTGGAGGGTTTTAGCTAAAATCGGCCAGTCTCGAATCTGAACTGCACCCCGAGAGTGAGATTTTAGAATTGAGTGACGCAGGTGGACTGAACCTCATTGCTGAGACACGGCAATTTGCGGTTTATGGCCGTTGACGACGGCACCGCCAAGGCTACGATCCGTGCCGATGAAAGCAGCAATACTTGCCCCATTTTTGATGTGCTCCGGATGTTCGGAGGCATGCCAGACTACTGTGGCTTCGCGGAGCCTCTCGCCCGATGGCAACCATGCGGCGGTGTTGTTCCAGCGTGATTGTGGAGCGACGACCGGCTTCTCCACCCAAATCTCGATATTGGACGCTGACGGCAAACCATCCGGGGGCGGCAACGCCTTTGTTGCGGACGACGATCACGGCGCCCCCAGGAACGGCAACTGGGAAGGGCCATGGGCAGACATGAAGTGGCTTTCGCCGAAACGACTTCTTATCCGATATGCCGCGAAGTCGAGGCTAATTAAACAAAAGGAGCGTGTCTCCGGCGTCAACATTACATACCAGATGGGCAGCCGCTAGTATCCCGAAGCCGACCATCACGGGCCTGTTCGTCCCCGTCAAAACCAGTCATGTCGAAGCCGTTCCCTCATTTGAGAATCGGCTTTCATGAAATCTGGAGCGTCATCCGTCGAGCGAAGTCCCCGTCGCGCAGGATTGGACCTGATCCGCGCCGTAGCGATAGTCTGGGTCATGATCTATCACGCCATGAACTTCGGCCTTATTCCCGATCCGGATCATTGGTATGTCTCGTTCGGGTGGATCGGTGTTGACCTGTTCTTTGGCCTGAGTGGCTTTCTGATCGCGGGCCAGCTTCTGAAGCCGTGGTCGCTGGGCCTGACGCCCGACTACGGAAAGTTCTTTCAGCGACGCCTGTTGCGGACGTTGCCCGCGTACGTCGTGATCACGGCGATATACTTTCTATTGCCGGCGCTTCGCGAGCGACCGCTAATTCAACCTTTCTGGCAATTTGCCACGTTCACCGAAAACCTGTTCTTTGACGTCGGCCCGCGGGCCTTCTCTCACGTCTGGTCTCTTTGCGTGGAGGAGCAATTCTACCTGGTCTTCCCGATCATTGCCGCACTTCTTGCACGGCGGCCCGACCCCCGACGCGTGGCCCTTGCGTTCGCGGCCATCGTTGTCGGCGGCATGCTGATCCGGGGCACGCTATGGCTGACCAAAGTTGGCAGTTTGCCCTTCGCGGATATGGATGGTGTCAACGGCCAGGCCTACATGGACTTCAACTATTATCCGACCTGGAGCCGTCTGGATGGACTGTCGGCTGGTGTTCTGGCGGCCACCATCAAGCTGTTCCGGCCCGCCATCTGGGCCCGGATCGTATCCCGCCCCAACTTGATCCTGGGTTCAGGCCTGATCGGACTGGCCCTTTCAATCGCCTTGTTTGGTGGTCAGGCGACCACGCTGGTCCCCGCGGTTTTCGGCTATCCATTGCTCGCATGCAGTATCGCGGCGATCGTGATCGCCGGATCCGAATGCCGCGGGATCATTGGCAGCCGAAGCGTGCCAGGCGCCCGTCTCCTGGCGACGGGAGCCTACAGCCTCTACTTGACGCAAAAGCTCGCGTACCACGTCGTCGATGCCGGCTACATTCCAGGCCTTGGCAGCGAAGGCTGGATGCGCTTCTTAGTGGCGATCGGCATCGCCCTGGGTATGGGCACCCTCCTTTACTGGCTGATCGAGCGCCCCTTTCTGCGCCTGCGCGACCACTGGGATGGACCGTCGCGAAGCCCGATCGCAACGGCGGTTTAGTTCGCGTCGGGCATATGCAGCGGAGGGTCTGAAATCCACCATCGTCCCCGTTTCCGTCGTGATCGGCGAAGCGAGGAGCCTATGGCAGCTAACGCCCAGTTGTTGCCGTTCAGGGCCAATTCCGCCATCAACGAAAGCGACCAACGCTGGTGATGCAAAAGGGGGCCTTTCGCAACAGCCTTCAGGAGAGGTATGTGAGCCATCTTGCTGCGTTAATTCTGGCCGGCAGCTCAGTGGTGAGCCCTACGATGCCAGTCCAGACTTATGTCGAGGCCACAGGCCCCTCGGGCTCGCTCAAAGGAACGATGCTCTCTCCGTCGACAGCGGGAGCTCCTGTCATATTAATGATCCCCGGTTCGGGACCGGTCGATCGCGATGGTAATAGTCCGCAGGGCCTCAAGGCGGCATCGCTTAAGCTTCTTGCCGAAGGTTTGGCGGCGAATGGCATCGCTACGGTTCGCATCGATAAGCGAGGGATGTACGCGAGCGCAGCGGCAACACCCGACGCCAATGCGGTCACGATCAGCGGCTATGCGGCAGATGTGCATTCCTGGGCGACCTCCATCCGGCATCAGACAGGCGCAAAGTGCATATGGGTTCTGGGTCATAGCGAGGGCGGGCTGGTGGCCCTTGCAGCCGGGCGCGCGAGTTCGGATATATGCGGTCTCGTTCTCGTCTCGGCTGCTGGCAGACCCGTCGGTGCGGTTCTTGCGGAGCAGCTCAAGGCTAATCCAGCCAATGCCCCGATCCTCGATCAAGCGCTTTCCGCAATCACAGAGCTTGAGGCAGGTCGCCACGTTGATCCCGCGAAACTGAACCCCGCCCTGTTGCCGTTGTTCAGGCCTGCTGTTCAGGACTTTCTGATTGACGAAATGACCCTTGATCCAGCGAAACTCATCGCCTCGTTCCACAAACCGGTGCTGATCCTCCAAGGAGAGCGGGACATTCAGGTAAGCGTGGAGGATGCTCGGCTGCTGAAACAGGCGAACCCTGCGGCCAAGCTGGTGCTACTCCCAGATACCAACCACCTACTGAAGACCGTCGCGTCTGACGATCGTGGCACTAACGTTGCCACTTACGCAGATCCCAGCCTCCCACTTGCCCCGAACGTCGTGTCGAGCATCGCTGACTTCGTGAATTCCGGAGGCCAATGATTTTGCGACAGGGGGCTCCCTTTCGCGGCGCGGCCTGACCCACTTTGAGATCAACGGCTTGGCCAATGCAAAAGGCTGTTGTGGAATGTCGGCTTCCTGCGCGGGCGTTCCTAAAACCCGCCAGACCGCTCACCACCAGTTCTCGCCGTATTCGGAGCGACTGTCGAAGCGACGAGCCCAATGGCGGCTACCGCCCAATTGACGGCATTCGCCCTTTTCACCGCGCCCCGTTAAAACGAACAATCGCCATCGAAAATGCGAACACGAAGGCATAGCCGAACCGGTCTATTCCAACCCGCGTTTGCCCCTTGCTGTCGCGTAGCCATCCAATCAGTGTCATCGCTCCGCCAACGATCAGCGGTGTTACGAGCACGTTCGCTTCGCGAAGACCAAAGTTGGAAATGAAGGAATTCGGCATAAGCAGAAGGCTGATGCCGCCAGCCATTGCGCCCCACAACGCAAAACCAATTATCGACAAAAACGGACTTCTTGGCTTTTCAAAGGTATTAGAAAGAGCGTGAAGCCCAAGTTCAGATAATGATTCAAAAACTATTTGCAGCAAAATCTCGCCCAAGAATTGCAAGATTATTTCGAATATAAATTCCATACGTCTCCAGCACCCCGATGGTCCGTCACGCTTGGCACAATCCGAAAATTAGCTATCACCAATACGCCTGGCAAATCTGCCGGTCCGCTTCCCACCAATTTTCGCCGTTTTCGTCGCGATTAGCGAAATGACGAGCCCTATGGCAGCGAACGGCCACTTGTGGACGTTCATTCCGCTATTTTTTGTCATCGTCGGGGAAACGATTTCCAACTTCGTTGAAATGTTGCTCGTCTGTGAACCCGCCGCCTAGATCATAAAGATACAATGTAACCGGGCATTTCTGCCCATTTGCCCAAGCTATCGCTTCATAAACCGAAACTGCTTCGAGCGAATCATAGTCCACCGTCAATGATGGGTTACTTTTGGGCGCTTGGTCAGCGTCGGCGCAACTGTTGTCGTGTTCTACTGCCTCTACGATCGCATTGACTTCACGCCACCGATAAGGGCGATTCCCCCTGTCTATGACGTTCCACAACATAACAGCGTTGTACCGCAATACAGTCCGACCGCAACGTCCGCTTTCCACGGTGGGTTCAATGGGTGGTCGCAACACTTCATTCTTTGAGGAGAAGGGGTGTGGGTATGAAGCAGCGTCGACGGATATATTATTCGGCATCTCAGCGATCGGAGATCTGGGATCGCTGGCAGCGCGG
>Ga0302314_10001818_pt1 | contig 39887 bp, 36 predicted proteins | sample III_Palsa_N2_3_FD_200533 | JGI IMG/M metagenome (GOLD analysis project Ga0302314, IMG submission 200533) | Peat permafrost microbial communities from Stordalen Mire near Abisko, Sweden - III_Palsa_N2_3 | ecosystem: Environmental > Terrestrial > Soil > Palsa > Peat permafrost | place: Sweden... | reverse complement strand
ATCACCGGCGTGCCGCAGGCCATCGCCTCGATCATCACCAAGCCGAAGGGCTCGCGCCACGCGATGGGGAAGACCAACGCAGTCGCATTGCCGAGAAACTCGCTCTTCTGGTGTTCGCCGATTTCTCCCACGAACTCGATGTCGCCGGAACTGAGGAGCGGCTCCACGACGGCCTTGTAGTATTCCTCATCGACCTTGTCGATCTTGGCGGCCATCTTGATGGGCTTGCGTGCCGCGGCCGCGATGCGAATAGCGGCGTCCGGCGCCTTCTCCGGCGAGATGCGTCCGAGGAAGGCGAGATACCCGCCGCTGCCGTCGCCCTTCTGCAAAAGATCTTTGGGCAGTCCATGCAAAATCGTCGCCACGTAGTTCGCCTGCGGTAGAGGTTGGCGTTGAGAATTCGAAATCGAGACCACCGGCATGTCGCCGTAAAGACCGTACAGCGGTGGCAATTCCGGCAGGTCAAGTCGCCCGTGCAGGGTGGTGACTGACGGCACGCCGAGGCGCTGCAGTAGGGGATAACCGAAGTAATCCAAATGCGCGTGAATCACGTCGAATTCTTCAGCGCGCCGCGCGACGGTCTCGAGCTCCATGAACACCGGCGCGAAATAATCCTTCACATCGGGGTCGAGCCGCAACGCACGCGGCCAAATGGCAGCAAGTTCCGCTTTTGTTTGACTGTCGCCAGAAGCGAACAACACCACTTCGTGTCCGAGTTCCACCAACGCGTCTGTCAGATAAGCGACTACACGCTCCGTTCCACCGTAAAGCTTCGGCGGTACGGCTTCGGTGAGCGGTGCGACCTGTGCAATTTTCATACGAGTTCCTTCCCCAGTGTTGAATTGGTCATCACTTGTAGACGCAGCAAATTTGCGTGAGTTCCCATTGCGCAGAACTTTGGAACCGATTTAGTTGACGCGACTCAAATGTGTGGATGGAATGAACGCATCGAACCATCAACGATGCAGAATTTACAAAAAATGAGGCGCGCGTGACCATATCAAGCTCGATCGACTCTGCGACGACTATTGCTCCGTCTCCCCCGTCTCACTCGGTGGACGATGCAGTTCCAGCCGCGCAATACGCCATCGCGGCCAACGCCACGCTGCAGGAACGTCGCACGCGCACCTTGAAGCATGGCGACACGTTCGCCGTGTTCGATCAACGAGGCGACATCGGCGGTGAGCCCGGAAATTCGGAAGGCCTGTACAACCGCGACACGCGCATCCTGTCGCAATTTCAACTGCTCCTAGAAGAGGCGCGGCCATTGCTGCTGAGCTCGACGACTCAAGACGACAACGCCGTGTTTAGTGCCGACCTCAGCAATCCCGATTTACTCATGGACGGAAAAATCGCATTGCGGCGCGAACAGATCCACGTGCAGAGAACGAAGTTCTTGTGGGAAGGCGCCTGCTACGAGCGCGTCCAAGTGAGAAACTTCAGCGACACCCCGCTGCACATCCGCCTGACCTTCCGCTTCTCGTCCGACTTCGCCGATCTATTCGAGGTGCGCGGCGAGAAGCGCGCCTCGCGCGGCGAGTCGCGCGCCGATTTGGAGAGCGGGCAAGCGGTTGCCTTGAGCTATATGGGTCTGGACAAAATCGAACGCGTGGTTCGCATCTCCTTCGAGCCCGCGCCCAAGGTGCTGGCCACTGCTCGCGCCTCCTACGAGCTGGCGTTGAAGCCGGGCGAGAGCCGGCGAATATTCGTACGCTACGGAGTCCCCGATACCGCCCCTTGGACGGGACGCGCCTTCTATCGACAGATGCGCGCGGCTCGGCACGCGCTGCGTGAATCGAGCGGTCGCGCGGCGAGCGCGGACAGTTCGAATTCGGTGTTCAACGAAATCATGCGCCGCTCGGTTTCCGATTTGTACATGCTCATCACCGACACGCCGCAGGGACACTATCCCTATGCCGGCACGCCGTGGTTCAGCACGCCCTTCGGCCGCGACGGTATTATCACCGCGCTCATGACCCTTTGGCTCGACCCCAGCATCGCGAAGGGAGTACTGCGCTTCCTCGCCTCGACCCAGGCCACCTCCGTCGAGCCCGAGAGAGACGCGGAACCCGGCAAAATCTTGCACGAGATGCGCCACGGCGAAATGGCCAACCTTCGCGAGGTTCCCTTCGGTCGCTATTACGGCAGCGTCGACTCCACCCCATTGTTTTTGTTGCTATTGGGTGAGTACTTCGTGCGCACCGGAGATCTCGATACCGTCAGGTCTCTGTGGCCGAATGCCGAGGCCGCTCTGCGTTGGATCGACACCTACGGTGATCGGGATGGCGATGGATTCGTGGAATACTATCGGCAGACCAAGGAGGGACTGGCCAATCAAGGATGGAAGGATTCTCAGGATGCGGTTTTTCATCACGATGGCAGCATGGCCCAAGGCCCCATTGCCCTGTGCGAGGTTCAAGCCTACGTCTACGGCGCCAAGCGCCACGGTGCGTTGCTGGCGGCATCCCTCGGCCATCATGCATTGGCCGCCACCCTGCAGGCTCAGGCAGCGTCGCTACAAAAGAAATTCGAAGAGAAATTCTGGTGCGAGGAACTGTCGGCCTATGCCATTGCGCTCGATGGTGCCAAGCAACCCTGTCGAGTCGTGTCATCGAATTCCGGACAAGTGCTGCTCACGGGGATCGCCTCGGCGGAGCGGGCCCATCGAGTTGCACAGACCTTGCTCTCGTCCGCCATGTTCAGCGGTTGGGGAATTCGCACGGTCGCGACATCCGAGGCGCGCTACAACCCCATGTCCTATCACAATGGATCAGTGTGGCCGCATGACAACGGACTGATCGCCATGGGCCTGGCGCGCTACGGCGAGAAGGATGCCGCCTGCCGCGTGTTCGGTGCCATGTTCGACGCCGCCTCGTATATGGATTTACGCCGCCTGCCGGAACTCTTCTGCGGCTTCACGCGGCGCGAGCGCAATGCGCCCACGCAGTATCCCGTGGCTTGTTCACCGCAGGCATGGGCCAGCGCGACCACGATCTGCCTGCTGCAGGCCACGCTGGGCCTGGAACTCTTCGACGGCAGCCGCGAAGTCGCGTTCTACCGGCCGGTGTTGCCGGAATTCCTCGAGCATATTCATTTGCGCAACTTGCGTCTGAGCGGCGGCTCCGTCGATGTCATGCTGCATCGTTACGGCGACGGGGTGGCGGCAACGGTGACTCGCCGCGACGGTGACGTCGTCGTGGTCGTGCGAAACTAAGCTCCCGCGCGAGCGCCGTGGGATCCGGCTGCCTCGGGTTGCGGCCGGGTCTCCGGCATGACGCGCGCCATGATGACGGCGGCAATGCCGATGGCCGCCAAGGCGAAGAACGCCAGCCGCGTCCCCTCATGATCCGCCATCCAGCCGGCGGCCGGCGTACTCAGGGTACTGCCGATGCCTATGCCGAAGCCGACGGCGCCCAGTGACAAATTGAAGTGCCCGGAACCGCCGGCGACATCGCTGACAATGAGCGGCACCATGATGCCGAAGCACGCGCCCGCGATTCCGTCGAAAACCTGTGCCGCCACCAACACCCACGGATTTTGGGTCACCGCGAAAATCATACAGCGCAGCGGCAACATGGCGAAGCCAATGGTCAACACGATGCGGCGGCCATACCGTTCGGAAAATAGACCCACCGTTGGCGACGCCAGTGCCACGATGATCTGCGGCAAAACGATACACGCTGCAATCAACAGACTGGGATTCGAGCCCTTGGCGGTGAGCGTGCCGCTGACCAACATGAGCGTGGGCGCATTGGCGAAAGTGAACAACATGCCGCAGACGCAAAATATCAAGAGCCGCTTATCCGCCAGCACCCGGAGGCCCCTGACTCGGCTCTCGCCCGCCTTTCGCGGGGCAGGCCGCAGTTCCGTACCCGCCACTGCCGACTTGCGTAGCGGCAGCAGAGCGAACAGCGCCGGCAACGTGAGCGCGGCTGTCAAATAAAATACCGCCCGCTCCGACACATACTGACCACAAGCGCCCATCAACGCCGCGCCCATACCGTTTCCGATGGCCGCATACCGTGCATTGCGCCCGAGACGAACGCCCATGCCGTAGCGCCCGGCGATGACCAAACTCATGGCCGCAATGGCAGGGCCCAGCGTGCAGCTGGAGATGCCGTGAAGAATTTCCGCGAGGTACACCAGCAGCCGAATCGGATGAATGGCGAACATGAGCGCACTGATGGTAAACACGATGACGCTGAAGGCCGCGACCCGGGTCTTGTTCGGAATTGCATCGACCAAGGCGCCCGCCGGTACCTGGCTGGCCATGGAACTGACCGTGCCGATGCTCAACGCCAGACCAATGGACGTCTGCGTCCAACTCTGACTGCTCAAATACACCGCGATGAAGGGACCGAATCCCGTCTGGATGTTGGCCACGAATAGGTTGAACCAGTCGAGACCCGGGCTCTTCGGGGCGCCGGCACCCTGAGACTTCGCGCCGCCCGTTGGCCCCGCACCGCCCGGCTCACTCGCTGCGACCGACTCGTTCGCGGCGCCCGCCTCCGCCGCTAGAGTCGACGCGTTTTCCCCGCCCGCCGCGGCCGCTCCGGCGCCGGAGGGCGGTATCGTCTTGCCCTCGTTGTTCGGCGCCGCGGCCATGAGCTCACTGCCTTCCGTCGCCGGCCGGCGGCGTAGCCGGAGGCGGGAGTGCCATCAGCACCTGCGGACGCTCTGCCCCTTTGTATTCCGGCAAGGCTTTGAGCTTGTCGCGCTCCACACGGAGAACCACGGACGAAGGGTCGGCAGGACTAAACCGTAGCAGTGGCCATTCAACGGCAATCCTGCGGTCGCCAACCCCCAAAAAACCGCCGAAGTCGATAATGGCAATGCGCACGCGACCAGAGGCGTCCGCCATTACATCGACGACGCGCCCTAGATCCTCGCCCTTCGGCCCCTGCACTTTCACACCCAGAATGGACATCACCGCCACCGGCATGGCCTTGATTTCGGACCCCACCACCCCACCGGGCGGCGTATCTGCCACCACAGGCGCCGTCGGCAGCGGCGGCGGCGCCTCTTTGTGCACCGGCTTAGGCTTGGGCGGCGCCGGTGGCGGCGGAGGCTTCTTGGGTGGCGGCACGCAATCGGTTGAAGTGGGAGCCGGCTGCGAATCCGCGGGGGATGTCGTCGTCGCCGGAGCAGTTTCCGTTTTATCCTCCGTCGCCGGCGGCGGCTTCGTCGCAGCCGGCGGTTCGAATGAGGTGTCCGGAGTCGGCCCAGGCTTGCTTCTTAAGCTGCCGCACGCCGACAACAACGCAACCGCCCACACCCCCGCCAACCTACTCGCGGCGCGCATCTAAGCCGCTCCCACTCTGACCTGGCGGTTGTACATGCGGCTGTAGATCCCGCTCGCGCGCAGCAAGCGTCTGGGCGCGCCGTCCTCGACAATGCGGCCGCGATCGAGCACCACGATGCGATCGAAGGCATCGAGAGTCGACAAACGATGCGCAATGGCAATGACCGTTCGTCCCTTGAAAAGCCGTGCCAACGCCTCTTGGATCGACTGCTCGGATTCGGTGTCGAGCGCCGAGGTCGCTTCGTCCAACAGCACCAGCGGCGCATCCATGAGAAACGCTCGCGCAATGGCCAGGCGCTGGCGCTGGCCGCCGGACAATTTCATGCCCCGTTCGCCGACCAAGGTGTCGAAGCCCTCGGGCAACTGATTGATGAACTCGGTGCATTTCGCCGCCTCCACCGCCCGGAACACTTCCTCATCGCTGGCCTCGGGGCGGCCGTAGCGTAAGTTCTCGAGCAGCGAACGGTGGAACAACGAGATGTCCTGTTGCACCACTGCGATGGAACTGCGCAGGCTTTCTTGCGAGACGTGGGCGATATTCTGCCCGTCGATGCACACCTCGCCTTGGGTGGGGTCATACAGTCGCTGCAATAGCGCGATGATGGTGGACTTGCCCGCCCCGGACCGCCCTACCAGGCCGATTTTTTGGCCCGCCGGCACGTCCAACACGAAATGGTCGAGCACGCTTTGACCGCTGGGATAGCTGAAGCTCACATCACGGAATTGGATCGTACCGCCCGTCAACTGCAGGGGCTCCGCATCGGGTGCATCTTGCATTTCATGCGGCAACCCCAGCACCTGCACCGCCTCATCCAGCTTGGCAAATTGCTGCACCATGTCCACCAGCGCCATGGCGAAGTCGCGCGAGGCGTGCAGCACGGTAAATCCCAGAGTCGTGGTGAGCACCACATCGCCCGTGGAGATCTCGTGGCGCCGCCACAGCTCCACCGACCACACCAACACGCCCGCGGCGACCATGAACACGGTGACCGCGTGAAACAGCCGCAATCGCTCCAGTGACCGCAGACTGGCGCGCTGCGCCTGCATTTCGTCCGCGATCTTCACGCTGAGCCGCTCTTGTTCGCGGCGGGCGGCGCCGAAAGCGCGCACCAGTCCAATATTACTGACAATGTCCGTGAGATCGCCGCTCACGTGAGCGGCGTGTCCGGCAAAGCTTTGGTGCAGCTCGCGTCCTTGGGACGCGAGCCAGCCAATGATGGCGCCCAACACGAGAACCACCACGATGAGCACCGCCGTCAGTTTCCAGTTGATGGTTCCCAACACGAGGATACTGGCGATCACCGCCGCGCCGGGCGGAATGGTGGTCCAGGTCAGCGAGTTCTCGATCAGCCAGGAGGCGTTCGCCGCCGCCGTGATGCGGCCGGCCAGCGCGCCGGGAAAGCGCTCGACGAAGTAGCGAGTTCCCTGACCCGACAGATGATCGAACAATTCGAGGCGCATGTCGCCGCCCACGGCCACGAACGCATGGGTGGACACCCAGCCTGCGAGACGCCATAGCAGGTTGTCCCCCGCCACCAAGGCGAGCAGCAACCCCACGGCACCCCACAGAATGCGCGAGGCAGGATCGTGCGTGCTGAGCACATCCACCAAATGCTTGACCGCGTACTGCGAAGCGACCGCACAGCACACGGCCGCCAGAACGGCCAAGAGAACGATGCTATGACTCAGAAGACGCCGCCGCACATACCGGGCGAGAAAGCCAATGGCGCCTTTGGAGGCATAGCGGGGAAGGGCCATGTAGTAGGGTCTCGCGCCTTGAACGGGAAGGCACTCAATCTAAGGCAACCAAAATGCTATAGAGGCGGGATAAAACAGTGAGTCTGTGTCAGCATTCGCTGACAAGCTTTTAGCACTGCTCAGAAAAAGGGCCCATAGAAATGAAATCCCGCCTCACTTGGTTCGTCGCGGCCGCCATGATCGCGGGACCGCTGTTCGGTCTGGCCCTGCATTCATGGCTGGGAACGGGCTCGGGGGCGGACACGGCGGCAACGGATCTGTCGCTGGTGACCACCAGCTTTCTACACCTTATAAAGATGATCATTGCGCCCTTGGTCTTCTCCACCTTGACGGTAGGGGTGGCACGCATGGAGGGCTCGGCCACCATCGCGCGCGTGGGAGCCAAGACCCTGGGTTGGTTCATTTTCGCCTCGCTGGTGTCCATGACCATCGGCATCTTCATGGTGCAACTGTTCAAGCCTGGAGTCGGCCTGCCCGCCCCATCATCGGCGGTGGCCGCGCTCCCGGTGTCGGCCGTGCCCACGCTCAAGGACACGCTCGATCACCTCATCCCCAGTTCCATCGTTCAGGCCATGGCGGCGAACGAGATTCTGCAAGTAGTGGTGTTCTCCATACTCTTCGGCCTCGCCGCCTCCGCTCTCGGATCCCGGGTCACGCCATTGATCGAGGTGATCGACCAAATCTCCCTGATTATCTTAAAGCTCACCGGCTACATCATGATGCTCGCGCCGCTCGCGGTATTCGCCGCACTGGCGGCCACCGTGCTCACCCAGGGTCTCGGCGTGCTCGTGATCTACGCCAAATTCATCGGCAGCTTCTACCTCGCGCTGCTCATTCTCTGGGCGTTCCTGGCGCTCGCTCTCTTCATAGGTATCGGCGGGCGCGCGCGCCGCCTGCTCCGCGACATTCGCTCACCGGTGCTCATCGCCTTCTCCACGGCCAGCTCCGAAGCGGCCTACCCTCGCACGCTGGAACGTCTGGAAGACTTCGGCGTCAGTCCTCGCATCGCGGCGTTCGTACTCCCCCTGGGTTATTCCTTCAACCTGGACGGCTCGACCATGTACTGCGCCTTCGCGGTGCTGTTCATCGCGCAGATTTTTCACATCGACTTGAGCCTGCACCAACAGGTCGCCATGCTGCTGCTCTTGATGGTACTCAGCAAGGGCATTGCCGGAGTGCCGCGTGCCTCCCTCATGGTCATTGCGTCCACCCTGACATACTTCGGTTTGCCCGAGCAGGGACTCGTGCTCATCATCGCAGTGGATCACCTGCTCGACATGGGCCGCAGCGCCACGAACGTCGTGGGCAACGCCGTCGCCTCCGCCCTCGTCGCCAAATGGGAGAATGAACTTCTACCGTCCCGGCCCTTTACGGACCGCCCGCGTACACAGGAATAATGCCCGGCACGAGGTACTGCTCGATCACCACGATCACCACCAGCACCAACGTCAGAACAATGCTGTGCACGAAGGTGCGCGCCAAAATCGCGCCTTCCTGCCCCTTGAGATTGGTCACCGAGATTCCCGTGGCGAGGTTCTGAGGGGATATCATCTTCGCGAGCACGCCGCCCGACGAGTTCGTGGCCGCGAACAGCAAGGGATTCAACCCGAGTTGCCGCGCAGCGACCACCTGTAGATTGCCAAATAAGGCGTTGCCCGACGTGTCGCTGCCTGAGAGAAACACCGCCACCCATCCGAGGAATGGCGACAGCAATATGAACGCCCGACCGCTCGAGGCCGCGGCAAGACCCAAGGTATACGCCATGCCCCCGTAGTTCATGACGTAGGCCAGTGCAAGCACCAGCATGACCGTCACCACCGCCACCCAGATTTGGCTAATGGTGCGGGACACGCAGCGCATGAATTCAGAGGGCGACAGACGCACCAACACCGCCGTGACCAGCGCGGCGAGCAATATGGCCGTCCCGGTGCCCAAGGGTTGAAACGCCCACACCGCCGCATACGGCTTATCGTGATACAGCGTAATGGCCACCATCTTGTCCAGCCCCGGCCATGGAATATTGAGCTGGCCCACCTGGGCCACCTTGAAGGTCGTCCACAGAATCACCGTGACCGACACCAGCACCCAGGGCGTCCATCCCTGCCATGGGGAGATTCCCTGCGAGATGGAAGGCGATACGTCCACCGCACGATTGATGCGAAATTCCGCATCCTCGGCCGGGCGCCACACTTGCAGGAACAATACCGTGACAATGAGGGACCCCAAGGCCGCAAACACATCGGTGAGCGTGTAATCCAAATAGTTCGACCCCGCAAACTGCGCGACGCCGAAACTCACACCGGCGATGAACAACATCGGCCACAGGGCGCGGATGGAGCGAAAGCCGCCATACAACACCATCACATAGAACGGCAGGAAGGCGGCCATGAAGGGCAGCTGGCGGCCGATCATGGCGCCTAGTGCCGGCGCAGGCAGACCGGTCACCGCGGCCAGTACCGTCACGGGAGCCCCCAAGGCACCGAAGGCCACCGGCGTGGTATCGAATATCAGCACGAACACCAAGGCATCGAAGGCGGAGAAGCCCACCATGATAAGGAGCGAGGCGGTAATGGCGACCGGGGTGCCGAATCCTGCGATTCCCTCGAGCAATGCGCCGAAACAAAATCCGATGACAATGAGAATGACTCGGCGATCATTCGGCAGCCGGGTAATCACCCACTCGCGAAAGGCATCGAAGCGACCCGAGGCTACGGCAATGTTATAGAGCAGGAGTGCATTGACGACGATCCACATCACCGGCCAGAGCGCAAAAATGGCGCCGTTCAGGGCCGAGGCAATCGCCAGATTCGCCGGCATATGCCACAAGGTCACCGCTATCCCCAAGGCAACCAGCAGACCGAGCAGCGCGGCCTGCCAGGCCGGCCTGCGCAGTACTCCCAACACCACGAGCACCGTTGCAATGGGCAGCAGCGCGACCAACGCAGAAAGAGCCAGGCTTCCACCCACCGGAGTCAACAGCTGATGAAACATATCCCCCCCCATGCATCTCCCTCGAGGGTCAGTTTACGCTCACTGGGCCTTACGGCACACCAGGAGGACCTCATCCACTTGTTCGGCGTTCATCATGCCGGTGTGAAAATCGAGCTTCTTCTGAAAGCGCAGACCCATTGGCATGAACGCGCGGTTGTACCACCACAAAGCCCGCTCGCGCCGATGCGTGAGCCACCACATGCCGAGATCCAACAAACGCGACGAGCGCGGCTGCATCCCGTAAACGGCACTGCGTTCGACGACCAGACGATGTTCGGTCAGTTTTTTCGCCAAGCGCTCGGGTTCGTAGCGGCGGCGATGCCCAACGAAATCATCGAAGGAAGTCCACCGCGAGGGGTGCAGCGGCACGGACAGGAGCAGTACCGAACCCGGTTTGGTCACGCGCGAAATTTCCGACAGCGCGCCATCTTCGTCGTCCACATGCTCCACGATGTCGAGAGCGCACACCAGGTCGAAGCTCTCATTGGCGAAGGGCAGCGCGGTGACCTGGCTCAGGGTGACCGACGCGCCGCGCGCTCGGAGCTTGGCCAGAGCCGGCTCGCTGATGTCCACGAATTGAGTCTCTTCGAGGGGCAATCGCGGTCGCAGGCCCGGTGCTATTTCCAGTCTCGCTCCCAAAGGCAGCAGCGACCGAACCAGCGGCCAGGTGTTGAAGCGTTGCGGCTCCACCAATCGCGCACCAGACCACAATGAATTGTAATATTTTCTATTCGCGTCAAGGAGCTCTCCCTCGCTCCGCGGCTGCGACATGCTTGACTGAACCATGCTGCACTCTAGCATCAGGCGGCGGCGGTCGTCGGAATTGCGAGGGTGCTTTGCGCGGGTGCTCTAGATGGCTAAGCGTCGAATATAGTCGTCGCGCTTCTTGGTCGAGCGCGCACCATCCAGGGCGTCTGGCTCGGTGGCCGCCAGCAAGTCCTCGATGACGCGCGCGAGATGATCGCGCATGGCATTGCGGGCCGCGCGCGGATCGCGCTTACGCAGCGCGACCAGAATGCGCCGATGTTCGCTGACACGCGGCTGCACGCCGACGCGGCGCGCACGTTCGAGCATATACACGCAGAGCGGCGATTTGTACCGCATGTCCAAGAGATTCTCGATGACCGAGGCGATGGCCGTGTTGCGCGTGGCGCGCGCAATGGCGATATGAAAGCGCCGGTCGGCAGTCCAGTCCGTTTCTTTACGCGCATTCTCATCCGCCATTTCGGCGACGATTTGTTTCAACTCTTCCAGGCACTCATCCGTGATGGTGGTCGCGGCCAAGGCCGCTGCCTCGCCCTCGAATAGGCGACGCGCCTCGGTCAGTTCGAAGGCACCAATATCCAAGTCGCCCGACCCTTCATGCGCGGGCGGATGATCGGTCACGTAAATGCCGGAGCCATGGCGAGTCTCCGCCAGACCGCGAATCTCCAAGGCGATCATGGCCTCACGGATGGTCGGCCGGCTGACCTTGAAGGCGGCGGCCAAGTCGCGTTCCGAGGGCAGCCGCTCGCCCGACTTGTACTTGCCGGACGTAATGGATTCCATGATCGTGCTCGCGACCTGCTGGTAGAGCTTGCGAGTATCCGGAGAGGCGCTCATTGGGGCGAATCTTGACCGCTTATCCAGCAGATGGCAACGTCACGGGCAATGCCCACCTCCTCTGTCGTCCCCATGACAGCGCTGCCTTTTCTTCGCAGCGGTAGTTTGTCCGCACCTTAGGTGAATCTACAGCACCATACGTAAATGCACTCCACCATACGTAATTATCTGGCATCTTACGATCGATTCTCAGATGCTCGATTCGTTTTGGAAGGGTAGAATGCGCCGCAACCACGGGCTGGCACCCGCAACAAATATAATGATGGGATGGCCTTACGGCCGCTTGTTGTCCCTTGTTATCGTTCAGCCGGCCCGGTTTTTGTTCCGGCTGTATTTAGGGGGAATTCAACATGCGTAAGAGTCCGAGGTCCTTGGGTTATATCGGGACCCTCAGCGTCATTCTGTCGGCCGCCTTGCTGGCGGCGTGCGGCGGCGACAGTTCGACGACTTCAACTGTCAGCAACTCCACCACTCCTGGCACCTTGGCGGTAGACCCGCCCTTTCGCATTGCATCGCTCAGCGCTTCCGCTCTCACCTCCGAACTCTCGGCGAGTGCGACGGGCGCTCAACTTCTAGAAGTCACCGGCACCCCGACCTGCGGTGTCGACTTCTACTACATCAAGTTTTGGACGCAGGGCGGCTCCAAGGAAACCACCGAATCCTCCGGGGCGCTCATGGTCCCGACCGGCGGTGCGAGTTGCACCGGCGCCCGGCCCATCGTGCTGTATGCGCACGGCACCAACGCGAACCAGGCATTGAACATCGCGGACATCACCGACACCACGAACACCGAAGGCATACTCGTTGCGGCCATGTTCGCCGCGCAGGGCTACATCGTCGTCGCGCCGAACTACGCGGGTTACGACATCTCCACCCTCGGCTACCATCCCTTCCTGAATGCCTCGCAGCAGTCGGGAGAAATGATGGATATCCTCACCGCCGCGCGCACCGCGCTTCCCGGCACCCTGAGCTCCGCCACCACCGACAGCGGCAAGCTGTTCATCACCGGCTACTCGGAAGGGGGGCACGTGGCCATGGCCACCGAGCGCGCCATGCTGGCCGCTAAAGCCACCGTCACTGCCGCCGCGCCCATGTCGGGTCCGTATGCACTGGAAGCCTTCGGCGATGCCATTTTCTACGGCGATGTCGACATCGGTTCCACGGAATTCGCGCCCCTGTTGGTCAACAGCTACCAACACGCGTATAGCAATGTATATAGCGCACCGACGGATGTATTTTCCGCGACTTACGCCGCCACTGCCGTCACACAGTTGCCCAGCACCACCCCCATCGACACCCTGTTCGAAGAAGGTCTGCTGCCTGAATTGGCTTTATTCGACAGCACCGCGCCGGTGGTCGACATACCGGGAGAGGCCGCTCTATCCGCCGGGCTGACCGCGGCATTGGCCGTACCCACCGTCAATCCGGCCAATCCTGAGACGGCGATCTTCGCCTTGGGCTTCGGTTCGCCGTATTTGGTCACCAACGACTTTCGCGTTTCCTACGCTGTCGACGCTGCCACCAATCCCGACGGCGCGGTGCCGACGCCTACGGCCGGCGTACCGCTGGCGGCCAAGGCTCCGACTCAGGGGCTGCGCCTCGACCTCTACACCAACGACATGAGAACCGGCTGGGCACCTACCGTGCCCACGCTGCTCTGCGGCGGCGATGCGGATCCGACCGTGTTCTTCAGCGTCAATACCGAAACCATGGAGGCCTACTGGAGCACCCAGGTGGCGGAAGGATTGGTCACGGTATTGGACGTCGGCGCGACGCCGACCAGCACCGCGGGCTTCGCGCCCATCCAGGTCGCCTTCCTCACAAGCCAAGCTGAACTGCTGGCGTACTACCAGACTGCAGCCGGCGGCGGTTTGTCGCTGGCGGCGGCCACTGCCGCGGTGGTGGAAAACTATCACTCGAATGTCGCTCCGTTCTGCGCGCTCGCGGCCCGTTCGTTCTTCGACACAGTTCTTCTTGGGAGTTAATCGGTAATGAAAACTACAATTCGTGCCCTGACCGCCGCCGCCGCGCTCGTCGCGTTGTTGCAGGCGCTGCCGGCCGCGGCTGACGACGCCGTGTACAACAATGACTTTCGTGTGGGTCTTTACAGCGTGTTCTATCACACCAGCGGCGACGACCTGCAGGGGCCCTACGTGCCTGCCGGCGTCAACTTTAAAGCCGACAATCTGGAGACGCTGTACGTCGGCTACGTCCGCTCTCTCCCGGCGAACCTCCAAGTCGAAGTGGCGCTGGGATATCCGCCGCTGAGCAAGGTCGAGGGCAAGGGTCTCGCCACTGTCGGATCCGTACCCTACAACGGTCAGGTGGTCTCCTCCGCTCGCTGGTTGTCGCCTACCGTCCTATTGGAGTATGTGTTCCTGAGCCCGGATTCGAAGCTGCGTCCCTTCATCGGCGTGGGCGTGAACTACACCTCCTTCTACGATCGCACTCAGACGGCGGCGGGCGATGCCGCCAGCGGCGGCCCCACCCGGCTTTCACTGAGTTCCTCGGTGGGACCGGCGGGAACCGTGGGTGCCACCTACAAGTTCACCCCCCGCTGGCACCTGAACATGTCTTACTCCATCACCCGGGTAAACTCGCATGTGGAGACGGACACCGCCGGTGTCATTCGAACCACCGAGATCAAGTTCGGGCCCCAGGCGCTGGTGGTGTCGGGGGGTTACTCGTTTTAAAGCGCGTATCGAGGTACTCTCGGCCTAAGGAAATCGGCCGTCAGGGAGGCGCCGGCACAGCCGGCGCCGTCTTCTAAGCCGGCCGGAGGTGCGCGGCTTATGTCTAATTCGGGGCAAAATGCGGGCCCCACGTATCGATCCGGTGCGGAATCCGTCGAAGCGAACGGCGGTGAGGCCACACCGGAAGAGCGAGGGGCCGCACTAACCTTTCTGCAGCAATTGGCCACCGAGCTATCCCAGGGCACGGTGGATTTGCCTTGCTTCCCCAACGTCGTGGTGCGCATCAGCGAAGCGCTCATGGACCCCCATACCACCGCCGACCAGGTGGTCACCGTCGTCGGTGCCGAGCCCCGGCTCGCCGCCCGGATCCTGCAAACCGCCAACTCGGCGGCCCTGAATACGGCCGGCAAGCCGGTTACCGAACTGCGTTCCGCCATTACCCGCGTCGGCCAGAACATGCTTCAAAGCATCGCCATTTCCTATGCCATAGAGCAGATGCAATACGAAGACTCGCTGCGCGCCATCGCAAAGCCTCTGGCCGTTCTCTGGGACCGATGCATTGCCGTCGCCACGCTCAGCCAAGTCCTGGCCGAACGCACCAAAGTGCTCCCGGATGAAGCGTTTCTGGCCGGCCTACTGCACGGCATAGGAACTCTCTACATCATGGCGCGAGCCGTCGGCCGGTCCATCGACTTCGAGAAACAACACGCTTTGGTGGCGCTGCTGGAAAGCTGGCAGGCCTCCATCGGTAAGGCGGTCCTCGAGAGCTGGGGATTCGCCGAGGCACTCTGCGACGCCGTCGCGGACCAGCGCGACTACGAGCGTCGCCGCAAGCATGATCCCGGCCTCACCGACATTCTCATCGTCGCCATCGTCCTGTCGGATCTGCGGCGCATGCCCCCACCCCGCCAGGTCAGCACCGCCGGCATCAATGCTTTCGCCAGTTTGGCGTTGAGCGCAGCCGACTGCGAGGCCACCCTCATCAAGGCCGAGCAGAGAATTGCGTTGGTCCTCGAGGCTCTCAAGTAATATAGCGCTTTCGTCCGCTGAGGAGCTTCGATGAGACACTTCTGCGTTGGGCTGATACTGTTGGCTTTGGGTCTTTGGGTTGGCGAGGCGCAGGCCGACTCGCAGAAACTCCGCATCATCAGCTGGGCGGACTATGTCCCCGCCGATCTCATCGCCGCCTTCAAGCAAGAAACCGGTATCGATGTCGAAGTCACCCTCTCCAACAACGAGGAAATGATATCCAAGCTGCGCGCCACCGGCGGTGCCGGATACGACCTCGCCCAACCCTCCCAGGATCGCATCGCCTCGGCGGAAAGCGAGTTCGGCATCTACAAGCCCATAGACCTCTCGAAAATCAAGATCGAAGAATTCCAGCCGGCGCTCCTCGACATCGTCAAGCGCAATGCCACCGTCGACGGCAAGCTCTATGGCCTGCCCTATTTGTGGGGCACGGATGGACTGGTCGTCAACACCAAGAAAGCCAAGGCCACGGACTACGGCGATCTCTGCAGCCCCGACTACAAGGGCAAGACCGCGATCCGCCTGAAGCGGCCCACGCTCATGGCCTTTGCCTTCGCCGCCGGCAAAGACCCCTTCGCTCTGTATCACGACACCAAAGCCTATAGCGCGCTCATGGACCAGGTCGGCGCCACGCTCATCGCCTGCAAGGCCAACTTCAAATTCTTCTACGACAACAAGGACCAGCTGCTCAACGGGATCCGCTCGGGTGAAGTGGTCGCCGCGATGATGTGGGATACTGGCGGCTGGACCCTGAATCGTGAGAATCCGGACATCCAATACATCGTGCCCAAGTCGGGCGCCCTGGGCTGGCTCGACACCTTCGCGTTGCCCGCGCACGGCCGCAACGATGCAGCCGCCTATGCCTGGATCAACTTCACCATGCGGCCGGAGAATGCCGCGCGGGTCATCAAGTCGGTGGGAAATTTCTCCGCCGCCAGGGACACCGCGCCCCTGGTCGATCCGCGTCTCAAAGCACAATTCACGGCGTCGTTCCCCGAAAGCGCCTTCAAGAATATTCATTGGTATCCCGCGATTCCCACCGGTCTCGAGGAAATCGAAGGAAAGGTATTGGACCGGGTAAAGGCCGCCAATTGATTACCGCGGATTTGGTGGCGGATGCCGTAACCAAGCGTTTCGCCGATCATACCGCCGTCGATGCGCTCTCGTTCTCGGTGGCGCGCGGCAGCTTCTTTTCCATCCTCGGGCCCTCGGGCTGCGGTAAGACCACCTTGTTGCGCATGATTGCCGGCTTCATTGCCCCGGATAGCGGCGACATTGTCATCGGCGGTCGCAGCATGCAAGACGTCCCGCCGAATCGTCGGCCCGTCAACATGGTATTCCAACAGCTGGCCTTGTTTCCCATGATGACCGTGGGCGAGAACGTGGCCTTCGGGTTGGCCCGCCGCGGCATGGATCGCGCCGAACGCACGCGCCGCAGCCACGCCATGCTGGAGCGCGTGGGGCTTTCCGGCGCCGCGGCCAAGCGCGTCGATGAGCTGTCGGGCGGTCAGCGCCAACGCGTGGCCATCGCCCGTAGCCTCGTCCTCGAGCCCACACTCCTGCTGCTCGACGAGCCGCTGGGCGCCCTCGACCTCAAGCTGCGCGAGCACATGAAAATCGAGCTCAAACAATTGCAGGCCGCCTTCGGCACCACCTTCGTCTATATCACGCACGATCAATCCGAAGCGTTGGTGTTGTCGGATCATGTCGGCGTCATGAATCACGGCCGTTTCGAACAGCTCGGAACTCCCCAAGATTTGTACTATCGGCCGCAGACCCCTTTCGTCGCGGGCTTCGTCGGCGCCAACAATCGCATTGTTGGACGTGCCACCCGCCGCGACGGCGAACTGATCGAATTCTCGACGGCCGATGGCTGGACCCTGCGTGCGCGCGCTCACGGGTCGATTGTCGTGGGCGACGCCGTCGAGGGCTTCGTGCGGCCCGAGGCAGCAACCTTAAGCCGCCAGATCGCCGAGTTGCCGGCCGGGCAGCCCATGCACGCGGGCCAGGTCCAAAGTCTGCTCTTCGACGGCGCGAATTCCGCGGTGCTTCTGCAGGAAGCCCGCACCCGTCGCGAGTTTCGCATTGCCCTGCCCCAAACCGGGCAATTCTCGGATCTCAAACCCGAGGAACAGGTGCTGTTCAGTTTCGATCCCGAACGTGCGGCCTGTTTTCCGGCGCGCGCCGGAGCGACCGGATAGACGATGCCCACCAGCCGCTGGCATGGTCGCTTAACCCTGGGGTTGCTGCTCGCGCCGGCGGTGCTGTGGCTCGGCGCGTTGATCGTGCTGCCGCATACGGATCTCGCCATCTTGTCGTTCCGCGAACGCGTGGCGCCGCATCGCTATGTCGCGAGCCTCGCGCAGTACAAGACTTTTTTCACCGAGCCTTTGTACTGGCATGTGTTCGTGCGCACCGCCATCATGTCCGTGGTGGCGACGCTGCTCACTCTGCTGCTCGCCTTTCCCATTGCCTGGATCATCGCGAAGCTGCTCAAGGGCCGCGCCAGTTCGCTGCTGTTCATCCTGTGTCTGATCCCCTTCTGGGTGAGCGAAACCGTGCGCACGCTCGGCTGGATGATTCTGCTTCGCGAATCCGGAGTGCTGCCGTCCTTGCTCATGAAGCTGGGCGTCACCGATGCGCCCATCGAGTTCCTGTACCACGATGCCACTATTTTGGTGGGCCTCATCTACACCTCGCTGCTCTTCATGGTCATTCCACTGATCTCGAGCCTCGAGAGTCTGGACGATTCGCTGATCGAGGCCGCGTACGATCTCGGCGCCGGCGGCTTCACGGTCCTGCGCACCATTGTGCTGCCCCACGCGGCACCCGGTATCACCGCCGGCTGCATCATCGTGTTCATGCTCACCTTGGGCAATTACCTCACTCCCACGCTGCTCGGCGGCAAGAACTCCCAATGGTTCACCGAGCAGATCTACACCCAGTTCATCACCCGCTTCAACTGGGAGGAGGGAGCCGCATTCGGCTTCCTGCTGTTGATACTGTCCACCGTGATGGTCATGGTGGGCCTGAGGATCACCGGCCAGCGCTTCGGTGACGTGATGCGCCGGACATGATCCCCTCACTCCCCCGTCCTGCTTGGCTGCGCGCTTCCACCTGGATCTACGTGGCGGCCTTCCTACTGTTCTTGTTTCTGCCGCTCATCATCGTGGGCATCTTCGCGTTCAACAACGCGCCGTATCCCGCGCCGCCTTGGCGCGGCTTCACCCTCGACTGGTTCCTCGGCAATACGTCGAGCGGCCGCGTCGGATTGTTTGCCGACTCCGAGTTGCTGGGCAGCATGGTCACCAGCTGCGTGGTGGCGCTGTGGGTGACCGTACTCTCGGTGGGCGTGGGCACAGCCAATGCGTTTCTGTTGGAGCGCGGCCGCTTCCCGGGAAAGCAGGCTCTGTCGATCTTGATCATGGTGCCGTTGGTAATTCCCGGGGTGATCCTAGGCATTTCCATACTCGCCTTTGCCAGTCGCATCGCGGAATTCGCAGAAGACTCTTTTGGACTGGAACTGGATTTTCTCCGGCCGGGGTTGCCCCTGGTGGTATTGGGTCAGTTCTCCTTCATTGCCACCATCGCCACGCTGACCATCAGCGCACGCCTCCGGCGCTTCGATCGGACCCTCGAGGAGGCCGCCCTGAATCTAGGCGCCTCCAAGGCCGCCGTGTTTGGCACCATCCTGCTGCCCTATCTTAGGCCCGCGCTGCTGGGCTCGGCAGCCATTTCTTTTCTCATGTCCTTCGAGGACTTCAACACCACCTTGATGCTGGTGGGCGCGGACTCACCCCTCACCATCATGATGTACGGCCGCATGCGCGAAGGCGCCACCCCCGTCCTCAACGCTGTCAGCCTGTTTCTCATGGTGGCATCGGCCCTACTGGCCTTGACCTTCATGCGGCCAAAAGCGCGCCCCACTTAGCGCCTGCCCCACCCCGCCGCGCCTCGCGCATCAAACGCGCGCAACCGCCGCTTGGCCCTCAGGGCTTGGCGACGACAGCCGCCGCTTGCAGCAACTCCAGCCCTTCGGCGTGCTTGCGCTGGAATCCCTTCCACACGGTAATCTCGCCCGTTGCGGGGCTGTACGCGTCATAGGCCAGGGGCGGTACCGTACTTGGCCAGTTTCCGTCCGACGATTCACTCACCGGCACATTGAGATACGCCGCGAAACCCTCGTCGCCTTTCACGTAGCGATTCAAGAACGCCGTAATGAAGTGCACCTCGATGGCATTCAGCCGCGCCTTATTCCACACCGGATCGGCAAACCAGTCCTGATCCCACAGACGCGCGCGCATTTCCTTCGGCGGGGGACTCAAGCCAATGGAATGGCCGGCTCCCTTGAAGGTGAGTAAGTAGCGCTGCGCATTGGTGACGCCATCGAAAAACGACCGCGCCCCGGTCGCGTAGTTAACAGTGTGATCTGCATCACCCGCCATGAGCAGCAACGGAGTTTTGATCGCGGACAGACCGTTGGTTCCCCAGACCGCACCCGGGCCGCCGCCCGCGGGGGAAATCGCCACGACCGCCCGCAGCCCTTTGACGTTGAGATCATTTTGGTGGGCGCCTCCATTCACGTAGGGCTGCAATAGCGGCGCCGGGATGAAACGGGCCAGCAGGCCTGTGCCGTCCAACCGCGCGCCGGCGGCCGTGAGTACGCCGTACCCCCCCATCGAGTAGCCGATGAGCGCCAGCCGCGAGGCATCGATCAAATGTTCCGCGGCGAGGGTTTTCCTCAAGGAATCGGCCACGAAGGCGATATCCAGTGGCCGGCGCAGAAACGGCTCTCCATACTTGGCGTAATCCGTGATGGGAGGATCGTCATGATGAATGGCGGCGACCACGTACCCCTTGGAGGCAAGATTTTCGGTAATCCAAGTCATGGCGGCAGGGTCATTGCTGTAGCCATGGGACACGATCACCAGGGGAAACCCGGTGCCGGCGGCCGCGGCGTCGCGCACCGCCGCGCCGGGCACCGAGAAACTCACCGGGGGCGCTGGCGGCTCAGCCGGCAAGGTAGCCTGATACACCACAGGGGCGGCCCCGGGTTGGGGTCTGGCCGGATACCATACGTCCACTGCGAGAACCCGGTCGCGGCGCGGCGCGGTTCCTTTGGCAGGATCGAAAGCCAGGACGTCCGCCTGGTCCTTCTGGATGAGAGTCAGCCGGCGGATTCCCACCGCGAACTGACCCGGATGCGCGAGTTCGGGCGCGTCGACGTCGAATTGACTGGGAATTTCTCCGGCATGCAGAGGTTCAAGGGCCATGGTCGCGCCGCCGGCGAGCATCAAAATGCCCAGCATAATCATCCGCATGTCCAAGCTCTCCCATATGTACAAATCTGCAACAATTTGAACAGGTTAATTTGCAACCATCCACAATTTTCCATGTCGATCATACGATGAATAACGAGACGACTTCCTCCACCCTGCTGCGGGTCACCTATTTGGAGCAAACCACGCCCGCGGTGCCGCCCGCGCTCCACTGGGGCAGCGAGCGAATCGGCGTGGAGCGTCTGAGCCGCGAACTCTATTTGTCCCTGTACCGGCAGGTCGGCGAGGCGCTACGCTGGGATCAGCGCCTGTTGATGCCGGCGCAGGAACTGGATGCGCTTTTGCAGGGAGACGCGCTGCGCATTTACGTGCTGCGCGATGTCCGCGGGGAGGGATTGGGCTTTTGCGAATTCGACCGCAGCGCCTTTCCCCAGATCGAGCTCAAGAACTTTGGGCTCATACCCGATGCGCAGGGACGCGGCCTCGGGCGCTGGCTGCTGTCCACGGCATTGCAAGGCGAGTGGCGCGCAAACCCCGACCGCATCTGGTTGCACACCGACACCTGGGACCACCCTGCCGCCGTGCACGTCTATCAGCGCATCGGCTTTAAGATTTTCGATGTGCGCGACGAAGCCGCCGAACCACTCTAGGAGCCGGCAGCCGCTCGCTCTTTCGCCAAATCCTGCAGCGATCCCATGGCGCCCATGTGCAGAATGAGCGGGGCATCTGCGGAACGCGTGTGATGCTCCACCTTGCCCAGCAGAATGGTGTGATCGCCTTCCTGATGGCGCGAGTACCTGCTGCACTCGAAGGTCGCCACACTGCGGCGCAGCCTGGGACAGCCCGCCAGACCCGTGTCGAAATCCAGCTCGTACTCCGCGAACTTGTCGGCGGCGGCCCGTGCAAAATGCGACGCGAGAGCCTGCTGACTCTCACCCAAGACGCTCAAGATGAAATGGTCGTTGGAAATGAAAGCGTCGGCGCTGCGCGCAGCATCGCGAATGCTCCAGAGAATGAGAGGCGGCGCCAGCGACACCGAGGCGAAGGAATTAATCGTCATGCCCTCGCGCTTACCGCCCGGTGACACCGTGGTCACCAGACATACGCCTGTCGGAAAAGTGCCCAGCGACTGGCGAAACGCTCGCGCATCGACGGTAGTCGGGACATCGCCGGTGATGAGAGTCCACGAGTACATGGTTCAGTCAGTACTGACCCTTCGGCGTGAGGCCCAGAAGATGCTGACCCACCATGGAGGACACGCCATCCCAATTCAAGGTGATGTGACGCACGATGGCGCTGGAATCGCGCCACATGCGCTGAATCGGTTGATCGAGAGCCAGCCCCGAGCCGCCGACGGCGGAAAACAGCACATCCACGGCATCGCGCGCCAGGCGCGCCGCAAAGGCGTGGTCGCGCCGATTGCGAATGCGCTGATCCACGTTAAGCGCTCGACCCATCATGGTCAGGCGCTCCACTTCCGCGGTATCGCGATTGATCATTAACCGTGCCGCATCGGCCATCGCCGAGGCTTCGGCCAGCTTGGACTGCACGGGAAAGAATTCGCTGAGGCGGTTGCCGCCGCCGCCCACGGCGCCCCGGGTCACCCGCGAGCCGCACAGCTGAATGAACTCCTCGACCGCTCCCAACGCCGTACCCAGCAGCGGCGACACCAAGCACACCGGTAACGCCGACAGCATGGGGATGCGATAAATGCGGTTCGTGTAAAGCGCCGAGCCGGGTGAATTACCCGCGGCGACATCCCCAATCATGAGGCGGCGATGCTGCGGCACGAAGGTGGGCTTGGCAATGACCACGGTTTTCGATCCGGTGCCCGCCTGGCCGGCCACGTTCCAAGAGTCTTCGATGGTGTATTCCGACTGGGGCACCAGCAAAAAACCGGGGCTGGGCGGAGCTCCCTTGTCGGCGCTCGGGAACAGCGCGCCGACAATCACCCACTGCGAATTATCCACATTGGACACGAACTGCCATTTGCCGTGAATGAGAAAACCACCGTCCACCACTTCCGTGGTACCGGTGGGTGCATAGGACACGCAGGCAAATGCGTCGGGATTGCTCTTCCAGACGTCGTCCTGTGCTTCGGCCGGAAAGCCTGCGATTAGCCATTGATGAATGGAGCCGATGGCGCAATTCCATGCCGACGATGTGCAGCCGCGGCCCAACTCGGAAATAATGTCAATGAAGGCCGTGAAGCCATACTCGTAGCCGCCGTAGCGCCCAGGCTGCATCAGCTTGAAGAATCCCGCACGCCGGAATGCCTCGATGGTCTCGGCCGAGACCCGCCGCGCCGCCTCGGTGGCTTGTCCGCGCTCCTTCAGCACCGGGACAAGTTCCGCGGCCGCGGCGACCAAATTGGCCAAAGGTGGCGCCGTGGGCACGGGCGAATAGCGGCCTGGAGCGGACTCGTCCGCCGGACTCAAATTAATGAACTGCTGGGCGTGCGTCATGGCGTTGGGTTCCTTAAGCAGGTTCATGAGCGTAGGCGCCGCGCGCGATGCGGGTCCAATTCCGACTGGGCATGCGGGATATGCGTCATCTACCGTGCAACGCGGTTTTCCCGGGCGAACACCTGTCCCATGACCTCGATCAGCTCCGGGTCGGAAAAATCGAACAATCCGCCGTTGCCCGTAATCCACTGATACGTATGAAGAAGGCGCGTAATCTTCCATTGCCCGTCGATGCGCGCGAAGCTGTTTTCATACCAGCCATTCTGGGTATATTCCGGGGCCCCGGAGTCGGTCGGCTTCCAATGTCGCGCCACCATGTAAATGACGGCATCCGCTCGGTCGCCCTCGATGTTCACCGAGAAATTAGAGTACTGATGGTGTCTGCGAACCGGGCTCAGGATAACTTCAGCAAACCGCGTCCACAGATCCGCGTCCACATGGACCTCCGGCTGCCCCGTCAGGCGCTCGAAATTCACGCGGAATCGGTCGGCGAAACAGCTCCGATACAGAGGCCAATTCCCCGTATCCAGCGCGCGCCCAAAATTCAGCATGACCTTCTCGATTTCGGCACGAGTCCACAGCGTTTCGATCATTTGGGCGTGCGTAGGCATGGCAGTGTGCATCGAGCGATACTCCGACTAATATTTGACGGTAAAGCGGACGCCGAACGTTCTCGGGTCGTCCAAATACGCCGTGGCGGGGCCCGGTATGCCGGCCGCCGCGGTGGCGGCGATGACCGCCTTGTTGGTCATGTTCTTGATCCACAGACCCGCCGTCCAGGTCGTGGCATCGTAGGTCACCGACGCGTCGCCTTTATTGGACGGCACCTGTTCCGTGCCTTTGTTGTGCACGTAGTCGGCGTACCACGAGCTCTCGAAGCGCCAGTCGATATGCGCGCGGACCACGGCGTTTCCGACCGGGATACTGTGCGTGAATCCCGCCTCGGCGGTCCAATCCGGAGAATACGGCGGCGAAAGACCGTCGTAATTAATCCCCAAGGGATCGATCACATCGACATTGCGCGCACGGGAGTAGCCCACATTCAAATTGGCCTGATCCATGGGGGTGACCTTCGCCAATATGTCGAGCTGATCGCCTCGAATGCCCACCTTGTTGCCGTTGAATATGACGTTGTAAGGTGCGGAAATGTCGTAGGCCTGGATAATCAGGTCGTGATAATTGTAGTAGTAGATTTCGTTGTTGATCTGCAGGCGATCCTCCAACCACCGAGTCTTGATGCCCGCGGTGTACGAGACCAGCTTTTCGGGTGCCACCTCGTTGCTATACGTTGCCGTATTGGGCAGCGCATTGAAGGTGCCTTGCTGATAGCCCGTTTGGATCGTGCCGTACAACATGGCTTCCGGTGCGAGGTCTTGTTCGAAACCCACCTTCCAATCCACATGCCTGTAGGTTTTGTCGAAGTCGTAAGGCAGGCCGCCCAACGCCACCACTTCATAGCCATGCGCCGTTCGCTGCGTAGAACTCGCGCGGCCGCCGCCCGTCAACCTGAAGGAGTCCGTGATGCTGTACGTCACCTGGCCGAACGCGGAATAACCGATCAAGCGATCCCCGTCGACGTCCGTCTGATAGAACGCGAACGGCTCGTTCGTGAATAGGGACTCCACACCGCTGTTGCGCGAATCGTAGTAAGAAATGCCGGTCAACCAACGCAGCGGACCGCTGCCGGTACCGGTGAGCCTGAGCTCCTGAGTGAATTGATTGTAGTGCGCCGTGTTCGTCGATTGAATGGCGCTCAGCCAATACAGGGGCGCGGAATCGAGGTACAAATAGGACGGCAAATAACTCAATGTCGCGCCGTCGAATTGATAGTCCACCTGGCCGCCTACCATGTAGGTCTTGTAGTGCTCGCGCTCCCGGGTCGTCGTGCCGTACGGCCCCGCGTAAGCCCCGGTTCGCGTGTCGTTCCAGGCATCACCGTAGAAAAAACAGGTTTCGCAGTAGGCGCCGGTCGCAGGATCCGTTCCCTTATTGACCAGGTTCTCGTGCCACCCATTCTTCTGCGCCCCCTGGGCCCAGAAGTACATGCTGAGGCGCTCCGTGGGATCGAGAAGAACCGACAGCCGCAGACTGGGGTCGTTCTTGGAATCGGCACCCGTGGCTTCGAAGCCGCTATTGCGCGCGTAATCGAAGGCCCCGCGAAACGCCACGGTGTCCGACGCTCTGATGTTCTGGGTAACCGTAACATGCGCCGCTGCGTAATTCCCGGCCTCGATCAACGTTTCGCCGTCATTGTTGAAACTGGGCTTGGTGGGGGTGAGATTAATGGTCCCGCCGATGGCACTGCGCCCGTACAGGGTACCCTGCGAGCCGGGCAGGATTTCCAGCTGCTGCACGTCGAAGAACGCAGCGCTGTCCGCCTCGCGCGGCAAATAGATGCCCGCGAAGTTGAAGGCCACATTGGGCTCGACGTTCGGAAAATCGAGATTCGCGCCCACGCCGCGAATGAACACCTGAGTGTTGTCGCCTTCCGCCTGGAAGCGCACCGACGGCACCAGCTTCTCCGCCTCGATCAAATTGGTGACTCCCGCCTCGATCAACGTGTCGCCGGAAATGGCCGTCACCGCAGCGGCCGTCTTCTGCAAATTCTGTGACTGCTTCTGCGCAGTAACCGTGATTTCCGCCAGCGCATCGCTGTCCGACGCTCCGTCGGCCGCGGCGGTGGCAGTGGCGGCAAAGGCCGTGCCGGCGCTTGCGCCGCCCAAAGAGACGGCCAACATACAGACAATCGAGCAGTATCGTCGGAGCATTGAAACTTCCCCCATCTCATTATTTATCGGCTTGTGAACGGCGCTCGACGCCCATGCGGCCCCATTGGCCGAGAACATCAAGTGCCGCTCGACTTCATATAGTTGGCGCGATACCAGTCGTTGATCTCGCCGCCGGTCGCCGCCCAGATCCCCGCATGCGACGCGATGTACTCCAGCGCCGGCGCAATATGCTTCATCCGGAAAGGATGCCCGGAAATAAAAGGATGCAGCGAGATGGACATGACCCGCGGCCGCGTCTTCCCTTCCACGTACAGCACGTCGAATTGATCGCGAATCATGCGGCCGAAGTCTTCCGCAGTCGTACCCTTGCCCATGATGGCGGGCACGTCGTTGATTTCCAGCGTGTACGGCATGGTGATGAGCGAACCTTTGCGCACTCGCATGGGCACCGGCAATTCGTCGTGCGCGTAATTCGAGACGTACTCGATTCCCGCCTCCGCCAACAGATCCGGCGTGACCAAGCTCTCCGCCAGCGCCCAGCTCAGCCAACCCTTTGGCCGCTTACCCGTGGCGTCCTCGATGATGCCGAGATTCTTGCCGATGAACTCGCGCTCCTCGGTTTCGTTCATGTGCGTGAGCACCGTGCCATTGCGGTCCCCCTGCGCGCCCCATTCCCAACCTCGCTGATTTCCTTCGCGAATAATCTGCGGATATTCCCGGCAAACATCGCTGTTGAGATTCACCGTGCCGCGAAAGCCGTGGCGCCCCATGGCATCCGCGATACGCCACAGGCCGACGCGATTACCGTAGTCGCGCCAACCGTGATTGAGCACGTCCGGACTGAATTGCATCGTGCCGGGATAAACAGCATGCGCCGCGGCTAGCGTGCCGAAGGGTGCGTGCTCGATGTTCAAATAAATGAGCACCGCGAGCCGCTCGCCCTTGGGCCATTGCACAACCGGCCTGTGCATGAAAGGTTCAAAAGCGTAGCGCGGCGACTGGGTCAACATGTAATGCCACTCCCAAAGAATTCAACTCTTTTACTTATCCAACACTCATCGGCGGCTGCGCGAATCGGCGTCGCCTCTCAACGATGACGTACTCGATCTTTATCTGTTGAACATCGTAGCCCCGGCGCTCACCCGGAGACGAATGACGAGTGGCTATGACGCCTATTACCGGAATGGCATCGAGCGCTGGAGGCGCTCACGCAAATGTGTTGGTGATCTCGCCCACGGTCTCGACCCACACGCGCACCCGGTCGCCGGCTTTGAGAAAACGGCCGCGCGCCGCTCCGCATCCCGCCGGCGTCCCCGTGGCAATGACATCGCCCGGACGCAGCGTGAGACGCGTACTGAGATGCGCAATTTGTTCGGCTACCGAAAAAATGAGATGCGAACTCGAGGAGTCCTGCATGAGATCCTCGTTCACCCACAGCTTGATCGCGAGCTTTCCGAGATCCTTGATCTCTTCCTTCGGACAAATCCACGGCCCCATGGGAAGCGCGCCGTCGAAGCATTTTTGACTCACCCAGTCGAAATGAAACGGCGAGTCGGTGGCCACGTGCTTGCGTCGCAAATGATCTCGCGCCGACAAGTCGTTGACCACGGTGGCGCCGGCCACGTAATCGAGCGCCTGGTCCACCGGCACGTTGCGGCACTCTCGGCCGATGACCACCGCGATCTCCGCCTCCCAATCGACGCGGCTGGAATACGCAGGAAGCGTGATCTTGGCGCCGGGACCTCGTACGCAGGGGGCCGATGCCTTGATGAAGTGCCAGGGATTGAGGCCGAGCTCGTGGGGATCGGGCTCCTGCGGCAAGTTCAGCGCCTTGGACATTTCCTCGACGTGATCCCGATAATTGGCTCCCGCGCAAAATATCGTGCCCGGAAACAGTATCGGCGCCAGCAAAGTGACACCCGACAGCGGTCGAGCCTCGTAGGCGGCGCCATGCGCACGTAGGTCGCGCGCGACGGCCTTGAAGCGCGGATGCACCTCATCCCATACTGCAAGCAAGCCGAGCACCGAGTCCGCCCACCCCGCCCGCGCCGGACCTTGGCGCTCCAAGGCTGCCGCCGCATCAACCACACGGTCGTCGATTACCAAGCCGGCGCGCGGTTCGCCATCCGCGCCCGCGTAGGTCGCAAGCCGATAGGAATGCGCCGGCGCGGGGGTTTCTGAAGTCACGAGATTATTCCGCGTCGACCTTGGGAGCCTTCCGCAGCGTTGATTCGGGGCGGCTGAACTTACGGCTCATATGGCCGGTACCCTCTTGGTCGCCGCGCTCGAACATCCACGAATAGCCGCCGGGTGGGTTTGCCAGGACTTCCCAGCAATTGTCGTCCGCATCCCAGAAGTAAAAGCAGTACGTGCCATGCTGCACCATGGGTTTGCTGATCTTGCGCAGCTTCCATTTCTCGGCGTCGCGCAGCACGACGCGATGGCATTCGTCGACTTCTTCCTCGGTGGCCACATCGACGCCGTTGTGATTCAGAAACGGCATTTCAGTTTTCTTCCCCGGCACGCCCTGGACCACGGCATAGATGTGGTGGCCGCCCAGTCGAATCCACAGAGAGATCTTCGACGTGCGTATGACCTCGAAGCCCATGAACTCCTCGAAGAACTTTCGCGCGAAGTCGATGTCCTTGGTCTCCAACGTCCCGTGCGATATGAAATTGAATTTCAATGCGGGAGGGATCGGGGCGGACTTTTGCTCGTCGGCGTTCGGTTTGTTTTCGATCTCGGTGTCTTGTTGATTCATGCCAATACCCTGATGTTCCTTCAAGTGCTGACGCAGACGTTGCGCAGCTCCGTATAGAATTCCAATGAATGGACCCCGCCCTCACGCCCGATGCCCGACTGCTTTGAGCCGCCGAACGGCGTACGCAGATCCCGCAGAAACCATGAGTTGATCCACACGATGCCGGCGTTGAGTGCCGATCCCATGCGGAAGCTGCGCCCCACATCGCGAGTCCATACCGTCGCCGCCAACCCGAACGGCGTGTCGTTCGCGAGACGTATGACTTCCTCTTCGGTGTCGAACGGGCACACATGGCAGCACGGCCCGAAAATCTCCTCGCGGATCACGCTCGAGGTTTCCGGCAGCCCGGTCCAAATGGTGGGCTCGATCCAGGCCCCGCCCGTCAGCATTTGCGGCATGTGGGGAATACCGCCGCCGCAGACCACCGTCGCCCCCTCCTCCGCCGCCTGTTTGTAGTAGCGCAGCACTTTCTCACGATGCTGCATGCTGATGAGCGGCCCGATGCCGGTGCTCTTGTCCGAGGGATGCCCGGGCTTCATCGACTCCGCGCGCTGCTTCAGTGCCTCGACGAACCGCGCGAATAGGCTGCGCTCCACATACACGCGCTCGGTGCCCAGGCATATCTGCCCGGTATTGAGAAAGGCTGCCCGGCCGATGCCGGCAACCGCGGCTTCAAAGTCGCAATCCGCGAACACGACGCCCGGATTCTTGCCGCCAAGCTCCAAAGATACGGGCCGCACGCCCACGGCGGCGGCCTTCATGATGGCCGTGCCGGTGGTCGTCTCGCCGGTGAAGGTAATCGCGGACACCCCGGGATGGCGCGTCAGCAATTCGCCGGCCGATCCCTCACCGAGGCCATGCACCACGTTATAGACGCCCGGCGGGACTCCCACGGTTTGCATGACCTCTCCCAGCAAGGTGGCGGTTGCGGGAGTCTCTTCCGAAGGCTTGACGACCACGGTGTTGCCGCAGGCCAGTGCCGGCGCGACTTTCCACGTCATGAGCAGCAGCGGTAAATTCCAGGGACACACCACGGCGATGACGCCCTTGGGTACGCGCAGAGAATAGTTGAATGCCTGCCGCCCTTCGGGCGTCTGCATTTCGAAAAATTCCGTCGGCACATTTTTTACCGCGTCGGCAAAGATGCGGAAGTTCGCGGCGCCGCGCGGAATGTCGATGTGCGAGGCGACCGAACGCGGCTTGCCCGTGTCGTTGACTTCGGCATCGAGAAAGTCATCGAAGCGCCGATCGATTTCTCGAGCCACGGCATGCAGCATGTCCGTGCGCTGCGCCAGTGTCAGCTTACGCCAAGGGCCCGCCATGGCCTCGGTTGCGGCGCGCACCGCAGCGTCTACTTCCCGCTGGCCGGCCTCGGCCACCATGCCGATTAAACTGCCGTCCACGGGCGAGCGTTTTTCGAACTGCCGCCCGGATTCGCTGTCGACGAACCGACCGCCGATAAAATGTAAAAAGGTATTGCCGTTCATTTGAGGCAGGGACATTACTTTCCCGCATCCTGGGCGTCGAATGAAAAGTCGATATAGTTCCAATGCACTCCCGCCATGGGGGACGGGTGTAAGATGCACGCCGGGGCGGCCGCGATACCATCGCACACATGAACAAGGTCAATAGAACCATGAGTTTCAATAATCTCGACTTGAATCTGTTGCGCGTCTTCGATGCCATTTTCCAGACGCGCAGCGTCACCACGGCTGCCTCCAACCTGCATCTGACGCAGCCCGCGGTGAGCAAGCAGCTCAATCGTCTGCGTGAACTACTCGAAGATCCCTTGTTCGTACGCACCAACGACGGCATGGCTCCGACTCCCCGCGCCGAAGCACTGGCCGCCCCCATAAGGCAGGCGTTGACCGAAGTTCGCAATGCCATCGAACGGCAACTCGGCTTCGATCCCAGCACCTCCGACCGCACCTTTCGAATTTTCATGAACGATGTGGGACAAATGGCGCTCCTGCCCCGAATGCTGGCCCTGATCGCGACGGAAGCGCCGTCGGTCAACATTCAAACGGTGCAAATCCCCTCGCTGCGCATGCGCAGCGTCGGCCTGGAATCCGGTGATGTCGACCTAGCCGTGGGCTACTTCGAGGAATTCGACGGCTCCATGCATTGTCAGGTGTTGTTCGAGGAACACTACGCCGGCATGGTCAGAGCCGACCATCCCAGCATTCGCGACCCCATGACCTTCGAGCAATTTCTACAGACGCCCCACCTGGTCTATCAGCCCTCCGGCGGCGGCCATGGGTCCCAGGAGAATTTCGTGGACCGGGCCTTTTGGCAAGCAGGTGTCCAGCGCCGCGTCGCGGTGCGACTGGGGCACGCCGTCGGCATTTCGGCCATGGTGTCGCACACCGATCTGTTGGTAATTGTCCCCAACATGTTGGCCCAAGCCTGCGCCAATCTCGTACGCGTGACCATTCTGGATCTGCCCATCGAAATTCCGCGCTTCCAAATTTCACAGTATTGGCACGATCGCTTTCACACTGACCCCGGCAGCCGCTGGCTGCGCAGTATTTTCGCCCGTCTCTACGGCAGCCGCCGCCTGGCCCCCCTCGGGACAGCGCTGCTCGCCAGCGAATTCCTCGATAGCTGAACGCCCCGGGGGTGCCCACCCCCGGTACCCATTCCCAGGGGGTATTGGCCGCATTTCCAGATGTGATTCGCCGCGGCCTTTGGCGGCACGTATTGTGTCCATTGGATTGGCTTGGGGGAATGAAATTGACAACCGGATTATTGGAAAATAAGGCCTACATCGTTACCGGTGCCGGTGGGGGCATTGGCCGGGAGGCCTGCCGTGTGCTCGCCGAGGCGGGAGCCCATGTGATCGCGAGCGACATCGTCGCGGCCAGCGGCGAAGAAACGGTTGCCGCCATTCGTGGTACCGGCCTCCGAGCCGACTTCTTCAAGGCGGACCTAGGCTCGGAAGACGAAGTTCGGGCGCTGGTGGATTTCGCCGTGCGCTCGCATGGGCGCTTGGATGGCGCGTTCAACAACGCCGGGCTCGAACAGTGCGCGCTGCCCCTGCATGAACTGTCGCTGGATCAGTGGAACCGCGCCCTGCGCATCGACCTCACCAGCGTCTTTCTCTGCGTGAAGTACCAGGTCATTGCCATGCTGAAAACCGGCGGCGGCGCCATCGTCAATACCGCCTCTTCGCTGGGGCAGGTGGCCATTGCCAACGCCAGTGAATACATCACCGCCAAGCATGGCGTCGTCGGACTCACGCGCGCGGCCGCCGCCGAATACGGCGCCAAAGGCATTCGCGTCAACGCGGTTTTACCGGGCATCGTGCTCACGCCCATGATTTCGCGCCTCGTAGCCGATCCTGCGTTCTCAGCCTTTTTCGACAAGGTGAAGGAACGGCACCCTCTGGGCCGCTTCGGGCAACCCAGTGAAATCGGCGAGGCGGTCAAATGGCTGCTGTCGGACGGCGCCTCCTTCGTCAACGGCGCCGCGTTCGCAGTGGATGGCGGATACCTGGCGATTTGAACGGCATTCTCAGATAACCCAAAGGTAGATTCATGTACAAGCTCAGTCGAACCGTGCCGGTCAATGAACCGGGTAAGCCCTACTTGAGCCGCCACGATGTGTGGACCGGCCTCCTGATGAAGGCGAGCAACGCTCTGCCGTTCGTTCCCATCATGCAGAAATGCGAAGTCATTGAACGCGGCGAGGGTTGGCTGCTGCGGGACATCTTGTTGAAAGAGGTTCCGCTGCGCGAAAAGATCACCTTCGAGCCCGAAACTCGCGTCATTTTCGACCGGGTCGACTGCAGCGAAATGGGACGCATCGAAAACATCATCGGCGAGGATGACAAAGGCAATCTAACGCTGACCTTCTCGTTCGGGCTCACCAAGGTGGGCATTCCCGAAGGCAGCCCGGAGGAGAACGCCCACTTTGCGCCCATGGAAGGCGCCTACATGGGTGCCGTCGCCTCGACGCTCGCCGCCGTGCGGCGCACGGCAGAGGAAAAAGGCCGCGAAACCATGTCCCTCAAGGATGCACGCGACTCGGCCGGCGATAACGCCTGGATATTCGAGTTCTTCAAAATCGCCGACTCCATGAATATGGAGCGTTTCCTCTCGCTGTTCACCGACGAGGTGGAAGTCACCGTATCGAACCACCCGACCCTGCGTGGCAAGCAAGGACTGTCCGCCGCCATCGGCGGCCTGTGGCAGAGCCTCAACGCCATGTCACACAGCGTTTCCGGCGCCTGGTCGCTCCACGACGGCCTCGTGGGCATCGCCGAAACCACCTGCATGTACACGCGCAAGAACGACACGACCTACATCATTCGACCCTGCACGACCTTGCGCCGCCGCGGCGGCAAAATTGACGAGTTCCGCATCCATGCGGACATGTCGCAGCTGTGAGGCGCTCATGAGCGGCCGACTCAAAGGCAAAGTCTGCATCATCACGGGTACCGGCAGCGGCATGGGCCGAGCTGCCGCCCTGCTGTTCGCGCGCGAAGGCGCGAAAGTCGTCGGCTGCGACGTCAACCCTAACACCGCCGAGGCCACACTGGGCGAAGTGCTGAAGGCCGGTGGCGACATGGTCTCGCTGCAGCCCTGCAATATGGCGAAGCGCGCCGACGTGGACCGGCTCATGTCGCTGGCGGTAAACACCTACGGCGGCGTGGACGTGCTGTACAACAATGGCTCCATGGCGTACTTCGCCTGGCTCGCCGACATGACTTACGATCAGTGGAGCAACACGCTGCGCGAGGAAATCGACCTGGTGTTTCATGCCTGCCAGGCCGTGTTCCCACTGATGAAAGGCCGCGGCGGCGGCTCCATCATCAACGTGGGCTCCGTATCGGGCAAAATAGGCTACAAGGTTCTACCTGCCCTCGCGCACATGGCCGCCAAGGGCGGCGTCATCGCCATGTCCAAACAAATCGCCATGGAAGGCGGCCCACATGGCATCCGCTGCAACACCCTCTCACCGGGTTTGGTGCTCACGGCGCAGACCAAGGCCTTCATCGATAATCCCGAATGGTTCGGTCCCATGCGTGACAAGCTCATGCTTGGCCGCGTGGGCCTGCCCGAGGATATCGCACCGCTCGCGCTGTATCTCGCCTCGGACGAATCCTCCTGGGTGACAGGCGCGGATTACGCCATCGACGGCGGCACCACCGCCTGGTAACGCTCAAAGAGTCCCTGCCATGATTCATTTGCACGACATTCGCTACGTCAGGATCGGCACCAACGACATGGACCACGCCGTGTCGTTCGCGACGCGCGTGTTGGGATTGGAACTCGGCGACCGCGATGCCGGCGGCGCCTATATGCGATCCGACGACCGCGATCACACGCTGGTGTACTTGCCAGCGCCTGCGCATGATCACACCGTCGGTTTCGAAGTGCCGGATATGACCGCCCTCGATGCCGCGGCGGCCGAACTCGAGGCAGCCGGCATCCAGGTTCACGTCGGCACGGCCTCGGAATGCGAACAAAGAAGGGTCACCGCCTTCGTCAGCTTCCAAGAGCCCAGCGGAGGCACCGTGGATTTGGTCGCCAAGCCTTTCCACAGCGGACGGCACTATGCGCCGTCGCGGCAAGCCGGCATCACCGGGTTTTCGCATGTGGGGCTGTACACCAAGGAGCCGGCGCGCGATGAAAAGTTCTGGACCGGCAACTCGAATGCGCGGGTCAGCGACTGGATCGGCGATGCACCCCTCCTACGCATCGATGCCACGCATCACAAGATTGCTCTCTTTCCCTCGAAGCGTAGCGGCGTGCAGCACATCAACCACCAGGTAGAGTCCATCGACGATGTCATGCGGTCGTTCTACTTCCTGAAAGAAAACAACGTGCACATTCGCTTCGGACCCGGCCGCCACCCCACCTCGGGCGCGATGTTCTTATATTTCGAAGGTCCCGACGGCATGACCTACGAATATTCCACCGGCGTGCGCATGATCGACGACGAGGCAGCCTACCGTCCTCGCAAGTTCCCGTTCAAGTCCACGTCGTTCTGCGCGTGGGGCTCCAAACCCGACATCCCCGAGTTCAAGACTTGAGCCGAGAGCCTCTGAGCCCCAGCGAGGCCATCCCTTTGGTCCGGGTAGCCGCGCGCGCCATGGGCCGCGCCGGGCTCGCTCACGCCTATGGACATTGCAGCGCCCGACTCGATGAGCAGACGTTCATGGTCAGTCCCGCGAAACCCATGGGTCTAGTCACCGCCGAGGACGAACCCGTGGTCGTGTCCGTTCGCGGGCCGTTGCCGGCGGGTACGCTCGGCGAGGTTCGACTGCATCAGCAGATTTATCTCCGCCGTGCCGATGTACAAGGCATCGTGCGTTATCAATCGCCACGCCTCATGTCGCTGTCCTCGATGGGCAGAACGCCCCTGGCCCGTCACGGCTTCGGCAGTTATTTCGCCCCGCAGGCGCCGCTGTGGCGCGATCCTCGACTGGTTCGCGACGATGACCGCGCCGCGGCCGCCGCCGATCTGTTGGGCCGCGCGCGAGCTATCGTTCTCCGCGGCAACGGTGCGGTCGCCGTGGGTGCGTCGCTGCAAGAGGCCTGCGTCATGGCGTGGTATCTTGAAGATGCCGCGCGCGTCGAGCTCGACGTGTTGGCCACGGGCCTTCCCGGTCTGGTGTTGGATGAGGAGGAGGCGGCGGCCCGCGCCACCACTCAAGGACTCATCGTTGAGCGCATGTGGGAATGGCTGACCACGGGTGATCCGTTGGCGGTCCCCGGTCACTAACTAGCGGAGCATTGGCATGACGAAGGTACTGGTTCTTTATTACTCTTCCTACGGACACATCGAAACCATGGCGACCGCCGTGGCCGAGGGGGCTCGCTCCGGCGGCGCGCAGGTTGACATCAAGCGGGTGCCGGAAACCGCACCTCACGATGTCGCCGCCGCGTCCCATTTCAAGCTCAATCAGGCGGCTCCCATTGCCGCCATCGACGACCTCACCGGCTACGATGCCATTATCATCGGTTGTCCCACGCGCTTCGGCCGCATGGCGTCGCAAATGACCGTTTTCTTGGATCAGGCCGGCGGCTTATGGCAGAAAGGTGCTCTGAACGGCAAGGTGGGCGCCGCGTTCACGTCCACCGCCACTCAGCACGGCGGACAGGAAGTCACCTTGTTTTCCATTATCACCAATTTGCTGCACTTCGGAATGGTCATTGTCGGACTTCCCTACAGCTTCCACTCGCAGATGACCTTGGACGAAATCACCGGCGGCAGTCCTTATGGCGCAACCACCATTTCCGGTGCTCAGGGGCAGCGTCAGCCCAGCAAAAACGAACTCGACGGCGCCCGTTTTCAAGGCAAGCTCGTGGCGGAAACCGCCGCCAAATTAGCCGCTAAGTAACGTCTGGCCGGCCGCTGCCCTCAACCTTCTTAAAGGATTGAGCCAGCGAGTCGGCCGCTTTCGCCAATAGATTGGTGTCGATACCCACGGCCACGAAGGTATAACCCCATTCCAAATACCGCCGCGCCTCGGCCTCATTGACGGTCAAAATACCGGCGGCCTTGCCGACGGCGGCAAGCCGGGCGCCCGCCTCTCGTATCGCGGACTGCACCTCCGCCGCCTGCGGCTGGCCCAAGTGGCCTAAGGAAGCCGCGAGGTCGCTAGGTCCGATGAATACCCCATCCACGCCCTCGACCAGGGCGATTTCTTCCAATCGATCGAGCGCCGCGCGCGTCTCCACTTGGACCAGGAGACACATCTCGTCGTCGGCCTTCTTCAAATAATTCGCCACTCGCCCGTAACGGCTGGCGCGGCTACCCGCGGAGACGCCGCGCATGCCCGCCGGCGGATAGCGGACCGACGCCACCGCGTGCTGCGCCTCTTGGGCATTCTGCACATAGGGAATGAGCAGCGACTGCACGCCGATGTCGAGCAAGCGCTTGATGAGCACGGCATCGTTCCACGCCGCCCGCACCACCGGCGCACTCTGGTCGCGGCCAATAGCCTGCAGCTGCGACAGCAGCCCCGGGAGTTCATTGGGCGAATGTTCGGTATCGAGCAGTATCCAGTCGAATCCCGAGTCGGCAACGATGTCGGCGCCGATGTTGCTGCACAGCGAACTCCACAACCCAATCTGGCGGCGGCGTTCGAGAATGCCCTGCTTGAAGCGATTTTGCATCATGTCCATGGACGCGCCGCCTAGACGAACTGCACGGCCACGCCGCCCAGGGGCCCGAAGTCACCATGCACGGTATCTCCCTTGCGCGCGAAGATCACCCGAGTGAAGGACCCAGCCAATACGATATGTCCCGCCTCGAGCGTTACGCCGTGCTCGGTCAGTTTATTGGCAAGCCACGCCACGCCCATGGCCGGATGACCCAAGACACCCGCCGCCAAACCGGTTTCTTCGATCTCGCCATTCACGTACATGATGCCGCCCACCCAGCGCAGATCCACGTCCATGGGTCGCACTGGACGGCCGCCCATGACAATGCCCGCCGCGGCGCCGTTGTCGGCAATGGTGTCGAAAATCTTCCGCGGGTTCTGCACCCGCGCATCGACAATTTCCAGCGCCGGCACCACGTACTCGGTGGCATTCAGCACATCCGTCAAGCGCACTCCCGGTCCGCGCAGCGCCTTATTCAGCACGAACGCCAATTCAACCTCGACGCGGGGAATGCAAAAGCGTTCATGCGGCACCTTGGCGCCGTCGGCAATCACCATGTCGTCCAGTAGATGTCCGTAATCGGGTTCGTCGATTTGCGAGGAGCGCTGCATGGCTTTCGAGGTCAATCCGACCTTATGACCAATGAGCTTGCGGCCTTCGGCCATCTTCTTCTGCTGCACCAGATTCTGGATGGCATAGGCATCCTCGAAGGTGATGTTGGGCCAGATGGTCGAGAGCTGTTTGACCGGTTCGCGGGTTTGCTCGGCGGTGCGCAGCATTTGCGCTGCGGTTTGTCGTTCTGTATCGGACAGCATCGGGTTTCCTGATGAATGGCGGAAGCGATGGGCACAGTACGGCCGCCGCGAATCGCGGTCGAATGAAACGTTGCTATGTCACGTATTCTCCGGCTTCACCTCCATCGCCATTTCGAACAGCGCCCGTGCCGCGGTGGACAACTCCGTATCGCGGCGCGTAATGAGCCCCACCGATCTCTCGACCAGGGGTGACGACAGCGTCAAGCACCGCGCACCGAGCTTGGTCATTTGCACCCGGCAGAGCGCCGGAACTGCACTCACACCCAGACCGCGGGCAACCAGGTTTCCTACGGTGGCCAGTTGATGACACTCCATGGCAACGTGAACATCAACCCCCGTCTCTTCGAGCGTTCGCTCGAGCAAGCGACGCACCGTGGAAGGTCGTTGGAGCGTAATAAACGGAAACTTGAGCAGCTCTGCCCAAGTCACCTGACGCTTCTTGGCAAATTTCGCACCGGCCGGCGCGATGGCAATAAAACGGTCGCGAAACAAGGGCGTAAATTCAAGATGCTCGGCCGCCTCTGGCTCGAAGCAGATTCCCATTTCCACCCGGCCCTTCTGCACGAGTTCGACCACCTGTTCATGGATCACGTCTTGAATCGCCACGTCGATCAAGGGGTAGCGGCGCCGGTAGTTGAATAGCAGGTTCGGCAGCAACGCGCCGGCAAATGACGGCATCGCCGCCACCGTGACGCGCCCCCGCTTCAGCGTGAAGCGGTACCGCAGCATTTCCTCGGTGTCGTCCCATTCAGCCAACAGCTGCCGCGCCCGCGGCAGCAGCATCTCGCCCTCCGGCGTCAGTCGGACCCGCCGTGTCGTGCGTGAGAACAGCTTCCCGCCCAGCGACCGTTCCAGGGACTGAACCGCCAGCGTCAGCGCGGGCTGCGACAAGTGACTGAGCTCTGCCGCCCGCGCGAAATTCAAGGTTTCCGCAAGATTCAAGAATAGTTGCAGCTGGCGGTGATTCATTAATCAGTAATACTTATTAATTAATAGGAATAATAAAGTTAACACGAATGTGGTGCGCGCCCATAATTGGCCTTACTACAAGGAGATCCCATGGCTGGCTTCGATAAACGCGTGGCTTCTTACTCCGATGCCCTTCTCGGCCTCGAGAGCGGCATGACCGTCATTTCGGGCGGTTTTGGACTCTGCGGCATCCCCGAGAATCTCATCGCTGAAGTACGCCGCTCCGGCGTCAGCCGGCTCACTGTGGTCTCGAATAACTGCGGCGTCGATGGTTTCGGCCTTGGCGTCCTGCTCGAAGACCGGCAGATCAAGAAGATGATTGCCTCCTATGTCGGTGAGAACGAACTGTTCGAAAAGCAGCTCCTGAGCGGCGAACTCGAGGTCGAGCTCACTCCGCAGGGCACACTGGCCGAAAAGCTGCGCGCGGGCGGAGCCGGTATCCCAGCCTTCTACACCGCGACGGGCTACGGCACGCCGGTGGCCGACGGCAAGGAAAGCCGCGTCTTCGGCGGCCGCCATTACGTGCTCGAGGAATCGATCAAAGGCGATTTCGCCCTGGTCAAGGGATGGAAAGCGGACTGGTACGGCAACGTGATTTATCGCCAGACCGCGCAGAACTTCAATCCCGTCGCGGCCACCGCCGGCCGCATCACGGTGGTCGAGGTCGAAGAAATCGTCGAACCCGGACAGCTCGACCCAGCGCAAATCCACACCCCCGGAATCTACGTGGATCGCCTCATCCAAGGCACGTTCGAGAAGCGTATCGAAAAGCGTACGACGCGAGGCAATTAACGTCATGGCATTGAATCGTGAACAGATGGCTCGCCGCGTGGCGATGGAACTGCAGGACGGTTACTACGTCAATTTAGGCATCGGCATTCCCACCCTGGTCGCCAACTATGTGCCGCCCGGCATCGACGTCATGCTCCAGTCCGAAAACGGCCTGCTCGGCATGGGGCCCTTCCCCACCGAGACCGAAGTCGACGCGGATATGATTAATGCGGGAAAGCAGACCGTCACGGCCAGGAAGGGCGCCTCTATTTTCTCCTCCGCCGAATCCTTCGCCATGATTCGCGGTGGCCACGTGGACCTCACCGTCCTCGGCGCCTTCGAGGTCGACGTGGAAGGCAATGTGGCTTCCTGGATGGTGCCCGGCAAACTCATCAAGGGCATGGGCGGCGCCATGGACCTGGTGGCGGGAGCCGAAAACATCATCGTGGTCATGACGCACTCGTCGAAAGACGGTGAGTCCAAGCTGCTCCCCCGCTGCACGCTGCCGCTCACCGGCGCCGGGTGCATCCGCCGAGTGCTCACGGATTTAGCCTACCTTGAAATCAAGGATGGCGCCTTCCATCTCATGGAACGGGCGCCCGGTGTCAG
>Ga0302314_10001817_pt1 | contig 39893 bp, 33 predicted proteins | sample III_Palsa_N2_3_FD_200533 | JGI IMG/M metagenome (GOLD analysis project Ga0302314, IMG submission 200533) | Peat permafrost microbial communities from Stordalen Mire near Abisko, Sweden - III_Palsa_N2_3 | ecosystem: Environmental > Terrestrial > Soil > Palsa > Peat permafrost | place: Sweden... | reverse complement strand
CGCCAATCCCCCGAAGCTGCTTTGGATCGGATGCGGGACTTCGGACGACCTTATTGGGGCCAACCGGAAGTTTGTGGCGTGGTTGTCGGCAAAGGGCTTTAAGCCCACGGCGGTTGAGACGCCGGGCATCCACAACTGGCCTGTGTGGCGCTCCAACCTGGTGGCATTCGCCCCGTTGCTCTTCCGCTGACTAGGACTCGAAGCTGAGGCGGCACCGGCCGCCACTACGCCTCGGTTGGTTGTTGCATGATGACATCGAGCGCGACCACGAAGCCGAAAACGACCGAAAAGAAGTCGAGCGTCAACGCGGTGATGTAGGCTGCGGCGCTGTGCTGGAGGCCTCCCAACACGTAGCCAAGCATCGCCAGGGTCACCGCGGAGCCGAATACAACAAAGACCGCGAATATTGCGGGCGGCGGTCCTTTCCCGACCACCCGGCGGCGTCTGACCGGATAGGTGACCTGAAGCGACAGCATCGGTAGGCCAAAAAGCACGCCGGAGCCCTGCCAAATCCACTTTTCCTGAATGCCGTAGAGCGCAAGTAGCGCCGGCAGCAGCGCTCCCGCCGTCAGCACGAAAATGTACGTCATGACCGTTTTGGCGAGGTACCGGTCGAGCAGTGATGACCTTGCTCCTGCGGCCGGTCGGACGGCCAATAAGAGCGCCGAAAACCCCGCGAACGTGATCATCAAGGCGGCCAATGTGTACAAGAAAGTTTCACCCTTGAATTCCATTTTTTTCTCCGGTTTTCAATCGACGACCGCAGAGGCCGATTAATATTCCTGCAAGAGAAGCACCCCTTAGGTCGTGAGTTCGAGTTTTCTAACCGTGGGATTTCTGATTGGCGAGCCGGCGCCGGAGTCACGGCGCAGGTTGAGAGCAGAGAAAATCGACCCGTATTGGGTTTGCTCAGCGGGATCCGGAGAGAATCGGCATCGATTTCGGATCTTCGAGCTGAAAAGTTCACCAGCCCAAGAGTCCGAATGACAGCGCGATACAAATATCTCGGAGTTTTCGCCTCTCCAAGTGTTTACCGCCCGTTGCGGCCTGGGCGCTACTCCGTGCGCAGGGAGACGATGGGGTCGATCCGAGCCGCCCGCCGGGCCGGCACCAGACTGGCAAGAAAGGCAACGAAGGTGAGCCCCGCGCCCGCGGCGAGGAACGTCACGGCGTCGAACGTGCTGGTCTCGAAGAGCAAGCCTTGGAGGAGCCGTGTGAGCGCGAACGATCCGGCGAGCCCGATGGCCAGCCCGATCAGGACCATGCGCATGCCACCGCCCACGACCAAACGCACAATGTCGGAGGGCATGGCCCCGAGCGCCGAGCGAATGCCCAACTCGCGGGTGCGCCTGGTGACGTTCCATGAAACGACGCCATAGATGCCGACGGCGGCCAGCGTGCTCGCGATGCCGGCGAAGAGGCCCAGCAGCACGGTGCTGAAGCGGCTCTGGCGGAGGCTGTCGACGATCGTCGACTCCATGGTGGCCATCGCCTGGATGGGCTGGGAGGGGTCAACCTCCGCGACGATCGAGCGCATCCCCGAGGCGACCTTCGACGGATCACCGGCCGTCCGGACGAGGACGTACATGGAGTTGCGGAAGAGGTTGGAGTCCCATATCTGGTCGACCGGAGCATAGGCCGCCGGGGGTGGCTTGGAATCGAGCCCGAAATAGCGCGCGTCCTGCACGACGCCCACCACCCGGGACCAATTGAACTTCTCCAGGCCCTTGGGAAGGAGCCCCGGCTTGTTCAGGTTGTCGGGAAGGCCGAGCATGACGCTCTGGCCGAGGGGGTCACGGGCTCCCAGGAACTGCTTCACGGCGGCCTCGTTCAGCATGATCACAGGCTCGGTGCCGGCGCGGTCGGCCTCGGTGAAGGCCCGGCCTTCGACTACTCGAAGGCCCTGCGCCGCGAAATAGTCCGCGGTCACCGCGCTGAACTGGACGCCCTTCAAGTCCTTGATGCTTGCATAGGTCCTGTCCCGGGTGACGAGCGGAATCCCCCCGCCTCCGAGCAGCGGGACATTGTTGGAAGCCGCCGCGCTCTGGACGCCTGGGAGGAGCTTGGCCTTTGCCACCACCTCCTCGAAGAACCGCGTGGCCTGGAGCCCGGAGGGGTATCGGGACGTGGGCAGCTTGATGGTCATGACGAGCAATCGCGACGGGTCGAATCCCGGCTTTACCGACTCCAGCCTGCCAAAGCTGCGGATGAGCAAGCCCGCTCCCACCAGCAGAACGAGCGAAAGGGCGACCTCCCCGATGATCAGGCCCGAGCGCACCCGGGCGGCCCTCCGACCGCCGGAGCCCCGACCGCCTTCCTGCAGGGCTCCCGAAAGCGAGCTGCGTGCCACGCCCAACGCGGGCAGGAGGGCGAACAGCAGCATCGTTCCCATGCAGGCGGCGAACGAGACGAGCATGACCGGCAGATTCACGCTGATGACCGACTCGGCGGGTATCGCGTCTTTCGGCAGGATCGCGAGCAGCCCGCTCACCCCCCAGGCGCCGACGAGGATGCCGGCTCCGCCCCCCAGCGCGGCCAAGGGCATGCACTCAACCAGGACCTGGCGAACCAGGCTCGTCCGACTGGCCCCGAGCGAGGAGCGAATGGCGAATTCCCGGTGACGCGCATTGGCGCGGGCGAGCAGCATGTTGGCGACGTTGGCGCAGGCAATGAGGAGCACGAAGCCGACGGCGCCCAGGAGAATGAGGAGCGCCCCGCGGATGGAAACGGTCACATTTTCCATCAGGAGGGACGCATGGGCGCCGACGTTTCGGTTGGTGTCGGGAAATTGCTCGGCGATGCGCCTGGCGATCAGGCCCAGCTCGGCGTTGGCCTGCGGCAGCGACGCCGTCGGGGCGAGCTTGCCCACGGCCCAGGTATTCATGCGGATCACCCGGCTTTTCATGAGCTCGGTGTCAGCCTCCAGTCCGGCCGGGATCCAGACCTCGTCGGCCCAGAACTTGAAGCGAGGAGGCATGACTCCGACGACGGTGTAGGACTTGCCGCCCAGCGTCAGGTCCTTGCCGACGATCTTCGGATCCGAGTCGAGCTTCTCCTGCCACAGCGAGGCCGCGATGACGCAGACGGGCGCCGCTCCCGGGCGGTCTTCCGCCGCGGTGAAGGTTCTGCCGAGCATGGCGGGGACGCCGAGCAGCGGCCACGCGGCCGCGGACACGACCGCGCCCTTCAAGCTGGCGGGCTGGCTGACCCCCGTCAGCGTCAGGTCCCGATCCGCCGCAAAGGCAACGTGCTCAACACTCCGCGCCTGTTTGCTGAGTTCGAGGTAGTCGGGATAGGTGACCGACATCTGGCCGTTTCCATCGAGTGGAACCGAGGCAATGAAGACGATCCGTTCGGAGTCCGCATAGGGAAACGGGTGCAGCAAGACACCGTGGATAATGCTGAATACGGCGGTGTTTGCGCCCACCCCCAAGGCCAGAACCGCCACGATGGTGGCGGTGAACGCCGGAGATTTTCGCACGAGGCGCAGCGCAAAGACGAAGTCGTTGAACAGGAAATTCATTCTCGGGGTTGCGCCAAGGGGCGGTGGGTAAACCACCCGGTCCTGAGCACTGGGGGTGCCAACGCTTCTTCGTTTCTTAAGATGATGAAATATAACTGCTTAGGACAAGACGTGACCAAACTTTCTTGCCCTCAGTTCTCCGATTCTGGGAAACGGGCTTCCCGATTCTGGAATGCGATTGAAGGAACTAGCCTAGACCTGCCGCCGATGCGCCCCATCACGCCTCGGCGGGCTGGAAATATGGAACAGGAGTTCGGTATCGTCGAACCCAAGAGCCACCGAGACAAGACCCCGTTGCGCCGGCCGTAGAGAAAGAACCTCGGACTGCGTCGTACTCCACTGACTCGGAGGCGACGAAAGCCGTTCAGGATTGTCTCCTATCTAACGGGCGAAGGGACGGCCGGTGCGGACGGAGACCAGCGCGCAGACCTCCGGGACATAGATGCGGGTGCCGGCTGGCAGCGAGCTGGCGATGTCCGCAAAGCTGCGCCGCCGGCTTGAGCCCAAGGACTGCTCAACCCGGCCTGGACCGGCGTTGTAGGCCGCGATCGCGAGGGGCCACGATCCGAACTGAGCCTTTAGCTTTCGCAGCAGCCGCGCGGCGGCGTGGGCCGATCGCTCGGGGTCGGTCCGGTCGTCGGGAAGGAAGGTGCTGAGCCCTAACCCTTGCGCCGTCGAGGCCTTCAGTTGGAAGAGGCCGCGGGCCCCCGACGGGTTATGCGCGTTGGGATTCAGGGAGGACTCCACTTCGGCGAGCCAGGCGAGGTCGGGAGGTACCCCTTCGGCCGCAAAGGCCGAGCGCAGCCGACCCATCAGCTCGCCGGCGTTGGCGGGGGCGGGACGGTTCTGCAGCCGGCGGTACCACAGATCGTAATAGGGGACGACCGGAAGGCCCCCCGCCGACGGCTTCCGGGTCGGCGGAGGGGAGGGGTGAACACGTTCGGCCTCGACGATCGACCGGGCCACCTGAACCTCGTCGGCCCGCCCGGAAAGCCAGTCGGCGTAATCAGACTGCCCGGGCGCGGCCCGCAGCGCCGCCAAGGCGTTCCGGACGTCCGGCTCACGCTGGGCCAGGGCCGCCAGGGAGTTTCCGTCATACGCCGCCTGGAGGTCGCGGAGAAACGCGTTGAACTGCTGGCGCGAGGGAAAGTAGTACTGCTCCTTGACCTCCGGCGGGGCGTATTGGTCGAAGAGCGCCTTGGCGGTGTCATAGGCATCATCGGTATCCGCAGAAGATTGGGCGCCCGTTGCGGGAGGTGGAGAATCGGCCGCCCGCGCGACAGAGCAAAGGACGGCGGCAAAGGCCGCCGACCGCAGCAGACCGGATAAGGCGCGGGGCATGCCGCTACTTCGCCCGAGCCGCCCCCCATTGCAACTGGTACTGGTAGCCGGAATGATGTTGGCTTACGGCTGGTACTGGGCGTCGCTCACCTTTTCCATCCAGTCAACCGCCTTGCCGTCGAGGCGCTCCTGGATGGCGAAATGGCTCATAGCGGTGGTGGGTCCGGCGCCGTGCCAGTGCTTCTCGCCAGGAGGAAACCAGACGACGTCGCCCGGCCGGATTTCCTCGATTGGTCCTCCCTCGCGCTGCGCGCGCCCGCAGCCGAAGGTCACGATCAGGGTTTGTCCCAACGGGTGGGTGTGCCAAGCGGTCCGGGCGCCCGGCTCGAAGGTCACGCTCGCGCCGGAAACGCGGGCCGGCGCCTCGCCCTGGAACAGGGGATCGACCCGCACTGTGCCGGTAAACCAGTCGGCGGGTCCCTTGGTGGAGGGCTGGGATCCAACTCTCTTGATGTCCATGATGGGAATCAGTTTTGCGGACGGCGGCTGAACCACAATCCCGGGCTTCAGCGGTCAGTGTAGCCGTTGAAGGCTTCGGACGAGGTGGTTTCAGGGACGCGCATCCGGGTTCCCGGAGCTCGGGCACAATGGACTCGCCAGCAAGCCGAGGGGGTTTACGGATAGGGGCGGCTTCGCGCGGGCGTGGCCGCTTACCAGCCGACCATGTCCGATCCCGGCAAGAAGGCAGTCTTCCTGAGCTACGCGTCGCAGGACGCGGGCGCGGCGCAGCGCATTTGCGATGCGCTGCGGGGCGCCGGCATCGAGGTTTGGTTCGACCAGAGCGAGCTGCGGGGCGGGGACGTCTGGGACCAGCTCATTCGCCAGCAGATCCGGGAATGCGCCCTTTTCCTGCCGATCATCTCCGCGGGGACTCAGGCGCGGGCGGAGGGCTATTTCCGCCTCGAATGGCGCCTGGCGGACCAGCGCACCCACCTGATGGGCCGCAACCGGCCCTTCGTCGTGCCGATTTGCGTCGACGGCACGCCGGACGCGGGCGCGGACGTTCCGGATTCCTTCCTGGCGGTCCAGTGGATCCGGGTGCCGGGCGGTGACACCCCGCCGGCCGTGGTCGGCCACGTCCAGCGGCTGCTGGCGGCCGACAGCGCCGCGCCCGGGCGGATACCCGCGCCTCCTCCGTCCCTTCCCCGGCTGGCCCCCGGGTCAGCGTCGGCGCGGGAGAACTCCGTCGCCGTGCTCGCGTTCGCCAACCTCAGCAACGACGCGGACGACGAGTTCTTCTCCGACGGCATCAGCGAGGAGCTGATCAACGTGCTCGCCCGCGTGCCCGGCCTCAAGGTGTCGGCGCGAACCTCCGCCTTTCATTTCAAGGGCAAGTCGACGCCGATTGCGGAGATCGCCCGGCAGCTAGGGGTCGCCTACGTGGTCGAGGGCAGCGTGCGCAAATCGGGCGACCGGGTGCGCATCACGGCCCAGCTCATCAAGGCGGGGGACGGCTTCCACGCCTGGAGCGACGCCTTCACCCGCGACCTGAAGGACATCTTCGCGGTGCAGGACGAGATCGCGGCCCTGGTGGCGAAGAGCCTGTCGCTGAAGCTCGACCTGGCGGAGCACCCCGTCCGCGAGGTCAACCCTGCGGCCTACCGCCTGTTCCTTGAGGGCCGCACCATCTTCAACCGGGGAGATACGCGGGAGTATCAGCTTGCCATCGACTGCTACCGCCGATCGCTGCAGATCGATCCGAACTCGGCCCTCACCTGGGCGTGGCTGGCGCTGCCCCACACGCTCAGCAGCGGCCTCGATGCGAACTCCCCGGTGGAGGGATACCGACTGGGACGCGAGGCCGCGGCCCGGGCGCTCGCGCTGGATCCCCACTTGGCGAAGGCGCATGCGTCGATGGCATTCGTGGATATCCTGGGGGGCTGGGATTGGAAGCAGGCGGAAGCCCATCTCGAGAAGGCCGCGGCGATCGCCCCCGGGGATGTCGAGACCACCGCGATGCGGGCCCACCTCCTAACGGTTTGCGGCCAACCCGAGCGCGCGCTTCCCCTGGCGCAGCGGGCGATGGAGGACGATCCGCTCAACTATATTGCCAACTATGCCCTGGGTCGCTGCCTGTTCGTCCTCGGGCGTTTCGAGGAGCTGGAGGCCAAGATGGAGCACGCCGTGCAGGTCAATCCAGCGGGCATGCGCATGCGGTTCTACCTGTCCGTGGCCCGGCTTTTTCAGGGCAAGCCCGACGCGGCGGCCCAGGCGGCCGAGGACCTGCCGGCGGGCTGGGTGCGCTGCACCGCCCTCGCCTGCGCCCGCTTCGCCCAGGGGCGCGTGGCCGAGTCGGAGGCCGAGCTCTCGGCCCTGAAGGCGGGGTTCTCTTCCCAGGCCGCTTACCAGGTGGCGCAGGTGTACGCCTGGCGGGGCGAGACGGATCTCGCGTTCGAGTGGCTGGAGAAGAGCTACGAAACCCGGGACTCGGGGATGCCCCTGATGAGATGCGACCCCTTCTTTGCGAGCGTGCGCGCCGACCGCCGCTGGCTCCCCCTGTTGCAAAGGATGCGGTTGACAGACGAGTTGCTCATGTAGGCCCAGGGCGGCATCCGGCCCGTCATTCGGCCGGTGCGGGCCGCCCGCGCCGGGCTTGTTCCGCCCCATAAGCCGGCGTCCAGGCGAATTCATACCGGAGCCCGTCGTGGTCGCGGAAGAAGGTCGCGTAGTAGCCCTCCTCGTAGTCCGGGCAGTCGCACGGCGGGTCCTCGATCGTGCAGAGGCCGCGCGCCGCCAGGGGCACCAGGACTTCGGCATGGAAGCGGTCCACGTCCTCCCGGCCGACGGCGGCGAACGCCAGATGGTGGAGCCCGGGGGCCGTGGGCAAGGGCGTTGCCGGCGCCGAGGGGGTTCGCGCCTGGACGAGGACGATGCGGTGGGGCGTGCCAAGTTCCCACCGCTTCCAGTCCTGGTAGCCGGGCTCCGCCAGGGTCAGCTCATAACCCAGCGCCCCTAGAATGGCGTCAAAAAAGGGCGCCGCCCGGGGAAGGTCTGACACCCGGAGCACGAGGTGATGGAGGAGCCCGCGATGGTTCATGGCGTCGTGCCGTCCGGCTTCGGACCTAGTGGTGATTCTCCCGCTCCTGCTCCACGAGATCGATGTACCCCAGGAGCGCGCCCCAGTGGTAGAAGCGATCACTGCTGCTCACGTCGTCGCCCGAGCCGGTGAGGGCGTTGTAGTTCTCGTGCACGTGGCCGTTCGCGCTCCATTCCTGATCGAACAGCTGGCGGGACTTGCGCGCCAGCTCCCGGCGCGCCGCCGGCTCGTCGTAATTCTCCAGGCCCAGGTAGACGAGGTAGTTCATCGGTCCCCAGATTCGACCGCGCCAGTAGTCCTGGTCCTTAAAGGCGGGATCCGACCGGGCGATGGAGGGAATCATCCACGTTCCCCCGAATTCGGCCGGGTTCAGCAGGTGCTCCCGGACCATGCGCCCGGCCTGGAGGGGCGTGGCCACCTTGGCCAGCAGCGGATAGAAATTGTTCGGTGCGAGGCGGCGGATTGGGGCGCCGGTATCGAGGTTCCGGTTGAGGAAGATCCCGGTCGGCTCGTCCCAGAGGGTCTGCAGCCTGGCGCCGTAGCGCCCGGCGCGGTCCCGCAGCTCGGCGGCCTCCGGGGCGCGCCCGAGGACGTCGGCCATTTCCGCCAGCGCCCGGCAGTCGGCGATATAGAGGCCCATGAGCCCGACGTCGGCCTCGGCGATCCTGCCCGTCTCCGGGTGGAAGGGCGCCCTGTCGTAGAGGGGGCTGTTGTCGAGGCCGGACTCGTAGACGGCGCCTTGCCGGGTGCCGGGGGAAGGGTCATCCGGATCGCCCGGGGGATTGCCGCGGTCGCTGCCGAGGACCAGGTAGCCGTCCAGTTGCCGGTGCTGGTCCCACCAGCGGTTCCATTTCAGGAGGGGCCCGAAGGCATCCCGCACCAGCCAGGCGTCATGGAACCGGCGGTAAAGGCCCAGCACCGTGATCGCGCCCACCGGGGGCTCCGAGCGGTCGAAGCTCTTCCAGCCGCCAGGCCGGGCGTAGTTGGGGACGAAGCCCTCGGGCGTCTCCTCGTTCAGGATCTCCAAGGCGTTCGCGTAGGCCAGGTCGCGGCTGCCGGTCGAGGCGAGCGTCGCGGCAAAAAAGGTGTCCCAGTCGAAGAGCACGTAGCCGCCCCATCGTGACGACCAGAGTCGGCTCACCGGGCTGATCACCCGGCCCTGCGACGGGTCATAGATCGTGTCCCAGCCCATCACGGTCTCGATGGCGCTCCTGATGCCCGCTTCCCTCGGTCGCGCGCGATCAAGGAGTGCCCGGATCTCCGCCACGCTGCGCGGTCGGCCCGTCGCGATCCCGACCGGTTCCTGGAGGTTGCGGGCAAAGTGGGCGGTCGCGACCGGCAGCGTGGCCGGCGGCGGTTCGGACCCGGTGCAATAGACCGGGATCATATGGCCGCCGCCGTTGAACTCGAGGTGATCACCCACGCGGGAGGCCCCGCCGGGCCGGTTCCAGAGGACGCCGGCCGAGACCACGAGGGTGGGCGGAAATCGGGAGGCCGGGTGACCGGGCTCGATCAGCATCACGAGGTCCACCCCGTCATGGGTCGTCCGGACGGTGAACGCGTCGCCCCGCCAGGCGACCCCGACCTCGGTGTAGCTTCCGTCCCAGGTGTGGGGACCTGGTCGCACGTGCGCCTCATCCTTGCCGCCCAGGCCGATCAGCGCATCGGCGAGGAAGGCGTCGCGATCGAGGGCGGTGTTGTGCTCGAGGCCGATTCGGAGGGTAAAACCCTCCGGGAGCAGGGCCTGCGCCGTCACGCTCGTCGTGTCCCAGCTGTTCCAGCCTTGGGCCAGGCGCGCCTGCACCGCGGCGTATTCGGGCGACCGTGGCTCCGCGGCCGCGCGGAGCGCCAGCAGGGCCGCGAGGATCCAGGGGGCTCGACGGGTCGGCCAGAAACCGTGGGGAGGGTGGGGCATGGGGGGCGCGGTTCCGGGGCCGGACCGAACGGGCGGCGGCGGTGCGCCCCAACCCAAGGGAGAGCGACCGGGCGGGCAAGCCGCATTCCCCTTCGGCGAGCTTAGCGCTCGAGGCGCTGCCGCCGCCAATGGCTCGGCGCCAGTCCGAACTCGGCCTTGAAGGCCAGCGACAGGTGATAGGCGGAGCTGAACCCCAGCCGGTCGGCGATCTGCTTCAGGGACTCATCGCTGGCGCCGAGGAGGCGCTGCGCCCGCTGCATCCGGATCCGTAGCTGGTATTGGCGCGGCGAGATGCCGGTCCGCCGCCGGAATTCCCGGCGAAAATAGGAATAGGAGATCCCGAGGGAGCGGGCCAGGCCCGGCATCGAGGCCGGCTCGCGGGCCGAATCCTCCATCATCCGCTTGGCGCGTTCGATGGCGGACGCGACGGGCGGAAGGGGCTTCTGCTCGCGGTGGGAGACCCGCAGCAGGGCGAGGACGGTAAGCGCGTGCGCCGCCAGCTCCGGGGCGTGTCCGACTGGCTCCTGGGCCACCAGGCGGTGGATCGCGTCGATTTGCTCCTCCAGTTCGAGCCGGCGTGACACGGCCACCACCGGCTGCCTCGGGCTGAACGCCCCCTCCGCGAGCAGGCGGTCCGGCAGCGGACCGCCGATCTCGACCCACTTTTCCCGCCACCCGGTGTCGGCAGCCGGCCGATACCGGTGCCAGGCGCCCGGGAAGAGCAGGAGGGCGTTTCCTACGCCGACCTCGGTTCGGCCGGTGCCGCGGGATTCGAACTCACCCCGACCCGCCGCCACGAAGACGACCTGAAAGGCGCCGAGCACCCGGCCGCGCTCCCAGGAGAAGGTGTGGTCCGACGGATGCCCGGCTGGAGGATAGGGCCGGCGGGGAAGGGCGGTAAACCGCCCGGCGCCCGACACCAGCGCGCCCCAGGCGGCGGCCTCGGGCGTGGCCACCCCGTAGTGAAAGAAATCAGGCTCGGGGGTCACGGGATGGGAGGGTCAATATCTGTATGCCAAGGGTCAGATTGTCGATTCCCAAGCGTCCCAGGGATCGGTTATGCTGCGGGGGTCCCGAGGGCGTACAGTAATTGTATTGCCTCCGACCCACCCCAACCCCCTTTCCGATGCCAAAATTCCTTCACGTCGACTACGGCTGGAACGATGAAAAGGCCGCCTCCCTGGACCCCGTGGAGCGGCTCGTCTACCGCTCCAATTTGCTGGGCAGCGACCAGCGCGTCACCAACACCGGCGGCGGCAACACGTCGTCCAAGCTGACCGAGCGCGACCCGCTGACGGGCCAGCCGGCCACGGTCCTCTGGGTCAAGGGCTCCGGGGGCGACCTGCGGACGAGCCAGCGCGGGAATTTCTCGTCCCTCTACCTCGAGCGGCTGATGGCCCTGCAGGGCGTCTATGCTGCGCGCGGGGACAAGGGACTCAAGTCCAAGGCGGAGGACGACATGGTCGGCATGTTCCTGCACACAACCTTCAATCTCAACCCGCGCGCCCCCTCGATCGACACCCCGCTGCACGGCTTCCTGCCGGCCACGCATGTCGACCACATGCACCCCAATGCGGTGATCGCCATCGCCGCCACCGCCAACGGCGAGGCGCTGACCCAGGAAATCTTCGGCGGGCGGATGGCTTACGTCCCCTGGATGCGGCCGGGCTTTGAGCTCGGGCTCGCCATGGAGCGGATCGTGCAGAAGGACCCTTCGGTCCGCGCCATCATGATGGGCCAGCACGGCTTCATCTCCTGGGCCGAGGATGACAAGGAGTGCTACTCGGCCACGCTCGAGTTCATCGAGCAGGCGGCCGCCTTCATCGAGACTCGCTACCAGGCGAAGGGCGGCGACGCCGGCGCCTTCGGGGGCGCCCAGCACGAGTCGCTGGCCCCCGACCGCCGCCGCGAGGTGCTGGCCGGGATCCTGCCATGGCTCCGGGGCCAGGTTTCGCGGGAGAAGCGGTTGGTCGGGACGGTGCAGGATGACGACCGGATCCGGCGCTTCGTGAATTCGCGGGACGCCGCGCGCCTGGCCGCGCTTGGCACCAGCTGCCCGGACCACTTCCTCCGCACGAAGATCAAGCCCCTGTACGTCGCCTGGGACCCGCAGCGCGAGGACACCGTCGCCCTGCGGTCCAAGCTGGCGGCGGGGCTCGAGGCCTACCGCCGGGACTACGCCACCTATTACGAGCAGCACAAGCGGTCCCATTCGCCGGCCATGCGCGACCCCAACCCGACCGTGGTCCTGATTCCCGGGATCGGCATGGTCGCCTGGGGCAAGGACAAGTCCGAGAGCCGGGTCACCGCGGAGTTCTACAACTGCGCGATCGAGGTCATGCGCGGCGCCGAGGCCATTGACCGCTACATCGCCCTGCCGCAGCAGGAGGCGTTCGACATCGAGTACTGGCTGCTGGAGGAGGCGAAGCTGAAGCGCATGCCGCCGGAGAAGGAACTGGCCCGGCAGGTGGCGATCGTGATCGGGGCCGGCTCCGGGATCGGGAAGGAGACGGCGCACCGCCTCGCAAACGAGGGCGCCCACCTTGTCTGCGTCGACCTGAACGCCGAGGCGGCCCAGGCCACCGCCCAGGAGATCACCGACCGGCACGGCCTCGGCATCGGCGTGGCCGGCACCGGGCTCTCCAACTGCGGCCCGGCGATCGGGCTGCCCGCCAACGTCACCGATCGCGCCAGCCTTCGGCGGATGCTGGACGACGTCGCCCTGGCGTTCGGCGGGTTCGACCACATCTGCGTGACGGCCGGGATCTTCGTGCCGAGCGACACCACCGGGCACATCCCGGACGACAAGTGGGCATTGACCTATGCGATCAACGTGACCGGCAGCTACCTGGTCGGCGACGAGGCGGCCAAGACCTGGCGGGACCAGGGCCTGAAGGGCAGCCTGGTCCTCACAACCTCGGCCAACGCCGCAGTAGCCAAGAAGGGCTCGCTCGCCTACGACACCTCCAAGGCGGCGGCCAACCACCTGGTCCGCGAGCTGGCGCTGGAGCTCTCCCCCCTCGTCCGCGTGAACGGCGTCGCCCCCGCGACGGTGGTCCAGGGCTCGGCCATGTTCCCGCGGGACCGGGTCATCGGCTCGCTCGCCAAGTACCAGATCCCCTACACGGAGGACGAGGCGACGGAATCGCTCGTGGGCAAGCTGGCCCGGTTCTACGCCGACCGGACGCTTACCAAGGCGCCGATCACCCCGGCGGACCAGGCCGAGGCCTATTTCCTCCTCGTCTCCGGGCGCCTGGCCAAGACCACCGGCCAGGTGATCACGGTCGACGGCGGCCTGGCCGAGGCATTCCTGCGCTAAGGATGAAACCGGCCCACTGCGTGGCGGTCGACCTCGGGGCGACAAGCGGCCGGGTCATCGTGGGCGCGTGGAACGAGCGGCGGCTGGAAACTACCGAGGTTCACCGCTTCCCGAACCAGTTCCGGCCGCTCGGCGAGCGCGCCTACTGGGACCTGCCCTACCTGTGGGAGGAGGTGCGGTCCGGCTTGCTCCGGGCCCGCGAGCGCTTTCCCCGCCTGGCCTCCGTGGGGGTGGACACGTGGGCCGTCGACCACGTCCTCCTCGATGCGGGCGGCCGGCTGGTCTACCCGGTGCATTCCTACCGGGACAGCCGCACCCAGCGCCTTTCCGAGGAGCTCGGCCGCCAGGGACTCGAGCGGGTCTATGCGCTCACCGGCATCCCGAACTATCCCTACAACACGAGCCTGCAGCTCCAGGAGACCCTGCAGGCGTGCCCCCAGGTCGCGGCGGCGGCGGCGCGCTGCCTCTTCATCCCGGACTACCTCAACTATCTCCTCTCCGGCCGGATGGAGAACGAGCTCTCGGTCTGCAGCCACTCGCAGCTGATCAACGTGAAGACGAACAGCTGGTCCTCGGAGGCCTTCGCGTTCTTCGGGATCCCGCGCCACTGGTTCAGCAAACCCGCACTCTCCCCGGGCCGCCTGGGGCCGGTGACGGGGGTCCCCGGCCTCGAGGGGCTCGAGTCCGTCCTCGTCCCCGGCCACGACACGGCGAGCGCCTACGCGGCGATGCCGGCGGCGGAGGACGGCTCGGACCTCTACCTGAGTTCGGGAACCTGGTCGCTGCTGGGCTTCGAGAGCCGGACCCCGATCGCGGGCCGCGAGGCGCTGAAGGCCCGGGTTTCCAACGAGCGCATGGGCGACGGGACCTACCGGCCGCTCAAGAGCTGCCTCGGGCTCTGGCTCCTCGAGCAGACCCTCCCGCATTTCCCGCAGCGGCCCGCCACCGACGTGGCGTGGGAGAAGCTGGTTTCCGCCGCCGCCCAGCTCCCGCCGCCCCCGGCGCTGATCGACGTCACGGACCCGGCGCTCTTCAACCCCACCAACATGCGGGCCGCGATCGACGCGCAGCTGCGCCGGCAGGGCGGGCGGCCTCCGTCCAATATTGCCGGATACGTCCGCCTGATCTGCGCCTCGCTCGGCCGTGGCCACGCCGACTCGCTGCGCGCCCTCGAGGGCCTGGCCCGGCGCAGGTTCCGGCGCATCCTCATGGTCGGCGGCGGCTCGCGCAACCGGCTCCTCTGCCAGGCCACCGCCGACGCGGCCGGGATCCCCGTGGTCTCGCTGTCCCTCGAGGGGGCCGCGGTCGGCAACCTCGGGAGCCAGCTCGTGGCCCTCGGGGCCGTCGAGGACCTCGCCACCTTCCGCCGGGACCTCGCGGCCGGCCTCACCCAGACGACCTACCAACCCCAGCCCTAAGATGCCCACCTCCTCCCAGATTGCCGCCGCCTACCGCCACGCCCGCCGCGCCTACGCCGACTTCGGCGTCGACACCGAGGCCGCCCTCCGCCGGGCCCGGTCGGTCCCGATCTCCCTCCACTGCTGGCAGGCCGACGACGTCCGCGGCCTCGAGACGCCGCGGGAGGGCCTGGCCGGCGGCGGCATCATGGCGACGGGCGGCCATCCCGGCCGGGCCCGCAATGGCGACGAGATGCGGGCGGACCTGGACGTGGTGCTGGGTCTCCTGCCCGGCCGCCAGCGCCTGAACCTGCACGCCTTCTACGCCGAGACGGGCAGCAAGGCGGTGGACCGCGACCAGCTGCGCCCGGAGCATTTTGCCCGGTGGCTGTCCTGGGCCAAGTCCCGGCGGGTAGGACTCGACTTCAACCCGACCTATTTCGCCCACCCCCTCGCCAACTCGGGCTTCACCCTGTCCAGCGCCGACCCGGAGGTCCGGGCCTTCTGGATCGCGCATGCCAAGGCGTCGCGCCGCATCGCCCAGCACTTCGCCCGCGAGCTCGGCAAGCCCTCGGTCATCAACCACTGGGTGCCGGACGGGGCCAAGGACGCGCCGGCCGACCGCTGGTCGCCCCGCGAGCGCCTGCGGGACTCCTATGAGGCCATCTTTGCCGACAAGTCGGTCAACCGGCGCCTCTGCATCGACGCGGTCGAGGGCAAGCTCTTCGGCCTCGGGAGCGAAGACTACGTGGTCGGGTCGCAGGAGTTCTACACCTCCTACGCCCAGGCCCGGGGACTCGTGCCCTGCCTCGACCTGGGCCACTACCACCCGACAGAGTCGGTGGCCGACAAGATCTCGGCGCTCATGCTCTTCCACCCGCGGATCCTGCTCCACACCAGCCGGCCCGTCCGGTGGGACAGCGACCACGTCGTCATCCTGGACGACGCGGTGCGGGCGCTCTTCCTGGAAATCGCCCGGGGCCAGGCTTGGGACCGCGTCTTCGTCGCCCTGGACTTCTTCGACGCCTCGATCAACCGGATCGGCGCCTACGTGATCGGCGCCCGGGCCACCCGGCAGGCGATGTTGCTCGGTCTCCTCGACCCGGCGGCGCGGCTCCGGGCCGCGGAGAACGCCGGCCGCAACCACGAGCGCATGGCCCTGATGGAGCAGGCCAAGGCGCTCCCGTGGGGCGCCGTGTGGGACGAGCTCTGCGAGCGCGACGGCGTGCCCGCCGGCGCCGACTGGCTGAAGGAGGTCGCGCGCCACGAGAAGGCGGTCCTGTCCAAGCGCCGCTGCACCCGCTAGCCTTCTTCCGGGCACCCCGGCTACTCCTCCCCCAAAAAATGATCCCCAATCCGTTCCTCGGCGTCGTCTTCCACTGGCTGGGCGGCCTCGCCTCCGGCTCGTTCTACGTTCCGTACCGCGGCGTCAAGAGGTGGTCCTGGGAGACCTACTGGCTCGTGGGCGGCTGCTTCTCCTGGATCATCTGCCCCTGGGTGCTGGCGCTCCTCCTCACCAAGGACCTGCTCGGCGCCATCGAGGCCCAGTCGGCCTCCACCCTGTGGTGGACCTACTTCTTCGGGCTGCTCTGGGGATTCGGCGGCCTGACCTACGGCCTGACCATGCGGTACCTCGGCCTCTCCCTCGGCACGGGGGTTGCGCTCGGCTACTGCGCCGCCTTCGGGACCCTGGTGCCCCCGCTCTTCAAGCTCTTCATGCCCTCGATCCCGGTGGCGGAGTCGCTGGCCCAGATCGCCGAAAGCACCGCCGGACGGGTGACCCTGGCGGGCGTCGCCATCTGCCTCTTCGGCATCGCCATCGCGGCATACGCCGGGCTCACCAAGGAGCGGGAGATGCCCGCCGCGCAGAAGCAGGCCTCGATCGCGGAGTTCAGTTTCTCGAAGGGTCTGCTGGTGGCGACCTTCTGCGGGATCATGAGCGCCTGCTTCGCCTTCGGGCTCACGGCCGGCAACCCCATCAGCGTGGCCTCGGTCGCCGCGGGAACGACCCCGATCTGGAGCGGCCTGCCGAAGCTGGTGGTGGTCCTCCTCGGCGGGTTCACCACCAACTTCGTCTGGTGCCTGATCCTGAACGTCCGCAACCGCTCCGGGTACCAGTACCTGGCGTCCCAGGTCCGCCCGGAGCATGCGCTCCTCTTTGCCGGCGCCGCCGAGGGTGTGGCCGAGACCCCGCTGTTCCCCGCCGCGACGCCGGTGGACGCGGCCCTGCGGGTCCCGGTCCTGCGCAACTATCTGTGGTCGGCGCTGGCCGGTACCACCTGGTACTTCCAGTTCTTCTTCTACACGATGGGCGAGACCCAGATGGGCCGCTTCAGCTTCGCCAGCTGGACACTCCACATGGCGAGCATCATCATCTTCGCCACTATGTGGGGGTGGATGCTGCATGAGTGGCGCGGGTCAAGCCGCAAGGCGCACACCATCATCGCCGCGGGCATTGCGACGCTGATCCTTTCCACCATCGTGATCGGGTGGGGCACCTACCTGAAAGCCCAGACCGGAATGTGAGCGAACCGTCCCAATCGTGATCCCCGCGCGCCACCTCGAGAACCCGGACGTCGTCCTCATCGGCAGCGGCATCATGTCCGCCACCCTCGGGGCGATGCTCAAGCGGCTGGATCCCGCCCTGCGGATCCAGATGTTCGAGGTCACGGCCGAGCTCGCGCAGGAGAGTTCGAACGGCTGGAACAACGCGGGAACCGGCCATGCCGGCATCTGCGAGCTGAGCTACACGCCGTTCCGCCGTCCGGACGGTTCCGTCGATGCGGCCAAGGCGATCGAGATCTTCGCCCAGTTCGAGTATTCCAAGCAGTTTTGGCGGCACGCGGTGGAGACGGGCATGGCCCGCGACCCGCGCAGCTTCATCAACCCGGTCCCCCATATCAGCTTCGTCAGCGGCGGCGAACAGGTGGACTTCCTGCGGGCGCGGCACGCGGCGATGTCGGCCCACCACTTCTTCCGGGAGCTGGAGTTCGCGACCGAACGGAGCACCATCGCCCGCTGGGCCCCGCTGCTGGTCGAGGGCCGGGATGACGGTCCGATCGCGGCCACCAAGATGGACACCGGCACGGACGTGAACTTCGGCAACATTGCCCAGCAGTTGGGACGGTGGCTTGCGGGCCAGGAGGGCGGGGCGGTGGCCTGCGGCCACCGGGTCATCCGCCTGCGGCGGGCCCCAGGTTTCTGGGAGGTTTCGGCCCGCGACATGGCAACCGGCGAGGTCCGTCGCAGCTCGGCCAAGTTTGTCTTCATCGGCGCGGGGGGCGGCAGCCTGCGCCTCCTGCAGGAGTCCGGAATCCCGGAGGGCCGGGGCCTGGGCGGCTTTCCCATCGGGGGCCAGTGGCTGGTCTGCGACCGCCCGGAGCGGGTCCGCCAGCACCAAGCGAAGGTCTACGGGCAGGCTCTCGGGGCGGCGCCCACGATGGCGGCGCCGCACCTCGACACCCGGGTTCTCGACGGCCGGAAGACGCTCCTCTTCGGACCGTTCGCGGCGTTCACCACCAAGTTCCTCCACGGGGAGGGCAGCTGGACCGACCTGCCGCTCTCCATCCGGCCCGACAATCTGACGACCTTGCTCAAGATCGGGGCCCACAACCTGCCGCTCATCAAGTACATGATCCAGCAAGGGACCCAGAGCATGGCGGAGCGGATCCGCGTGCTGCGGACCTTCAATCCCGCCGCCCAGGCCGAGGACTGGCGGCTGGTCGACGCCGGTATCCGGGTGCAGGCGATCAAGAAGACCGACGGCGAGGCCGGCATCGTCCACTATGGCACCGAGGTCGTGACCAGCTCCGACCAGTCCATCGCCGCGCTCCTCGGCGCCTCGCCGGGTGCCTCGGTCTCGGCCCACATCGTAGTCCAGGTCATCCGGAAGTGCTTCCCGCAGCTCCTGGCGGCCCATGCGGGCCTGGCGCGCATGAAGGCGATGATCCCGTGCTTCGACGAGGACCTCACGAAGGCGGCGCAGGCGAGCCAGAGCCGCGCGCTCAGCGCGCGGGCCGAGGAGGTCCTCGGGCTGCGCGCGGGCTAGGGCGGCCCGCCGCCCGGGTCGGATTCGACGAACGCCTTGAGGCGGTCGAGGCGCGCGTCCCACTGGCGCTCGACCTGATCCAGGTATTCGCGGAGGCCGACGATCGGCGTCGGGGCGAAGGTGAAGAGGGTCCGGCGCCCGTGCCGGGCGCTCTCGACCAAGCAGGCGCCCTGGAGGACGCGCAGGTGCTTGGTGATGGCCTGGCGCGTCAGCCGGGATCCCTGCGAAAGCTCGGAGATCGAGAGCGGGCCGCCCAGGCACAGCCGGCCGATCAGCTTGAGCCGGGTCGTGTCACCCAGGGCGGCGAAGGCCGGCGCCTGGTGGCCGGCCGCGAAGTTACGCCTTAGCGACATAGCCCGCGATGTTCTCCAGCTGGGCCTTCCAGCCGCCCTTGTGCATCTTGAAGGCCTCGGCCCGGCGGCCCGCCGGCACCTTGTCGAAGCCGGTCTCGGTGACGGTCAGCTGGGTGCCCCGGGCGGTTTCCTTGAGGCGGAACTCGACCAGCGTGGGCTCCTCCTTCGAGTAGTCGACCCCCTCCTCGATCGCGTAGGGATGCCAGGCGTAGGCGAAGTAGGTCATCGGCTCGATTTTCCTCACCATGAAGGCGATCGGGTGCTTGAAGCCGGGGTGGGTGAGGCGTCCGTTCGTGGTCTTGCCCGCGACGAACGGTCCTTTGAGGGCGACGTGGAACCACGTGCCGAACTGCTTGTGGTCGGTCAGCGCGCGCCAGACGCGGGAGAGGGGGGCCTTGAGGGCGATCTTTTTTTCAATGCGGTTTGTATTCATGAGCAACCTTGGGGTTGCATGATTGGGCGGCCGTTTTGAATTGCAACCTTTTTGTTGCATAATTTTCCGGGCGACCCGCGGCTTGCGCTCGCCCGGACCGGGCGGTGTAGTGCGGACCGCCCCCCCCGATGAGACGCCTGACCGCCCTCCTCCTCCTCTCCGCCGCGCCGCTGCTGGCGGCCCCGGCGAATCCGCCGCTCGGGCTCCAGCTCGAGAGCTTCAAGATCAAGCTCGCGGCCGACGTGCCGGCGGGCCTCGACCTCGTCCGGGCCGACGGCTTCACCCTGGTCGAGACGGCCGGCACCTATTCCCTGACGGCGCCGCAGTTCCGGCAGCAGCTTGACGCCCGCGGCCTCCGGGCGGTCAGCGCCCATTTCTCGTACGAGAGCCTGGACACCAACCTCGCGCAGGTGATGGCCGACGCGCGGGCGCTCGGCAGCGCCAACGTGGTCGTGCCGGGCATTCCGCACCAGGGGGTGTTCACCGCCGAGGTCGCGCGCCGGGCGGCCGCCGCCTTCAATGCCTGGGGCCGGACCCTCCGGGACCATGGCCTGCGGCTCCTCTACCATCCCCACGGCGGGGAATTCGAGCCATTGCCGGGCGGCGGGACCGGCTTCGAGGTCCTCATGGCCCGGACCGACCCGCGGCTGGTCTTCTTCGAGATGGACGTCTTCTGGGTGGCCTACGCGGGCCAGGACCCGGTCGCGGTCCTCGCCAAGTATCCAGGCCGCTGGCGGATGTTCCACCTCAAGGACCTGCGGAAGGGCGCCGCGACCGGGATCTTCACCGGCCATGCGCCCATCGGTGACTTCGTCCCGATCGGCACGGGCCAGGTCGACTGGCCGGCGGTCCTCGCCGCGGGCCGGCGCGCCGGCATCGAGTACAGCTTCATCGAGGACGAGTCGTCCAACCCGGAGGCCAATGTGCCGCCGAGCGTGCGCTACCTCGAGTCGGTCCGACCCTGACGGTCGCCGTTGATTTCGCGTCCCTGCCCGGGCCGGAAAGGCGAGGGTGCGCCTTGCCTAGGCCGAGGTTGGGAGACGCATGGAGCCGCGCGCCGACCGGATGGCGCTCTCATGGGCGCGGCCCATCGCGGTCGACAAGAGTCCTCGAGATTCGCCGAAGAAAGGCCCGTTTGGGCCAAACCATGAGGTCGACGGTCCTCAGCATGAGCGGGACGACGGAACCCAGCGGAAGGCACCGGCCGAAGCGGAATGCGGCCCAGGCGGTGCGGGAAATTTGAACCGATCGCTCGTTGATCGGACGCCGCCGCCTCTCATAGGGAGCCAGTCGCTCCCGGCTCACGTTGCCCGACTTCAGAGCCCCGTCGGCGACGTCCGCCAAGGCATCCCAGATCGAGGCATTCGCACCTTGGCCGCCGGCCGGGGTCATGGGATGGGCTGCATCCCCGATGAGCGCGGCCCCGTCGCGCACATAGCCAGCGGCGTGGCCAAATGGGCGAGTGGCGCGGACGAAATCGCGAGGAAACTCGATGCAGGCGCGCCAGCCGCCGGAAGCGGGCACCGTGGCCGCGAGCGCATCCCAAAACTGGGCCGGGGCCGCCGCAAGCGTGCGGTCGGCGCGCGCCGACGGCAGTGGAATCAGGACCACACCCTTTCCGGACGGCCCCGGGATCAGCGCGACCGCCGGCATCCCTTCCCGGAACGCCCCGCGATGCAGGTATACCTTGGCGCCGTCGGGCGCGAGCGCGGTCGGCCAGGGCAGACTCGCCGTCAGGAAATCGATGGGAAACACGCGCAGGTCGATCGCGATGCCCAGGCTCGAGCGCAGGAACGAATGCACCCCGTCGGCGCCGACGACCAGATCGGCGTCGATTTCGAGCCGCTCGTTCGCCCGCATGCCGGCGACGCCGCGGGTGATCGGGCCGTCGCTGACGCGCGACGTCACTTCGACCCCGCGTAGAAGGTCGACGTTGCCCGTCGCCTGGGCGGCCGCGGTGATCAGCTGGCGAGTTAGGAATGGATCGGTCGAAAAGGCTTCGGCTCCGGCCGCCGCGAAATCCCCGGGGCGCATCACCAGGAGGCCGCCGACATCGACCTGGTTGAGTCGGACGCATGCCTGGCTCCGAATGGGCTCCCCGAGGCCGAGGCGATCGAGCGCGGCCAGCGTCGGCTGCCACAGGATTTCCGGACGAATGATGCGCCGCGGGATCGCTTCGCGTTCCAGGATGACCACCCGATGCCCGCGACGCCCGAGTTCGAGCGCAAGTACGGCGCCGCCGAGGCCGGCACCGACAATGGCAACGTTGGCCTCAATGGTGGCGATCCCGCAAGGCTCGGCGAAGGGCGGGCTTCAGTCGACTTTGGATCCGCGCCGAGGGCAATTTGGGCGCTCCCCATCGGAGGCCCTCGACCCGGCGGCCAATGGGCCGCCGCGCGGGCGCTCCCCTCCCCGGGGCCGGTCCGACTGGGAAGGGCCGCCGGTTACTTCGCGTCCGGGTCGGACAGCGCCAGGCGGGCCCGCCCCTGGGCCTCGAGGTCAAAGGCCTCCCGGGACTGCATCGCCAGCCCGCGTTGGAACGCGGCGCGGGCGGCGGTCTCCCGGCCGGCGGCGCGGTAGGCAAAGCCGAGCTCGATCACGTGGGTGGGCTCGTCGGGATCGAGCTCGACCGCGCGCTGCAGGAGGTGGATCGCGTTGTCGACCGAGGCGGGCGGCAGTCCGCCGTAGAACACCCGGGTGACGAGGCGCTCGGCGCCATTCAGGGAGGCCACCCCCAGGTTCCAGCAGCCGAGCACGTAGTCTGCCCAACCGTAGCTCGGGTCGAGATCGAGGGCGCGCAGGGCCTCGTCGCGGACCAGCCGCGAAAGCGCGATCTTCTGCCGGACAGCGCTGACCGCGGCGAGCTTCCCATGGCAGATCGCGAGGGAAAGGACGTTGACCGCACTCTTCGGCTGCAGCGCGACCGAGCGCTCGGCGTAGCCGAGGGCGGTTTCGACCATGCGCCGCCTCTCCTCCGGGCTCGCGATGCCGTCGGAGAGGTTGGAGTACTGGCGGGCGATCTTCTGGAGGACGACGGGATCGTTGGGCTGGAGCCGGTCGGCCGCCAGGTAGCACTGGAGCGCCTTGCCGAGGTCCAGGCTGTGCTCGGCCGCCGCGGCCTGGGCGAGCACCGCCTCGCGCTCGCCCGCCCGGCCGGGCGAGGCCAGCGCAGTCGCCAAGAGCAGGAGCGATAGGACCGGACGCATAGGGTATCTACGTCCGTAGATATCGGCTGGTTGCGGCATTTGTTGACCCCAAACACCCCCGGGCGCGAATTGGTCTCCGCCGCTCCCCTTGACCCGGCACCCCCATTCAGGCTTCGTATCCTATGGAATCGCCGGAGCACTACACCGCGGTCTGGAACGCCCGCTACGCGGAATTCCTCACCCGGGGCTTCCCGGAGGCCAACGCCCGGGTGATGGCCTCGGAGGCCGCCGCCTCCCAGATCCTGGCGGAATCCCGGAGCCGCCTGGGCCTGCCGCCGGCGATCGCGGCCCCGGCCGAACGCAAGCTGCGGATGGCCAAGGGCGACGCCCTGGGCCTCATTGTCATGGGGGGCCTCTCGCTGGTCCTCGGGGCCTGCACCTTCGACTGGTCCACTGCGGTGATCGGCGGGATCATCGGCGCCTTCGGGGTCATGGAATTGGCCGGCTACCGCCGGTACCTGACCCGCCAGCCCCAGGCCCGGGAATTCCTGGTGGGCAGCCAGCTGGGGGTCCTGGTCCTGATCCTGGGCTACTGCGCGTGGAAGCTGTACGGGCCGGTGAAGCCGGAGTCCACCTCGACGCTGGACGCCCTGAAGGAGCTTGGCGCTGACGGGTCCGAATTCGGCGCGATGGCCGCGGGGATCGAGCACATGGTCTACCTCGCGGTGGCGGGCGTGAGCCTTATCTACCAGGGCGGCCTCGCCCTCTATTACTGGCGCAAGACCGACGAATAGGGAAGTGGAGGCCAGTCGTTTCGCCGCGTCTCGGACGGCGCCGTCCGGGCGGCGGGACGCGCCGGCAGCCGGGATACGTTGGAGATCAGCGGGCCAACGACGCGCCGGGCGGAGGCCCCCAAGGCCATGCGGATCCCGATCTCGCGCGTCCGGCGCGCCGTGACCTGCGCGACCACCGCGCCCACGCCCACGGAGGCGGGCACGAGCGCGATGGCGGCAAAGCGGAGAAACATCGAGCCGGGGTTTGCAGAACGTGTGCCAGTCTGCAGCTCACTCACAAGGACTTATCGAGTAAGGACTTGAAAAATCGAGAACTCCCTTGCCGCCTCCATCCTTCCCGAATCCGAAATCGGCCTTTCCCGTCCCCGGGAAAGCGCCGGGTCCTACTCGTCGTCCGTGACGTAGTGGCAGCCCTTGCTGACGGGGTTGAGCGCGGCGGCGTGGACCACCAGGAGCGCCGTCTGCACCGCGTTGCGCAATTCGACCAGCTCGCGGGTCGGTCCGCATCCTCGGTAGAAGCTCTGGATCTCCTCGCGGAGCTCGAGCAGGATCCGCCGCGCGCGCGTCAGCCGCCGCGGCGAGCGGACGATGCCGGCGTAGTTCCACATCGTGAGCTGGATCTGGAGCATGTCCTGGCGCACCAGGACGGGGTCGGCCGAGCGGGTGGGGCTCTCCCAGGGCTTCGGCTCGGGCAGGTGGAAGGAGTTCCGGGCGATGTCGGCGACGTCGGCGGCCGCCGTGGAGGTCGCGCTGGTCACGCACTCCAGCAGTGACGTGCTCGCGAGCCGGTTCGCGCCGTGGAGGCCGGTGCAGGCGGTCTCGCCGATCGCGTTCAGGTTCCGGACGCTCGTGCGCCCGTTGAGGTCGGTGTGAACGCCCCCGCACGCGAAGTGGGCGGCCGGAACGACCGGGATCGGCTCGCGCTCGATGTCCACGCCTTGCGCGAGGCAGCGCGCGTAGATGCTGGGGAACCGCTCCCGCGCCGCCCCCGCCGGCATGGCCGAGAGGTCCAGGTAGACGCAGGCGTCGCCGCTCGCGGCCAGCTCCTGGCGGACGGCCCGGGCGACGATGTCGCGCGGCGCCAGTGAGCCCAGCGGGTGCACCCCGTCCATGAAGCGCACGCCGTGGCTGTTCACCAGGACCGCCCCCTCGCCCCGCAGCGCCTCGGTGACGAGGAAGGCCGGCGCGTTCTTCTTCGCGAACACCGTGGGGTGGAACTGGACGTACTCCAGGTCGATGAGGCGCGCGCCCACCCGGTAGGCCATGGCCACCCCGTGGCCGACGCTCCCGGGCTGGTTGGTCGAGTGCAGGAAGATCCGGCCCAGCCCCCCGCAGGCGAGAATGGTCTTCTTCGCCACGACCGCGGCCACCGCCCCGCTGTGGCTCTCCAGCACGTAGGCCCCGAAGCAGGTCAGCGGCTGGAAGCGGTCCGCCGGGTCCCGGGCGTTGTGAGAGAGGGTGAGCAGGTCGACGGCGACCCAGCCGGCCCGGCGCGTGATCTGCGGGGTGGCGTCGACCCGCGCGCGCGCGGCGGCCAGGATGGAATGGCCGGTCGTGTCCTTCGCATGGATGATCCGGCGCTCGCTGTGGCCGCCCTCGCGCGCCAGATCGAGTCGCCCGTCCGGATCCCGGTCGAAGGGCACGCCCAGCCCGTCGATCAGCAGCTCCTTCACGATCCGGGGCCCCTCCCGCACCAGCTGCGCGACGGCGGCCGGGTTGCAGAGGTGGTCGCCGGCCTCGAGGATGTCGCGGGTGAGCGCCGCTGGGTCGGGATTCGTGTCGTAGATGATTCCGCCCTGGGCCCAGTCGCTGTTGGCCTCCATCGGGTCGGCGAGGGAAAGGAGCTCGCTGGACAGCCCCGCCTTGGCCGCCTGCAGCGCGTAGGCCGAGCCGGCGAGGCCCGCCCCGATCACCAGGCAGTCGGTGTGGAAAACCTGCATCGCGCTACCGGCGGCCGGTCAGCACCGTCAGGCTCAGGTCGGCCGCGGGCGCCGAGTGGGTGAGGGCGCCGACGCTGATCACGTCGACGCCCGCCAGCGCATAGTCCCGCACGGTCTCGAGGCGGATCCCGCCCGAAACCTCGACCAGGGCCGCGCCGGCGATCAGCGCCACGGCCCCGGCGACCTGCGCGGGCGTCATGTTGTCGAGGAGGATCACCTCGGCGCCGGCGCGCACGGCCTGGCGCACCTCGGCGAAGGTCTTGGCCTCGACCTCGATCTTGGCGAGGTGGGGCGCGGCGGCCCGGGCCAGCGCGACCGCCTTGCCGAGCGAACCGGCGGCGGCGATGTGGTTGTCCTTGATGAGGACATGCTCGCCCAGCGAGCTGCGGTGGTTGTGGCAGCCGCCGGCCCGCACCGCCTCCTTCTCGAGGGCCCGGTAGCCCGGCGTGGTCTTGCGGGTGTCGACGATGCGCACCCCCGTGCCCGCGGTGGCGTCCACAAACCGGCGGGCCAGGGTGGCGATGCCCGAGAGGTGCTGCAGGAAGTTGAGGGCGGTGCGCTCGGCGGTGAGCACCGCGGCCGTGGGCCCGGCGAGGGTCAGGACCTTGCCGCCCGGGCGCACCCGGTCGCCGTCCCGGACGAGGGTCCGGACGCGGATCGCGGGGTCGACCCGGGCGAAGACGCGGGCGGCCACCTCCACCCCGGCGGCCACCAGGTCCTGGCCGGCGGCCACGTAGCCACGGCAGCGGTGGCCCGGCGGGAAGATCGCGCGGCTGGTGACGTCGCCCAGGCCCGCGTCCTCCTCCAGGGCCAGGTCGATCAGGTGGTCAGTTCGCGGGTGCAAGCTCGAACATCCTTTCGATGCAGCGGCCGGCGCGGCGGCGCAGGTCGTCGTCCAGCGTGACCACCTGGTCGGGCCGGGGCGCGACCAGCGCGTCCCGGATCTTCTCCAGCGAATTGAGCTTCATGTAGGGGCAGAGTCGGCAGCCGCCGATGAACCGCTTCTCGGGAGCCTCGACCTCGAGGCGGCCGACCAGGCCGCACTCCGTCAGCATGAGGAAATAGGGGGCGTTGGTGCTCTTCACGTACTTCATCATGGCGCCGGTGCTGCCGACGAAGTCCGACACGGCGGCCACCTCGGGCGGGCACTCCGGGTGCGAGACCACCTTGAGGCCCGGGAACTGCGCCCGGGCGGCGGCGACCTGCGCCGGCGTGAACTCGTCGTGGACGATGCAGGTGCCGTCGGAGGCGATGACCTCCTTGGCCACGCCGCGGCGCCGCAGCTCGATGCGGAGATTCTCGGCCATCAGCCGGTCGGGCACGAAGAGGACCGTGGGGTCCGGCAGGGAAGCCACGATCCCGTAGACATTGCCCGAGGTGACGCAGATGTCCGACTCGGCCTTCACCTCGGCCGTGCTGTTGATGTAGCAGATGACGGGGGCGCCGGGGTGGAGCGCCTTCAGCCGGCGCACGTCCTCCCCGGTGATCGAGTCGGCGAGCGAGCAGCCGGAATGGCGGTCGGGCACGACCACCAGGGCGTCCGGGGACAGGATCTTGGCCGTCTCGGCCATGAACACGACCCCGGCGAACACAATCTCCTTCGCCTGGGACTGGCGGGCCATCTGGCTCAGGTAGTAGGAGTCGCCCGTGAAGTCGCTGACGCCGTAGATGATTTCCGGTTCGACGTACGAATGGGCGAGGATCACCGCCCCCTTTTCCTTCTTCAGGCGGTTGATCTCGAGCGTCAGGGGCGCGATCGCCTTGCAGGCGTCGTAGTCCCAGGACCGGCCGCGGGGGTCGCAGTCGACGTTCATGAGGGCCCGGAGCAGGCGCTCCGCCTCGTCGTCGATCGTGGTGACATCCTTGACCATGGCGGGACACCCTAGCCGGGGCCCCCGCGGTGTAAAGGCGGGGGCCGGCAAAAACCGGGAATTCCCTCCGGCGCGAATTCACGTAACGTTCTGCCTCGCTTGGCCTAGCGGTACGGGGCTTGCTGGATCCCGGCCCGGCTCCCCGGTCCCTCCGATCATGATTCTTCCGGGTTTCCTTATCTCGATCCTCACCTTCCCGGGAGTGATCGTCCACGAGTTCGCCCACCAGCTCTTCTGCCACTGGACCGGCACCCGCGTGATTCGCGTCTGCTACTTCCAGCTGGGCAACCCGTGCGGCTACGTGGTGCATGAGCGGCCCAGCAGCACCTGGAAGCACCTCTGGATCGGGATTGGCCCCCTCTTCGTGAACACCCTGGTCGGGTACCTGATCGGGCTCCTCGCGGACCCGCTCCGGTACGGGGCGCCTGGGCAGGGCCCGGCCAACTTCGTCCTGCTGTGGCTCGCCGTCTCGATCGCCCTGCATTCGTTCCCGAGTTCCGGCGACGCCCGCAGCATCTGGACTGGAATCTGGCGGAAGGGCACACCCGTGACGGCCAAGCTGGTTGGCGCGCCGCTCGTCGCCCTCATCTATCTGGGCGCCGTCGGCTCGATCTTCTGGCTCGATGCCGCCTACGGCGTCGGGGTGGTTCTTGCCGCCCAGGAGGCCCGGCGCCACTTCCTGTAGGCGGCGGGATTTCGCCGTTGCCCGGCGGCTTCGGCCGGGAAAGATGGGTCCCGATGCAGTTCCCCGTGCTGGCCGGTGTCCTTGCCCTTCTGGTCGCGCCGGCGGCCGCGACCGCCGCGGGGGACGCCGGTGCCGGGCACTGGGCCATGGTCAACGGCCACCGCCTCTATTATGAGGTCCACGGGTCCGGCCGTCCGATCCTGCTCCTCCACGGGGGCGGCAACAGCATCGAGGGCTCCTGGAAGCGGCAGATCGTCGACTTTTCGCCGACCCGGGAGGTGATCGCGCCCGAGCAGGTAGGCAACGGCCACACCCCGGACCTTCCGGGGCCCTACTCCTACGGCCGGATGACGGAGGACACGGCCGCGCTGCTGGTCCAGCTGCACCGAAAGGACGTCGACGTTGTCGGCTGGAGTGACGGGGGGATCATCGCCCTCATGCTGGCGCTCCGCCATCCCGAGCTGGTGCGCCGGGTCGTGGCCACGGGCGCCAACCTGAATCCCGACGAGCTGCCGCCCTCTTGGAAGACCGACCGGGACAATGACTTGAAGGCCTCGCCGGGCGACCGGCTGGCGCTGCTGTGGCGAGATTTTCCCAGCCGGGACGAGCTGAGCCTCGCGCTGCTCAAGCAGATCCACGCCAAGGTCCTCGTGATGGGCGGCGACCACGACCTGATCCCGCTCGAGCACCTGGTGAAGATCTACCAGGCGCTACCCGACGCTGAATTGTGGATCCTGCCCCACACCGGCCACGGGACGTTCCTGGAGCGGCCGGAATGGACCGACCCATTCGTGCTCTCCTTCCTGCAATGAGCATGATTCGCATCCCCCGTTCGCGCAAGTAGCACGATGCCGAGCCAGCCGAAGGACCCGCTGCACGGCGTGACGCTCGAGAATTTGCTCACCGAGCTGGTCGCGGAATTCGGCTGGGCCGAGCTCGCGCGGCGGGTCGAGATCCGTTGCTTCATGTTCCAGCCCAGCATCAAATCGAGCCTGACGTTTCTGCGGAAGACGCCGTGGGCGCGAAAAAAGGTGGAGCAGATTTACGTCGAATTCAAATCTGTCTGAAACTTTTCTGAACCCGGGGCGCACGGGAGCTGTCGATAAAGGCATTGAGCGCTTTGGCCGCAGCCCTGCACCGTTTTGACCCGCCCTGGATCAAGGTGGGCAAGCTCTATCGCCGGATCTTCTTCCTCCGCTCGGAGGGAGAGACGGACCACGCGCGCGAGCTCGAGGAGACCGAGCTCGCCGAGGCGACGGCCCAGGCCCGGCGCCATGCCGGCTCCGAATTCGAGGCCGAGTCGATCCTCCAGCAGCTGATCGCCGACGAGAAGGAGCGGGTGGCCGATGCGGTCGCCTTCGCCGAGATCCTCGTGCCGATGCTGGCCGACCGACTGGGCGGCCTGGCCGCCCGGCCGGCGGCGCCGGCCGTCGTGGCGCCCCGCCGTCCCAAGGTTTCACCGCCGGTCGAGCCCCGCGGCATCGCCGACTTCATCGACGACATGCTCACGCAGGAGCGCCGCGCCTCAACCTGATCCCGACCTGTCCAACCCCTGACCCTCCTCCACATGACCACCACGACCCTCGAAAGACAGCCCGCGGCCAACTCGGCCTCCTCCTCTTCCGCCCAGCCGGCTGCCGCGGCCCCGGCCCGCCCCGCCGCCAAGGCGGCCACCCTCCTCCTCGGCCTCGACCTCGGGACCAACAAGTCCTGCGTGCTCGCGGGTCCGGCCGGCACCAACGACATCACGGTCAGCAAGGTCGTCCCGTCCGTCGTCGGCTACGTCAAGGACGGCATCGTCGACGGCATCATCACGAACAACGCCCGCATCCTCTATGGCGAGGAGGCCCTGACCCAGATGCTGCACGTCGACCTCGTCGCCCCGCTCGCCGAGGGCGTGATCTCCCATCCCGACTCGGCCCGTGACTTCATGCAGCACATCCGCCTGCTGGCGGATCCCTCCGGCAAGGCCGACATCCGCGCCGTGGTCGGCGTCCCGGCCAACGCCGGGGAGCAGGCCCGGGAGAACATCCGGCGCTCGGCCCAGGGGATCTTCTCGCGCATCCTCCTCATCCCGGAGCCGTTCCTCGCCGCCCTCGGGTTCCGCGACGACTCCCGGGTGAAGCAGCCCGGGTACGTCGACCCGGTCGTCAACTCGCTCTTCATCGACATCGGGGGCGGCACGAGCGACCTCTGCCTCGTGCAGGGGTATTTCCCGACCCGCGACGACCAGATCAGCATCGCCTTCGCCGGCGATGCCATCGACGAGCTGCTCTTCGACGAGCTCAACCGGACCTACCCGAACAACGGGCTGTCCCGGATCACGGTCCGGGAGATCAAGGAGCGGAACGCCTATGTGGGACCCAGCCGCAAGCCGATGGACATCAAGGTCGTGATCGGCGGCAAGAGCCGTTCCCTCGAGCTGGGCGACGCGATCGGCAACGCCTGCAATGCCCTGATCGACAAGATCTACCCGGCGTTGACGACCCTGATCTCGGCCGCCTCCTCGGACTCGGTCGTGACGCTCCTCCAGAACATCATCATCACGGGCGGCGGCTCCCAGATCAAGGGGATCGACACCGTGCTGCAGAAGCGGCTGGCCGACGACGGCTACGAGAACCCCAAGGTCCGGCTGGCGGGCCAGGATTTCCAGCGCTACGTCGCCATCGGGGCGCTCAAGGCCGCCCGGGCGGCCCGCGAGAACCAGTGGCAGGTGCTCCTCGGCTGAGCCGGCGCCCTCAGGCGTCGACCCGGATCGGCAGGACGACGAACGGCATTCCCGCCAGGAAGAACCGGCGCTGGAGCGTCACGACCGTATGGTTGTGGAGCCAGCGCGTCAGGTTCGTCTCGTTGGTGAAGAGGAGCTGGCCGGCGAAGAACACCTGGTTCGGGAACTCCGCCGTGGCCTCGCGGGCCAGCTTCATCACCTCGCCGGGGATGTCGTAGCCGATGGCGGTGAACGCCTTGGAGCCGAAGCCGCGGCCGTGGGCGAACTGGACGTACCGCGCCGCCTCCTCCGCGGTGTGGGCGCGCAGGTCGTCGATGTCGGCGGCGCCCTTGAAGTTGCCGGCGTCGACCGAGCCCACCTGCACGAAGATCAGGTTTTTGAAGGTGTTGCCGAACACCCGCGGGACGTTGAGGACGGTATGGAGGCCCAGGCCGTTGAAGCCGTTCACAAGGATGACGGCGGTCCGCCCCTTCGGGTCGGCCGCCGGCGGCGGGCCCTCGGCATGGGTCATCATCGCGGCCGCCTCGACGATCGAGTCCAGGCGCCGCAGGTGGGCGCGGACGCCGTTGTAGTGGTGCTTGACCGCGAACGCCGCCCCGACGAGCAGGAAGGTGACGAAGATCGTCTTCCAGCCGCCCTCGTGAAACTTGACCATCGTCAGCGAGATGAGGATCGAGGCCGTCAGGATGAGTCCGAAGCCGTTGATCGCCAGCTTGTGCTTCCAGCCCCGCTCTTTCGCCCGCTCCTGCCACCAGTGGCGGACCATGCCGAGCTGGGAGAGGGAAAAGGTGATGAAGACGTTGATCGAGTAGAAGATGACGAGCTGGTCGACCGAGCCGCCGGTGACCCACATCATGATCAGGCCGGCGGCGCCCATCAGGAGGACGCCGTTGCGGGTCACGAGGCGCTCGCTCAGGTTCGCAAACTGTGCCGGGAACCAGCGGTCGAGCGCCATGTTGGCGAGAACCCGCGGGCCGTCGAGGAAGCCGGTCTGCGCCGCGATGATGAGGAGCGCCGCCTCGGAAAAGAGGGTGACGATCACGAAGCCGCCCCCGACCGTCGAACCCCAGTTGGCCGTCATCCGCTCGAAGAGGACCGCGTTCAGGGTCTTGTCCGGGTTCACCTCGACGTTGTAGAGCTGGTAGGCGACCAGGAGGCCTGCGACGGTGATGGCGAGCGAGGCGCCCATGTAGACCATCGTGCGGCGGCCCGTCTTGACCCGGGGCTCGCGCAGGATCGGCAGGCCGTTGCTCACGGCCTCGATCCCGGTGTAGGTGCCGGCTCCCATGCTGTAGCTCTTCAGGAGGAGCGCCAGGAGCCCAAACATCCCGACCGAAGCGCTGACCGCGTGCACCTCGTGCCCGGTGGCCGACACCATGGCGGCGAGGCCGCTGGCGTGGGTCGAGAGCGCGTAGATGATCACGAAGGCGTGGGTGAGGACGAAGACCCCGAAGATGGGAACCCAGATCACGACCGACTCCTTGACGCCGCGCAGGTTGATGAGCGTGAGGCCGATGACGCCCGCGACCGCGAAGGCGAGCTTCCAATGCTGGGCGGACTGGGGGAAGAGGCTGAAGAGCGCGTCGGCGCCGCTGGCGACCGAGATCGTGACCGTCAGCACGTAGTCGATGAGGAGCGCGCAGCCCGAGACGACGCCGGTGGCGGGGGAGAGGAGCTTGCTGGCCACGAGGTAGCCGCCGCCCCCGGTCGGGAAGAGCGAGATGATCTGGGAGTAGCTGGCGCAGATGGCGATGATCGTGACGACCGAGGCCAGGGCCACGAACAGGCTCAGGTGGGTGTTGCCGAGCAGGGCCTTGAAGGTCTCCTCCGGGCCGTAGCACGAGGACGAAAGCCCGTCCGCGCCCAGCCCCACCCAGGCGAAGAGCGCGATCAGCGAGAGGCTGTGGAAGAGGTTGCGGTCCGTCAGGGACTTCTCGCGGCCGAAGACGATGGATTTGAGCGACATGGTCGAGGGACAGGGTGGCGGCCTGGAGCCGCGGGCCGAGGGGCCCGAAGCAAGACATGGGCCGGCGGGGCCTAACAAGTCAGATGAAGGTGCTTAATGTTTTCTTAATACCTAACCGTCAACTGCGCACGGACCGGCCGTCGTGCTTAGATATTGGCGGTCATTGGGCGTTGGTGCTTGGAAATGGCCTCTGAAGTTTTGCGTCGCGTCGCTGTGAAAAAGTAATCCAAGGCGAAGATCGCGGACCTGAAGCCCAAGAAGCAGATCAAGGGCGGATTTGTTTCCCCGGGCGGAAAGCCAGTAATGCAGCGTGCCAACGAATGGCCACCACCTCCCAGTCATTGAGTCTGTCCTGGGCTTTCCCTCCTAGGAGATATGGGACGGGCGGCCCGCTGCTTGACAGGCCTGCGGTGGAATCCCCATTTTCTGAGCCCGTATGGAGGCAGCCCTCGAACAACCGGTGCTCGTCCTAAACCGCCTGTGGCAGGCGGTTAACGTCATCGGCGCCCGGCGCGCCTTCGGGCTCCTGGCCCGGGGCCACGCCCACGTCGTCCACCAGCAGGAGGACGACTTCCGGATGTTCTCCATGATGGACTGGATCGACTTCTCGGCCGACAACCCCCCGGTGGTCGAGCTGGAGATGGTCCACACCCCCACCCGGACAATCCGGCTGCCCCGGGTGATCCTGCTCACCTTCTTCGACAAGCTGCCCTGCAAGGAGCTGAAGCTCACCCGCAACAACGTCTTCGAGCGGGACAAGAACTCCTGCCAGTACTGCGCCAAGGTCCTTCCCCGCGAGCAGCTGAACCTCGACCACGTGATCCCCCGCGATTACGGCGGGAAGACGACCTGGGAGAATATCGTCTGCTCCTGCATCAAGTGCAACTCGCGCAAGGCCAACCGCCTGCCGCACGAGGCCAACATGCGCCTGATCCGCAAGCCGTCGCGCCCGAAGTGGCGGCCGGTAATCTCGATGGTCCTCGGCAACCGGCACCACGAGATCTGGAAGGACTTCCTCGACATCGCCTACTGGAACGTCGAGCTGGAGGAGTAGGGCGCTACCGCGCGAGGGGGAGGGTGACCCGCACGGTCGTCCCCTGGTGGCTCGACGCAACGAGCTGGATGTCGCCGTTGTGGCCCAGGAGGACCCGCTTGGCGATGGCCAGCCCAAGCCCCGTGCCGTCCGGGCGGCCGGTCAGGAACGAGTCGAAGATCCGTTCCTGCAGCGCATCGGGGATCCCGGTGCCCGTGTCGGCCACCTCGAGGACGGCGGAGCCGCCGCCCTCCCGCAGATCGGGGGAGAGCGCGATCGTGATCTCGCCGCCCTCGGGCATGGCCTGCATGGAATTGATCATGAGGTTGAGCAGCACCTGCTGGAGCTGTCCCTTGTGGCCATCGACCACGACCGGCTGGGTGGGCGGCTCGAAGTTCACGTGGATGTTGCTCTGGGCGAGCTTCAGGCGCACGAGGACCAGCGTGTCCTCGACGATCTCGGCCATCTGGTGGCGGGCATGCAGGCTGGAGGGCGCCTTGGCGAAGTTGAGGACGCGGGTCACGATCGCCTCCAGCTGGTCCAGCTTCTCGCCGATCACGCGCACGTCGGTGCGGCGGGGGTCGCCCTCGGGAAAGTCGAGCCCCATGCCGCCGTGCAGGAGCTTGAGGACGGTGAGCGGGTTGCGGATCTCGTGCGCGATCTCGGCGGCCAGAAGCCCCAGCATGGTCAGCCGCTCGTTCTTGCGCAGCGACTCCTCGCTCATGAACACCCGGGAGTAGAGGCGCGAGTTCTGGAGCGCCACCGCGCCCAGGCTGGCGAGGGCGTTGCAGAGCCGGCGCTCGTCGTTGTCGAAGATCCGGATCCGGTCGGTGAAGATGACGAGCACGCCCAGGACCTCGCCCTCGAACATCATCGGGGACGCGATCACCGAGCGGAGCGCCGGGTCCCGGGGCAGGTCGAGGAGGTCGTGGAACTCCGGCGACTGGATGTCCGAGAAGGTGACCGGCTTCCGGGTCCGCACCGCCGCGGCGGAGAGGCAGGAGCGCAGCGCGAGGTCCCCCTCCGGCGCAAAGGTGCCGGGCGCCCCGAGGTAGGAGCCCAGGTGGAGGGTCACGGTCGCCGGGTCGAAGAGGAAGAAGGCGCACGCCCGGGCCTGCATCATCACCGTGGCGTCGCGGGTCAGGGTGTCGAAGAGCTCGCGCTGCTCCAACTTGCCGACCAGGGCCTGCCCGGTCGTGATCAGGGCCTCCAGCTGCCGGGCCTTGCCCTGCAGCTGGCGCAGCTCCCAGAGGCGGCGCAGGACGAGCGCGGCCTGGTCGGCCATGCGGGAGAGCCGCTCCAGGTCGGCCGGCCCGAAGGCCCCGGTCTCGTCCCGGTCGAGCCCGACGACCCCCAGGACCTGGCCGTCGTTGAGGAGCATGGGCACGGCCAGCTCGCACCGCGTGGTCGGGCGGGCGGGGCGGCTGCGCAGGTCGGCGCCCGAGTCCGGGACGAGCACCGGCTTGCCGTGCCAGGCCACCCAGCCGGGCACCCCATGCCCGGGGGCGAAGAAGCGGCTGGCATCGGGCGGCAGTCCGATCGAGGCCTCGATCTCCAGCTTGCCGGTCTCGGGGCTCTGGAAGGCGATGATCCCGCCGTCCGCCCCAAAGGCCGCGGCCGCCGTGGCCAGGATCTCCCGGGTGGCGTGCGCCGGGTCGCTCGTGCTCGAGGCGAGCGAGGAGATGGCGAGGAGAGCCTGCAGTTCCGCCGCATCGGTCATCCCCCCAGTCGGGCACGCGCCGCGGGCGCGCGCAAGGGATTATCGGGCCGCGCTAGGCGGTCTCGGCGACCTGGGCGGCCAGCGGCGAGATGACCTCGGCCAGCGCCGTCCGCAACCGCTGCAGCCGGTCGGTGTCCTCCACCGGCTCGTGGTTCGCGCTCTCGATGTAGAAGGTGTCGATCGCGACCCCGCGCTCCGTCCCGATGCGGGCGAAGGTGATGTCGAAGCCGAAGTCGTAGATCGCCTTGGCCAGCCGGTAGAGGAGGCCGATCTGGTCGCGGGCCTGGACCTCGACGATCGTGCGCTGCATCGAGATCTCGTGGTAGACGTCCACCGTGGGCGGGAAGGAGCTCTGGAGGGTCTCGCCGCTCTTCGAGTAGAGGTAGCGGGTGGCCGCGATCTTCTTCGCCTGGGCGAGGATCTCGGGATAAAGGTCGGCGTTCGAGACCAGGGCGGACTCGATGATCTTGGCGAAGGACTCCTGGGCGGCGGAGTTCTGGACCACCCCGCGGCCCGGCTCGACCACGTAGAAGGTGTCGATCGCGATGTGGTCCGTGCGGGAAATGACCTTGGAGCCGAGGATGTTGAGCCCGGCGACGCTGAACGCGCCGGCCAGCTTGTAGAACAGCCCGGCCCGGTCCCAGGTGACCACGTTCACGACCGTCAGCGAGCGGTTCAGGTCGTCCTTCCAGTCGATCACCGGCCGGAGGGAGCCCACCGAGTCCGTCGCCGTGATCGATTTCAGCAGTTTGTTCACCATCTGGATGTGCAGCGTGATCTCGCTGGCATCGGTCAGGATGAAATACCGGTCAGGCAGCAGGCTGAAGTGGGCCGCAATCTCGTCGTCGCTAATCCCGGGGATCCTCCGGGCGATCAGTTCCTGTTCGGTCATTTTGCGTTTATCGTCAAAGCTATCGTCGACCGCGGAGCCCAGCCTCAGGCGTTCGAGCGTGTGCCGGTAGAGGGTCGAATGGAGCGTGTCCTTGTAGCTGTTCCAGAGATCCGAGGAAGTACCCCGCGCGTCGCAGAACGTATGGACATAGAGACACCGAAGTCGTTCGGGCTCACCGACCAATTCAGCGAAACTCGCGGAAGTCTTGGGATCATCTACGTCCCGCTTCTGCCAGAATCGTGCCATCGCGAGATGATTCTTTATGACAAACGCAACAAGTTCCTGACCCCGCGCCGACACCCCGAGCCGCTGCATGGTCGGGATCGCCAGGCGCACGCCCGACTCGGAATGGTTCTGGATGCCGACCGCCTTGCCAATGTCATGCAGGAGCAGCGTCAGGTAGACCAGGGCCGGGTCCTCCACCTCGTGCAGGACCGTCCGGTACTTGGAGAGGATCGGCTCGGGGCGGGTGAAGATGAAATCCAGCTGCTGGATGGCACTAAGAGTGTGGATATCAGCGGTATAACGATGATAATACTCGTGCTGGACGAGGCAGGTGAGGGCGTCGAATTCCGGGATGTAGCCCCCGAGGACGCCCAATTCGTGCATCAGTTGCAGGACCGGGTACACCGCCCCGGCCTCCGAGAGGATCGCCCGAAAAGCCATGCTGGCGTCCGTGTTCCAGGCAATCGAGACCATGAGGGGCAACGACTCCTTGATCAGCTGGGACAGCTGGAAATCGAGGGCGCACTCCAGGAGCTGGCAGTGCCGGAAGACCCGGATCAGCCGCACCGGGTCGTCCCGGAACACCGACGGGGTCTCGGCCGCCAGCTCGTCGCCGCGGACCACGAACCCGTCGACCTTGCGGGTCCGCCGCAGGCGGGCCGCCTTGAGCGCGTCCCGGATCGGCAGCTTGGCCCCGGTCGTGGACCGCCCGACCGTGAGGGCCAGCCGGCTCTCCACGTTGCGCGAGGTCTGGTAGATCGCCTGGGCGCTCCGGTAATAGTCCTGCATGAACCACTCGACCCGGTCGAGGAGCGCCTCCTGGTTGTAGCCGAGGTTGAGCGCCACCCGCGGCTGCGAGTCGAGGTTCAGGATGTCGGTCGGCCGCACGCTCTCGAAGTGCAGCTCGTTGCGGACCCGCAGCAGGAAGTCGTAGGCCCGGCTGAACTCGCCAGCCTCCGCCGCGCTCAGGTGGCCCTCGCCGGCGAGCTCGTCGATCCGGCTGATCCCCAGTTTCACCCGGGCCATCCACAGGGTGTTCTGGAAGTCCCGCAGGCCGCCGACGCCGTTCTTGATGTCGGGCTCCTGGTTGAAGACGGTGTTGCCGTACTTGGCCCGCCGCGCCGCCTGGTCCTCGAGGCGCGAGAGGATGTAGCCCTTCGGGTCGTCGGTGGTGTAGAAGTTGCGGTAGGCGAGGAGGAACGAGTCGCAGAGCGCCGCCGAGCCGCCGACGTACCGGGCCTCCAGGAGCGAGGTCATGGTCATGATCTCGCGCTTTGCCTGCGCAAAGACCTCCTCCATCGTCCGGGTGGAATGGCCGACCTTGAGGCCGCAGTCCCAGAGCGGGTAGAGCACCTCCTGGGTGAGGTGCGCCTGGAAGGGCTGCACCACCGCGGCCCGGGACTTGGTGGGGTAGAGGAACATGACGTCGACGTCGCTCCAGGGCGCCAGCTCCCGCCGCCCGTACCCGCCGACCGCGACCATCGAGACGGCCGCCGGGGTGGGCCCCTTGTTCTGCGCGTAGAGGACGACCGCGTGGTCGAAGAGCCGGGCGATGAGGACGTCGATGATCGCCGCCCGGCCCTGCGCCACGTCCAGGCCCGAGCCTCCGTGGTTGTGGCGGTCACGGAGGTCCGCCATCGTCTCCCGCAGGAAGCCCTTGCAGGCCGCCACCCGGTCGGCGCCGCTGGTGTCCGGGTTGAAGACGAGTTGAGCCTGGGCCAGCTCATCGAGGGTTTGGGGCATGGGCGCCCCCCAGTCATGTCCGCTCCCGGCGCGGACTCAACACCGGAGGGGAAACACCCCGGACTTGCCTGGGGCGCGGGCGCCCGGTTTGCTGTCCGGCTCCGATGTCCGAGATCACCAAGAGCTACGAGCCCCGTGAGGTCGAAAAGAAGTGGTACGCCGCCTGGCTGGCGGCGGGCGCCTTCGCCGGCCGGCCGGAGAGCGGCCGCGCCCCCTATGCGATCGTGATGCCCCCGCCGAACGTCACCGGGGTCCTCACCATCGGGCACGTGCTCAACAACACCGTCCAGGACATCCTGATCCGCCGCGCCCGCCTCGAGGGCCGGTCGGCGCTCTGGATCCCGGGCCTGGACCACGCCGGCATCGCCACCCAGACCGTGGTGGAGCGCGAGCTGCGCAAGCAGCAGCAGACCCGCCACGACTTCGGGCGGGAGCAGTTCGTCGAGCGGGTCTGGGAGTGGCGCCGGGAAAAGGGCGGCAAGATCCTCGAGCAGCTGCGGCGCCTGGGCGCCTCCTGCGACTGGGACCGGACGCAGTTCACGATGGACCCCGAGTATTCGCGGGCGGTCCTCTCCACCTTCGCCGAGCTCTTCCGGCGCGGCCACATCTACCGCGGCAAACGGATGGTCAACTGGTGCCCGGCGTCGCTCACCGCGCTGTCGGACGAGGAGGTCATCATGAAGCCGATGACCAGCACCCTCTACAAGATCCGCTATGAGGTCGTCGGCCAGCCGGGCACCTTCATCCAGGTGGCCACCACCCGCCCCGAGACGATCCCCGGCGACGTCGCCCTGGCGGTGCATCCCGACGACCCGCGGTACCAGGCGCTGGTCGGCCGGCAGGTCTGGCGGCCGCTCAACCGCGCGCCGATCCCGGTGATCGCGGACGCCGCGGTCGATCCCGCCTTCGGCTCGGGCGCGCTCAAGATCACGCCGGCCCACGACAAGGTCGACTACGAGGTCGGCCTCCGCCACCGGCTCCCCGTCCTCGACATCCTGAACGCCGACGCGACGCTGAACGAGCTGGCCGGCCCCGAGCTCGCCGGGATGGAGCGCTTCGCCGCCCGCAAGAAGGCCGCCGGGCTCCTGCAGGAGGCCGGCGCGCTGGTGGGCGAGGAGCCCTACCAGAACAACGTCGGCTACTCCGAGCGCGCGGACGTGCCGATCGAGCCCCGGCTCACCTGGCAGTGGTGGCTGCGCTACCCCAAGGTCGAGGAGGCGAAGGCCGCGGTCCGCGACGGGCAGATCCGGTTCCATCCCGACCGCTGGTCCAAGGTGTACCTCCACTGGCTGGAGAACATCCAGGACTGGTGCATCAGCCGGCAGCTCTGGTGGGGCCACCGGATCCCGGTCTGGTACCGCAAGGGCCTCGACCGCGACCGACTGAGCGAGGCCGACCTGCGGGATCCCGCCCAGGTCCACGTCTCCCTCGCCGGGCCGGCCGACCCGGAGAACTGGGAGCAGGAGGACGACGTCCTCGACACCTGGGCCTCGTCCTGGCTCTGGCCCTTCGCGACCCTCGGCTGGCCCGAGCCGGCCGCGATGGCGCAGGCCGGCTTCGAGTACTTCTACCCGACGTCGACCCTGGTGACGGGGCCGGACATCATCTTCTTCTGGGTCGCGCGCATGATCATGGCCGCGCTCGAGTTCACCCGCCCGGGCGAGCCGCTCGGGCGGCGGATCCCGTTCCGCGACGTCTATTTCACCGGCATCATCCGCGACGCCCAGGGGCGCAAGATGTCGAAGTCGCTCGGCAATTCCCCCGACCCGCTGGACCTCATCGAC